>Ga0098060_1001091_pt1 | contig 11274 bp, 11 predicted proteins | sample 21_taG_FD_77063 | JGI IMG/M metagenome (GOLD analysis project Ga0098060, IMG submission 77063) | Marine viral communities from the Subarctic Pacific Ocean - 21_ETSP_OMZ_AT15319 metaG | ecosystem: Environmental > Aquatic > Marine > Oceanic | place: Pacific Ocean | collected 2015-01-19 | reverse complement strand
TTTCACATAAGCCGTCAAGGCCAATTGATTCAAGATTACATGTCCTCAAGCAGTCCAAAAAAGCTACAAATTGGTGCGCAAGGCAATTCCATAAATGGCTGGCTCAATGCAGATATTGAGCCTAAGGCAAACCATGTGGTCTACATGGACGCAACCAAGACTTTTCCATTTGGGGACAATACGTTGGATTACGTTTTTGCTGAACACATGATCGAGCATATACCCTATGGGGACGCAGATTTTATGATCAAGGAGTGTTTTAGAGTTCTGAAGCCTCAAGGAAAAATCAGGATTGCAACCCCTAATCTGATGGGTGCCATCCAGGTTTTGCAAAATCCTGATACCCCTGAGCACAAAGAATATATAGACCATTATTATAATCTATTCATTGATCAGGGTGTTCCCAGAGATCCCGCATTTGTGGTGAATAAGCTGTTCTATGGCTTTAAGCATCGGTTCATTCACACTGAGTTCACATTAACTCATTTGCTTGAGACGAATGGATTCAATCATGTCAGGAAGTATGAGGTGGGAGAAAGTAATGACCCGGAGCTAAGAGGTGTGGAGCAGCACATGAACGAAATGGGATTGGTGCCAAATAAGGTTGAAACAATTGTGATGCAGGCACAGAAGAATGGCTAAGGTTTCTATTTTAATTCCAGTTTACAATACTCAGGATTTCATTGCTGAGTCCATCGAATCTATACTGAATCAAACTTATGGAGATTTTGAATTGGTAATTGTAGACGACTGTTCTACGGATGATACATATAGCATTTGCCAGCGGTATGCCTCATCGGATTCCAGAATCAAGCTTTTCCGGAATGAGAAAAATCTTGGAATGATGCCAAACTGGAATTATGGGATGTCCCTCTGCACAGGGGATTACTGGGGTAAGTTGGATGCCGATGACTGGTGGGATCCGGAAATGATCGAAGTATGCGTCAATATATTAGATGTTCAATCGGAAGTGGGGTTGGTCTGTGCAGGTCATGATATTATTAATGAATCGGGAGAAACAATGAATGATCAACCCTTGCCAGCTCCTGATCAGTTTATGAATCAAGCATTTTCCTGCGTAGACTTGGTCAAACAGGGGCCCCATGGGTTTTTATCTTATCCCGTGATGAAGCAGGGTATTGGGTTGATGAGGAGGGGCTTGATTGAAAAAGTGGGTAATTTTATGGAGTTTCACTGGGGCGACACTGAAATGTGGTTTAGAATCGGAGCTCATTCGCAGACCTATTATGTAGACCGCATACTTCATCACCATCGTAAATGGTCGGACAGCGATACGGTGAAAATCATCTCTCAAAATATGGACACAATATATTCTGGGCTCTATAAGACACGGATGCAGGTGGTCAATTATTATTTTCAACACGGTCTTGTGTCAGAGCATGAACTTATGGATTTTAGGAAAATCACAATATTTGAGCATAACAAGTATTTGATCTCCAAGTTTCGCAAAGAATCAAGCTATCTTCATATGGGGAAGTATCTGTTCTTATGCTTATTTAGTTTTCCTCGGCGTACCTTCTTAGAAATACTTCATTTGGATCGAATTTTCTTCTTCAGATGATCATAATCAATTCCAGAGGCCAGCTGGGTAATCAGCTCTTTCAATACGCATTTGGACTAGCCACTTCCAGACACTTGAAGACACCCTTTTTGATTACTAAAATTGATCTAAAGGATGACTTGCAATATTTTGTGGGTCCGTCAAGAAATTTGGGTTATTTGTTAAAACGAATATTACACCCGCGGTTGTACAATTTTATGCTTCGATGTATGTGGGGGGGAGTACTGAAAAAAGAGGTAAATGTTAGTAATTGGGATCACCCCGATTCGGCTAAACCCTTGCTTGAGCGTGGTACATTTTTTATTGGCTATTTTCAATCAAGTTTGTTTTTTGAGTCGCATCGGAAGCTTATTGTGGATTGTTTCCGAGTAAGATCCATATATGTCAAGGTGTTTAATAAGCTATACGCCAATAAGTTAAGGGGACGAAAACTTCTGGTCATTCATGTGAGGAGGGGAGACTACCAACACTCAGGCAATGAAAAGCTTGGATACGATCTGAGTTTGCCAGTACAGTATTATGAAATGGCAAGGAGCTGCGTTGATGGAATTGATCAATACTACAAGGTGGTGGTCACAAATGATGTGGCCTATTGTGAGAAAAACCTGACAGGGTGGGGAGCACATGAGATTGTGCAAAATAAAGCGATTATTGATTTCCAGCTGATTCAATTTGCAGATGTAGCGATTATTTCAAATAGCACTTTTGCCTGGTGGGCGGCATATTTGAATAAGAAGGAAGACCGGCAAGTTATAGTTCCAAAGTACTGGCTGGGGTTCAAAGTGAAACGTGAGTACCCTGTGGCTGTCATTCCCGAGGGGTGGCATCAAATAGAAATTGATGGATAAAATTAAGTTGTACGTGATAGGGTATCCCAGATCAGGAAATACCTGGGTGACCAGGCTATTTGCTCATCTTTATAACTTGGAAGTAAAGGTGGTGATGGGAAACCACGAAATAGCGACAGAGATAAATGATCGAATTTCCTCAGACTCTAAAAACGGCTTTATAGGGAAGGGTCACTATACCATAGATAATTTTAGACAGATAGATTCTGACCCGGAAAGAGTGATTTATTTATCCAGAGATTTTCCATCAGTAGCCATTTCATCATTCTTTTATTTTTATGAGTCCCCTGATTTTCAGGAATACTATAGGCTGTTTAGATGGACTGACCTCCTTCTGAAGCCAAAGAAAATTTTCGTATACAGGAGAAATAGAAAAAGGTTAAATACATTTATTGAAGACTTATTACTCAATGGAGTCCCGTGGTTTGGAACCTGGACAAATCACCTTGAAGGGTGGAAATCTAATAGCCTGAAAGGAGCCTGTTGTTTTTCTGATTATAATCAACTTGTCTCGAATACCCGGAGTGAAGTTGAGCGAATAATTAAGGAACTTCAACTCCCCAAATTGGAGGAAGGAATCATTGATATGGCGATTGCAAGTGAGTCATTCGATTTAATGAAAAAGAGAAATTTGACCGATCAGCGGAAAGGAGAAGGCAGATTAATGTATAGAAAAGCAGACCCTACGGATTGGCGGAATTACTTAGATGATGAGTTGCTGGCACGCATCGAAGATCATCTGCGCGGGGATGCTTCACCAAATGCGCATTTTACTCCATCTGGGGCCATGTAATTTCAATCTGTACCATGATAAAGACCGGATTTTGTGTTTCTTATGACTGGGAGTTTCTCAAGAATTCTCTGCCTCGGGTTTATGAAAGCTCTGATGTGATTTGTTTGGCTATAGATAAGAACAGAAGATCCTGGTCTGGCGAAAAATATGATATCGAGGACGATAAATTTTATGCTTTTGTAGAGTCAATTGATAAAGATAAAAAGATCATTCTTTATGAAGATGACTTCTCTTTGAGCTCACTTGATTCAAGAGGAAACTGCAACAGACAGAGGATGATGATCGCTAATCGCCTGGGTATAGGGGGGTGGCATGTTCAGGTGGATAGTGATGAGTATTTTCTTGATTTTAAAGGATTCACGGAATATCTTATTCAGTTAAATCCCAATCCTTCTGGAGCTGAAAAGCCCTTTAATGTCTTGGCGAATTGGATACCACTTATCAAGAAACTTGATGAGGGCTTTCTGATGGTTGATTTCGGTGGGGAACTCCCGGAAATGGCTCCTTTTGCCACTACCTGCCCAAATTATGAAAGAGCGAGACACAATGGTTATTTTAATAGGTTGTCACCTTTTTATGTTCTCCATGAAACCTGGGCGAGGGGTGAAGCAGAACTGTGGTATAAGATTAATAACTGGGGACATGCGTCAGAGGAGTTGTCTGCTCAGGAACAAAAAATGAGCTATTTCGAGTGGTGGAAATCACTTAATGTGTCGAATTACCAAATGGCCCAGAATGTCCACCCTGCCAATCCCCCGGAATGGCCTGCGTTAACTTTGGAGAAAGGTGCTAATATCGACGAACTTATTGATCATATGAAAGCCCCGATTTTCCCACTGTCTTCATTTCGATTGGCCGTCCGAAATAATAGAAATATCGCACGCATTATGCATTGGATTAAGTGGTTGTTTTAATGGACGTTTCTGTTATCATCGTTAATTATAATACACTAGACCTTACCAAAGGTGCTATTCAGAGCGTATACCAACGAACACTGGGGTGCTCATTTGAAATCATTGTGGTGGATAATCATTCAGACGAAGACCCATCCGATATTCCAAGAGCATTTAAGGATGTTAAATTTATTCAGAGTCATAAAAATGTCGGGTTTGCAGCGGGTAATAATTTAGGAATAGAACAGGCTTCGGGCGATTACATATTGTTGCTCAATAGTGATACCCTACTCAAAAATGATGCGATTTCTTTGGTATTCAATTACCTTAGGTCGAATTCGGATGTGGCCGTGGCTTCAGCCAAACTTGAGTATCCCGATGGGGTAATCCAACATGTCTGTCAGCGATTTCCAGGGGTAAAGTATCAGATGATAGAACTTCTTCGGTTGCAGAAATTTTGGTCCAAAGAGAAACGAGCTACCGTCCTTTTAGGTGCTTTTTTTGATCATAAAACACCATGCTTTGCGGATTGGGTATGGGGAACCTTTTTTATGTTTAATAGGGAACTTCTCAAGCAGTTTCCCAATGGTAAATTACAAGAGACCTTCTTCATGTACCAGGAGGATGTGGAGTGGTGTCTTCACTTTAGTAGACTGGGTTTTAAGATAGCCTATCGGCCAGAAGCTGAAGTGATTCACATGATGGGAGGCAGCAATGGGCCTAAAAACGCGATGATGAAAAAGAATGAGGAGATCTTCTTAAAGATGCATTATAGCCCTTGGGAGATCTTTCTTATTCGTGGTTTGGAGAGAATGTTGAAACTGTCTAGGTTAACCAAAAGTTGAATTGGAAATAAGTGTCATCATACCTTCCTTTAATGGCTTGGCTAAACTCCCTGGCCTTCTGAGTTGTCTAATGAAGCAATCTGTCAGGAATTTTGAAGTGTGGGTGATAGTGGATGGCTCTACTGACGAAACCGAGGAGTATCTAAGCAGTCTGGAATTTGAAAACACGTTTAATTTGAACTACAAAGTTCAGCCCAACCGGGGACGATCTGCTACTAGAAATCAGGGTGCTCGATTGGCCAAGGGGAAGTTGCTTTTATTTCTGGATGATGATATGGAGCCAGATGCTCGCTGTCTCGCAGCACATTTGGCTCACCATCAGAAATTTGCCGGTTCTGTATTGGTGGGTAATCAAATGGAGGATTCTAGCATTTTGAAAACAGATGTTCAGAGGTATAAGGCGTTTTTAAGTCGCAAATGGTTGAATCAGTTGCATACAGATGCTAGCGGAAGATTAGTTCAGCCTTTTATTACGGCCGCTCATTTTTCTATTTCAAAAGAATTATTTCAAAGAATAGGTGGCTTTGATGAATCTCTAACGGATGCTGAAGACCGAGAACTGGCCGCTCGTTGTGTTCAGGATAATATTCCAATTCATTTTGATAAAAAAATCAACGCATGGCACAATGATTTAATCACAGCCAGATCCTACAGTAAGCGATTGCATGAATACGAAAAAGCTAATAGTCAGCTGCAATTATTACACCCCGAGTTTTTTACAAGTACAGAGAAACGATTTAGCAGTCTTCAAAAAATTGTTTATGCTTTTTTCGGTCAATCAATATGGATATGGATGATCGACCATTTTAACGTGTTCATGGTACTCCCCTTGAAACTGCGCTATCTGGTTTATGATTGGGTTTTTACAGGGAGTTCATACCTTAAGAGCAGATGAGGATAGGTGTAACATACATTGTCTCTAACATCAACAAATCACTTGCTTTTGAGTGGATAGCTAAAGATCTGGATCATGACAAGTTCAAACTTTCCTTTATTCTTCTCAATGATCATTCCTCTGATCTGGAAAAGTATCTGATCTCCATTGGTATTCCTGTGAAAACCATGAAGATTTCGAGCTTCTGGTCTAAAATCCTGACCTTCCTAAGGCTAACCCTATATTTTCTAAAGCAAAAACCGGAAATCGTTCATGCTCACCTTTATGAGGCTGGATACATGGGAATCACAGCAGCCTGGTGTGCCGGTGTTAAATGCAGAATTTATACCAGACATTATTCTACACTGCATCATCATTATTTTCCCAAAGGGAAATTGGTAGACAGTTGGATCAATCGGAGGGCAACCCAGCTCATTGCCGTTTCAGAAAACGTCCGCCAGGTCCTTACAGGACTTGAAGGTGTGCCAGCATCTAAGGTAAAGGTGGTGCATCATGGCTTTGAATTATCTGGTTTTAGTGAGGTGTTGGAGCGCGATGTGGCGGCACTTCGTGAAAAGTACACTATTCCAAAAGAATCATTTCCGGTGGTGGGCATGATTAGCAGGTACACACACTGGAAGGGTATTCAATTCGCTATTCCGGCGTTCAGAAAATTGTTGCAGATTTACCCAGACGCGATTTTGATTTTGGCAAACGCAAATGGTGATTATAAGAAGGAAATAGAAGATATCCTGGACAAAACTCTTGAAGAAAGGAACTATAGGGAAATTGCTTTTGAGGCTGACATTCAGTCATTATATCAATTGTTTGATGTGTTCGTTCATGTGCCTATAGATAACCATTCAGAGGCTTTCGGGCAGATCTACGTGGAGGCCATGGCTGCCGGAGTGCCCTCTGTTTTCACTTTGTCCGGGGTGGCTAGAGAGTTTGTGATACATAAAGACAACGCAATGATCGTTGACTTTCAGTCTGAAGAAGCCATTTTCGAAGCCTTAAAAGAGCTCCTTGGAAATTCAGAGTTGAGAAATCAAATGAGTATAAGTGGGAGCGCTACTGTGAAGGAAAGTTTTTCACTTAAGAAAATGATCAGTTCCTTGGAAACTACTTATCAGACCCAATTGGGAATATGAGCAACCTTTTGAACCCCGATGTTTCGGTAATCGTGCCATGTTATAACGGTGAGGATTATATTTCTGAAACCATTCAGTCCGTACTGGATCAGAGTTATGAGTCTCTCGAATTGATCATAGTGGATGATGGGTCATTGGATCGCACTGGGGATGTCATAGCGCAATGCAGTGATGCAAGATTGAGGTATTTCAGAACCAAAAACTGTGGGGTGAGTCATGCCCGGAATTTTGGTATAGGGATGGCGAGAGGGGAGTTCATCGCCTTTTTAGATGCAGATGATCTTTTCATGCCCGAAAACCTTTCGGTGAAGATTGGTTTTTTGAGGGAGCACCTTGATATGGATTTGGTACATGCTCCTGAAATCATTTTTGATGGTAATACTGGAGCGCACCAAAGGGTGTCGTCAGGACTGGGAGGTACAGTTCTTTCGGAATTACTTTTGTTGGAGAAAACGGTAATTCATAGTCCCTCTAGTGTCCTTGTGCGAAGGAAACTCCTTGCAGCGACTGGTCTGTTTGACGAACGACTTTCAGTATCTGCGGACTGGGATATGTGGGTGAGGATGGCTTTAGTAACTCCTTTTGGATTTCTGGGCTCGCCTTATACTAAATACAGACTTCATCAAAATCAGATGCATAGTAATATAGGTCAGATGGAGAAAGACATGAGTACTTCGTTTGATAAGTTACAAACTCTTGGAGTCTGGAGAAACAAAAAAGCGTTGAGGAGGAGTAAGGCTAAATTGTTTTTGACGCTTTGTCTTTGTTATATCAAGGATGAGCCACGTTTCTTAAGGTCACTCCATTTTCTTTTAAGGTCCTTGATTAATACACCGTCGGTGCTGTTTGTTTATCTTCGCAAGAGATTCTAATAATCAAATGCAATTAATAAACCCAAACACATCCGAAAGACTTACACTTCGGGAGAATCACCTGATTGATGAAACAGGAAAGGAATTTGAACTGGTAAGCGGAGCCTATAGATTTGTAGAACCGGAGAATTACACTAGTAATTTCGGCTTTCAATGGAACAAGTTTGGGGATTTGCAGGTAGATGCCCTTTCGGGAAGCGGAATCACATCAGAGCGTTTTTTTAAAGCTACAAAATGGACACCGGCACAGTTGAAGGGTAAAATAGTGCTTGAGGCGGGATGTGGAGCCGGAAGATTTACTTCGGTGATTTTGAACGAGACCGAAGCTGAGTTATATAGTTTTGACTATTCTGATTCCGTGTCTGCCAATTATAGGATGAATGGTCCGAATGATCGTCTTCATCTATTTCAGGCCAGCATTTATGAAATGCCCTTTGCTGAAGATTCATTTGACTATATTTTTTGTTTTGGTGTATTGCAGTTTACACCTGATCCTATTTCTTCACTCCAATCCCTGATAAAGGTGTTGAAGCCAGGTGGGCAATTAGTAGTAGACTTTTTTCCTAAGAAGGGCTGGTGGACGAAGATCCATGCCAAATACATTCTTAGACCTTACACATCGAAATTATCACATAAAAGGCTATTGAAGGTCATCGAGAACAATATTGATTGGTTGATGAAAACCTATCGCTTTTTCTCTCGTCTTGGACTCAATCGTGCTGTAAACAGGTTTCTGCCTATCTGTGATATTGACAATACAATTCCCAAAGGGTTGGCTAAAGAAAAACTGAGGCAATGGGTGGTATTGGATACATTTAATATGCTTTCACCGGCCTTCGATAATCCGCTTAAGATGGAAGAGGTAATTGATACCTTTAGAAAAGGGGGACTGAGCGAAATAGAGGGAGAAGTGGTTCCATATTCTGGGGGTCAAAATCATGTGAGTGTAGTGCGAGGCATCAAATGAGAAAGCATGTCGCGTATTTGACCTATGATGGTCTTACAGATCCACTGGGACAGTCTCAGGTACTTCCTTATATTTTAGGGGTGGAAGCTATGGGGGTTTACAGGTTTACCATAGTGAGTTTTGAGAAACCTGAAAATTTCGAAAAGGAGAAAGGTGTAATTCAAGATTTGATTAGGGAAAGGCAGATTAGGTGGATTCCGAATACATACCACAGAAATCCTCCGATCATTTCTACGTTGTTTGATGTGATTCGCCTGTGGAAGAAGGTAAGGGAATTAGTCACTAAGGATTCAGCTGAGATCGTTCATTGTAGGAGCTATGTAACAGCGCTTGTTGGTCTTCAGGCTAAAAAAAAGTTTGGAAGCCAATTTATTTTTGACATGCGTGGTTTTTGGGCGGATGAGCGTGTGGAAGGCGGAATTTGGAATCTAAAAAACCCGGCATATCGATTAGTCTACAACTACTTCAAAAGAAAAGAAAGGCTCTTTCTTAGGGAGGCTGATCATGTGGTGACGCTCACATTTAAAGCGCGCGATATTATAAACTCTTGGGCTATAAAACCTGGAGATTTACCGGTTACTGTTATTCCTTGCTGCGTGGATATGGATCACTTTGATCCAGAGAAGGTGGATCCTGACCATCTGAAGGAGTTACGTGAAGACCTCAGGATAGGGCCAGATGAATTTGTATTGACCTATGTAGGTTCACTCGGTACATGGTACATGGTGGAAGAAATGGTCATGTTTTTCAGCAAAATGTTAAATTCTCAGCCATTGGCTAAATTCCTATTACTAACTAAGGATGATCCGGAGGGTGTTTTGCGAATTGCCAGAAGGCTTAAGATTCCCTTGGATAGCATCATGATCAGACCTGTCTCCAGATCTCAGATGCCGGCGCATATAGCACTTTCCAGTTTTTCTATTTTCTTTATCAAGCCTGTGTTCTCAAAGCAGGCGTCTTCCCCCACTAAGATGGGCGAAATTATGGCCATGGGAGTGCCCATTATAGCAAACAAAGGCATTGGAGATTCGGATGATATAGTGAGGCCCTATGCAGGCTTGTTGATTGACATTAAAAAACTGGAAGAATTTAATTTTGAAAATCAGGATGCAAATGTTGATCAACAGCAAATAAGAGATTTGTGTATGTCTCATTTTTCTCTTGAAATAGGTGTCCGCCGATATCTGAAGCTTTATCGAAAAAAATGGTCGTTCAACGACTAAATATTATAAGTTGCATCGAGAAAAGGATCTTATATGATAGCACAAGGAGATAACGATATTGACTGGTCCCTGGAAATAAAACCTCAGGAGTCTCTATTCAATTTTCCATGGAGAGAAATTTGGATATATAGAGACCTTCTTGGGATGTTTGTAAAACGGGATGTTGTGACTGTCTATAAGCAGACAATACTGGGACCTGTTTGGTTTTTTATTCAGCCAATACTTACAACCTTGGTATACCTAGTGATTTTTGGGAATATAGCTCAGTTATCCACAGATGGGCTTCCGAAAATTCTATTCTATTTATCGGGGGTGATTATTTGGAATTACTTTGCCGATTGTTTTAATCAAACCGCCAATACTTTTAGGGCCAATGCCCATATTTTCGGAAAGGTGTACTTTCCAAGGTTGATCATTCCAATTTCTAAGATTGCTTCAGCTCTCATAAAATTTGGAATTCAACTACTTTTGCTTGTAGTAGTGTATGCTTACTTTTCCATTTTTAGAGATTTCCCCATTCAGGTCAACCCTTACATGCTTCTTCTACCATTTCTAGTGTTGCTAATGGCCGGATATGGAATTGCTTTTGGGTTGATATTCACCAGCCTGACCACAAAGTATCGGGATTTAACTTTTCTTATCTCTTTTGGTGTTCAGTTATTGATGTATGCAACCCCGGTAATTTATCCATTAAGCAGTGTGCCGGAAGAATATCGCCAGGCTTTGCTCATCAATCCCATTAGCTCTATTGTAGAAGGATTCAGATTTGCAATTTTGGGAACTGGGAGTTTCAACTGGAGTAATATTGTCTACTCATCTATTGTATTACTTGGTTCTCTTTTTGTAGGGTTAATCATATTTAATAGGACTGAGAAAAATTTCATAGATACGGTTTAGAAAAAGCGACGATGACAAAGACCGTGATTAAAATAGAAAATCTCTCCAAACTTTATCAACTGGGAGAAGTAGGAACAGGTACACTGGTGCATGACCTAAACCGGTGGTGGCAGACTAAAATTCTTCAACGGGAGGATCCCTATGCTAAAATTGGCAGTATTAATGATAGGACTGCCAAAGCTGAGAGGGGAGAATATGTATGGGCGCTAAAGGATATAAACCTGGAGGTAAAAGAAGGTGAAGTGCTCGGTGTGATTGGCATGAATGGAGCGGGAAAGTCAACACTACTCAAGCTTCTTTCCAGGGTGACAAATCCCACAACCGGTTCT
>Ga0098060_1001084_pt1 | contig 11297 bp, 9 predicted proteins | sample 21_taG_FD_77063 | JGI IMG/M metagenome (GOLD analysis project Ga0098060, IMG submission 77063) | Marine viral communities from the Subarctic Pacific Ocean - 21_ETSP_OMZ_AT15319 metaG | ecosystem: Environmental > Aquatic > Marine > Oceanic | place: Pacific Ocean | collected 2015-01-19 | reverse complement strand
TGCCACCGTACAGGGTAGCCTTGGCATAACCCTCAGCGCGTCCGGTGTGGTGCCAAACATAAAAAAAGGCTGTCTCACTTGGTGTAGCAGCCTTTTTCTGATTTCTTAAATCCCGACTAGAGGGAATACCACGCCTGCACTTCGTGGGGATTGAGGGCTCTGGTATAGATCCTCACTTCGTCCAGCACTCCTTGCAGCATATAGTCAGATCGTCGGTCTGCATTGCTGCCTAGTTTGACCGTGCGGGCCTGCGTACCCTGGCGGGCCAGGGTACCCGATCCCTCATCTACGGCGAGTTCATTTCCATTCAGGTAGAGTCGCATGGTCTGACCGTCGTAGACCGTCACAAAGTGATACCAGGTGTTGGGAGTGATGGTGAGCAGGTTTTTCCCAACCTTCACTGCCGCCCAATCATTGGTGGCACTGTCCACTGCGGTGTACACCCCGGTGGCTATCTGGTTGTCTTCAATGCGCTGCAAAAACATGGCGTTACCGTCTCGGGAGTTGGAGAGGAACTCCTGGCGGTTGTTATGAAGGGAGTCAAACTTCACCCAGCATCCAGCGCTAAACCCTTCAAGTCCTAATAGTAGGCTATCACCAATTGCTGTCTCAATATAATCGGTGGCACCATTGAAGCGATAGGCCTCATTGGCATGACCTCTACGACTGGCCGTCAAAGTGGCCCCATGTACTTCTCCGTGATAACCGTGACCACTCAGGTCTGCAGCATCGCCATTAAAGTCATAGTGCGCCAGCAATCCATCTTCCAGGTTTACCAGTGACACATAGTTGAAAGTGAGGATGGTGTATCCGTAGGCCGCCGGGGCATCTCTGGTGGCATCCAACACTTCTACAGATTTGATAATGGTTTCATCCTGCACCACCTCAAAGCTCACCGGGAGCGGATCCTCTACATAGCTGGCATATTCTGAACCTTCTTTGGGGCAGATGAGCCTGGCGTTTTCTTCAGAATCCAATACGATAAAGTCGGTAATGAAATAGGTGCCTACCCGAAATTGGATGTTTTCGGTAAAGTAACCATCCCCGAGTTTGATCAGCTGCAGTTTCTCACTGTTCAGGATATACTGACCCGAGTCGTCCATAATGGAGACCACCAGGTATTTATAGTCTTCATCATCGGAGATTCTGCCAGCTCCAGACGATTCTGTGTTGGAGAGTGACAGGCTAACGAATCCCTGAGCGTTTGACGCTGTAGGGTCTTCTGGCGTACAGGCACTGAGCAGTAGCATGACCAGGCCGACCCATAATGTGTTGCGATTGATTAAAGTTTTTCGTTTCATTCAAATAGCTTTAGGTTGTTTCTATCTATGAAACGGGAAGTGTTGGTTTTACCCTACTGTCTGTTTGGTCATAGTACCAAGGATGGTAAAGCTTGCAAGGGTTTCGCGGCTATCAATAGTTCATTTGATGATTTTAATTCCCAGCACAAGTCTGCTTGGAGGGGTTGTGCAACAGCAACGCTTGTTGTGCGCTTTTTTAATGTCTATTGTCTTTCATGAGCCTAAAAAACATTTTTACAGAAATAGATAATCCGTTTAGGCCAGAAGCATTGTTTTCAACATATAATTTCATGTTATCAATATCTTCTTTTTCATATAGGTTACCATTAAAAAAAAGGCTTTCTATAGAAGTGGTATTCTTTATATCCTCCAGAGGATTTTTATCCAAAATAAGTAAATCGGCTATTTTGTTTTCTGCTATAGTTCCGTACATCTCTGAAACATTAAAATATTCAGCAGGGGTTATAGTCGCGCTTTTTAATGCTTCTGCTGGAGATAGCCCTGCTTTTACCAGTTCTTCAAGCTCACTATGTAAGCTGATTCCGGGAAATGAATACGGGTCATACGAATCAGTTCCTGCTAATATGTTCACTCCTTTTTCATGTGCCAAACCAGTTAACTCTAATCCTTTTAGATAAAAGTCTTCAAGATACTGTTGATTGCCTTCCACCTCTACATACTCCTTCATTTGCGAAATATCATCTTTCCATATTAATGATACTAAATGAGGTATATACTTCAGGTTTGCATCATCTAAAAATACTTTATCGTTCGCAAAGGCTTCATATTTTCGGGTAATGTGAGTTGGGCAGAAGTAGGTGTTGTTTTTTACCATAGTATCTACCAGTTCATAGAACTTTTGGTAATCAAAACTGGCCAACATGTCGATTGATGAAGGCCTATCATCTTCGTCAACCTCTTCATCTGAATACAAAGCCTGATAATATTGACGATTTTTTTTAGCTAGTGGGTTGGCATGTTTTAAAAATAAATGAGCATGTTCAAAGCTCCGTTGCCCGGCATTTGAGGCATCTATAGGATTAATTGCATTCGGATAATGTCCAGCAAAAACAACGCCCTGCTTTTTGGCCTCTTCTGCCAAGGGAAAATATCTATCAGGTAATATTCCAGAATAAATCTTAATAAAAGTCTGGCTATCTTTTGCTGTTCTATTTACTAATTCAAAAACATTTTGTTCATCATAATTCGCGCCAACTATTTCATCAGCAAAACCAATTAATCTTGGTCCTAATAGCTCTTCTGAGTCTATTTCCTTTCTCCATTGAATTCTCTCTTTGTTAATGTTAACAATGCCTTGCATGTCCCTGATATATGTAACTCCATTTGCAATATGTAGGGGCATAATCACTTGTGGTGCAATCTGGAATGCTAAGTGGGAATGCATGTCCCATAAACCAGCCAAAGCATACTTTCCTTTACCATCAATGACCTTAATATGGTCATATTTTAAAAGAGAATCTTTTGAAGTGACTTTTACTATCCTGTCATTTTTAATATAAACAGATTGGTTTGTTATGATTGAATCGTTTGCTACATCTATAATGTTGATGTTTGATATGATATAGTCGTTAGTATCTGTTTTTTGACTTAATGGTTCCGCAATAGGATATACATACAGTAATAGAATAATACTTAGAATCAAGCCAATTACTATAAGTCCGTATTTAAGTATTTTGAGAATTATTTTCTTCACTAGATTTCCTGTTGTTGGGTCTATTTGCGCTTAATGCCATGTGTGAGACGTATGCACTCACATTATGGAAGCGCTAAACTAGTGAAATCTGCCGCGCCCGGCAAAGGGGGGCTTCCAAAGTATCTAAAGAAGGAGCGCGCTCAGAGGATAAAAACTCCCGCAAGCACATCTGTCTTTTATTTCATTCTGTTTAATGGAGGTAGTTCTCCAAATTTCGCTTCATATTCAGAAAGTTTAGTTAATTCCAATTCTTTCACGTCGCTACTTTCAATCAAGTTTATAAAGAGGTTTTCGTAATTAAAGTGTTGAATTAATCTTAACGCTTTCATTCTTGCACCACACTCATGACTTTTGGTCTGATGTTCGGGAGATAGAGACTTTTTTAGCTCGATTACTCTATTTGTGAAGCAATTAGCTCTCCCGATATAAAGAGTTCCGCTTTCATCTGTTCTCAAAAGTCTATTTATCGGTTTTATTTTCTCATTTTCGTCTTTACTGAAAAGGATATAAATGCCACCATTTGAGCCAAAGGAAGAGTTTATATCATCCCATAGCTGTTTACTTGAAAGTTTAAATGTGGTAGTCATTTAGTGCAGTATTTTGAGCATAACGACCGGCTAAAATCCGTAGGCTGGACATCTGTAAATATCGAGAAAGTATCTTTTCCCACCGACCTTAGCAAATACCTCAGTTGGCCTATGGATTTTTAGCATTTGTTAGCGGTTTTTTGTTTTCTGTACGTTGAATATTCTCATTTTTCAACTCTATTTTTTGGTCAATTAGATCAACTTTTTTGTCAATTTGAATGACTGTTTTATTCAGACCGTCTAAACTCCCCTCGATCTTATCAGTATCCTTCCTTAGATATTCAAAGTCCTTTTCAATTGATACAAATTTTCCACTATGCGTATAAACTATGATTCCAATTCCGGTGGCAATTATTCCAAATACTGTGAAGAAAATATTCTCTTTTGAAATGCTAAATGAGCGTTCCTTAGTGGGTCTTTTCGATTCAGTATTACGTCTAACATCATTTTCTTCATTCGGCAGCATATTAGTTGTGCTGTCTAAAGTAGAAAAGGTATCAACCGTGGGTCCTTCGGTTTCCGTTTTCATGCTTTTTCTGATATTTTCAAAAGCCATATTTGGATTTGGCTGATATGGACCTCTATAGGGCTTCTTATTGGCAGAATTGGATTTATTTCTTTTTTTCCGATTCATTTTGAGTCCTTATAAGTTTCGTTATACGCTTCTAAAGCTTTCAAACAAAAAGTTTGAAAATCTTGAGTTGCATCCTCAATTATATTTAGTTCAGGGTTAAAATATTTCTGATAATCTACAGATATACTTAAAGGACTGTCTTTGTTGGGTTTATCATATGTAACTATTTCATTATCATAATCTTCAGTAACAATTTTAGAAAGTTTCAATGGTTTCTTAGTTACAACGTTGAACCGCAGTGACAAACTGTCGTCAATACCTTTATGCTTTCGAATTATTTCTGAAACATCATTGAGTAACTGATCTTTTTCTTGAAGCTCCGCTCTAATCAATAACCCAAACCTCGAAATGTTCTTTATTTTAAACTCCTTGAATACTCGTTTTGTAATTATATCCACGTAGTTGGATAAATAGTGATTAAATTCTTTTTTAAAATCGCTTTTTACATTCCATTCAAAAATAAAATCGCGAGGTGTGATAGTAAACTTGTTTAAACGAATGGGGTCAAAGAGAATTTTTGTATTGTGATTCTCTCTTACATCGGTAAAGAGTTTCTCATGAAATTCGGAACCTTCTGAGTAGAGCACTTCGTCCACAATTGCCCCTAATTTATCCTCAATTGAGAAGCTTTTTACAGTTCTAATACCAAAAGCAAATCCAGTTAATTTCATGATTTATTAAGATTATAGGATTACCGCTAACAACCGCCTAACAACCACCAGTGGTTGTTAGGCGGTTGTAACACTACCAAATCTAGCAGATTTTCTATCCTGAACAAACCATTGTTGGCTATAGGGTGTGCTGCACGGTCTGGTCCTAAAACCGATGTGGGGTTGTACCAGTACCTGGTAGCCCGAAAGCCAGTTGTTGATTGGGTTTTAAATCCTGCAAGACGTTTACAGCCCTTGGGTGGGGTACCAACAAAAACACCCCATCAAAAATGATGAGGTGTTTGTAGAAGAGGTCGAGAGCGGATTCGAACCGCTGTACGAGCTTTTGCAGAGCTCTGCCTAGCCACTCGGCCACTCGACCCTTTTTGCAGGTGCAAATTAAACAAGAATAAAATTAAACCGGAAGGGAAATCCCTTCCGGCTCATTCATTTATTCAGAATCTTTTGATTCTTCTTCCGATCCTTCGGCTTCTGGCGCTTTTTCTTCTGCCTTAGGCGCTGCTTTTTTGGCAGGCTTGGCGGCAGCAGGCTTAGCAGCTGATTCCATCTTGTCTTTCAAAGCGGAAAGTGCTTCCAGATCACCTAAGGTAGACTTCTCAGTTTCCTGATTGATCTTGTTGAGTGTATTGCCTTTCGATGATTTACCTTTCTTAGGGGCCGGTGCAGCTGCAGGAGCAGGCTGCTCAGCACCTTCTTTCCAGGTAGATGTATGTGAAAGTACAATTCTTTTCTCATCCTTAGAGAATTCCATCACTTTAAAATCAAGTGTCTCACCTTCATTGGCTTGTGAGCCATCTTCTTTCTGAAGGTTTTTAGTCGTCACCTGACCTTCAAGGCCGTATGGAAGCTCTAGCAAACCACCTCTGTCATTTTTAGAAATGACCGTGCACTTGTGTACAGAACCTCTGGTGAATACAGTTTCGAACGTATCCCAAGGATTCTCTTCCAGGTGCTTGTGGCTTAGGGCCAGTCTTCTGTTATCCACATCCAGCTCCATCACTACCACTTCCAGTTCGTCGCCTACTTTCACGAATTCAGATGGATGCTTGATCTTCTTAGTCCAGCTAAGATCAGAAACGTGTACCAGACCGTCGATACCTTCTTCCAGTTCGATGAACAAGCCAAAGTTGGTAAGGTTTCTTACGATACCTGTGTGCTTAGTACCCACAGCGTAGTTAGTCAGGACATCCTGCTTAGTCCATGGATCTTCAGTCAATTGCTTGATGCCAAGAGACATCTTACGATCATCTCTGTCGATGGTCAATACCACTGCTTCCAGTTGGTCACCTACGCTGATGAAATCCTGAGGATTTCTGAGGTGCTGAGACCATGACATTTCAGATACGTGGATCAGTCCTTCTACTCCAGGGATGATTTCGAGGAATGCACCGTAATCGGCTACATTCACAATCTTACCTTTCACTTTAGAACCTACCGTCATGTCTTTGTCAAGTGAATCCCAAGGATGAGCAGTCAATTGCTTCATACCCAAAGAAATTCGCTTCTTGTCATCATCAAAATCAAGAACAACAACGTTCACTTTAGCATCCAAAGAAAGTACTTCTTCCGGATGGTTGATACGTCCCCATGAGATGTCTGTAATGTGAAGCAGACCGTCTACACCACCAAGGTCGATGAATACACCGAAGTTGGTCATGTTTTTGATCACACCTTCCAGTACCTGACCTTTCTCCAGGTTTTCGAGGATCACAGCTTTCTGCTTCTCGATATCCTTCTCGATCAATACTTTGTGAGAAACCACCACGTTATCGTTAGCGTAGTTGATTTTCACTACTTTCACTTCCATTTTCTTACCTACAAAGACATCAAAGTCTCTGATAGGCTTCACATCGATCTGTGAACCTGGAAGGAAAGCCTCTACTCCAAAAATATCTACAATCAGACCACCTTTGGTTCTTCTCTTCACCATTCCGTTGATGACCATGTCTTCATCCAAACCTTTCTGGATGTTTTCCCATGCTTTCACGATTTTGGCTTTTCTACGAGAAAGAACAAGCTGGCCATTGGCGTTTTCCTGCTCTTCTACATATACCTCTACTGCATCACCCGGCTTCAGGTCTTCCACATCTCTGAATTCAGAGAGGGCTACCAGTCCGTCAGATTTGAAGCCAATGTTGATGATCACGTCCCTGTCAGTGATACCCACTACAGTTCCTGCCATCACTTCTTTCTCTGTGATTTGGTTGAGGGTAGCCTCATATAGGGCTTCCATTTTTTTGCGGTCTTTGTCAGAGTACTCTTCTCCAAAACCGTCATCCACTGCAGTATCCCAAATGTCTACTTCAGGCTCTGCGATCGGCGCCTGTACCTCAGGAGCTTTCGCTTCTTTCGCTACGGGAGCTTTTACTTCTTCTTTCGCTGGCTCAGCTTTCACTTCCTCAGCTACTTCTTTTTTGGCTTCTTCAGCTGGAGTCTCCTCTGCTGCTTCTACTGCTTTTGTCTCCTCTGGAGTCTCAGCTGCCTGAGCTTCTGTGTTTTCCACGTTCTGAAGCTCGTCTTTTTTATCTTCTGCCATAATTAAAAAATGACTCTATTTATACACGTTCATTCCTAGAGTCAGGGGAATGAAGGATTTAGTTAACAATACATCCCGACGAATCGAAATGCCCATTCACCCGAATGGAGGCGCAAAGCTAAAGGAATTAAACAAAAAAAGGTAATTTCGATTCTATTATCTGATTGAAACCTATCACTACTTCACATGAGAAAATTATCTGTTATCACGCTTCTAATGGCCTTTATAATAGGGGGTTGCCAAAAGCCCCAAACCAAGGCCGATCTGGTTTTGCTGAATAGCAAAGTGTATACACTGAATCCCGAAGCAGGGGAGGCAGAGGCCATTGCCGTGAAAGATGGCGTGATCCTTTTTGTGGGGAGCAATGATCAGGTTCGGGATTTGGTGGGTGATAGCACAGAGGTGTTGGATATGAGTGAAAGCTATATCTATCCGGGTTTTATAGAGGGGCACGCCCACATCATGGGCATTGGAGCCAATATCATCAATGTGGACCTGATGCAAGCCCGGAGCTACGAGGAGGTGGTGCGTATGGTGCAGGAGCGGGCCGCTGTGACGCCAGCGGGTGAGTGGATCATCGGGCGTGGCTGGCATCAGGATAAGTGGGATGAGGTGCCCGAACTGATGTTCAATGGTTTCCCTACCCACCATCCATTGAGTGAGGCTGTGCCTGATCATCCTGTGCTGCTCAGTCATGCCAGTGGTCATGCCAGTCTGGCCAATGCGGCGGCCATGAACCTGGCGGGGGTAAATAAGTCCACTCCAGACCCGGAGGGTGGCGAAATCTTCCGGGACGTGTCCGGTCAGCCTACAGGGATTTTTAATGAAATGGCAGAAAAACTGATCGCGGAGAAACTACCCCTCAAATCGGCTGAGTACAAGTCTGATTTATTGGAGCGGGCCATTCAGGAGTGCCTGAGCAATGGACTCACTGGTTTCCACCAGGCCGGGTCAGATCAGGCCGATGTGGCCTTGTTTGAGCAGTTTGCATCGGAGAATCAGCTAAAGCTCAGACTGCATGTGATGCTTTCAGGTGCGGACACTACTTTGTTAAAAACATATTTTGCATCAGGCCCCCGCAGTGGCCTTTATGATCAGCACCTCAACATCCGGTCAGTAAAACTCTATGCGGATGGTGCTCTTGGTTCGAGAGGCGCCTGGTTACTGGAAGAATACAGCGATGCCAGAGGTGTGCATGGCCACAACGTGACCCCAATGGATCAAATTGAAGATGTGGTGATGCGGGCAGCGGCCAGTGGGTTTCAGGTATGTACCCATGCCATAGGAGATCGGGGCAATCGGGAGGTGCTGAATATCTATGAAAAGGCGCTGGAGCGTTATCCGGAGATTGCCCAAGATCACAGGTTTCGCATAGAACACGCGCAGCACATTCACCCAGATGATATCCCGAGGTTTGCCAGGCTTGGGGTGATTCCGGCCATGCAGGCCATTCATATGTCTTCTGACAGGCCCTGGGCTATTGACAGACTGGGCAGGGAGCGCATTGAGAATGGTGCCTACATGTGGAGTGAGTTGATCGACAATGGATCGGTCATCGTGAATGGTACAGATGCACCAGTGGAGCCCGTCAGTCCGCTGGCCAGTTTCTATGCATCGGTCAGTAGAAAGACACTCAAAGGAACCCCCGAAGGGGGCTATGAGCCGGCGCAAAAAATGACCCGTGAAGAAGCACTGAAATCCTATACCCTCTGGCCGGCTTATGGGGCCTTTATGGAGGCAAGCGTGGGGAGTGTGGAAGTAGGTAAACTGGCTGATTTCACCATATTAGATCGGGATGTTATGACGATTCCCGAGGAGGAGATCCTCAATACTAAGGTGAAAATGACGATCATCGGTGGGGAAGTGGTGTATGCCGACCGTTGATAAATCCCCAAACTTAGGGAGGCGGCCGTAATGCCGAAATGGTTAAAATTGCGTTTTAATTGATACGTTTGTTTTTCATTCTAACCCATCTACAGTGCTGATTGAGGAGAACTTTTCTTTGAAGGACCATAATACCTTTCGTCTGGATGTCCGGGCCAACTTTAAGGCAGGGATCACACAGCCGGAAGAGCTGCAGGAAATCTACGCTAACCCTAAGTTTAAGACCGTCAAAAAGCTCATTTTGGGAGGAGGATCGAATGTACTGTTCACCAGGAATTTTTTAGGGTTGGTGCTGAAAATGGAAATTGGAGGTATCGCTGTGGAGCAGGATAGTGCTGACTCTGTGATTGTGAGCTTTGGAGCAGGCGAAAACTGGCATCAGTGTGTGCTCTGGGCAGTGGAGCATGGCTATGCGGGGATCGAAAACCTTTCGTTGATACCGGGCACAGTAGGCGCAGCCCCTATGCAGAACATAGGGGCCTATGGTGTGGAGCTGAAGGAAGTCTTTCACTCCCTGGACGCTTATGATGTCAAAACAGGGAAAATCAGCCGTTTTTATAACGAGGACTGCAAGTTTGGCTACCGCTATTCTGTATTCAAAGGTCCAAGAAAGGATAAATACATTATCACCCGGGTTTATCTAAGGCTTTCCAAAAAGCCCAAATTCAACATTACCTATGGCAACCTGAAGGAGACTCTGGAGCAGATGGGCGTGGAGGAACTCACCCTTAAGAATGTAAGTCAGGCGGTGATCAATATTCGCCAATCCAAGCTACCTGATCCGCTGGAGATTGGGAATGCGGGGAGCTTTTTCAAAAACCCGGTAGTGGAAAAGGTGTATTTTGACTCGCTGAAGGCCGCTTTTGAGAAAATTCCGGGCTATGAAGTGGACGAGGCCTCAGTGAAGCTTCCGGCGGCCTGGCTCATCGATCAGTGCGGATGGAAGGGTACACGCATCGGAGATATTGGCGTGCACGATAAGCAGGCGCTGGTGCTTGTTAACCACGGGAACGGCAAAGGAAAAGACATCCTCAAACTCTCCACGGAAATACAGAAGTCCGTTTTTTCCACTTTTGGAGTGGAGCTAGAGCGGGAAGTCAATGTGGTCTAGTACAGTGCTCCTTTTGGGGTTTAATGAGAAGATGGCTGGTTGAGTAGGATCCAATACATGCCAAGCTCAGATACGGCTTTCATAAATGATTCAAAGCCTACGGGCTTTACCACATAGCTATTGGCGCCCAGGTCGTAGCATTTGTCTATATCCGGATCTTCCTTGGAGGAGGTGAGCATGATCACCGGAATCTTCCGTGTGCGCTCGTCACCTTTTATCTGTTTGAGTACTTCTATACCACCTACTTTTGGCATATTGATGTCCAGTAAAATAAGCTTTGGGACATTTTTGACTTCTCTTTCGGAATATGCGCCATTGGCAAAGAGATAGTCTAATGCTTCGGCTCCATTTTCCAGGTGCACCAGTTTATTGGCCATATTGTGCTTCTTCAATGCCCTGATCGTCAGCTCGGCATCACTTACACTGTCTTCTACGAGTAGAATTTCAATTTCATGTACGCTCATATTGATTGTGATTTAATGGAAGTGAAAAATGAAAAGTAGCTCCTTGATCCACCTGGCCTTTGGCCCAGATTTCCCCATCATGCTTGGTAATGATTCGGTGTACGATGGCCAGGCCCACACCTGTTCCTTCAAATTCGTGTGGCATGTGCAATCGCTGAAATACGCCGAAGAGCTTATTGGCATACTTCATATCAAATCCTGCGCCATTGTCTTTTATTCTGAATATCAGCTTTGTATCCTTGATTTTGGTGGAAATATGCACCTGTGGGTTTTCTCGTTTTGAGGAATATTTTACCGCGTTGGCAACCAGGTTGTAGACCACCTGATGTAATAACGTGTAGTCTCCATAGACTGAATGTAATTTTTTCACGACAACTTTTGCCTGATGTGGCGTG
>Ga0098060_1001083_pt1 | contig 11301 bp, 14 predicted proteins | sample 21_taG_FD_77063 | JGI IMG/M metagenome (GOLD analysis project Ga0098060, IMG submission 77063) | Marine viral communities from the Subarctic Pacific Ocean - 21_ETSP_OMZ_AT15319 metaG | ecosystem: Environmental > Aquatic > Marine > Oceanic | place: Pacific Ocean | collected 2015-01-19 | reverse complement strand
TCATACACCTATCATCTATCGAAGTAGTAAATAGTATGCAGAGTTTATGAGTCTTTTTAGAAGTTAACTAAGGATAGGCAAACAAGTTATTATGAAAACACACACGTATCACTCGAATTAATTTACGTGTCAATTTAAATTCAAAAAAACCTATCCTTAGTTATTAAGTGTTATATTGTATTATGTAAACAATTAGATTAGTTGTTGATTTACACTAAAATAGTGCGTGAGCGTGTTAGCATGCGCACGTACACCGTGAAATAGCAAAGGTCTTTGACTGCTTCGTAAGCATGTTGTCATTGACTGCATTACTTAAAAAGGGGATTACTCCCCTTTTGGCTACTGCCACTTTAGAAAAGTTAGAGGTTCTCCACTTCTAGTGGTGAATATCTCTCCTGTTTCTGTATTGGTTTTAGTTCCTCTAATAGGATTAGAAGGTATATCTATATTAGAACCAATTTCAATAGTCCTATCATTGTCTTCGCAGAAGACATAACCTATTGCACCCTCAGTGCAATATGGGTTAAGACGATAAGAGATTAGCATGTGGTTATCAGTGTGCTTAAGCACAGTAGCTTTTATAGTTTCCATAGTGTAAATATGTATTAAGATTTATACGCCCAATACGGGGTATTTCAAATCCTGTACATAGCACGGGTCATTGACTGCACTGGTTCACACGTTCACAAAACCTGTTAAAAAAAATTTTTTTTATTTTTTATTTTTTTATTTAAAGTTTTTATATCTTTGCACTGCAACATTATTCATCCCCCGGTAACCATAAAAGGGATTAGACATCGGATTGTAGTCTCAAATAGAGATAGAGTTTTCTCCGGTAGTTGCAAAAGAGTTAACGTATAAACTCTAGTTAGGATACAATGCACACAGGTAAGTGCGATGAATTAACATCAGTTTTAGTATCCTTGGGTCCCGTAAAACGGAGCACTGCTAGAGTGAAATCACAACTTGAAAAAGAATTCCCAAGGGGGAGAGCTATATTTTCTCCACAGATGTTTGGAAATGTAAAAAAATTGTTTATATATTTGCATAAAAAGTATATAGATATGAATTTTAAACCAAGCGGAAGCTGGATAGTCCTTCCGGACCCAGTAATTACAGAAACAGAATCAGGAATAATATTAGATGAAGCTACGGCTATGGAGAACTCTAAACGATCAAACGTTTTGGAGGCGCTAGCTGTTGGACCTCATTGTAACTTTGTAGAACAAGGTGACACTGTAATGGTAGATCCTAGATCAGAAGCTGCAAGAACAGAAATAGATGGTAAATTATACCTAATTATTTCAGAACATCAAATATTAGGTAAGTGGTAACAGGACAAGTTACTCTAAGTTTAGAAGATTACCACACTTTACTAGAGGCATCTAAAAAGGCTGCAGAATTAAGACAAAACACTGAACTGTTATTAAAAGAGTTACAAGTGTTTTTGTCGTTTATGGCTACACGTGCAGAAATAGAACCGTACATAGTAGAGTTTAACAAGCAGTCTAAGACATCTGTTATAGAAATAAACGGGGGTATTGCAAAAATTAAAGAAAAATGAAAAGAAAGATAACAGTAACTATGGATACTACGTATAAATACGTACAATTATGGAATGGTATTTTTAATTTAACAGAAAAAGGACTACAAATACTGTCTGCATTTATAGATGTACAGATAATTACAGAAGAAGACAATTTTTGTAGTGTAAAAAACAAGAAAGAAGTAGCAAGAATAGTAGGTATTAAAGATTACAACACCTTAAATAACTATATTAAGAGATTTAAAGATAAAGGTGTAGTATCTAAAAAGGATAATAATTATAAATTAAATAATTTACTAAATCCTAATACATCTTCTGTAGAAATAATAATAAATAAAGGATAATGAAGATATTTGAGCAGATAGTGCCATCATATTTTGAGATAGGTGATATGGAGATTATAATTTTACAAGATACTATGGGTAATTGTTTAACTATAAAAATTAACTACTATGAGTGATGCTGAAAAACCAGTAACACCATCATTATTTAATATGATTAGTTCTTTTGCTAGAGATCTAAAAGAATATGTAAAACAAGGTGCACCAAATGTTACAACAGAAGATTATATACAAAGATTAGAAGAATGTAATACGTGTGAGCACCTAGTAAAAGAAAAAATGAGATGTGGATTGTGTGGATGTTTATTAGAACACAAAGCAAAGTGGAAAACAACTAGCTGTCCAGACTCAAGATGGAAAACACAAATATTAGATGGCGAAAGACAAGAAAGCAATAATACAAACGCTAGCAACTAAATATAATTTACCTTTAAAAAAGGTAGAAGAAATAGTAAACCATCAGTTTAAGTTTGTAGAAAAGATAATGAAGAATGGAAAGTTTGAGATGGTAAGATTACCATATTTTGGTAAATTTTCTGTAAACCCTAAAAGGGTAGAACATATAAATAAATTAAAAGATGAGTCTGAGGGATGATTTAATACATATAATAGATAACAGAGCTACACTTAGTGCATATGCATTGACTGTAAACGAGTTTAAAGATTTAACAGTAGAAGAGTTAGCTTTTGTATATTTTACAACAGATCATAAGTCACCTTTTTCTGTATATGAATGGGAACAACGTGTAATTGAAGTAAAAAATAGTATATTTGGGAAAAAGAATAACTTTAAACCAAGCGCAAAAGTTTTAGCAGCTTGTGAAAAGTATGATAAATTAATTGAAACCTCAGCTGTTAGATTACTACGAGCAGCAAGAGAATCTGTTATAAAATTAGAGAAGTATTTTAGAGATATAGATTTAACGTTAGTAGATGATAACGGCAGGCCTATTTTTCATGCAAAAGATTTAATTAGTAATTTAGAAAAAATGGGTAAGGTAGTAGATGGGCTTAGAAACTTAGAAGAGATAGTAAAGAAAGAAGAACAAGCAGCTAATACTAATAGAGGAGGTATTGAAGTAAATAAATATAGTATGTAATGGATTTTTTAGAAGATTTAGAGCTTTATGAACGAGCAATGCAAAATGCTTACTTGTTGATAACTAAACGTAAAACTTTAGATGACATTTATTATAATTTAGAGGCTGATGAGTTAGAAGATTTTCCTTTACCTTTTGATCCTCTACAAACTGATGGTAGAAGCGCAGATGTAATAGATGTTGTAATAGAATATTTTACAAGTACAGAAGAATACGAGAAATGTGCTCATTTAGTTAAGATAAAAAATAAATGCTTAAAAAAACAGACAGGGTCAGACCAGCAGCCATTAACTTTATAAATAATGGTTACTACACATCTGCACTTCCAGGCACTCGAGAGTACTATGAGTTTTGGGATGAGGAACAAGACAGATGTATGTATGGTTATAAGGTAGGAGATTTAGAAATAACTGGATTTCATTACTTTTATTTAAACTATTGTCCTATTGATAGAGCTGTAGATGAGTTATTACCTGATGGCACAATGCAAGCAAAACGTGAGCGAACATTCCCTAGATTTTATGACGGAGATTATGAATATTTCCACGAGATAGATAAAGCAAGAGCAGCAAATAAACATATGATAGTTTTAAAAGCAAGACGTAAGGGATATTCTTACAAAGCTGGATCTATGCTTGCTAGAAATTACTTTTTTGTTAGAAATAGTAAAAACTTTGTATTTGCATCTTCTAAAGAATTTTTAATTGGTGATGGACTACTCTCAAAAGCTTGGGAGTTTTTATCTTTTATAGATGATCATACTGCATGGTCTCAACCAAGATTACGAGACAGAGAAATGCATAAAATGTCTGGATATAAGAAAAAAGTAAATGGAATGGAGATAGAAATGGGTTTAAAATCCCAGATTATAGGTGTATCTCTAAAAGATAATCCAGATAAAGTAAGGGGTAAGGCAGGTGAGCTAGTATTTTTTGAAGAAGCAGGATCTTTTCCTGGATTACTAAAAGCATGGGAGGTAACAATGCCAACAATGAGACAAGGTGCGAAAACATTAGGAATGATGGTAGCATTTGGTACAGGTGGTACAGATGGATCTGATTTTGAGGCTATGGAAGAAATATTTTACAATCCAGCAGCATATGATTGCATGGATTACGAGAATATATGGGATGAAGGAGCTATGGGTACAAGATGTGGGTACTTTATACCAATACAAAAAAACTTAGATGGATTTATAGATGAAGAAGGTAATTCTATACAACAAGATGCTATAGAATATGAAGAACAAATGAGGGAAAAGAAAAAAGGGGCTGCAGATGCAAAATCTTTAGACCAATATATAGCTGAGCACCCCTTCTCCCCTCAAGAAGCAACACTACAAGTAACAGCTAATTTATTTGACATTGCATCATTGCAAGAACAATACAATAATGTAAAAGCTAGAAATTTACAATCAATAGGTACTGCAGGTAGACTATATCACAATGAAAAAGGAGAAGTTAAGTTTAAAATAGATGGTGATTTAAAACCTATAACTAAATTTCCACACAGAAAAGATGATGATAAGACAGGAGCAATTATAATATACGAAGCGCCATATAAAAATCAAGAACAGCAAGTACCTATAAATTTATATGTAATTTGTCATGACCCTTATGGTCAAAATCAATCAGCAGACTCTATGTCATTAGGATCTGCATATGTATTAAAAAGACCTAACAATTTATCACATCCTGATGATATAATTGTAGCATCATATGTAGGTAGACCACACTCACAAGATGATTATAACAGAAATTTGTTTATGTTAGCAGATTATTATGGATGTAAAATAGGGTTTGAGAACGATCGAGGTGAGGTAATAGCATATGCAAAACGTTTTAGAAAAATGCATAAATTACAAGAAGAATTTGAGATGCTAGACAAAAAAGAGCTAAGAAGTAAGAACGTAAAACGTCAATATGGTATGCATATGACTGAAGCAAGGAAGCGTCAAGGTGAGATATATATAAGAGACTGGCTAAACACAGTTAGGAGCACTGATGATACAGGAAAAAAATTATTAAATTTACATAAGATATATGATCCAGCTTTGCTAACAGAATTAATTAAATTTAATCACAGTGGTAACTTTGACCGTGTAATGTCTTTAATGATAGGTATGTATCACACAAGGGAATTGTATAACGCTGAAGTAAAAGATATATTAGAAGATAGAGCTACAGATAAGTGGTTCGAACAAAATTATTATTAATATGAATAAAGAAAAAGATTGTAAACCTTATAACCCTCTACCAGAATACTTGGCGATTGGACCATCAGATATACACGGAGCAGGGATCCTAGCAAAAGAAGATATTCCGGGAGAGGTTGTTATAGGTATTACACATGTATACGATCCAAACTTTCAACACAATTATATTAGAACACCATTAGGAGGATTTATTAACCATAGTGAGAATGCTAATTGTGAATTGATGGATAAAGATGAGGATTATCATTATAAAGTCATAAAAACAATACGTAAAGTAGAAGCAGGAGAAGAGCTAACTTTAAAATATAGTTTATATGATATATGTAATTATTTGTAGTGGTATATTTATAATACCAACTTTGTAATTACTATTACACAAAAAACGAGGGGTAAAATTTATTAAATTTGTAAGATTATGGGATACGATAAAATACCGAGGCAAAAGCTTTCGATTACTAAAAAGAATAAAGAGTGGAGAGAAAAATGTGTAGAAGCATTTATAGATCTCTCTAGTTCTGGCGCTAGTCACAACAAGCAAAAGGACGATATGAAAATATTATATGATTACTATAACGGTGTAATTGACGAGGCAGATTATAAGTACGTACTAAAACCTTACGGCAAGTCCCGTAAGAATTTTCCTTCTGAAATGCGTAACTACCCCATTATCAAACCCATAATTGATCTTCTTCTAGGGGAAAAATCTAAAAGACCTCTCAATTATACTGTTACAGTTCAAAACTCAGATGCTATTACTATGAAAGAGCAACAAAAATCTGAGGCAATAGCTCAAAATTTAAGACAAAAGTTTTTACAAGAAGTACAAGCTATGGGTGTAGACATAGGTGCAAACATGGATGAAATACCAACACCTAAACATATAGCTGATATGTTTGAGCTAAATTACATTGATAACAGAGCAGTTTTAGGACAACAAGCTATGAATTATATCATGCAAGAACAAGAAGTGTATGATAAAATACAAAAAGCTTGGTTTCACTATCTAGTTACTGGAGAATGTTACACACATAGAGGAGTTAGAAATAATGAGCCTTATTATGAAGTACTAAACCCATTAGATGTAGACTATGACCTTGATCCAGATTTAGAATTTGTAGAAGATGGTGATTGGGCGTTAGTTAGAAAATATGTACACGCATCTACAGTTATTGATGCATACTATGAAAGTTTATCAGAACAAGAAATACTAGAATTAGAAGAACCAAGACATTCTGAAACTGATGTTTCTTTTTTATATGCTAGTTCATCAGGTAAAGATGAAAATGCGTATAGGAATAGACTAATAGAAGTTGTAAATGTATATTGGAAATCTAGAAAAAGAATAGGATTTTTAACTTATCTAGATCCTGAAACAGGAGAATTTGAAGAAATAGAAGTTGCAGATGGATTTAGAATGCCAGCAGAAATAAAAGATTTAGGGGGTAAATTAGAATTTAAATGGGTTAATGAAGTATGGGAAGGTACAAGAATAGATGGTAGAATATATGTAAATATAAATCCAATACTTAACCAAAGACTATCTTTAGAAAATCCTTCTAAATGTAAATTACCTATTAATGGTAGAAGATATTCTGATATAAATTCTAGAAATATATCTTTAGTTAAACTAGGTATACCTTATCAATTAAATTACAATATTTACAAGTATAGATTAGAACTTGCAATAGCTAGAAGTAAAGATATTATTGCACAGTTTGATATTAACATGATCCCTAAAAAGTGGGACATGGATAAATTTATGTACTACGTAGAAGGTACAGGTATTGCTTGGGTAGATTATAATAAAGAGGGTATACAACTAAATCCACAACATCAATCTGTTATGGATATGTCTATAAAAACTATAAGTCAGTATATTACTTTACTAGATTCTATATTAGTAGAATGGGAAAAAATATCTGGAGTAAGTAGACAAAGACAAGGTGAGATTGGAGCATACGAAGGTAAAGCATCTTCACAACAAGCTATATTACAATCATCACATATTACAGAAGATCTGTTTAGAAAATTTGAAAGAATGGAACAGAGAGATTTTCAAGCTTTATTAGACTATTCTAAAGAAGCATGGCTAGCAGGTAAAAGAGGAATGTTTGTATTACCTGATGGAACAACGGACTTTTTAGATATAGATAGTTTTGATTATATGGAGTCTAACTTTGGATTATTTGTCTCTGATGCAGGTAAAGATCAAGAGAAGTTACAAAATATTAAAGGATTAACACAGGCTATGATGCAAAATGGTGCTAAGCCAGGAGATATAGCTGAGATGTTAGATTCTGATAGCTTTACACAAATTAAGAAGAATCTTAAACTTGCAGACAAAGCAAATGCTGAATTAGAACAAGCACAACAAGAAGCACAACAGCAAATGCAACAACAACAACTAGAAGCTCAACAAGTGCAACTAGAAGCTGATATGATTGAAAGAGAAAAAGATAGACAAAAAGATATTGAGATAGCTTTAATAGCTGCAGAATCTAAAGATCAAACAGATGCTAATTCTCTTAATCTAGAAAAGATGATACAAGACTTTGAGCTTAAAAAACGAGAATTAGATATAAAAGAACAAGCACTACAGTTAAAAATGCAAGGCGATATGGAGTCTAATGCAGTTAAAAGAGAAGACATAGCAAGTAAAAAAGAAATAGCAAATAATAATGCTAACAAATCAAGATAGAAGAGCAATATTAGAACAAGTAAGAGCTTCTGAATCTCAGGATATAATTGCAGCACTTAGAGGTCAGGTTTCTTCTGATACTATGCAATCACCTGTAACTACACCTGAACCTGTAGTTATGCCACAACAACCTCAGCCTATAGATAATATAAACATGGAAAGTGTTTCAGCAGTACCATCTAATTTAGTAGATAGTACTATATCTGAACCTACACAATTAGCTGCTATGGGTGGTTTTCATGATTTTCCAAATATGATAGGTAATGACTCTGCTCCTTGGGAACTTAAAAAAGGATTAAGGAGAGTAGAAAGTAGTGATGGTGTTAATATGATGAATCCAAATAGTACTGCTACAGGTTATTATGGACAATTATATAGTGAAGTAAAAGATTTACCTATACTAGAAAATATAACTAGAGATCAGTTTGCATCAGATACAACTTTACAAAATAAAATTTTTGATATGAGGTATAGAGGTGAAATACCAGGCATACCAGGATTAAAAGACAATGCAGAATATTTATCAAAAACATATTCAGATGTTACAGGTAATCTTACATTTAATGAGATTGCAGCATTAAGTAATTTAACAGGAAGACAAGGAGCTATAGATTATTTTAGATCTCTTAGGCATGGAACAGATTTTAAATTACCAGGAGTAAATAAAACACCTGAAGAATATATAGAAACCTATAGATCAGCATTAACTCCTCCAATGAAAATTGATTATTCTATGATGGATTATGAAGACGGTGGATTTAAATTAGACGAAAGAAATCAAATAGATACTTATAACATGCAAGGTTATGATGAAACAGAACTTTTTGATTTTATTAAAGATAAGTATACAAAAATAGATACATCTAGACAACAACAGGATCTTTTAACTAAATTAGAATCACAAGCATTTAGAGATAGATATAAAAAAAATATTTTTAATATCACAGGTGAAAATTTATCCGATGAGGAATTAACATCTAGAATAAGTGATCAAATTGAATTTACTGGTGCAGGAGCACCCTTTATGGCAAAGTTTCCATATGTTACTAGAACTCCAGAAAATTATAGGGTAGGGGCTACTCCTATGGTAAATCCTTTTGGAACTGCTAATAGTTTTAGGTATGGTCCTAATGAACCTGTTGATTTAAATCATGGGGCTTTAGGAATGTATAAAAGAAATCCTTATTATGCTAAAAAAGGATCTTTTAATAAAGAGCTGATGAATATACCAGAGTTTGGAAAGTATACATACTTAGCTCAATTAACAGATGTTCTAGATAGAGAATCAATGAATGAGAATGATGTAAGACCTAGCCCTAAAGAAGGAAGCACAATAATTCATGAATATGCGCACTCATACAACCTAGATGACTCCCCATTATTTAGACCTGCAGGAAGTGATTTTAGAAAGTATGATCGTAAACTTAGAGCGTCAGTACCTGGTGACAGATATAAATCTTTTTTAACAAAAGTATTTGGTGAAGATTATTTTGATCCAGAAGAAAATAGATATGGTAGATGGTCTATGAGGCCTGAAGAAGTAAGTTCTATTAGAGCAGAGAACGAAGCTAAATTAAAAAAGCTTGGTGTATGGGATGCTAATAAAAATGAATTTACTGAAAAGAATCTTAATAAATTACTAAAGACTCCTTATACAAAAATAACTAAGGTTGATTTAGAGGAAGGTGCACCAGGTTTTCATTTAAACAAATTAGGGTACGGATCTTTAGTTAAATACTCTGATCAAATAAGTGAGTTAAAAGATTTAAAAAAAGAAGTAGCTAAGGAGTTTACTAAAAAAGATCCTTATTTTATAAAATCAAATATAACAGAACATTCATATAGAAGAACAGGCAGAAGAAACCCATTAATGGATGAGGAATCTTTTAATACTATATTTAACACCAGTCAAAGTGAATTAAAAGATAGACAAAAATATACTGATTATAAATCATTAGTAAATGACTTTAATAGTGGTAGTAAACGTGAAAAGAAAAGAGCTTCTAAAATTTTAGATAACATATTTAAAAGTGTAAATGATAAATTAAATACAAAGTATGATCTTGAACTAGAAAAATTGCAAGAATTATTTGACCAACAAAAAAAAGAATCATTACCTAAATTTAAAATGTATTTTAATGAGATAGCTATGAATGATAATAATAAAACTCAAGTAGCTAGAACTGGAGGATATAAAAGCAGATATGTATAGTAAGTGCTATATAATAAAGAAAAAACTAAAAATATAAAAAAGTAAAAACCAATTAAATTAAATACTAAATTTGTAAATTAAAACAATATATATATGGACCCAAATGAAAAAATACAATTAGACGATATTACCTTTGATGATGTCATTGGAGGTGATGGAGTTGACACAGTTGCTGAGGTAGAACCTATCGAAGAAGTAGCTGAAGAAAAAGAAGAAGTACAAGAAGAACCACAAGCTGAACTTGAAGATATTGATGATCAGGAAGAGGAGCTTGAGGAAGAAGTAGAAGACGAGGAGGAAGAAGATGTAAAAGAAGAGTCTGATGATGAAGAAGTTGAATCTACTGAAGATTCTACAGTTGTATCAGAAATACTAGATAGCTTAGGTTATGAAGGTGAGTATGATGATACAGCAGAAGGATTAACAGCAATGACTAAAGATATAGCTTCTCAAATGGCAGACGAAAGAATTGATGAAGTTCTTGAGAAATTTCCATTAGTTAAAAAACATATGGAGTATGTATTAGCTGGAGGAGAATCTCAAAAATTTATGAAAGCTTTTGATCCTACTTTAGATTATAATCAAATGGATATTGCAGAAGATGACTCAAGAAGTCAAAAAGCAATTCTTGCAGATTATTTTACACAGAAAGGACATGACGGAGACTTTATCAAAGAAATGCTAGAAGATTATGAAGATTCTGGTAAATTATTTAAAAAAGCAGAAGCAGCAAAACAAGCTTTAGGTAAAGTACAAGCACAGGAAAAAGAGCAATTAGTAGAACGACAAAAAGCAGAACTACAAAAGCAACAAGAACAGCAGATGGAGTTTTGGAATGGAGTTCAAGAGACAATTAAAGAATCAAAAGAGTTTGCAGGATTGCAAGTTCCAGAAAGAGAAAAAACAAAATTCTTTAACTATCTCTCGAAGCCGGTAACTAAAGAAGGTTACACACAGCGTGATTTAGATCACTCTGAAGCTGAAATGGATGTAAAATTAGCTATAGATTATTTAATGTATAAAGGATTTAATTTAGAGAATATTATAAACAAGAAAGCAAAGACAACGGCTACGAAAACATTGAGACAAAAAATAGCTAAAAACGAGGAGACTGTAAAAAGTGCTCGTAAAAGATCAACACGAAAGAAAAGTTTTGATTTAGATAATTTAGATCTCAGTATTTAAAGAC
>Ga0098060_1001082_pt1 | contig 11304 bp, 4 predicted proteins | sample 21_taG_FD_77063 | JGI IMG/M metagenome (GOLD analysis project Ga0098060, IMG submission 77063) | Marine viral communities from the Subarctic Pacific Ocean - 21_ETSP_OMZ_AT15319 metaG | ecosystem: Environmental > Aquatic > Marine > Oceanic | place: Pacific Ocean | collected 2015-01-19 | reverse complement strand
TCATTCTATTAACAAGTCTCTTATTGAATGGGATGACTTAGCAAGCTCTATTAAGTTCGCTTTACCTTTCTTTACCTCTACTGGGCAAAGCTTAGAACAGCTATTGGGGGGATTAGAAGTGCTTACTAACAGAGCTTTAGAGGCAGGTATAGCAGGTAGGGGTCTACGTCAAGCCCTAGCCGAGTTTGCTCAACACGCTGATGATAATGCTTCTGCATTTAGAAAAATGGGTGTAGAGATTATGGATACTGACGGTAACATGAAACAATTAACTGAGATAGCTCAAGAATTTCAATCTGTTATGGGTGATGGAGTTAATGACATGGACGTTATGATTGCTTTAATGGAAGATTTGAATGTTCGTGGTGCTACTGCCTTTGTTCATTTAGTTCAAAACGCTGACGAATTTTCAGCAGCAGTTGGTAATCTTGAAAATTCTGCTGGTTCTGCCCACGAGATGGCTATGATTCAGCAAGAATCTTTACAAAATCAAATACAATTAGTCAAGAACGCATTACTTGCTCCATTTATATTATCAGATAAAGTAGGACAAGAAGCAGGATATCTCAACAAATTTGCTATGGAAGTACACGGAATTGTTGATGTAGTACAAGGTTTGTTTGTTGAAACTATGTCTGATGGTTCTGTAGCATTAACAGAGATGGGAGAAATAGTGAGAGATTTTGTTATTGGGGCTTTAAGAACAGCTAAAGATATACTTGTTATCACTGTAGATATAATGAAACAATTTGCAGAAGAAGGACATTCTATGGTTGGTTTGTTACAGTTATTTGCAGCACCATTAAAAGTAGTTGCAAAACTCTTAAATTTATTTGGTGAAGGTACTTTGGAAGCCGTAGTACAATATAAATTAATGAATTCACTTTTACCTATCAATACTGCTTTAATAGCTAAAAACATATCTGCACTGATGAATCAACATCAAGTTCAACAAATGACAGTGATGTTAAAAGGTAAAGAGTTTAAAGTACAATCACTTTTAAATCAAAGAAAGCAAGTAGAGCTGCTTTTAGAAAAGGCACAGGCCAAACATCATATTAAAAGATATACACAACGTTTAGAATCTATAGATGCAGTAATGACAGCATCAGGAGCAAATGACCATCTTGCTGGTTCCTTTGGTAGATTAATGATGGCAGAAATTGCCGCTCAAGGTGCTTTAATGGGTATGGCTTATTTAACACAAAGATTTGCTAATGATGCACCCGGAATGGCTATGGCCATAGGTGCTGTTGCTGGTGCAGTTGTTGGATTAAGTATTGCACTGAAATTAGTAGAAGGTGCAAATCCTATATTAAATGCAGCATCTTTAGGAGCATATTATTGGAAAGCAATAACAGCAGGTGCAGCAGCAGGTGCAATGTATAATTTAGCAATGCAACAGATGATGAAACCACCTGATATGTCAGGTTATAAGAGTACGGAAAATTATCAAACTATGGATACTGGTGGCAGATTTATGAAAAGACGTATGTATGATATGGGAGGTTATACCCAAGACCATGGTATGGCCGTATTACAGAAGGGTGAAACAGTTATACCTAAGACTCAAAACATGCTTGGTGGGGCGACTGGTTCAGGCATAACTTTAAATATACACGGTGATGTATATGATTCAGACAACTTCGCTCAAAAGATAAGTGAAGTACTACCAACAGCGATAAGAAGAAATAATGATATAGGAGGAATTTAATGGAAGGAGCCACATTTAGAAGAAGAGTTAGAGCACATGCAGATGCAGAAGTTTCTGGTATATATAAGGATGCTACATTTGGAGATGCTACTTCAGCAAACATTAGTGGAGGTACTAAAAAAAGTAATTATATTTTCGATGTTAAAGTGGCAGATAGTCCGACGTATGGTAGTGCAGAGATAATGGATTTATCTTTTAGTGGTTATTTTAGTAGTATAAACAACGCTACTGTTAACCATCCTTCTAACTTATCTATTTATAAAATAACTAAACCCCTTACCCATAGTGGCCAAGGGAGTTTTACAAAAGGAACTTCAGATATAGTGGTATTTACAGCTCGTGATGAATCGGGTGAACACTGGAGACAGGATAACTTTGAAGGTGAATTTACTGAGCGTATTATAAATGAATTAAGAGTAGGTCGAGGTAATGAAACTACGTATACGCAAACAGACCCTTATATATTGTTCGAAGATGCTATGGAAACACCATTCGGTGGTTCATTATCAGAAGAAACAATGAGAGAACGATATGCTAGTACTATTAATAATGGCAGTACAGAAATAATTAAAGTCGTCGAAAGTAAAAATTGGCCCGGTTCATGGACACCAGCTACAAGGAGAGCGTGGTGGAACGACCCTAATTGGTTAGGTGAGGGTGATGAGCGAAGTTGGTATCATGCTCCTCTTGGTGCGGGACTTAATGGAAGGGACAGAGATAATCGAGTTAAAGTATATTATTCAGTTAGAAATCCTTCTTCCAGAAAATCAGAAAATATTGTATCAGATGCTTTGCACCCAGAAAATTCTATTTTTCACTCAGTAAGGAACACTAATCCAGTTTATGATGAAGACCATACCGAAGGTTCTCCTAAATATGAAGCATACGCTATGACAACCCGTAGTGGGGAAAGTGTAATGTCAGGCTCTAAATCAGCAAAAATGCAATGTTTGTGGAGGTCTGGCATCAGTTCTTCTTTAGGTATGGGTAATTACTATGGTGGTAAGCAACCAGCTTCTGCCGATTCTTCTCTTTATACTCAACCCTTGGGTAGACAGGAGACACGATTTACTTTGAAGGATGTACCAGCTCCTATAGATTTAACTGGTGGTGACTTAGGGACTTACAGCAGAGTAAATAACGATGCGGCTATAGAATTTGATGCTAATTTTGCTAAGTTAGAAAGAGGGTATACTTATACTCAGTCTACAGATTCTAGTGGTACCAGCCATGATGCACCAAATGATAATGCTTATTATGTTACTTTAAGAAGGGCCTTTTTATATACACAAGGAGAAGAAGCTCCTGCTGATGACGAATCTTTATACGATTATTTATCTCTTAATTATTGTTACAATTGGCCCATAACAGGACAAGCACTTACGGGAAGCTCGGGACAGAAAAAAACCAGAATTACTGTAGACGGGAATAGTATTTGCGGTTCCATCAATTACGGCGACTGCCAAATTGCCGTAGGTGACACTGTTTATTTTGATTTTTGTAACACGACACATTTAAATGAAAATGGAGTTCTTGAAGCAGATAGAAATGGCCTTTCCGCCACATATAACTGGGGTGGTGGATTTAAGGTGACAAATGTGGGAGCTAGCGGAACTACAATTGACGTTGATATTAATACTCAAGGTGACGACCCTACTGTACCCCATGAAAATGCAGGTTGGGGCACTCTTTATAAATTTTCACCTAAGAATTTTTATGGTTGTGCTTTTGTCAATTTAGATGGTACAGGAATGTCCATTGGAGGTGGGGAAGGTGTTAGAGTTGTACCTTTCAGAGGTAAAGACGAAACTGTCGAAAAATTCACAACCGCATGTTCTTGGAGTAATACAAACATGACTGTAACCGTGCCTGTTGCTAATACTAGTATTGAGGTAGGACAGCGCGTAATACAAACTGATACGACTGCTTGGCCCACTGATACTAAAATAGTAACAATTACAGAATCTGGTGGAACAGGTACAGGTGTAACCTCATTTACTGTGGATGAAAACTCCCTTAGAGCTTCCAGCGGCAACGAGACTGTTAGTTTTCAAGTCCATAACATTGGTCAAAACCTAAGAACTTGGTATCCTAATGCACGCGTTAAAGATTTTGTTTGTAGAATGGACGACAACGTTGGTTCTAACCATGAAACTTATTCAGACTATTCCCATTCTATGCCTATACTACTTGATAATTCTTGGTATACATTAGGATTCCATTATAATCCACAAGCTGGTTGGTGTTTAATGGATGCTAGACATCCTCAATCTGTAGAAGATTTGGATACTTGGACCTTAGGTCATTCACCAAGTGCAATGAATAATAGATTTATGCCTAATATGAGAGCAAAAACCAATGGTAGAAACCATGGTATTACAGCTACAACTAGTGAAGCCACTGGTTTAGGTACTAGTAGCTGGCCTAGTAATACTACTTTATGGTTGACAAATGTGGATTATAAAAACCAGACCAGCGTGGCTGATTTTGGTGAGACTTCTATCGCTAACGCGGGAATAGGAAATGAAGATATGGACATAAGTGCTACGAGAGATACTAGAAGTGATGTATTTATTAACCAACTTAGATTTAGAGGTTTTAATTGGTCACACGAAAATGCAACTGTTTGTGAAACTAATTTACGCACTCGCTCCAACATAGCCATAAAAGGTGGCCAAGCAAGACCACAATTTATTTATAAAACTGTAGGGCAGTTCTTTTCAAATAATAACTATAATGCTTGGAGTTTGGGATTTAATACTATTACAGACCTACAAGGTGCTAAGAGATGGTTACTTTTAAATGGTTTTCATTGTTCCGATTTAGGAAATGTTAGCTCATATTCAGACAGTAATTTAGATATTATGTTCACATCAGAAGAAAATTTTGGAAAACAGACTCCTCCAACACAAGGAGGAGCTTCTCAATTAGCGATTGATTCAGGTTCTGATGGAGAATCAGGAGGACATGAAATAGATTCTGAGGGCGGTATGATGTGTAACCAATTTAAATCCAAAGGATGGTTAGAGTTTGATTGGGACGACGCAACGGCCCACACGAACAGTAAAGATTGGATAAAAAGGGAAAATGCATTTGCTTCCGCAAGAGTTATAGGTAAGACTGCCGAAAGGAGTAACACCTCTGATATTTATACTATACAAATAGCTCCTTCTGATAAAAATATATTTCAATTAGATAGTAACGAAAAATATATAATTTATTTATATAATGAAGAATGGCAAGCCCCGGTATCAGATATTCATAAAGAATCTGGTACAGCTGTAGCAATCAGTGATATTAGAGTAAATAGCGTAGACAGTGGACCTAACGGAACATATATAGAATTATCTGAGGATGTAAAAAGTATAGTAACGGATGCCAATCTTAAGAAAGGGAATATTTTAATATCTCCTCATAGATTCTGGCTTACGTTTTTCTTTGACCCCGGAAATAATCTCGACCAAACTTGGGAAACTATAGGTCCTACTGCTACAGTAGACCCAACTACATCAACATTTACCGGCGCAACATATAACGAATTTCTTTATAATGATAGTACAGTAGACAGTGTACAAGCTGCTTATACAAATAGGTGGGATTTAGATTTAGAGGGAGACGTTACAGTAATAGAAAAGGATGTAGATTATGGTTATGGTGCATATAACCCAGAAACAGGAACAGGAGGGCATGTTAATAAGTTCTATCCCGAAGTTGGATATAATGATGTAAATTTAAAGGGATTATTAAAAGCTGATAAAGACTTAAAAGGAGGAGATACTATAACCTTGATGATGAAACAAACAGACGATATGAGTGAAAGTGAAACTGTTATACGAACAAAGAAATATGATGGTACGGATAGTGACCCATATTTACATACAATTTTTATAGATAAATTACCAGAACCTATTGAAAATTTCAAAGTTAGCCCTAATAAAGAAAACCCATTTTACCCTGAATTAACATGGCAGGTTAGTGATACCGATTTATGGTATGGCTTTATATCTCTTAGTGATGGTAATATACTAAATCAATATGATGGTGCAATTTTACATTATCCACTTAATGAAGCAGGAACACACAATACTGATATTTCTGCACCTACAGAAAATATTAGTGGAATGACCACTGTAGTATTTGATGGAGGTTCCATTCCACCGACATATCATGTAGAAGGTTTAGCAGGAAATGCAGTATATTTTGCTGGTGGTGCTGATTATATAAAATCTGGTACAGGTAATGCTTCAGATTGGTCATCAATAACTAATGAAATGAGTATAGTATTACATTGTATACCTGATACGACAATGGCTTATCCAGCTAAAATTATTGCTCAAGATGATTGGACAAAAATTCAAGTCAATTCTAGCAGACAGGTAGAATTTTATCTTTATTCCGCAGCTAATAGATATGTTAAGTGTGTAACTTCTAGTGTTATACCCTCAGATGGTGACACACCTTTTAATATTATAGCTACTTTCGATGCTACTCTTGATACTGGTAATTTAAAATTATTCTTTAATGGTGTATTAGAAGACCAATCAGGAGCAGTAGTTAGTGCACATGGTTCTAACGCTGAATTTACAGGTTGGGTACAAAACACTAACAGAGCAAGTAATGATAAATATTTCCATATTGGAGCCGGAATAAAAGGGCGCGTAGAAGAAGTAGTAGTTTATAATAAATGTATTTATCCTGTTGTTCCAGAAGATAATAAATTCTTATTTACGAAACCAATATCAGAATTAAAAACTGGTGTTTCTGTTGCAGAATCAAAAAGTAATATAGCAAGACTTTTTATAAAGGATTTCCACAACATCCGAGGCGGATTAACGAACCAAGTAAGGGCTTCAGAAAATATTTCATGGAGGAAAGCAGCTTTTGCTTTAGATACAAGTTAATATGGCTAACGAAATAGTTAAAGTATTTAATACAGAAGCAAATGCAATAAAAAATGATGGAACTGGTCAGATAAATCCTGTCGCAGCAATAACAGACCATGCAGGTATTATAGCAAACGTAGCATCAGAAGATATACCTTATTATATTTATAAAAAATTCTATTATAGATTTGAAGCTAATGAACCTGTAACAGAATTTCACATAGACTGGGATGATGGAGAAGATAATTCTACAGAAAAAGCAAATATAGAAATAATTAAACTTGTTTCTCCCAAACACTTCGTAATAACCTCACACATATACACAGAACATAAACATTTCTATCCTTTAGTAAGAGTTAAGAGTATAGAGGGGTACCTTTCTAAATGGTATACTAATGACGGTAAGAAAACCGATGGTTCTGGCAGTTCTCAAAATGATTATTCAGGTTTAGAAACTACAACTTTATCCTCTGGTCAGAATGAATATTATACAGTTTCTTTAGAAAAAACAAATTCAGACCGTATTAATAGTTTTTTACCAGCTAATCTACCACCTACAGGTGTATTAAAAGCTGATAAGAAACGTATTTATTCAGGTATAGATAATGATATGATAAGGAGTAATTTTAATTTTCCATTATTATATGCATTTAGTTCTACTTCAGCAAGTACCAAACCTAATATTAAATTCACACTACAAGATAATAGAGGTGCCGTAAGAGAGCACACATTAGACAGTAGCAGTTCTAGTAAATTAGTATCTGCAACTGGTAGTTGGGATTCTCAAGGTACTTCTGGTGATTTGGCTACAAAAGCCGTACCATTAGGTAACTATACTGCTAATGAGATACCATCTGTTCAAAGAATAACAATGAATCCGTGGATAGCTGGTGGCACACCTGCAAATTGGCTGCCATGGTGGGTAGCCGAAAATGACGCTTATTTAGATATACATTATGAATCTTCATCATCTGGAGATATTAATGGTAATTATCATTGTAGAGTATTTTTTTATAGTGCTACTGCTGGTGAGAATAGTGAAGGATATCCAACAGGCGCTACATTACCAAGTGGATATACAGGTTTTAAGGTTGGTGCAGGTACTTCTTTCAGTATTGGTTCTGAAGACTCAGTGATAGAAGCGTTACGTATTGCGTTAGAAGCTAATAACGATACCGCTGGGTTAAAATTTCCTTTTGACGTAAGTACAGTAAATGCTGGGCCAAATCCTTATATAGAATTAACTATAAATGGTGCAGGTGCAGTTACTGCTACATCTTGGACATCATATAACACTGTAAACGATGATGGAAATTACCCTTCCGCTAGATACCCAGAGATAGTTGGTAGTGTTACTACAGCAGGTGCAGGTTCACCTACACAAACAACCTATTTAAGGAAATTACTTAAAGTTGAATTAGACAATGCAACAGAATTAGCAGATAGTGACAGAGTATATATAAACGTATGGGATGCTGGTGGAAGTAGTGCTACACCTTCTGTTTTAGTAGGTTCGACTGACCCTGACGAAGCATTAGATGGTACCCTTGCAGTTCTTTCTAATGGTAATCCTATTGTAGAGATAGAGGATTTTAATACTGTTTACTTAGATGGTACTGAGAGTTTCACAAGAGCTTCTAACCTTTCAATATCTACTTATAAATTTGACGATGATAAATTATTATTAAAAGGAGCTACTCAAGCTACTGATGGCGATGGTGCCTCTGATTTATTAAGTGGTACATTTACCTCATCTGGTATAAAAGAATTATCTTACAGCTTTAATAGGATAGGAGATTCTGTAGGTAGTGATGGTAGATTCTATTCAACTTATAGACTGCCAAGATTACAAGTTAAAGATAGTATGACAGATGTTACAGCTGCCGCAGCTTTAGACACGTTAACTTATTCACCTATAGAACATTTTAACGGCACAACATACACCGCTGCTAATATAGAAATGCCTTCTGATTTAGAATCAAGAGGTTTATTGTTATATTCTAATAAAGACAGTGAAGTTACAGCAACTTGGACTGACGCATCTACAAATAATATAGATGATACAATTATGGTTTTTGGAGGTACTGCTTCAGAAAGACCTTTACAGGATTCAGCAGCTATAACAGACCATCCAAGAAATCATATTTTTATTGCTAAGACTGACAAATTTGATAGAGTTTTCTTTAGAATGGATAATACTAATGTAGTTGGAGAAGCAAACTGGCCACCAACCGTAGTAATCACAGCTTATTATGGTAATGGTTCTACTTGGTATCCCCTAGAAATAATAGATGAAACACAAGGATTACAAGTTTCAGGAAGTATAAAATTTACTATGCCTAGCGATTGGAAAAAAGGTCATTATACCGATATTGATGGTGGAGATTGGAAAGGACCTGTCAAACAAACAGATGCAGATAATTCACACGGTCCTAAAGAATTATGGACTACTGGAAATATTGGTTCAGCAGGAGCCTATGGACTTTTAATATCCATAGGAGTTAAAGGTACCAGCAATAATGAACATAAAATAGTATGTAAAAATATTTGGCCATATAATAATTCACATTCACAACTTATTAAATTAGAAGACCCACATCACGTATCTTTGAATAGTATAGCAATAGCACAGTCTATATCTTTTGGTAGAAGTAGTAAAATTATATCTGTAGAAGACAAGTTTGGAAGAGCAGATATAAGAAAGATTGGTGCAGCAGGAGGTAGTGTTACATTTGGTGGTATTGATTTAGGAGAATCGTCTGACAATAGAAAAACTATTGTTGGGTATCAGAAGAACGCAACCCCTGTATTTTTAGATATAGAACATAAGAGTGGAGAAAAAACAAGATTCTTTGGTATAATTTCTCAAGTTACAGAAGACCATCCCGCAGGAATGATGTATCCAAAGTGGGCAGTAACAATGAATATATCACATATATTAGAATTGAGTTCTACAGGTGCTATTAATTCTGATAAGATATCTATCGGAGGAGCGTTGGTAGATGACGGAAAATACTTATTATAAACCTAGATTAGTTATAGGTGATAGAGAGATTACAAAAGGAATGAGTGGCTCTGTCACCTTCTCAGGTAATAACCAAGCTAATGTATGTACGTGTAAAATAACAGACCCTTCTTTTCAAAATAACAAGCTATATAATAAAGAATTGAAACTTTATTTAAATTATGGTTCTGATGATGGTATACCTATTTTTAGAGGATTTATAAAAGAGGTGAGCCCCAATGATACTGAAACGAATATAGTTGCTGTAGACCCACGTATGTTAATAACAGGTTCCAATAGCAGACTTGTAGAAATAACTGATACAGATAATTATGATGGGTATACTTTAGCTTCTTTTTTATATTCATTTATTAATGATAGAGTCAATACAGATGCTGTATATATAGGTTTAGATTCATTAAGAGATACTAATCCTATTATAAATATGTCGAAAGTAAGAACAAGTGGTCCATCTTCAGTTTATGATTTGGTAACTAAAGAATTAAATAAGGCAATAGATGATTCTGATTTAGAAAAACCCTTAGCTCATTTTATAGATGTTGTTGATGATGGTACAAAAAGTAATATCACGTTTATTAAGGATAAACAACTAACAGACGACCCATCCCTTCTCCTTTCCTTTTCCAATGGTTTAATTAGTCATAACTATAAAAGAAGAATACCACCCACTTACGCTGTTGGTGGAGGGTCTACATTTCAGTACACAAACGAAACTAGAGGGAGTGTTGGTATAGAAATAAAGGGGAACTTTAAAGATAAAAATGAAGCCAGAACGGAAGGTATAAAACAGATATTTTTAGAAAATAGAGAAACTGATGAAATAACTATACAAGCTAATAAAGGACATTATATAGGATTAGGTTCTATAGTTAGATTAGATGTTGATGAAGAAGATATAAAGGGTAATCACAGACTCACGTCTAAAAAATTGTCATTCAATACAGGCGGAGTTAAATTATCAATGACTTTAAATAAAAAACCATTAGTTTTATCAAGTTATATAAACTAATAATATACATAGTAACACAAGTAACCACTGTGAATCAGGGTCACCATGTGTACCATTCTTAAACATTAATAACCTTTATTTATTTTATTATGTTTTGACCGTGCAGTATTACCAAGACCTTTAGGGTCTGGAGTATCGGGATTTACTGTTCTTGCCCTTATACTACCTTCAGATAATTCAGTACCACTCACCGAGTGTACACTATCTAAAGTACCATCATTTTTTAATCCTGCGTTTCTTCCCATTTTACGGGCTTGTCCTGTTATATCTCCATCAGATGTCACATTTATCTCCTGAACAAGCAATCTCTTGTTTACCCTGAGTGTTGTCCTCAGTTTCATATTTTGAGAGCTTGTTATAATCTATTACGGGGAGGGTCTTTATAAGCCTTTCGTAGGTATGGACGTCAATTTCTTCATATGGAGCTAATTGATAGTGTCCACCATCGTATGGTAGAAACGACACACCATTAACTATATCCCAGTTTTGATACACCCAATTACCTACTTCAAACCATTCATCATCTCTAACATACACAGTCATACTGGCGTTATGTTCACACCAATTATGTTGTAAGTTCTTATAGTGTTTTAATTGTTCCATAGCTGACACGTCTTTTCTAGTAATACATCCATCTGGAGATTTTACAGGAAACTCTAATACCCAAGTACTA
>Ga0098060_1001080_pt1 | contig 11315 bp, 10 predicted proteins | sample 21_taG_FD_77063 | JGI IMG/M metagenome (GOLD analysis project Ga0098060, IMG submission 77063) | Marine viral communities from the Subarctic Pacific Ocean - 21_ETSP_OMZ_AT15319 metaG | ecosystem: Environmental > Aquatic > Marine > Oceanic | place: Pacific Ocean | collected 2015-01-19 | reverse complement strand
CACATCATTCACTATTCCTTCGTAAACGGTACTCACTTTCTCGCTCGTACCCAGCATGTCCTTGGTAGTGATGATCAACTGCTGACCCGGCGCTATGGGCACACCATCATTTTCTACCTGCCCTACTCTGATTTTCGGGCCTTGCAAGTCCTGAAGCAGAGCTACATTGGCACCAAGTTCATCATTCAGTTCACGAACCATTTCTATGGTTTTCTGATGATCGGCATGCGTACCATGCGAAAAATTCAATCTAAATACATTAGCACCCGCTTTGATCAGCTCAGCCAACGTTTCTTTGTTGCGGCTGGCAGGCCCAATGGTGGCTACTATTTTGGTTTTTTTGAAAAGGGATTTTTTCATGCGTATAATATCGGTTGTAAATTCACTCTTAAATCGACCGCAAGTAAATGAATATTTTGATCATGTTGAATTCAACATAGCTATTCAGTATTTCTTTATCAGAAAACCAAATTATCTTTCATTTTTATCTTACTCACGTCTATCGTCAGACAATAGTCTATCACGGGGATGGTTTTGACCTTCAAAAGTAACTCATTCGCCCAGTTTTCATCCGTTTGACTGGACAACTTCAGCAAAAAATCAAATTGTTGCAGTTCCTGAACGAGAAATTGATTGGTCTGAATATTGGTGGCTACTAGCTTATTTTTCAATAGATACACTTTCCTGAATTCCGTCTCCTCCATCAGTACCGAAACGCGGATTTGTCTGTTTTCCGCAAAATCAATCTTAACATCTTCATCTTTTACCAGATGAAACTCATTTAATTGGTTCAAATGCCAGGCTAATTGATACTCTTTAGCTGATGACACGATCCCTATCAATTCAAAATCAGTTGGATACTGGGTAGTTAGCCGACTCTTCTTCATCCCTGTGGCTTAATGAAGCGCTAAATTACCCAAATACCTTCTGGGATACCATTTCTTAAGGGTTTAATTTGTTTTGATTTTAATGGTTAGAATGTATTTCTTTGCATCGGATTTTAACTAAATATTATAAAAATGTCAGAAATAGCACAAAAGGTAAAGTCAATAATCATTGACAAATTAGGTGTTGAAGAATCAGAAGTAACTACTGAGGCCAGCTTCACCAACGATCTGGGAGCTGATTCTTTGGATACTGTGGAGCTAATCATGGAATTTGAAAAAGAATTTAACATTTCTATCCCGGACGATCAGGCAGAAAATATTGCTACTGTTGGCCAGGCCATCTCATACTTGGAAGAAAACGTAAAATAATCTGAGATTCAGTTTATGGAATTAAAAAGAGTCGTAGTTACAGGAATCGGTGCGGTAACACCGTTAGGAAACAATAAAAATGATTATTGGGATGCACTTGCTAAGGGTGTTAGCGGTGCCGCTCCTATAACTCGATTCGATTCAGAAAAATTTCGCACCAAATTCGCCTGTGAGGTGAAAGGTTTTGATCCATTGGACTTCTTGGACAGAAAAGAAGCCCGAAAAATGGATCCTAACAGTCACTATGGCATGGTGGCCGGAGACGAGGCTATTGTGGACTCTGGATTGGATTTGGAGAAAACCAATAAAGACCGAATCGGTGTGATATGGGGAAGCGGAATTGGTGGTTTCACCACCTTCCAGGACGAAGTGGTTAGCTATGCAAAGGGTGACGGCACCCCAAGATTCAACCCCTTCTTTGTTCCCAAAATGATTCTGGATATTACACCCGGACTTTTGTCTATCAAGTACGGGTTTAGAGGACCCAACTTTGCCACAGTATCGGCTTGTGCTTCCTCTAACAATGCATTGTCTGATGCTTATAATTACATCCGGCTGGGAAAGGCCAATGTCATTCTCACCGGAGGCTCCGAAGCAGCGGTGATTGAAACCGGAATTGGTGGTTTCAATGCGCTTAAGGCGCTTTCTGAAAGAAATGACGACCCCACCACTGCTTCACGGCCATACGACAAAGACCGTGACGGCTTTGTGCTCGGCGAAGGTGCCGGAGCACTGATGCTCGAAGATTTGGATCATGCCAAGGCGCGTGGAGCCAAAATATATGCCGAAGTACTCGGTGTGGGCATGTCTGCTGACGCCTATCACATCACTGCACCACACCCCGATGGGGATGGTATTGTGCTCGTGATGAATGAAGCTCTTGCAGATGCCAACATTAAGCCCACGGAAGTAGACTACATCAATACTCACGGCACATCTACCCCACTGGGAGACGCCGGAGAAGTAAAGGCCATCCAAAAGGTATTTGGAGAGCACGCATACAATATGAACATCAGCAGTACCAAGTCCATGACTGGACATCTTTTAGGTGCTGCCGGTGCCATTGAAAGTATCGCCTCTATCATGGCTTTGGAGTTGGGTATCATACCTCCAACTATTAATCATTTCACGGATGACCCTGAAATAGACCCTAAATTGAACCTCACATTCAACACCGCCCAAAAGCGGGATGTGAATGTGGTGGTGAGCAATACATTTGGTTTTGGTGGTCACAACGCTTCTGTTATTTTCGGTAAATACAGCGGGTAGTGCCCTCAATATTCAGGAAATCTCACGGGTTCATCAAATATCTTTTCTCCGGACCAGATAAAGAGCTATACCGGAATTACAAGATCGTCACGGGTCGCAGGCCTAACAATCTTTCCCTGTATGAAAGGGCCACGCGACACTCCAGTGCCGCCGAGCTCAACTCCAAAGGACTGAAGGATTCCTACGAGCGACTGGAGTACCTGGGAGACGCTATTTTGGGCATGGTGGTGGCCGAAATGCTATTTAAGCGATTTCCTTTCAAGGAAGAGGGCTTCCTCACTGAACTGCGCTCTAAAATTGTCAATCGTGAATCGCTCAATAACCTGTCGAAAAAGATCGGACTGAAGGGGCTGGTGAAGTACCACAAAAACAAAGGGAGTAGCATCTCCCACAAGTCCGTCTATGGTGATTCCCTTGAAGCGCTGATAGGTGCCATCTATATCGACCAGGGTTTCCGATTCAGTAAGAAATTCATTGAAAATAAATTAATTCAGCCCCATTTCGACTTTGAAGAGCTGGCCAGTACCACTACCAACTATAAGAGTAAAATCATCGAATGGTCACAAAGAGAAAACAAAACCATTCGTTTTGAGATTCTTAAGTCAAACGAAGATGCTCGCGATAGGCAGTTTGTGGCCCAGGTGATTGTGGATGAAGAACCACTGGGTAAAGGGTTTGGTTTTAGCAAAAAGAAAGCAGAACAAGACGCAGCTCAGAGGTCTTTGCAACAACTAAAGATAGAATAGTGGGAAGAACTATTAAAATAGGCGGTGCCTGCCTCAACCAGATCCCCATGGACTGGTCTAACAATCTGCAGAATATTAAGCAATCCATTGCTCAGGCCCGCTCTGAAGGCATAGAGATTCTCTGCCTGCCCGAACTTTCCATCACCGGATATGGCTGCGAAGACATGTTTCTCAGCGAATGGCTACCGGAAAAAGCCCTCCTCAAACTTCAGGAAATTATTCCTCACACTCAGGATATAGCGGTAGCAGTAGGCCTGCCTATCAGGTACCAGGAGCGGGTTTTCAACACCACCTGCTTCATTGCCAACCAGAAAATACTGGGAGTCTACGCCAAGCAAAAACTGGCCAATGATGGCGTACATTATGAGCCCCGTTGGTTCACTCCCTGGGAATCCGGAAAAATCACAGACCTGCAGATCGGTCAGGAAACTTACCCTTTCGGCCACCTCACGATAGATTATCTCGGTATCAAAATAGGCTTTGAAATCTGCGAAGATGCCTGGAGAAAGGATCGTCCGGCCTGTCACCTCATCAATGAAGAGGTAGACTTGCTGCTCAACCCATCGGCCAGTCATTTTGCTTTTGCCAAAGCAGATTTCAGGGAACATCTGGTCATCAGTAGCTCAGAAACCTTTCACTGTACCTATCTGTATACCAATCTCCTCGGAAATGAATCCGGGCGGATGATTTACGACGGTGATATCCTCATTGCCCAGGAGGGCGTACTAAAAGGAAAAAACACCCGGCTTTCATTCAAAAACTTCAACACCCTGGGGTGCACGATTGATTTTGATCAGCCGGAGCTTAGTGAGGAACAAATTCTGCCGGACGCCAAGGGAAGACATGAAGAGTTTACCAAGGCCGCTTCACTGGCCCTTTTCGATTATTTGAGAAAAAGCAAAAGCAAAGGGTTTGTACTTTCGCTCAGTGGCGGAGCTGATTCAAGCAGTATTGCTGTATTGGTGGCTCAGGCTGTAAAAAATGGGCTCTCTGAACTTGGTTTTGAGGAATTCACAAAAAAACTGAACCTCGACCTGGAGCCTTCTGACGATCCTAAGGAAATAGTTAAGCAACTTTTTTACACTGCCTACCAGGGTACCAAAAACTCATCGGAGGACACACTATCCTCCGCCAAAGGTCTTGCTGAAAGTATTGGTGCCCGGTTCTTTCACTGGACCATCGATGAGGAAGTGTCGGCCTATACCCGATCCATAGAGACGGTACTGGAACGCTCACTTGACTGGTCGACTGATGACATTGCGCTTCAAAACATTCAGGCCAGGGCCCGATCCCCGATTATCTGGATGCTCGCCAATATCAAGAAATGTTTGCTCCTGTCTACTTCCAATAGAAGTGAGGGTGATGTAGGCTATGCCACCATGGATGGTGATACCAGCGGAAGTATTTCACCCATTGCGGCTGTTGACAAGAACTTCATACTCAGCTGGCTGGTGTATGCTGAAAAAGAGCTGGGCTACACAGGACTACATAAGGTGAACACCCTCTCACCCACTGCGGAGCTTCGCCCTCAGGACCGCCATCAAACAGACGAAGACGACCTGATGCCCTATGCTGTATTGGTAGATATAGAAGAAAAAGCCATCAGAGACAGAAAATCACCCCTGGAGGTATACGCCAGACTCAAGGGACAATGGCCAGATCACGTATTGTTAAAACAGTGGATCACTAAGTTTTTCAGACTCTGGTCGATCAATCAGTGGAAGCGGGAGCGAATAGCGCCAAGTTTTCACCTGGATGATTTCAATGTGGATCCCAGAACGTGGTGCAGGTTTCCCATTTTATCGAGTGGCTTTGATGAGGAGCTGAAAGAATTGCAGCAGGCCCCTTAAGGCACCGGATCATACCCGCTTCCTCCCCAGGGGTGGCATTTTGAGATTCGGCGAATGGCCAGCCAGGTTCCTTTGAAAACACCATGCTTCATAATGGCATCTTTGGCGTAATTGGAACAGGTGGGTGAATAACGGCAGGTGCTTGGAAAAAGTGGTGAGATACTGTATTGATAAAACAGCACCGGGAGAATAAAAAGCTTTCTGATTACGTTTTTCACCCATCAAAAGTAGTCACCATATTTGGCGCAAACAATTATATTCGCTCAGTTTGCAGACTGCACTAAATGAAACACACTTCCGGCTTGTTTTAGCCGGTATAATGTAGGAACGTGAGGAAAGAACTATTGAAACTATATCTATTGCTGCTGGTGGCCTTTTGGGGAGGTTCAATGGCCTTTGGACAATCAGAAAAGGGTAACAGAAAGCAAGCAAACAGGCAAGACACACTCGACTCCAGACTGATACAGGTGCACAAAATTTTCATTCTTGGCAATGAAAAGACCAAAGATTACATCATTACCCGTGAGCTTAGGGTGCAGGAGGGAGAATATGTACCGGCGGGCAGCCTGGACGAACTGGTGGAAACCTCCCGAAATAACGTGTACAACACGAACCTCTTCTACTCTGTCACCATAGAAAAACTGGTATTGGACTCTGCCACAGTGGATTTACTCATCAAAGTAGAAGAACGATGGTACATCTGGCCATCTCCCGTGTTCAGGTTGGCTGATCGGAACTTCAATGACTGGTGGTACAATCGCGACCATGATCCAAGCAGGGTAAAATATGGATTGAAACTGGACATCTATAATTTCCGCGGACGAAAAGAAAGCCTTCGTTTCATCGGACTGACAGGCTTCGAAAAGCGGTTGATCTTTCAGTATTCCATTCCCTATATAGATAAAAGTCAAAAACACGGCCTCACCTTTGGTGGTGGGTACTTGAATAACAAGAAGCTACCCTACAAAACCACCGATCATTTTACCGTCTTCACGGACTCCTCTACCGCAGAAAGCATCAACCGGGAGGCTACATCTGGATATATAGTATATACCTACAGGCCTTCGTTTTACAACTACCACTACCTGATGCTACAGGGGTACTCCATGAACATATCGGATACCATTGCGGCACTTAATCCCAACTATTTCGGTGATGGATCGACCAGCCAGCAGGTACTTGGGCTATCCTATTCCTTCTCTCAGGATAAACGAAACAACAAAAACTATCCACTCACCGGTCATAAAACCCTGGCAATGATCGAAAAACTAGGTCTGGGGATATTTCAAGACGTGGATATATGGCGGCTCACTGCCAACCACTATCACTATTTTGACATGGGATCTGGTTTTTATGGAAACGTGAGTATCGGCGGACAGCTCACCACGAGCGACAATGTCCCGTACTTCAACTATACCCAGTTTGGACTGGACAATTACTATGTGCGTGGCTATGAACTGGATGTGATTGAAGGTCCACAGAATTTCCTCACTAAGAATACTTTGAAAAAGCTAATTTTCAGTACTCAAGCCAACTTGGGTCAGGCCATGCCCCTGAAGAAGTTCAGGAAAATTCCGTTTGCCTTTTACGCCAAAATGTTCGGTGATGCCGGATGGGTAAATAATTACCCGGGGTACTACCAAAGTGACGTGCTCACAAACAGGCTGCTGTATGGTGTGGGGCTGGGACTTGACGTAGTGACCCTGTATGACATCACCTTCCGCTTTGAGTACTCTTACAATGCCCAAGGCGAGCGCAACTTCTTTATCAACTTTCAGTCGGAGCTCTAGCTACGAAGCTCCAGCCCTCGTTTTTCTAACTCCAGGTACATTTCTTTCAATGTTCTTGAGCCCATTCTTTTAAACTTGTGAACATCTTCATCACTGTAGGCGGTAAGGTCGACCCATGTCTTCACTCCATGCCTGAATAAAATATCTTTGCACCGTGCGGATACATCAGATTCACGTACTTTCATCGGAAGATTCCCCTCACGCTTTTTTTTGACATGGTCTATATAAGACCTAAGCTCTTCCAACTCCTTTGCGGTAAATCTCTCGAAAAAAACCTTGTTGATCATAGTTAAAGATTTAGCTGTCAATTTAAACTTCCAACGACGGTGTAGAAAACATCAAAATTGCTATTGCCTGAAATACTCAATGCACTAGGCCTAACTCGAAACTGAATGGGAATATCCTCCCTGCAGCCTATGAATTCAAATACCTTGATGGCTGCGCTCCCATCATTGGGTATCACGATGTACGCACCCCCATTCTCTGGAGTAAGATCCCTTGGCCCTAGTGGTTTGATAATAAGACCATCGTATAGTGCTGTGGCTGGGTATCTGATTCCGCTATTTACAGTGGTTTTAGCTTCAACGATGGTGTTTTGAGGCGCATTGGCGGTGTGCATGTACACAGAATACCTATAAACATTCTCCGAGCAGTTCTGCGAAGAGGTAGTGGTAAACCCAAAAACCGGATCTGTAGAGGCATCCAGGATAAAGGTGATCAGGGTAGCGTCGATATTTGATTCAAATCCATAATTGACATCATCTTCACCTGCCTCGGTCACCAGGTCGGCCACCGACTGAGACATACTCGGAAATCCTGATACATCCAGTGTACCTGGTAATAACTGGCCTAATGACCCGTGAAATAATACTAGCATGAGTGAAATATAGAAAGTAAATTTTTTCATGATTTATCAGTTTATTGAATTCTGTATAGTATTTCAAAGCCATCTGGCAGAGACACCCCTCCGGGATTGTCAATGGTATAACTAAGTTCATAACCATTATTCACCCCATCCCCGGTGTATCCATTTGCAAAATCATATACGATAACCTGTTCAGCCTGCCCCAAAGTAATTTTTCCATAACGAGGATTTTTCGGAAAATTTCCACCCGTGCCCGTGGAGATAATCTCCACCTGTATGGTCATCCCTGCCGGCACCGGCTGGTTGGTAGACACATAAATTCTGGCAGGTTGATAATTAAGCGCACGATGGGTGAAATTCATCCAAAGCCCCTCTGGCACACCGCCTCCGGCTGATGCCGGAAGTCCGGCCTCCATACTACCCGGAAGACCACCTCCACCACCAATGCCCGGATCTGGCTCTATATCTACTATAGCTATCGGGAGTATATCTACTGAAAGCGAGTTGGACTTCTGATCTCCTCCAAAAATGAAGGAATTAGGATCATTCGCATTTAAAGTCTCCTGAGCCTGGATGGAGTAAGCCCCCAACAAAAACATGCTCGTAATAAAAATGAATTGCTTTACCATCATTCTCCTATTCTAAAATCGTTATTCTTAAATTTAATTTTACGTTCCTTAAGTTTCAACTGAAAGTTGATTGGATCGTTGGTACCTTGATTGGCGGTCACCGATATCTGAGCGGACACCGATACCAGATCGTTGGCTCGCTTCAACCTAACCAAAGAGAGTTTATAGTTGCCAGGCACTACCCTGCCAAACTGAAAACTTCCATTCTTATCCGACTCCACATAGTATGTAAATAACTCATTTTCAAGCTTTAAGTACCCCTCCAGGTTCTCAGCAATCGCATCCTCAACGACTAAGAGTCCCCTGAGCCTTGCAGCTCTTACCAGCTCCACATCAAGTGGTGCTTTGTCATCCTCCGACACCTCCACATTGAATGGAATCTGCGAAACCGGGATTACATCCCTCGGAAGGGTGGACTCATCCAATATCACATAGTTGGCTCCAATCGGAAGATTGTTCAATTCAAAATCGCCCTTGGCATCAGACTGCACAGAGTTGCCAACTGCCAGCATTTGAACCCCTTTCAGATTGATAGATGGATCATTGGTGTAAACACGCCCCTTTACACCGCCTTGTTTCAAAATCTTCTTCAGCGGGGCACCAAACCTGTAAGTATACTTAGCAAAAGCAAATACCTCCTGGTTATTCACCGTATTTGGCGTTACAAAAAAGTTTACCCTGGCTTCTAGCTGATGATTTCTTCCTATTCTGGCCACCATGCTGGCATTCAAAAAATCACGCTTTCTGTAGGTTTCCTCCGGACTAAAGCCACTGTTGTAACTCCCGCTTAGTCTCAGAGCCCTACTCACATTATAGTTTATCCCGCCGCTGTAAAGGAAAAAATCCGTAACCACGTTATCTCTGCTGTACCTGTTGGTTCTGTTATGGCTAAAGCTTCCTCTCAAGGTTAAATTCTCTGACCACTTGTGCAGCACTCCTATAGAATGTCCGTATGTATCTCTAAAAGCTCGGTTTTCACTCAATCGGTTTTGGGTACGAGCATACCTTGCATTCAGGTTCAGTGTGAAGTAATCACTGCTGTATTTATACCTGTAGCTTATACCACGTTCTCTGTAATCAAAAAGATTAAACTGACTCTGATCTGTGCGACTCCTGTAAGATCCACGCACATCAAAATAATGATGCTTGTTTACCCGATAACCTGCAGAGGTATAATAATTCTCAAAGTTGGGCCGGGCGCCATACAAAGTGGTGTCCACTCTTTCATGTACTTTGGAATATCCCTGACCAATGCCAAAATTCCACTTTTCCAGGTTATAACTCAGACCGTTTGAAAACCTTAGGCTGTTGCTCAGAGTACCGTAGAAATTTTCGCCAGCCATGGTAGCATTTCCCTGGAAGTTCAATCGCCCCACCCTGTGCGCCACACTAATATCAGAGGCATAGTCCATTAAGTTTTCTGTCTTATTGGCTGCCAGTTCCGTTCTTATATAGGTATTCTTTTCGCTGTAATTCACTTCAAAGGCGGTAATCTCTCCTGTTTTTCCCGCACTATTAGCTGCCTGATAGTTGTAAAACTGCGCCAATTCTTTCGTGCGTGAATATGAAATACCCATATTTAGCCCACGAGATGCCCGGTACATCACCTTTCCGCCAAAGATTGGTTCTCTGGAAAAGCTAAAAAGCCTGGGTTTAGTATAAAAACCTGTGAGTGTCATATCTCCAATCCTATGATCTACCCTTACACCCATTCCATAACGTCCGGTAAATCCTAACCTGTTGAGATTGAAGGAATGGTCACCTAAAAAAACAGTGGTCTTATCTTGATGCTTATAGATGAGGCTATATTGGTCAGTCACCCCAAATCGGCTTTGATTAGCCTGCTTAGGGGCTCTGATCAACAGGTTGAGAAAGTGGTTTTCAGCGCTGTCCAGATGACCGTTTCCTCTAAGTTCGAAATATTGAGAGCTCATATTCATACGATTATTGGAATAGCTGTTGCTGTATGCACTTGCCTCCATTGGGTACCTCCGGTACGCATCTTTGGCGGCAATCTTGGTGGGTATCACTTTGGTGGTGCTATAAGCCCAGGAAGACTGATTGGTAGCCATATTTTCAACCTCAAGGTTGCTGGTGATCTGCTGGATGTAGTAATTCTTTTCATTGGTGATGTTGCTCACTTTGACGAGCAGGATCGTACCAGGATCTATCTGTCTTATTTCGTCTCCTTCGAAAGTATTTCTGGATGACAACCGAATTTCTTCCTTCACATTGCCCTTATTTCTGATTTCAAAAGTGACTTCTATCGAGTCACCTGCCTGAACATACTGAGGCGAAACAAGCTTCTCCACCGCTATATCGTGGTGCACCTCAATGTTAAAAGAAAGCTCCAGAGACTGTATGACTTTATCGAAGCGGTCTTGCAAATTCAAAGTAGCGAGATGGAGCCCCGGGCTGGTGGCAGCAGGAATGAACAGGCCAATAAAGAAAAGCTTTTTCTCATCAGGGTTTAATGTGGTATTCATACCCTGATTGATCACCGTCCACTTATCGGGGAGTTCCACCCTTGGTCTGATGGTTTGTACATACCCGGTATTATTGGTGATTTCGAACACCAGAGTATGGCGTTGTCCTGGCTTATAGTTCTCAACTGACTCCAGTGTGGTCACCCTAAAGCCTGCCTGAGCCTGCACAAGGTGACTGGCGAGCATGAGCACTGCAATGACAAATGATTTTATGATACTGTTAAGCATGACTTTAGGGTTTGCTCTTAAAAAATATTTAATCCAATTGTAGAGTGAGGTTAGTGCCGGTAAACTCATCCCGAGCATCGGCTAGGAGTAGACACTGGTACTTACCAGGCGGTAGATTAGAAATATCCAGAAGGTAGTTTTTGCAAACCCCAGGGAAAACCATGTTGCGATCTGTGGTGAACTCTGTAATCTTCCT
>Ga0098060_1001079_pt1 | contig 11317 bp, 8 predicted proteins | sample 21_taG_FD_77063 | JGI IMG/M metagenome (GOLD analysis project Ga0098060, IMG submission 77063) | Marine viral communities from the Subarctic Pacific Ocean - 21_ETSP_OMZ_AT15319 metaG | ecosystem: Environmental > Aquatic > Marine > Oceanic | place: Pacific Ocean | collected 2015-01-19 | reverse complement strand
CTTAATGTAAATCCTTTACCCTTTGCAAAGTTTGTAACTCTATCTACAGCATTACCAATAGTTTGAGAAACACTATTATAAACATTACCTGCAAAAGTACCTGCTTTATTTATAAGGTTTAACCCGTGTCCAAGAGCCTGACTACCTATACCAGCTTTACCTAATAGCTTAGTAGACCATGTAGCTAACTTTCCAGAGGCTCCAAAGAAACTTCCTAAAGCTTGTGTAGCATAAGGCATAAGAAACATCATTCCTATCTGACCTGCTATGCCTAGTTTACCTATAGCTCCTGCAATTTTTTTAAAAGTGTTTTTAACTCCCTTACCTATTTTCTTAACAGTTTTTTTAATTCCTTTCCAAAGTTTACTTAAAAATCCCATGTGTATATTCTCCTATTTATCTTTATCCAAATATTCTATCTATAGTATTTGCTGCATTAGTAAAATTAGTTGACCAGTTTTTTGCAGCATCTCCTTCAGAACTTGCAGCAGCTATCATAGCTTGTAACTTTCTATTAGCATCATTTTCACCAAACCTAAAATCATAGTCTGCTTGGTCTCTTAATTCTTGCCATAAAAAAGATAAAGCTGATGAAGTTAAACCAAAAGCATTCTGTGCGTTCTGTTGATTAACAGCATTCTGTGCTGCAGTGTTTGCCATGTTTGATTGTCTTCTCCAATTAACATTAGAATTAATTACTGCTTGTTCATTAGCAGCGTTCCACTGTTGTCTATTAAAATCTAATTGTGCATTAAATTGATTTACTTGATTCAATATAGCAGCATTTGATTTATTAACATCTGCAACTCTATTCGCATCTCTAGCATTTGCAGCATTTTCAGACTGAACATTAAACTGCTCCATATTATTTAATTGAGCTACGTTAAATTGACTCATCTGTGCATTAAGACTAGCCATAAACTGATTAGTTTGATTTTCAGATGTTGCATTAAACTGAGCTGCAGCATTTTGAAAAGACTGATTGCTTAATAATCTTTGTTGATTTTGTTGAGCTTCTAAAATATTAGCTTGTTGTTGATTACTAAGATTAGCCATATCTACTTGTAAAAAAGCTTGTGCATTTTGTGCAGATAGTTTAGTTCTAGCATCTAAGTTTGCTAAATCCATTGAAGCTAATCTAGTAGCATCTTGCATAATAGCTTGTTGGTCAGCATTAAAATTACTAAGAGTAGCTGTTTGCATAAACTTACTATCAGCTAAAGCTTTCTGTTGGTCAAAACTAAACTGAGCCATATCAAGATTCGCATTAATCTGAGCATTGGTCATTCCAGTTTGTTGCTCATTTGAAAGCTCTGCAAGTCCTAACTGTTGTGCTAACTGTGCATTTGTTTGAGCAGCAGCCATACGTTTATTAAGATTTGCTAACTCTATCTGATTCTCTGCAGACATGCTTTCGCTATCTGCTTGGTTTCTAGATGTTAAGTTTGCTAATGCTATCTTTTCTTCAGCACCTAGTTTAGCCATCTCTGCTCTTTGTCTTAGTTCAGCATTTTGAGATAAAACAGAAGCAGTAGTTGCTAACTCTTGTAATCTAAATCTATTGGCTTCTGTAAAGTTTGCACTATCTGCAGCAGCTCTTTCTTGCAAGTTTGCAAGTTCCATCTGATTCTCAGCAGACATATTTGCTAAGTCCATTTGTTGTGCTAAATTAACATTAGTCTTTTTAAAGTCTACAAGAACATTAAGATTTGCTAATCTCATTTGTTGTTCATTAGACATTGACTCTCTAGCAGCAGCGTTTAACTCTGATAGATTAGTTAATTCAACTCTAAGTCTAGCATCAAGATTAACTTTTTCCATGTCTTGTTCAAGCTCTGCTTGTCGCATAGTTCTATTAACTTTAGCTTGATACTCTGTTAATCTTCCTTGTTGTTCAGCAGACATGTTTTCTCTTGAAGCTGCATTAAGCTGTTCAAGATTTGCAAGGTCCATTTTAGCACCAACATCTAAATTAGCTAAAGCAGCTTGTTGTCTTTGTGAAGACTCTTGTGAAGCTCTTTGTTGAGCATTTTGAATGTTAGTCATTCTAACTTGTTGCTCTTGTTGAGCTGTAGTTAGAACTGCTTGTTGTTCAAACTCACCCTGCTTTAATACAACTTGTTGTGCCATTTGTGCAGTTTGTGAAGCTGCTGTTTGTTGGTTAGCAAGATTAGTCATTCTTTGTTGCATGACTTGACCGGCTTGTTGTAAGTTTGCTTGTTGTTCGTTACTTAAGTTTTGAGTTGCTCTAGCTTGTAAAGCTGTAGCATTGCTTTGTGCAATTGGTAAAGCACTTTGAATAATAGCATTAAATAAAGCATCTCTTCCAACTGTTGAAGCATTTAAACCTCTTTGAGCCATCATTTGATTAACTGCATCTACAGCAGGTCTAGCCCATACAGGTGTTTTATTATCTTCAATACCTGCAAGTAAGTTTTCCATCTGTGTAGATACTAAAGCTTCTTTTGGAAGTGCTGCTACTGCTGCTATAACATTAACAGGTTCAGTATCTATTTTAGCTTCTACTTCTGCAGGATTTTCTATAACTGCTGCTGTTACTTCTGGAGGTAGTTCACCAACGACAGCTAACATATCTGCTGCTGCAGTTGTACGAGCTGTTCCAGTTACTGCCTGTCTTGATGCAGCTTGAAAAGTTGGTATACCACCTATCTGAGCAGCATCACCTTTAGCAACTCCATCAGAAGTTATACCAGCTCTAGTAGCTGCGTCTTCACTTGGAGCTGTTCCTAATTCTTGTGCTATTTTTGTATTAGCTTCTGCAACTTGTGCAGTTCTTTGTTTAGCTAATTCATATTGAGGTATATTATTTAAATCTACTCCCTCGCCTGTAACATTAGCTAGTACATCTGTTTTTTCTTTTTCAGATATAGTTTGTGCAATTCTTGTAGTAACTTCAGCTTCATCTACAGGAGCAACTTCAACTGCTTCTTTAGGAGCAATGTACGGAACTGTAGAAATAGGTCTAAGACTACCTTTAACTTCTGGTGTTAAAGCTTTTTCTATTTCTTGTCTAGCTATTTCAGCAGCTTGTGTTGGGTCACGTTCTGCAATTTCTTGAACTTTTGCTGTTATTCTATTTTTTAATTCTGGAGTAAACTTTTGTATAGCTGCTTGTACGTCTGCTGGTTGAGTTTTTACAATAGCACTAAAAGTAGCTGCTTCTATTTGTTTATCTACAACACCTTTAACAGCTTTTCCTGTTTCTACATCTTCTAAAGGTTGTTTTTTAATTGTAGCTGCTTCTATTTCTTTAGTAGGTTCAAACTCAACAGTTTTAGCCAATGTTCCTGTTAAAGAAATGTCTTCAACTTCTGCAGTAGGAACATCTGGAATTTTTCCAGCAGCTATTTCTTCTGCAGTTCTACCTGTTTCAACAACTCTAGAACCTCTTTCAGATTCAAACAGTTCTTTTTTTTCTTGCTCAGTTAATTCATCAACTATTGGTGGTGTATCATCTGGCGGTGGTGTATCATCTGGTGGTGGTGTATCATCTGGTGGTGGGTCATCTGGTGGTGGTGTATCATCTGGAGGACCATCATCCGGAATATTTATAATAGCTTCACTTTCATAATTATACAAATCACTCTTTCCACCCGGAGCAAACCCTACTCTTCCACCTTTAGACATATCTAACCTATTAGCAGTAACGTACTTTCCTTGATATTTTTTATTTCTTTTCTTTTGTTGTTTATTTTTTTTCATAGTTATATACTACCTATTTTACTTGACTTCAAAGAGTTTGTCAAGCTTTTCTCCGATTTTATCTATTCTATCCATGAGGATTCCCATGTCATCTTTTAATTCGTTTTTGGTTACATAGTCTTTTGCAATCTCTTCACGAGTCTTGTTTAAAAGTATGTCAAGTCGTTTAGACTCTTCTGTGTTTTGTCTAATGCTGTAAAGCACTGGTGCTAACACCAAAGTTATGAAGATGTTCCAAAACAAGTAAGGTGTTAGTTCCATGATGTGTTTTATCCTATTGTTTTAGTAACGGATGTTGGTGTGATAAGTAATGCGATTTGAGCATCTAAGCCAGACTTTAAATCTGCAACAGCATCACTACCCATACCTGCTTCAACCCAACCTTGTACGTCTGAAGCAGATAAATCTGCAAAAGCTGTAAAGCTTGACAAGTCTGAAGTATCTACAGATTGAGTTCCGTATGATGTAGCAGTCCAGTTGTTACCATCAGCATCCTGATTAGCATCATCTTCTGCTGTTAATCTCCAATGCACGTTATAAACAACGTCTGCTTTACTATCTTTTGTTGGGTATGTATCAACCGTTGACACGTTCCAAGTATATCCAATTGCCATATTATTTCTCCTGTTTTAAATTGCTGCAATAATAAATGCTAGAAGTTCGCTATAACGTACTCCTAGTCTTGTTTGTTCTACTCCATCATCATCAGTCCAAGTGGTTGATATAAACATACCATAATTACCTGCATCTAATCCTTCAGCAGTAAAAGCATCTTGTAAATCTTGAGCTATAATTCCAAAGTGGATTCTAGCATTATCTCCTTTTGAAGCTACAGCAGACTTCCATTTGAACTTTCTTAATAGTCCTTTAGCTGCAACAGCTACTCTAGTTTCTGCATCTGTTAAGTCTTCTATGTCTTGTTTTTCGTTCCTGTCTGAAGTTTGTATAGTTGCATTGGTTGCATAAATGTCATCAAATCTTGCTACCCCAGTACCTAAATCTATAGTATCATCTGTTATTGTACCGTCAACTGTAGTTATTGGTCGTATACTACCTGTGCCATCATGAAATCTTAAACCAACAACACCTGTACCAATAGTTAAATCTCCACCTTTAACACCAATACTTCCTATTGAAATACCACTTTTTTTAAATAAAATAATATCACCATCTGATGTTTTTCTATTCAATAATAAAGGTTGACCACCGTCTCTTGTAATTGCTGTATTACCAGTAGAACTTGTTTCAAAACCTACATTGTTACTAGATGCAGAAGTCTTAGCCACCATAAATACGCCTGATGAGTCTATTCTCATGCGTTCTGATGTAGTACCTGCACTGCTTCTATTAGAAAAAGTAATTAAATTACCATTTGCACCAGAACCATAAGCGATTAACGAAACATTACCACCATATTGGTCAACAGCATTACCACCTAAATAAATTGTACCTCCACTACTTGAGTTATCTGCAAAAGTTGGAGTAGTTGATGGTAAGGTTGTAACTACTCCTGCTGTTATATTTAAACCTTGTGAGCCTGAAGGTGCTGTTGTTCTACTTATTACACTACTAACACCTGATGCAGCACTTGATTGTATAGCCCCTCCGCTAGATATTCTCATGCGTTCTGTTGTTGAACCATTATAAGTTCTAAACGCTAAATCAGTATGACCTGAAGCATTAACTCTTTCTGCAAATATTTGTGCTGATTTAGTAGCATCAGTTGATGTAGTTTTAAATGTTAAAGTAGTTTTACCATTTGTGCCTGTAGAGTTTTCTAAGGTAAGAAGCTCAACTTCACCTGCACCATCAGATTTAACGTGAAGTTTACCTTCGTTTAATGATGTAATTCCAATTCCAACATTACCTGATGCTGTAAGTCTCATTCTTTCTGTTAAAGCTGTTGCAGATGTACTTGCTCTAGTTGAAAAGGCTAAATCTCCTATTGTATTAGTAGCACCATCTGTAACATGACCTTTAATAGCTGCAAAAGGTGTTTTATTTCCAAAGGTAGTACCAAAAGCTACAGCACCACCACTACCTGCTGAGTTTGCAGTAGCTCTTAAATATAAAGTAGCCCCGTGATTTCCTGAGTCTGTAAGGTTTGCTGTGTCTTGGTCAAGACCCTCAATATATGTTTTGTAAGAATTTGTAAATATAGCTGTTCCAATTCCAACCGAGCCTGAGCTATCAATACGCATTCTTTCTTCGTTTGATGTGCTAAATTGGATAGGTGCTGCTTCTTGCGTTAGTAATCCTAAAGTTCCTGTTCCTCTGTGTTGGATAACACTTGTTGTATTAGCTCCACTATTGTTTCTAATAATTCTTAAACCATAATCTGTATAAGTTGCATCGCCTACAAAATCAAGAAAAGCATAGCCACTACCGCTTCTGCCTGTGCCAATTTCAATAAATCTATCTTCTGTAGAAGTTCCTCTTGATAAAATATTTCCTGATACATCAATTGCTTGAGCAGGACTAGTAACTCCTGAAATTCCAACATTGCCTGAAGAATCTATAACAGCACCACTACCAGCACTGCCATAGAAACCAATCTTGTTTCCTGAATCTACAATAGCAATACTTCCAACATCACCAGCTCCACCTGCTCTTTTAAAAGTAACTACGTTGCCATCGTTAGTTCTGTTAAATACTGCTGCTGATATACCATCACCTTGTGCTTGTAGTTTTGCACTAGCTGTACCAAAATGTGATGTTGTCCCTACTAATAATCTGCCTGATGAGTCTATTCTCATGCGTTCTGAGCCACCAGTACTAAAACCTATTGTGTTAGCTGTTGGTCTAAAGAAACCAGTATCACCATCATTTCCGGGCTGTATAGAAGGAGCAGACTCAGAACCATCTCCTGTAGCCCTTAAAACAGATGAAAAATGTATACTACCGCCGACATCTAAAGTAGTAGCTGGAGAAGTTTTATTTATACCAACTCGGTCATTTGTAGAATCTGTAACAATAACATCAGTATCTATTAATAAATCTGTTGCTGTTACTGTACCTGTTACGTTTATTCCTGTTGAGGTTGTTTGTAATTTATTAACATTATCGTAATACAAGTTTACTGCACCATTTGCTACAGCAGTAATCATATTCTCATCAGGGTCGGCATCTACATTTTGTAAATTAATATTAGTGCCTCTAATAAATAAATTACCAGTACCTGTTTCGTCTATAATACTATTATTACCATCATGATAAATCTGTAAATCTGAACCAGTTCCAAAGACTGCTTTATCGCTATCAGCAAACAATATGTCATTGCCATTAGAAGCTAAATCACCACCTAATTGTGGAGTTGTATCTTCAACAACTTCATTAGTTGCAGCAACTGTAGTATCTACATAAGCCTTTACAGACTGCTGTGTAGGTATAAGAGTTGCAGAGTTTGAAGCCATGTTGTCTTCATCAACAAAAGCTGTAGCAGTTATTGTGCCATCGTTAAGGCTACCAAAAGTTAAATCTGTAATTGTTGTAGCAGCTATTGTACCACCTTCAACCTTATCACCGGATATTTGATTGTCTGCTAGTGTTATTGTACCTGCTGAAACGTCTAAAGTTTTACCAGCTCCTACAGTAACATCTGAAGTTGCTATAGTTGCACCATCAATAGTACCACCATCAATGTCTGGAGTATTAACGTCTGGACTTGTAAGTGTTTTATTTGTTAAAGTCTGTGAGCCTGTTAAAGTTGTTACAGTACTATCTATTGCTAAAGTAACTGCATTACCTGTTGCAGAACTATCAAGACCTGTACCACCTGATACAGTTAATGTTTCACTATCTAAGTCAATTGCAATAGTTCCACTGTCTGTTGTAATGTCTAAGTCTTCTGCAGTAATTTGTGTATCTACATAATCTTTAACTGCTGCTGAAGTTGGTAAAGTTGTATCGTTATCGTTAGAACCAATACCTTCTGATTCTAATACAATTGCAGAAGCTTTAAAGTTATCTACTTCAATATTTGATACAGTGTTATTATCAGCATCTATTGTTTTGTTTGTAAGAATTTGTGAGCCTGTAAGAGTAGTAACAGTAGCATCTATATTAACTGTTATAGTATTACCTGAACCTACAGTATCTAAACCAGTCCCACCAGCGATTGTAAGGCTTTCTGAGTCGAGGTCAATGCTTAATGCACCACCTGTATCACCTTGGAAATCTAAGTCCTGTGCAGTCACCTGAGAGTCTACATAAGCTTTTACAGATTGTTGGGTTACTAAAGATGTAGCACTATCAGAACTTAAGTCATCTTCGTCAAGTACTGCTGTAACTGTAGAGCCACTTGCAAGTACTAAGCTATCTATATTAGCTGTGCCATTAATGTAAAGGTCTTTGAACTGTAAAGAACTAGTACCTAAGTCTATGTCATTATCTGTAACAGGTAATAACACACCATCTTGTAATCTAATTTGCTCTACTGTATTAGTAGATACTTGTACATAAAATCCCCATCTATTATTTGTGCTGTCTACAACAATTTTATTAAGAAAATCTAAATCTCCTATTTGAGGTATGTTACCACCTTCTCCTGCACTACCATCATGTCTGTGTCCAGTTGTAGCTTCATTTGTAGCACTATAGCTAAATGCATTTACTAATTGATTATACTCGTTATTAAAAAGTGCTGCAGTAATAGTATCTCCATCTGCAAAAGAACTTTGTCGTGTATATGTCTGTCCCATTTTATATTTCTCCTATTGCCTTCCTGCAGGTCTATAATTTATGTAAATTCCGTTTATAGTGTATGGCGCACGTGTGTCTGAACTAAAAATTCTAAAAAAATTACTGTGTCCACTTCCAGTTAAAGCTTGTCTAACTAATGGTTGTTCAGAAGCTCCAAAAGCTTGTAAGTTAAATTCAGCGGTTCCAAAAAGAGCAGGTTCTGGTACTGCAATTAATTCAATATCTGGTGGTTGTGGTGTTTCGTTACTATCGTAATCAAATCTAATTCTTAAAGTAGGTTGTGCTAATGCTTCAGGTCTTATAGATAATTTTATATAGTCTAAAGTTTTTAAAGTTCCTAAGTCTCCGTAATCATAATCAGGAGATTGATATTCAGCACTTATTGCTGTTTCTACACCTTCTGAATTAAAAGTATTACCTACGTTATGATTATAAATATAACCGTTTCTATCTCCGTGATAAAACTTTTCTTCTCCATCGTAAGCAAATCCTGATGTTATTGCAGGTGCTTGTATTCCTAAAGTTTCTGACCACTCAAATCCATTTGGTTTTAATACACCTATTAAGCCTTTTGAAGTTGATGTAGAATCTGAAGTGTTACTATAAAACATTCTATATTGAGATTTGTTTCTAATAACAACACTACTAAATTCATATATTGCTCCACCTTGAACAATATCATTTATTATTGGTTGAATGTTCTGACTAATAGTTCCTAATTCAACGTCTCCAATTCTTGCTGTACCAGCTACTGTTCTAAATCCATCAGGTGCTAAAAATATTAAATCACCTGCTATCTCTTGTATTGTTTGTCCATCTATACACCCTACGTTTTTTGTAATAGGTGTAACTTGTATAGTAGAACTATTATTTATGTTTTCTAATTTAAATAATGAGTTTCTACAAAAAATAAATAATTCTTTACGAAAACTTTTTAATCCTACAATTTTATCTTCTAGGGTAATACTTCCTGCCCCAGTACCACTAAAGTTATCTATGTCTCCTGTATGACTGTAATAAATAGTTTGAGGTTCTGTAGGATTTCCAGCTACTACTAAATGGTTATCGTGTACTGTACAAAATTTAGCTGTTTTAGTATGGTCAAAAGTTATTTGTTTAGCAAAAAAAGTTCTTGTACTTAATCCACCTGTTCCTGTCATATAAAATAAAAATGGTTTGTTTGCACCACTTTTATCAGTTATAACTAATTCACCATAATCTGTAAGTCCTTCATATACTGTAAACTCACATTGTTCTACTGTTGTTAAAGTTAATTCACTACGTCCATTAAAAGTAGCGTAGTTATCTCCGGAAGCATCTACATTATCTTTATTTATTTGCAACCAGCTTGTTCCATCTACACTAAAATAAACATTGTTACCTACAACTGCAACAACTCCGTCAGCATAAATAGCTAATCCTCTAACTGGATTATTACTATTTGGTCTTACTGAACTTCCAGCACCAAACATAGTATATCCATTAATTCTTCTGTATCCACCTTCTATAGAGACTTCAAAGTTTCTTAACTTTGTAGCTACTCCGGGTGTCTGTAATAAAGCTAACGAGTTTGTAGACTTATCTAATCCACCTGCTAACGATACTGAAAAGGGTTGTCCTGATGCCATTTAGAAGTATGTCCTATCATCTGTCATATACTTAGGAGCTGGATTTATTAAATTACTTTTCATATGTTTTACAGCTTTTTTATAATCATCTAAAGCAAATGCAGATTGTTGTAAATTATTTTTAAATTGATGTACATAGTATCTAGCTTTTGCAGTTATAACATTACTATATTGGTCTGGCATAATAATAGTATCATCATAGTTAGACAACCTTGTAGGTTTTTCAAAAGCATAAAAATGTACGTTATAAACTTTATCTGGTATTGGACTTAATCCAAACTTTCTGTGGTCTGGAGATTTTATAACAAACTGTGGTTCTCCATGGTTTTGAGTATCTGCATCGTCTGCATTCTCATTGTCTCTATAATATCTTTTCCAATCTGCAAGAGTGAGAAACTTTAATCCTTTAGAGACATAAGGAGTTGTTTCTCCACTTACGTTAATAGTGGTCAAATAAAAATCATCCCAATCTATTGATGCATAGTCTGTAGTAATACTAGAACTACCATCTTTTAAAGTGTACCATCTTGTTCCTGCAACTGTAGCAACTGAAACATTTCCATAAAAAGGGTCAGTAGCTCCGCTTGTACCTGCAGCAAAGAAAGGTAATTGTGGTTCTTCATTAGCTATATCAAATGTAGCTTTATTAATAGCGTCTTTTACAAATGCTTGTATTCCTATTGCAGCATCAAAATTAGCAGAAGTTAAAATAACTTCGTTGAGTTCTCTTAATACTTCGTTAGTTATGTCAAGATATGTAGTAGCCATTATTTTTTCCTAGCTTTTTCTTTTGCCTTTTTACTTAAATCTTTAAAGTGAACTAAAGGCTTACTTGTTTTTGTATGTGTTTTATTAGTGTGTAATTTACCGTTAGGCATTTTATGAGAAGAACCTTTCCAAACAGTTCCATCTTTTAAATAGTGTTTTACGCCTTTCATAATTAATTAGCTTTAGCTTTTGGTGTTCCTTTATATACAGGCTGACATCCATCCATCTTAACGTCTCCACCATATGCATATGTAGCACGTCCACCCATTCCTTTTTTCTTTCTCATCATTTCAGCGTATCCACCACCCATCTTTTTCATTCTTTTATCTTTACCGTACATATTTTCTCCTTGAATTTAAAAAGTGGAGGGTCAATTAAGACCCCCCGAGTTTGACAATTAGTCAATTACATAGAATGCACTACATAAAGCATCATCTCTAAGTACTTTCGCACCATAGACATGTAAGCCTCTTACTATATCACCAAATGATGATGGG
>Ga0098060_1001076_pt1 | contig 11333 bp, 23 predicted proteins | sample 21_taG_FD_77063 | JGI IMG/M metagenome (GOLD analysis project Ga0098060, IMG submission 77063) | Marine viral communities from the Subarctic Pacific Ocean - 21_ETSP_OMZ_AT15319 metaG | ecosystem: Environmental > Aquatic > Marine > Oceanic | place: Pacific Ocean | collected 2015-01-19 | reverse complement strand
CTTGTCTGACTCCTCATCGAAAGCCAACAGCACGTCGCCACGTAAGATGGCATACTCTATTGCTTCTTGAGCGAACCCGTTGTCAGGAGCGCACTCACACAGCAGGTCATTAATGTATTTAGCCTGCTTCATTTACGTCCTTTGGTCTTAACAGCAACCCTGCACTTGGCTATCCCATCAAGCTCATTGTTCTCTGCCTCGCTCAGGTCTACGTGTCGCGTGACATGGAACCCTTCCTTGGGTACGTAGCTGTCTTTAACTTCGAGTGCATCAGTCGCACCGTACCTGTTGAATAACTCAACCAAGTCAGCCAGCAACTCTTCCTCGTTACGCTTGGGTAGCTTGTCGCTCTTGATCGTGATGCTGTACTTGCGCTCAAAGGAATCCGACAGTCCGGCGGACACTCTTTCCAGTTCGGCTGGATCTCCAACCCCTGAGTAGTAAGACGTAACAGATACAAGCACCTCCTTGTCCCCGCTCTTAGCCAAGATGCCGGTCGATGGTACTGCCATACCTGAGTTCGCCTTGTTGTAAGCCAGCCTTGCCATCGCAGTAAGCTGCTTCTTCGCACCATCAAGAGCATCCTTATATTCAGAGTACTCATGGATAGCGTTGACGAGTTGCGCCGCCATGCCGTCAACATCTGGCAGGACGGGATATGTCTTACCGCTACTGGATTTGACAGGTGCGTTTCTCTTTAGTGTGCCTAGTATATTGTCTAGGCCCGTTGGTTTTGTTTCTATTACTGTGTTCATGTTGTTGTTGCTCACCCTAAAGTTATTTGTGGCACGCATTTATATAGGCAGTCTTTCTTGATTCATATTTCTTAGCCTCATCTGTCATAGCGCCCCATCCTGAGAGATGCACTACCGCTTCGCCTTGTGTTTCGATTACGCTGTCCACATAAACAAATACACCATGCCATTTTATAATATCCTTTCTTTCATCTGGGCCATAGCAGCCGTGGAGGTCTTTTATGAACTTGCCTATTGCTTCTGCATAAGAGTTGGCTTTGTACCAACCGCAATCGTTTTCCTTGTCAGGTATCCGTCCTGTTATGATGTATGTTTTCATTCGCTTATATTGTCGGACATGATCTCAAAGGATATGCCCTGCCTAAACTCCTGACCCTCATGTGATGAACCCTTTGGCCCGATGTAAACCTCTTCTGCCTTGAACGCCACGATCAGGTGCGTGAGGCACTGTTCTAGTATGGCTAGGATTGCAAGGGCATCTACCTCTTCAGCCCCATCGTCACCGCCCCATGTCCTACGCTTGAGTTCCCACCAATCATCGAACTCATCCTTATCTGGGTTACACCCTACTGCGAAGGCTTGATCCGTGCTGTCTGTGCGATCACTCATAAAGTAAACGCCGTCACTTCCTACCAGCATTAACTTCGCCTGTTGGTGACGCATCCCGTTGATAATCCTTTGCACATCACGCTTCTCAAATCTTAAGATGTCCGGCTCTGTGTATTTTCCCTGTGTCATATCAATTCCAGTCTACTTCTAATAAGAAAACCCGATTGTTCTCTGTTAGCTTTTTGTACTTGGCTTTAATCTCGTCAGCTTTCCCTAGCCTTTCGTCGTTAATCCAATCTGCTTCAAAGGTGTCGGCGGTTACAACGTGCCAACTGTAGTCGTCGATGGCGTACTTCCCGTCTTCATCCTCAACTTCACTAATGTAGTTGCCTACAATTTTTTTACCCAGCTTCACTGCATCTGCCAAATCAAGAAACGTATCCTCGCTTCCAATTCGACCCATGCTGTACTCAATGCTCATTCCCATGGTTTTGTTTCCTTTCGTTTGTGTTGTTTTGATTTCATCTTTCTTCTGCACTAAAGAACTCACTAAGAAACTGGTCTATCGGTTCTCCCGATTCTTCCAATTCCTCTAGTGTTATTGTTCTGTCTTCCCTAGGTATACGCAATGGATGAACCATCGCACCTGGCGGAGGCTTAACTGTGTCGTCTACGATGTACGTAGGTATTTCTGTTCCTTTTACTTTTGTCATGGTCATGGTTTATGTATCAGTATGTTTCCCACCTCACGAGAGATGGATGTAATCATGTTGCCAGAGTTTAATCCGTCGACATATCCGTCGAAGTAACCCGCGTAGATTCCTGTGTGTATTCCAAACCCATAGCATTCATACCCTTTCTTGAGGCGGTACTCCTCTATGGTTTTCCACCACCCATTCTCTGGGCTGATGCTGCCGTCCGTAAGAACCACCTGTATCTTGCGTGATTCCCTGCGCTTCATAAGGCTAGGTAAGCATTGCTCCATGCTAAGCGGCAGGTTGGTTGACCCCCCGCCCACCAGCCTATCTGTCTTGGTGTCCTCAACCTTGTCGCCCCAGTCCTTAACCAACAGGGGAGTGCTGTCGAAGGCGACGATGGACAATGGAACCCTGAGCCTCTGGAAGCTTTTACCTAACGCAAGGGCCAAGGCACACGCGACTTCTTGCGCGTCGTTACTTGACCCCATGCTACCGCTACAATCTACGTGCATCTGGACTGCGGCATCAACGCGCTGCCCTCGATGCGGGATCTCCCTGACTGTATCAAGGTTGGTTCCCCTCGCTACATCCACAAGCCTGTCTTGATCTATGTACCCGTCATCAAGTTCCCTCTTGTACTTGCGCTTCTGGTGAACCGATACCATCTGGCGTAGACGATTCATTAACTGTGATGTAAACGCCTGCTCCTTACAGGTATTATACGCTGTTCTGCGTGCGTAGTTTGGGTTGTTGTCTATGTGCGAGATGCCATCAATTACAATGTTCTCTTCTTTGTCGCCGTCACTATTGCCGCCGCCCTGATTCTTGTCTTTTAACTTTGGGAACTGTATGCCCCACTCAAGACAGACAGCCACCCATACTGTCTCGATGTTGTAAGCCCCTTGCACCCCAGCATTACGCGAATGGTAGTGATGAACCGCATCCTTGCCTGTTACCAAACCCCACACCTTATCCGTTGGGACTGGGTAACACCGTTTCTTTGGTGTCGTGTTGTTGTTTATGACCTCAACGATCTTAGCCCTTACCCTTTGGCACATGAGTAGTCGCTTGGTCATTACCCTTACCCACTCGTTGGGGCTGTTAAGTAAGGCATCGGATGCACTAAGCAGTGTCCGGCCTTGTTGTATTTCTTTAACGAACCGATCAATGATACGGCACGCTGCGTTATCTGTTAGTCTGTAGTTACTCATTGTTTCTTGATTGCGCTATCCTCACGTTGGCACGCCCCAATAGCCTCGACGTATTCTGCTTTAGGGAGAAAGTTAAAGTAGGTGAAGTGCCATGCCTTGCTCCTCTCCATTGGTGACAAGTTGGGGGCAGGCTTACCGAACACGTCCTTGCCTTGGATGTATCGACTGATACGCACTGCCTGTCTAGTTGACGGAGCCTGAGACACGCTGCCCTTGTTAAGGTACAAGTCCCTAAGAACATTCATCACGTTGACCAGCATCCTAGCCTCTGACTTATCAAGTCCGTCCTTCTCCAGAATCTTGATCTCGTCGTGCTTCCCAAGATAGGTAGCCTTGAGGGCAGCGCATCGGTTAGTCAGTGCGTTACTCGACTTGTACCCTGAGTACAAACCTGTCTCGTCCGTAAGACAGTTGCCGGTAAAGGCCACCCAGAACCCAGGCGCAGCAACCACTCGCTCACCACTGCCGGGAAGGAGAAGCTCGCCGGGATACTTGTCTGTCGTGGGGTTGAATATACTCGTGGTCTCAGGCTGAAGCTGATCTGCCTCATCACCTATCAACGCCAACCCGTGCCTCATACAGAATGGAAGAATGCCATCGACGTACTTGGTCTGCGTCTGGCCGTCTTGCACCACGATCTCCTGCTTGGTAGTCAGGTCAGATAGTCGGATGCCGTCAGCAAAGTTCACCTTGACGTAACGCTTGCCCCTTTTCCTAAGAGCCTGCTCGATTGGGTACGTCTTGCCTGCACCAGATGGGCCGTCCACATAGATGTGCTGTCCGCTTTCAATATGGTAATCAATGTCGTCAACCATCGGCGTCTGCACAAAGTATGGACACACAGGCTGAAGGGGCGGCAGTAACACCTTGGTACCAGCCTTTACCTCTCCCGCCACCACCTTGCCGACACCAGACCTGAACGATTCGTCGATCATCGTCCGCATCATCTCGTTATCTGTCTTCGGAGGAGTCTGGTCGATCATGTCCTGTATCCTTTTGTCAGGGAAACAGCCGTTGCTCAATGCCTCGACAAGCATGGGCTTAAACCTCTCCTCTAGGATGCGGTTAGTGATGGACTCAACCTCTTCGTCGTCCTGAGACATGGCCTCCTGCATTGACTCCCACATTTCTTTCATTCCCTGTCGCTTGGTCTTGCCTTGGACTGGAGTGGTGCTACGGTTAGTTGTTGTTGTTACCGCTGCCGGCTCTGGCCTTGCGTCTGTTACGTTAGGTTGGGGCCGGCTTTCCATTGACGGGGGCATCAAAACGCCGGTCGTGTCCATCGAGGCGCTGGATAACTCTGCTACCCTGTTGTCCCTAATCGCAACCAGCACCCTCTTTAGCTTTGCCTCAGCGTTACCACCTTCCGTAATAACACAGGCAACTGCGTCTTCTATCCCCTGTCCTTTGCCACCTATATATGCAAGCACCTTGGATTTTGCCAGAGGGTTAAGATCCTCAAACATGAGGCACACCGCCTGACCCAGTTGTTCTGTATCTGCTGTTTTAGTTTCCATAGTTATAGTTGTTTAGCGAACTCAAGAGCGTCGCTTTTGCTCATAAGATTCTTACTCTTTGCCTTATACTTCCTCCTGTTTTTGTACTTATGCCCAAAGGAAGGTCGCCACACCCCTTGACATGAGTGATACCAAACAGCATCAGTCCCATCGCTTAGCTTGTGGGTTCCCTCCATCTTGAGCCTGAACCCGAACGCTTTTAAGTCGGTGGTTTTCTGACTGAACAAGGCGTCACCCCTGCTCCCTCTTATCCACACCCAGTCACGCTCCCTTGTTGCCTTAAGGTATAGCTCTGGGTAATTGTCTCTCAACCACTGCATACACTCATCTTGCGTTGGCCGTGGTCGCTTCTTTGGTTTCGGTTTGTCCATTAAGATTTCCTTTTAGTTTGCTCATCCATTTATTAAACGTGACTTCATCCAGTTGCCTGTCCTCGATTAGACTATCGAACATAAGCTGTCCGTGGTTGACTTCACTCCTCTCCTGTCTCTTCGCACTCCTCGACATAAGCTTGCATTGATTTAAGTAGGTCTGATTCCTTGTTATACAGATGCACAACGTCTGCGTTCTCGTACACAGCTACGTGCCTAAAGAACTGATTCACCGTATGCAGGGCTGCATGAAACAACCCTTCGCTTGGCCTCAACGTAACGGTGTACCACACAACTATACCTATGCAGTATGGCACTCCGAATATGTAGTATCTGATTAGCTCTAATACGTTTCTTATATTTACTGTCATTCCTTTGTATAAAAGAACCCTTGGTCTTCTGCGCTCTTGGATGACCCACTAAAGCTGGGCGCACCTTCACTATCCCAACACCGCTTATGCCAAAGCTCTGGTTCGCCAGACTCCCAGTCTATTTCGTGTCCTTCGTCACCGACCCTCCCGTAGCCGTCATAAGCACCTATTATAATGCTGCCATCAGGCTTTAGGTAAACAGCCTCGTTCATGTACTCCCACCCTGACGGGATGTCATAAGGTGACTTGATTGATTGGTTACATTTCTTACAATTCCAACTGAAGAATCCCATTTGTTTCCTTTCGTTTGTTTGCTATATAAAGAGAAAGCCCCACCACGCACTCACGCAGCAGGGCCAACCCTTTCAACTATGGTGTTACCTTACGGCAACTCTGTTACCTTGCGGTAATTCTCTCGCTTATAACTGCCCTTCCCTTTGGCAGGTCTGTGTACTCTCGTCCCCGTGTTCCACTTAACAGCGGCGCGGACTTGGTAGCCCTTCTTTTTCCTTTTCATTACACCAATTGCTCCTGTGTTCATCGCTCCCCCAACCTGCTCGTTTCCCTTTCTTCCTTATCTGATTGCGGATTCCATCAAGCGACTCAGCTGCGGCCAGACCGAATAGCACAACCACTTCACTCTTGTCCTCGCCTGCCTTTTCAGCTGCGTCTTCCAGATCCTTTACTGCATCTCCAAAGTTCTCTATGTAATAACGCATAGCCTTAATCAAGATGTTTCCAGCTACGAAGTCTACCGATAGTTTTATCTTATCTTTTGCCATTTAATTGTTCCTGTGTTTACTTATTCCTTCGCTTTCCTGTTCCTCCTTCATCTCATTCATCCTCGAAGTTAATGCGTGAAGAACAAAATTCATAGTTTGATCCAGCTTCCTACTTGCCTTTGGCTTGGCGTCAGTTACGCACTCCTTCACATATTGAGGAAGCAACTTATCCCACTTGGTGTCACTTAACAGGAGCCAAGCCGCTGCGATCTGCACACCAACCGGCGCACCCGCTAACTTGTCCATGTTCTTAGTCACATCCTTTGCACTCCGAATCTCCCCAACACTTGGGTTCTGGATCAGGAATGGTTTCTTGCTGTTGTTAGGTGTCATACTTCTCATAGTTAATTATTATGCCTGTCATCTCTAGCTTGGCATGACTCACATAGTAGATCGTCCTCTATAACCGGCTCAAAGCAAGCGGCGCATATATGCTTTACTCCCAGTTCTGAGCTTACGATTTGCCCAATGCAATACCCTTTCTCTATCATGTCTTGCCGCGCTTCTTCTTCTACTACCGGCTTGCACTTCTCACACACAAACCAATACCTTGAGTGCGCCCACCGCTTTTCATCACAGTTAGCACCACATCTTCCGCACTCATAATCTCTTGCGGTTATATTACTCATGGGCTTTATCCTTTATGGTGTCTTGAGAGAGCAGCCAACCGGAATCCTCTGCCGCAAGTCTTCCGTATCTAAACAGATCCCACACGGTATAGAACTTATCCTCCATCATCATCTGCAAGAAGGCATAGTATTCTTTGACGTATTTGTGGTCTGGTTTAAGCGGGATGGAATGGTCTATCTCTTTGTCGAAGTCCTTCTCGACGACCTCCATCATGTAGTCGGCCATATCATGTATTGTTGTCATTTTATCTTATCTTGTGTCCATTGATCCTGTAACTCCATTGCCACCCTGTTAGCTTCAGCGGCACTAAAGCACACGACCTCGCTGTGAATATCGAAGTCGCTAATCCCATCACTCGGAGGCCAACTCTGAACAAACACCTCAAAGTGTAGCCCTTCATTCCCCTCATACTTTGACTCGTCTATCCCCCAGTCCTCGCAGTCGATAGCCTCATCGTTCTTATCGAATATTGTTATATGCACATCGCTTTGCGTGTACTGCCCAGGGTTTTTGTTCCTGCTCATCTCTGCCGCCATTTTGCATACCTCTCCTCCGCTTCAGCCTTCTCCTTGTCCAGCTGCTCTTGCGTTTTCTTCTCGCCAAGCACAACTGTATCGAGACACTTAGCCTCCTGCTGCGCCGCATCCCACGCCTCGAAGTAGGTAGCATACGCGCCACCTGTCCACATCGAGTCTGGATATTCTCCATCGCCGTCGTCACACATAGCCATCATGGAGTAAGTCCACCCCTTAACAGCTTCCCTTACGTGTAGTCCTATTGGTTTTTCCATTTTAGTAATCCGTTGTCGTTAAACCCCAGACCCTCACTATCTGAAGTCGCCAAGTCTTCCTCGGCGTGTAGCTCTCTGTCTGTTCCTTTGTAGTTCAGCAATCGCTTACTGCCTACCGTTGCCTCGGTGCATTCACGGACGCAGTAGTAGTACAACTGTCGTGGGTCGCTATCTTCATAGCCAATCACGGTCATCGTGCCACCCCCATATCTTGGGTTAACTGCCAGCCGTTCTCCAATCTTGAACTTAGGTATTACAACTGTCATCGCGTTAAGATTTACGAGAACCATCACGCCGAGGCGGAACCTCTACGCTTTACGCAACCTAGACACAGCTCATTCGCTGCTGTTCCATGGGAGATTATCGTCCCAAGCTGGTCGCAACCGCTCAACCTTCAGAGTATCGGCGAGACGGCCCTCAATTGGATGCTGCATTGCCACTTTGTCTAGCCTAACAGCACCCTATGAAGGTCGTAACCTTGTTTGTTAGATATACCTACATCGTTGCACCTCCCCATATCTTAGCGGCGGCATCTAGCCACTCTTGGCCAGTATAGTACGCACCCGACTGCATCGCCCTCAACTCGTCAGCCGGAAAGTCTACCCACCAGCCTTCGTTGGTGAAGCTTGGCGTTTTTGCCGCTATCCTGTCCCTACACGGCAAGCATTGCGACCACCAGCCCTCTTCGTCCTCGAACTTCAAGGCTCTTACCTTACCCTCATCCTCGCTGGCCCCGCATCGCGGACAAACACCAGCTGGGGATTCGCAAACCCCCGAAAGCACTCTTGCTTGGCTCATATGTAAACTACGTCGTTGCCACTCCTCGAAGCTTGCGGCTCCTTGTCCATCGCAGCCTCCGCACGCTTGTGCATCATCCGGCGCTTCCAGATCAACGCACTTCTTTCACGGGTGGTCTTGCTGGGCATCTTGAACCCATTCTTCTTACCAACCTTGCTGATCGTCTCAGCCCTCTTCGCACGCTCTTCAAACGGAGCGGCTGGGTCTTGCGAGGTTACCCAACACAACGCAGCGCGGAACGCAGGGCTAACCCGTTGCTCACGCTTAGCTTTCTTCGGCTTGCCACCCATAACGAGTGCCTTAGCCGCTAGCTTTTCCCATTCTGTATTATGGGCCTTTAACCTATTAGCGGGGTTCATAAATCTAAATTGCATTGCGCGGCATATTGTATGGCATTGTACCCCATTTTTGTCTTGGGTCTTCCCATGCACAGGGCCAATGCTTGCTCACGCGGTAACCAAGATCCAACAACCTGTCCCTTGAGTAGAGACACGGATCTTCTCGGTCGTCGGCACGGGCAACTAACTCTCTTACGCTTAATTCAGCCACCTGTTGCCTTCGCCACTCCTCAGCCGCTCTGCGAATCAACTTGTCTAGTTTTTCATCAGCGATCATAAATCAACTCTCAAGTGGCAGCTCGCAGTTTCCCACGAGCCACCCGTTTGAAGGTTGGCTTAAGCCTGTACCTTGACGGCCTCGAAACACTCCTCAAGCGTCTTCTCGATACCGTTGTCCGCAAGCAGTTTCTGCATATTCTCAGCAGCGACCAATTGCGCTTCCTTTACAGCAGTAGCCTTGGCGATCGACGCTTCAAGCTTGCCACCAGCCTTGGCCTTTGGAGCCTTAGCCTTGTAGTACTTGACCGTGCCAATCGTGCCAGCCTTGTTAATATCGGCAGAACCGATACGCATTCCCTGAGCGTGTAGGCTCATCACCGTCAGTTGGGAATAGACGCGGGATTTCTCCTCATCCTGATTCCAGACCGACTCAACCTTCGCGGTAAGCTCACGTCCCTTAAGCCCTTCGGACTCACGGTAGAACTTGCGCAAGTTGCTGATGTTCCCAATCGGGTTGCCCAACGCATCACTGTGAAAGTTGATACGTGTTCCCATGTCGCGACCAGATGCAGAGATCCGAGTCTCGCCAACAGGCAATGACAATCCGCGCTCGTTTTTTACCTCCGACTCAATTGCCGGAGCCGTCACTAAGCTAGTGTCAGCATTCATGATTTTTAGCGTGCTATCGTTAGTTTAAAGCCCTTACACCACGTCAAGGTGATAGCTTGTAAGAGTTGGCACGATCCCCGTTAAACCAAACAGGTGAGAAGATCGCCAGCCTATGTCCAAACTGGACGCTGTTTAAGCCCACACACAAAGACACTCTCGCTATTTTCATCAGCTTAATCGGTTCGCTAAACCAACCCTGATGCAGGTAGCCCAATTTCATGGTTTGCCTTGCGGCACTACCGTCGCCACTTTGCCAAGCGGCACCCCCGTTACGCACAGGGATACAATTCACTTTTTGGATAAGTAGACTACACCGCGGAATGCGGATCGAGTCGGCGCAAAGGGATGGTGAATCATTGAAACTGGATTGCCATGAGCTTTTCAGATGGCCTATACCGTTAATCCAGTACACACGACTCCCCTTGCGTAGTCTACGCCTCGGGCAGATTGGATCTTCCCAGTCTTATGGTTCGGGCGACCAACCCTAGGTAGTTCTTCGGCCTTGAAACGATAACCTTCAAACGGTCATCGACTACCTGCCAGCTTCCGGCCCTGTTGGCCTCGGCACTCACTAAACTCACCCTACATGGAAGGGTTGTATATGTTACCTTAATTGGGTTAGGTATCACGAGCGGTGGGGCAGGGGTGGGAAGTCCATAGTTGTTGCAATATATATATACCCCCTTCTTCTCAACTTTCGGCTCTTATTGAAAACGCTTTAGTATATAGTTACTGCGTGAAGGGTTTTACGTTAATGGAGTTGATGTTGGTGGTTGCTATAGTGGGGGTGGTTATAGGATTGCTTATGCCGGCGGTGATGGGTGCGATTGACCAGGCTAATCGGGTAAAGTGTCGTGTTGTAATAAGGTCTTACGCTAGGGACATTCAGGAAGGCGGGAGGTTAATCATTGAAATCCCGCAGGAAGCTAACTGCCATGACTGTCATCGCCCTAGATACGACGCACGACTCTACTTGAGGTCTATTGACCCCTGAGTATTGGCGGGTTGAGTAAGGTCTGAGGGTACAAAACTCCCCTATAAGAGAAGTCTTGGCATGAACTGGCGGTATATTGCTCAGTATCGGGCCAAATTCCCTGCCTTGGGGTGTGATCCCGGCGTCTGGTTGCCCTGTTACGCCAAGGGGCAGAGTACTCAGTCTAGGACTGCAACGGTCGTAGCTATGCTTTCGCTTTTTCGCTACCCATCAGATTGTTGTTATCGAGGTCTGGCATTAACTCCCTACGGATGGCTGTCGGTTTTCGATCCGCCCCAGTCTAACTCGGCCCCGTGTCATCACAGTTTCGGGGCTATATGTCTTGAGACAAACTAACGTGGTGTTTAGCCTTGGTCAACCAACAATGTTAGGTAACTTAAAGATAATGGGGTTCAGATGGGAGAGGTACAGGCAGTGGTGGGGTGTTTTACGAGAGGAAAAGGGGCGGCTTAGTGTAGGTGACTGGGTGCAGCTGGGAGTTCTGGCAATTAAAGGGGTAACCGGCAGGAAAAAAGGGGTCGGGTTCTCTGTCAAGATGAGAAAGTGTGGCAGGTGTATGATTTATGACTCAGAGGCTAAGAAGTGTCGGCCTTATGAGGGGAGCGAATTGGGGTGTGGCTGCTATATGCCTTTCAAGGTGG
>Ga0098060_1001074_pt1 | contig 11344 bp, 16 predicted proteins | sample 21_taG_FD_77063 | JGI IMG/M metagenome (GOLD analysis project Ga0098060, IMG submission 77063) | Marine viral communities from the Subarctic Pacific Ocean - 21_ETSP_OMZ_AT15319 metaG | ecosystem: Environmental > Aquatic > Marine > Oceanic | place: Pacific Ocean | collected 2015-01-19 | reverse complement strand
TGTATGAGAGGTTGTAACTTATCAACTAAATTTATTCTTTCACCTTGTTCATTTATACCCATCATCCATACATCACAAGGTTGTAAACCAACATCTATACAATATTTTTCTTGTATTGGTTTAGCTACTTCAGTGATATATGTTGCACTAAAATTATTCATTATAATCTTTGCTAATTGTACTGCACATGAATTATAATAACTATAATTATACCAGTAATCTATAGGTATAGTCAACGTCTTACTTAAATTATTTCCAAAGACAATACCTGCTCTAAAACCACCCAACATAAAACTTTTACTAAGACTAAAAGATACACAATCATAAACATCATCATAGACATTAATCTTATCTAATGTTGTACCAAAGAATGCACAGTCAAGAAATATCTGTGTCTTAACTTTTTTACAATGTATAACTAACTTTTCAAACCATGGTGTAATTCCACCCTCATGATTAGGTTGGCTTACAATTACATAACTGTTAGGTAATATAGTTTCAATTGACTCTTCATCTATTTCTATAAAATTATATGGTTCTAATATTACAGGATAAAATTTATAATCAGTTTTAAATATATAAAATGTTTTAACAGTCTTAGCTCGATAAGCTATCTGCTGGATTAATGCATCATGTATTCCATTACATATAGCCCATTGTTCATATTTTTCACTACCACTAAAATCTTTAGTCCAATCTAACCAAAGTTTTCTATAGATGTTTAGATCATTCTGGTCACCTTTATTCTTTAAATTAATTTTTGTAAGTGCGTGCTGTATTTGTGTTGGGCAAAAACTCCATGCTGTCATGCTAGCTTCACCAATATTGCAGGTAGCTTACTATCTATTTTTGACATCCATTCTGTATAACTAAACAACTCCTCTTTTCTTCCTTCAGGTCTTTTCCTTGCCCATTTAAAATCAAATGCTACAAGTTGTTTACCATTAACAGCCATATTGCTTAATGAATTATTATATTTGTATACATTATGTTGTTTAAAAAATTTAAACATTTCTATTACTTGATCTACTATATCTGGTACATCTTTAAGAAGTGTACCAGCCTGATAATTAGTTAAAAGATCACGACCATAATAATCTTGTATTATTATTTGGTTTGTCTCATCTATATCTACTATAGATGGTACCCATTTACCTTGTAAATGTTCTGTCCAATATATTTCTCTTTTGAAGCAATCATTTATTTCTGAGGGTGTATGTTTAGATTTCTTACCAGAAACAGTAAGTCCATCAACACTATATCTTTTTTTAATAAGTGTTTCATTTGCATTTACATGAACTTCAGCTACTGTACCATCTTGCCCATGATATGGTACCTTTTTCCAAATCATATTGGTAATTTAGCACTGCTCTGCTTTAGCAATCTTTGATCTTCAGCATCTGCTTGTATCTTACCTTTAAGTACTTGGCTACCCTTAATTAAACTTGCTATTGTTTCTATTTCTACATTTGCACTTCGAGCATAATCTAAACATGCATCAAGATAGTTCATATTTTTTTCTTTTACTATCTTTTCTACTTCAGCTACAAATTGGCTTGGTGTTCTTATATTATTTTTAATATCTGTCATTTGTAAAATATATGATCCTCTATTTGTACTACCTTTTGCATAGCTCCTGCCCAATTGGGATTTACATATGTTGCATGATAGTGGGTTGCACCTTCAATAGGTTTAATTAATGCTGATGGAAGATATAGCAAAGCCCAATTGGCGACCTTGCTACTGTCTTTCCAAGTAAGAGATCCTAATTGAGGTTGATCAGAACGACCATCACACCAATAACTAAATTGACATTTATGTCTTATAGGATAGTATGTACCATCTTTTTTCCATGACTCTCTAACAGGTCCATCATGAACAACACCACATACTGTGTTAGGGTATATGCTACTTTGTACTCTATTAAGAATAACATTAGCAACTGCTATCTTACCCATTAAAGGTTGGTTACCGGCTTCGAAGTATATAGCTTCTGCAAGACAATAATTTTCAGGTAAATGATAATCACCTTTAGTCTCATCTAAATCATAATATAAAACAACACCTATACCAATTAGACCTATTACAATACTTAATAAACTTTTTAATAATTTTGCTTTTAAGCTATCTTTTTCCATGGAAACGTCACCAATCTCTTTTTATGCTTTCTGTAACTATCTTCGTTTCTTTTCTTGACAAAGTCAACAGTTCTGTTTAGAGTTTTGACGTGTTCAGTTGCTTGGTTTAGATAACTGCGGTTTCTGTTTGGTTTTCTTACATGGATAGAAAGTTTATCTTCTATGTCCGGATGAAATAATTCATAGTCATATTTTTCTTTATCTAATGATATAAAGAACTCAGCATCACCATGCCTCATTCCAGTAAACTCAACATCATAACCACCACTAGTCCAAAAACAAGGTTTGTTCATTAGCCATGTATTAGGATGTGCTTTATACTTTAATATTTTTTTGGGATCTATATCTAAGTTATCATAGTCCTCTGGATTATCTGGGTGATCAAATTTAACTTGAAAGCAATAAAACATATTTTCATTTAGCTTTGCAGTCATCATGACATCCAGGAGTTTATTGTTTAGTAAAACATCAATATCCATTAACATATTCCAATTTGTTTCACTCTCAAGCATCATTAAGTTTCTACAACCATGGTTATTGAAACCTACATCTTTAGTTGCACTATATGCCTTTACATTTAAATCAGGATAAGACTGACAAACAGTTTCAAACAATCCTGCATCATTGTATCCATCATTAATAAATTGTAATATTATATTATCTTTTATTTCTTGATCTTGTTCACTAAAAAAATCAAGTTGATATTGTAAGCGTTCTATTTGACCATAATATGTCATACTAAATGTTATTTTATTCATCTCGATCCATTCCAATTTTAACTATTGACCATAAAGATGAATACTGTGTTTCTTTGTAATCATCAAACCACGGCCCACCATCTGTATAATGTATAGCTTTTGGATACTTTAAGTCATAATAACCATCTAAGCAATTCCATTCTAAAGGTATCGAGCCTATCTCTTCATCTTTTAACCATTTAAAGTGGTGAAAGTCTATACCAGGTTTATGGTTGTTGAGATAATCTGGTGTTAGTATTTTATTAGAAGGGTGTTCATTATTAAACACCATTAATGATGCCCAGTTTTTTCTATATGATCTATGCTGCGCAACACCATCCATTTTTATTTCTGTATGGGGTGTATATGAAGGATGTTGTACTACACTAACAGCCAAATCTGGATTAATATATTCAGTTAGTTTCTGTACATCATCTAAGAAAAGAAAATCACAATCAACAAAGATACTATATCCTTTAAACTTAGATAAGTAGGGTACCCAGAATCTAGTAAATGTAAAATCAGTCGACTGAGGCTCACCCCAGTTTCTTTCATACTCTGGTATATCTTGAGATCTTAATTTTATAACATTAATTAGATTGCTATCAAATCTCTTTATAGTATATTTGCATACTTCATATGCTTCATGTTCTCTTTCCTCGTAACCTATGTAGGTTTGGGATATTGAGATATTGTTCAAATTGGACATTTAATTCACCTAATCTATCTAATGATTTATTTCTTAATTCTAATGGATTCTTACTAATAAGATTCTTTATTTCTAATTTATTTTCTACTATGGCCCATTGAAAAGATTTAGCTGTTACTTTTTTACCAGAGTAGATAAGCATAGGGCATCTTAGGTACCTAGCTAACCACATTGTAGAACCATGATAACCAATAGCCATAAAGCACTTTTTATATATGTCTACAGCATCCTTTATTGGTGTGGAATAATCAACATGCTTAACTTCCATACCCCACTCTTTTGTAATCTGATCTTCTAGCGCATGCCATTTAACTAACCCAACGGGATCTTTCCATGTCTTGGATTTACCACCATAGTCTTCTAATGTTTGTTGATGGTTAGCAGTAGTGTTCATTGCAATGTATGGCTTGCTGGTATCTGTATTCTTTTGAGCAGCATACCAAAAATTATGAAACATATCACTATCATCATAATTACTATGATTGTATTTTAGTTTAGATTCAAATTTATGATTTATTTTTACTTGATGATAATCAATTGGTTTGACCATCTGCGCAAGCTGTCTTGTTCTATCATGTAAACTTTCTGGATCATCTTTCTTATATTTTGTACCTTTTTTATCAGGCCAATGAAATATAAGTTCTACATCACAACAATTTTTTTGAGCCATTGAATGAGCATAACAGATTGGAGAAACAACATCACCATAACCAATCTTACCCTTCCAATCAATTTTTAATAGTTTCATACTCCAAAACTTTCTCCACACCCACAACTAGCTGTTGCCATTGGGTTTTTTATAGTTAACATTGAGCCTTCAATTGATTTATTATAATCTATAGTACTACCTATTATATACATTTCACAGATTGGGTCAACAAGTAATATATCTTCTACCCCAATCCATCCTTCAGGTTTAGATTCATCTGTGGTACCCCACTTATAAGTAAACCCAGCACAACCTCCTCCATCAACAGTTAATGTTATATGGCCATCTTTAGGCTGTACACTAGAAAGATATTCTCTAGCTTGATCTGTTAATTGTACTATCATTCTTGTATTAATGTTCCTTCTGTATCATTCTCATCTATTAGTAATTGTTTTGTATCACCTAAGCGTACAGGATCTGTTGATTCAGTTAAACCACACCAGTTACATTCCTCACCATCACCAATTTTCATTAATGATTTTTCTACTTTGCAATAATGTTCCCACATAATATTCTCCTTTAGTTATTATATGTGATTATTTATTAGAATGGTTTAGGTACTAATAAGGACTCATCAAGCACTTGGAATGCTACTCCTTGACCTAATATACAGGATAATCCATTTGATGTATGCTCTACTATACTGAATGTTTGCATTTGAGGATTAATATACAACGTTGTTAATAGGTTAGGAAAACCCATATAGTTATAATTAATTCCATAAGCTAATGGATCTTCATTTGCACTGCCTTTGATATAATCTTTTATTACTTTAGTATCATTACATGACATAGGTTTCATCATTTGAAATACCTGGCCATATGGTCTCTCCATTGGTTGTTCTATTTTAGGAGCAGATTCTACTTCTTGTGCCAATACCACAAAGCCGGTTGAAAGAAAACAACCGGACAATGTAAGTACTAAAAGTAATGTTGTTAATAAGCGCATATAATTATTTATGCTGCTTCAGCATATTCAACAGCTTTTTCTAATGCTTTAACTTTAACACTTTTGTTTAAGCCATACCAAGCTGAAGTTAATCTAGATTCTTGAGTCTTACCTATAACATGATCTGTCATATAAGTACATGCATTATAAGCATTCCACCAAGTACCAGGAGCATAGTTTGCACCAGGCTGTGTTTCTAAGATATCTAATGCACCCTTTGCATTTCTTGATAATCCTAAAGAAGCAACCTGAGCTTCAGTAAGTGTTTCTGGTTGAGCAATATCTTTTCTACTATAACCTGGGAATACACTTTTCATATACTCAGCTACGTTCTCAGTTTTATAAGTTTTAGAACCTAAGAACTGAGCCATTTCTTTATACTTAGTCATTTTCTCAGATGCAATACCTAAAGCCTCTTTAACCATATCTTGATCAAATGTTGATCTATGGTTTAATCTAACTTTATTATCAGTAGCTGTACCTAAAGATAAGTTAAGTGTGTTATTACAAACAACTCTTGTTGGAGTAAATCTAATCTCAACACCACGACCATATATGTGTGGGTTAGAGAATAATAAGTAACTGTCTACTTTATCTCCACCAAATAACTCAAATGATTCTTTAACTTTAGCAAGCACCCATACCCATCTGCCACCTTGAAGTGATCCCGCAGTATGCATCTCCATGGATCCAGCGTCTACAAATTCTCTAAAGAAGTCAAATGCTTCATGGTTCTGTACTGGATTCCATTTATCAGTAATCATAGTAAGCTGTTTATTATCAGACTCTCTGATCAACATTTTGTGGTCTGATTTTATTTCAATACCATCAGCTTTACCAACTACTGGAATTGCTCTCACTTTCCAATCTAAACCTGATACGTTTAACATCTCATCCACAGTAAGATAATTTGATACTCTTGTACCCAATCCGTGCCATGGTGTCTCGCCCGCGTATGCCATTGTTTCTACTTGATGTGCCATTATTTACTTTCTCCTTTTTCAATATCTACAGAGATTATTATCCCCATATTTTGACTTATGTCAACAGTTAAATTAATTATTTTTATTTGTACCAATCTTTATACTTCTTATTTGTCACTTCACAATCCATTATTGCTAATGTATTTTGAACTTTTATACTATCATAATTCCCATATGAACCACTCCATCTTAGTTCAACTTTTTGACCTCCATTCTTTCCCATTACACAAATATCTAAATCAAAATTTTTAATTTTATCTTTACTAATTACAAAATATCTTTGACTAACATTTTCATAAACTAACAAATAATCAAAACTTGTAAATATTTGACCTTTCATATTTTTCCAAACTTTATTTGTAAGATTAATCCTCACTGTATTCTTTTGTAAACCCCATGTTGTTTTCATCTCAACAGTTTCTTTTGTTGATCTTCTTTGAAAATCCCAACCTTCATTATTCTCACACTCAGGTTCTATTTCATTATTATCACTAATAAATTTCTTTTCAAACATACAACCTAAAGCCGCACCAGCAATTTCACAATCTACTTTATCATAATTGTCTGCTGTCCATCTTAATAAATCTTGTATCATTTAACTAATCCTTTCGTTTAATATATGTATATTTTACTACCATTTTGAAGTTCGGGCAACAGTTAATTTAACTTTTTTTTATGTTGACTTCGTGCGGTGTTAGATATAATATAATATATTAGATAAGGAGAATGATATGATATTGGTAGACTTAAACCAAGTGATGATCTCTAACTTAATGATACAAGTTGGAGGTAATAAGAATGTTGAATTAGATGAGAATCTATTTAGACATATGATACTTAATACACTAAGATCAAATAGAACTAAATTTGGAGACAAGTTTGGTGAATTAGTTATATGCTGTGATGATAAAAACTTCTGGAGACGTGAACGCTTTCCATACTATAAAGCTAATCGTAAGAAGTATAGAGATGAATCTACAGTAGATTGGTCAACTGTATTCAATACACTTAATAAGGTAAGAGATGAGATAGAAGAGTTCTTTCCATATAAAGTTATAAGAATAGAGACTGCTGAAGCAGATGATGTTATTGCTACGTTGGTTAAACTTAACCAGGGTGAGGCAACATTAATATTGTCTGGTGATAAAGACTTTATTCAATTACATAAATATCCCAAAGTAAAACAATATGATCCAGTACATAAGAGATGGCTTAGAGATAAAAATCCTAAGAGATATCTGATAGAGCATATTGCTAAAGGTGATAGAGGTGATGGTATTCCTAACTTTATTTCACCAGATGCATGTTTTGTTAATGGTGTAAGACAGAAACCATTACGAGCTAAATACTTAGACAATCTTGAAGGTGATGATATATCTTTAGTACAGAACAGTATTGATGATGAAGAAATAAAGCGTGGATGGATTAGAAATAGGATGCTTATTGATCTTGAATACATCCCAAAAGACATTCAAGAAAAAGTCATAAATAAGTATGAAGTACCTGATAAAGGTAGAGATAAAATGTTTAACTATTTTATTAAACATAAACTGAAACATTTAATGGAAGATATAAGCGAGTTTTAAAAATGAGTGGAAACACAATGGGTATGGCTGAGGCCTTAACAGCAGCTAGAAAAACTAAAAATGTTACCTTGAAAGTAGAAGCCTTACAGGCTTTGCCAGAAGCTACCAAACAACATCTTCATGGTATATTCATGTTAGCATACAATCCTAAAATAACCTGGTTAATACCTCCTGGAGTACCTCCATATAAACCTTTGGATCCGGATACTGATAGTGAGGGTAGATTTATTGATGAGATAAAAAACTTTGGTTATTTCATTGCCATGGATGGCAATCCTGTACAACCTAATGCAAAACAAATGAGACGTGAGCAATTGTTTGTACAAATCTTAGAATCTATTGAACCAGCAGATGCAGAACTAATGTTGCAGATGAAGGATAGAGAGATTAAAGGAGTAAGCAAAAGCGTTGTAGCTAAAGCGTTCCCAGAATTGGGATTATAATATGCCTACATATTGCTTTAGAAATAATGACACTGGTGAAGTCCATGAAGAAATGATGAAGATGGACGATAGAGAAAAGTATTTGAAAGATCATCCTGAGCTTACACAAGTATTAGAAATGCCTGGAATAGTATCCGGTACTGATGGCTTACGTAAGCCTGATGATAGCTTTAGAGACATACTTAGAAACATTAAGAAAAAACATAGTAGTGATAAAAATACTATGAATAAGAATTCTGACTTCTAATGTTTCCTCATAAAAATGATCTTGAGTTTAATGAACTTAAAACTGAAAATATAAATGGTAAAAGACATTACGTAACACCAGAAGGTGAGAAGTATCCTTCTGTAACAACTGTTACCGGTATTGCTGCACGTGCTGGTATTAAAGCATGGAGAGAAAAGGTTGGTGAAGCTGAAGCTAATAAGATAGCTAGCATGGCTGCCAGAAGAGGTACTAAAGTTCATAAGCTATGTGAAGACTATTTAAACAATGTAGAGCTAGATTATGGTGCTATAGAACCTATTAATCACTTTCTATTTAAACAAATTAAACCTGTATTAGATACAAGACTACAAGAGGTATATGGATTAGAAGTACCACTATACAGTAAGTATCTTAGAGTAGCTGGCAGAGTTGATTTAGTTGGTTTATATGATGGTAAAGTTTCTATTATAGATTTTAAGACAGCATCAAAAAGAAAGAAACGTGAATGGATATCTAATTACTTTCAACAAGAGTCTGCTTATGCAGTTATGTTTGAAGAGATGTTTGATATACCGGTAAGTCAATTAGTAACTATTATTGCTGTAGAGTCTGATGAGCCTCAAGTATTTGTTGAAAAGAGAGACGATCATATAGATGGATTTATTAAGTTGAGAGATCAATGGGAGTCTGAAACTAAGACAGGTGCATACGCTTAACTTATTGGTGATACACCAGATACAGTAACATTATCACCAACAGTATTTAAGAACCATTTATATCTTTCCTCAGCAAACTTCAAACCAAATGTTGCAATTAACCAATCAGTAGAAAATATATTTGATACGTGGATAAAACTTTTACCTTGTAATTCATTTATTAATGGCTCAGGTTTTTGTATCAAATCTACTTCTGCAAATGTTACATCTGATTCTCTAAATTTTTGTAAATAATTATTAAACTTATGCTCGTCTTCAAAATATTGTAATGTTTTTTGATAACCATAACCTTTAACTTGTTTAAAGTTTCTTTGCCATTTAAATGTACTAGCTATCTGCTCAATATTAAAACTATTAGATTGATGTATCTTCTTTATCCATTCTAATGCTTTAGGGTTAAAGTCATATATAATTAACTTACCGTTTTCATTAAGCATATTAGATTTAAACACATCCAAGTATTTGAATCCACTTGCTGGTAGAGCTACTACATCATACTGTTGATTATTTCTAAGACCAATCTCTTCACTGTTGAATAACCATATTTGATCTTGCACACCGTGTTTTAAAAATTGTAGGAATTGGTTTTGATTATGGTTTGTTATTTTTGGATCCATTGATTTATTTTTAATACAATTCCAAAACAAATCTGAATCAGTGTCAGGATAGTAGTATGTTCTTTTAGATCTTATCTCTCTATCCCAATTAATAATATCACAGCCATACTTTAGACCTTCAATAATAAACTTCCAACCAGGATGTCCAAAATTTTGTGTCTTCTTTTTACCACTATCTTTTATCCACAATGGTGTGTAGTCATCATGGAAGTTTTCAACACTACGTTCTATAACAGGAATTCTTTCTCTTTTAGTTGTCCAATTACCAAACCTAGGACTATTAATATCTTTCCATGTACTAATATTAACTAATACAAACTGATTATGTAATTCATACCACTCATCTTTATTAGACCAATCTAATATATGTGCTGCACAAAGAAAATCCTCATTCTTTTTTATTACATTAAGTATGTCTTCAATTATATTATCAAGATATATTCTACAACCTGCAGCCATAAACAAAATATAGTCATAGTTACTACTATGATATTTTAGACCTTCATTAATAGATGCTGTATGGATTATGCTAGCTTTACCTCCTAGAACTTGATTCATTCTATGTGCATAGTAGGTTGTATAATCAACCATATAATCATTCAACTCTTTATGAGTTGTTTCATCAGTTATACAAAAAGCTAATCTCATAATTGTTCCAAAGACTTTGTCATTACAGATCCTATATCACCTGAAGGTGTACCATGTACTATTATATGATATCTATATTCTTCTGACCAATTTACAACACTATGTCTTCTACCTAAATCCAACATAAAACCTCTACCTGGTTTAAACGGTACAATGCCTCTATCTTCAAATACAAAGTCACAGCCTTTAGGTTGTGTTAAAGCTATATTCAAAGGACCAAAAATTCTACCTTCACCATCCTTATGTGGCATAATATAACCACCTGGTGATAGTCTCATTATTCTTACTCTATCAAATTTAGTAAATGGAAGTGATTTAATCAAACGAACTATATAGGGACAACGATTACAAATACTAGTCCAATGATAATCAGCATCCTCTTGTGTTTTATAACCGTACTGTTCATAATTTTGTGTTTTAGAATGACCTATACCATGTAATGTTATACCATACCAACCTTCATGTCCATAACCACCACTTCTATCTTTGTCTCTATGGGGTACAAAATATCTATCTAAGTCATCAAGCTCTTCTCTGACTTTGTTCTCATTTATATCAACAAATACAGGAGCCCATGGCCAATTACTATTCCATACATTATTAGGTAGCTGACTAGGTTTCCACTGTCGTTTTTTATTCTCTGTCACAAACTCTATAAGTTCATTAGGAAACCAATCATCAGTGATACGTATATCTACAACTTTTCTAAATGTAGAAAATATTTCTTTATTGAATCTTAGCTTACAATTATGATTATCTGTATTCCAATGATCTAATTTTCCATCTATATTAATAAATTGTTCATCTATAATCAACTCACCTATTAAAAATCTACCAAGTGAAAGTTGTTGTATATTATCCAAAGGTATTTTTTTTCTTGTATCCTCATCTATATCATCAAG
>Ga0098060_1001072_pt1 | contig 11359 bp, 24 predicted proteins | sample 21_taG_FD_77063 | JGI IMG/M metagenome (GOLD analysis project Ga0098060, IMG submission 77063) | Marine viral communities from the Subarctic Pacific Ocean - 21_ETSP_OMZ_AT15319 metaG | ecosystem: Environmental > Aquatic > Marine > Oceanic | place: Pacific Ocean | collected 2015-01-19 | reverse complement strand
TTTCATATTACCTCCGTTAAAATTGAGATGTTATGTATGTCATGAAGTCCATTGTGTGACCACTTAACAACAACAACATCATCGACCTTGTTTATCCTTATGACTATTCCTATCCAGTTGTCACCATACTTAAACACTCTCATTACTGGATCACCTACTTTCATGAACCACCTCTATTTCATCTTCAAATGCATATGTTGATTCATAGACACGCACACTACTGCCTATGAGCCACGAAATGAGCCAACTGTCTGGTTCTTCTGTGTCTATAGCGATAATTTTGCCAACAAACCCACCATGCCAATCTCTGAACCTTACCAAATCACCTATTTTCATGACTTCTCCACTGTTACTGGTGTGATAAAATCTTTGAGATAGTCCTTGACTTTTCCTGTCTGCATAAACTTGACCTTTATTGAATTGAAGTGTTGGCTCTGCACGATAGCATATTTCTTGCGAACCTTTGTGTTGTAACTGGTTTGTACCAGAACCAAATCACCTTTTGTGTATTTCATGATTGCTCCATGTTTTGTTGTGATGTTTATAATATAGCCGATTGGCTCAAAAAGTCAAGGACATTTTTTGACCGGCTTCAAAAAGTCTTTGTGCATTTGATGTTGCATGTTGTCTTTGAAGCAGTATACCGTATAGTAGCCTGTCCACATTCCTCTTTTTATATACATGTATATGATTCCCGCAGTGTCTGTGTATAATTTGCCCAATGTCATTATAATCCCACCTTAAATGTTATGTTGTTCATTTTACCTCCAAAGGTCTACATAAGCATAAATCACATTCATACCACACGAAGCACGTATCTCCATCGGGAAAAAATAGCCAAAAACCAAGATCTTCTAGGTTGATTACTGTTGCATGAAGTTCATATGACCCCAATATATATAATAAAGGACGGCCAACGTATATGTCGCTTGGTTTCAGCATTTTATCTCCCTCTTTCGTGTTTACCTATATAATATAACACGTTGGCTCTCTGCGTAAAGGACAAAAAGTGTCCGAAGCGAAGAAATTTTTAACAAGTTTGCTAAATCTTAAGAAGTTTGTTATATTTTGTCTAAGTTACATAAAACTTTAACTAACTTCTTGCTTATAGTTTGGAAACCGGTCAAGAACGATTGGGAAGCAGGTTTTTGGTGTTTGAGTTATGTAAACAATTATTGGCACGATTCTTGCAAGCGGTTTTAACAAGTTTGTTATAATTTTATGTAAGTTTGTTAAAATGTGTCGGAGTTATGTAAATAATTATTGGCACGATTCTTGCAATAAAAAGAAACTGCTCTCAGTGTGTCTTAAAGCCCGATTGTCTTTTGAGTTATGTAAACAATTATTGGCACACTTCTTGCAAGGGAATTATTTTAAGAAAGTTACATAAAACGCTTGACAAGTTATAACAAATTTGCTATAATATATGTAAGTTAGATAAAATTTTATGTAACTTGGAGTTCGGAGATCTCAGACTCATAGGCCAAGCAGGTTGAGGAATGTTGAAACGAATAGACAACATAGATAACTCTTGTATCGTTTCCATACCCAGCGACGCCATCGGCCAAGATGACACATAAAGACTTACCATACATAATGTCATCGTAGATAACCAGTTGGCCGGTCTTAAATGTCGTCATAGTGTAGTTCTCTTAAGATCTCTTCGGGTAGATGCGCACGAACACGTCCCAACAGAGACTCATAAAAATCCAATTCAGAAAATAGGATTGGAAAAATCAATGTGGTGCTTGGCAAATAGTTCAGCCCCATACAGAACTCGGTATATTCAGCCCAAATTGCATCTAGTTTTTTTGTAATCATAATGTGAATTTGAGCTAGTTGATAAATGTCTTTTGGTAATATTATATCGTAGGGGTTCACGCATAGACCCCCCGTAGTAGGGCAGTACCCCTGCACACGAAGAGGGGGGAGGGGGGTAGGGTAGTAGGGTGGTAGGAGATCATAGTAATTTTATGTCTCCTCTCTGAATCAGCCGGTGCATTGTGGCCTCTCCAATTATACAATAAGAGCCATCAGAGTAACATACTTCGTAGTTGTTTCTCCATTTGATGAGGTCGTGTTCTGTGTTGAGTGTTCCGCTTGTGATCACTCTCGTTATGACTCCGACCTTTTTGTTATCTATTATTAATGTTCCTACTTCAAGTTTTTCCACTGCACGATTAACTCCTCTAGTTTGTATCGGTCATATTGTCTCAAACGATTGACGTACACTAAACCAGCGTGGAGTTGTGGAAAAGGAGAATAGCCATGCATTCCCATTTTAATTGCGCTTAGAACCCCAACGACTGATCCTTTGTTATCAAAGACAACTGAACCTGACGAGCCAGGGAGGGCAAATGATTGCATCATGAAATCGGTAACACCGCAACTAGCGACGCTTCCATGAAACACAGATTTATCTAGATCAGCAGGATAACCAGCGTGAACCACTGTGTCTCCTGTTAAATCTAGTTTCTTGCTTGTTCTATAGTCAACTGCTCTAATTGACTTAAGGTTTTTTTCTGGAACGAAAATAGCTATATCGTTCTCTGTGTCTAGAACAACAAGATGTAATTTCGTTTTACTATGGTAATCCACTGCAACGTTATCATATCCTTCCTCAAGGATGTGTGCTGCTGAGATTATAAACTTATGGCGACCTATTTTAAAATAGTTTCCGGACGCATGTCCAACTTGATCTCCATCTTTATTTATAGACAAGATTCTAACCGAAGACTGTAGCGCTTTGTCATAATAAAAATAATGCGCTGACCTCGTTTGTTCTATAGATAAAGTTGTTAATTCTCCCTCTTGCTGGTACCCCAATACACAGCTTAGTGCTAACCATAACATAATAAAAAAACCCCCCACTCCCTATTATAACTAGGTTGCAGGGGGCTCAAAAGGAGTTTTGCTACACTCTTTTGTAGTCGTCTTCAAGTCTTACGACATCCTCAATCTCCGGTGTTGACACCTCAATTAGAGTGACAGGGCCACTATCGGAAGCAATGAAGCGATGGATTACACCCGGGAGTACTCTAAATCTTTGCCCATATCGCAAAGTTTTCGTCTCAAAACCCTTTGTGCCGGGTATCCCTAGCTCAAGGGTAAGGGTGCCGTGGTAAACCATAATTGTTTCGTCTTTTATCTCGTGATACTGTCTAGAAAGTTTGTGACCTCGGGCAATGTAGAGGATTTTTCCTAGATATTTATCGGTCTGGGCAAAGCGAATTTCGTGGCCCCATGGCTTCTGTATTGTGTACTCATCCATTGTTACCCTCCTGTTTTCTAAGGTGGTTCAATGTGTCTTCACAACCGCCAATAAGCTTCTCTGTGCCATTCTCTCTAAGTATGACAATAGGTACAGTTGGGTGCTTGTAGAAAGCTTTCTTTTCATTTAGCAGATCAGGCATTGAATCAACGTAGACAACATAAAAGTTTTTCTTGTTATCCACCAATGCCTGTACTAGTCTTTTGCAGTAAGGACACGTGGCTGTGACGTATGCTTTGTATGATTTTGACATGTTAACCTCCGTTTGTAATCATTTTAGCTTTTTAATAATCGCTTTTGTTCTTTGTTATGTATTTTAGACTCAATTAGTCCGGGATCTCCGACAACTGTTATCTCTGAAACATATGTATGAAAGTTCATTCTTACGTTCGTGAAGTTTGTGAAGTTCTGGTTCAGTCCCAGATTCATTTTTCCTTCTTGTAATTTCTGCTTCATAGTTCTGTTCTCTGTGAGAAAAACAATTTGTGCGGGATTGACATAGATGTTGTTGAGGAAGTAATTTCCCTTTGAGTCTTCTTTGATCTCAATTAATTCAACTAGCATTTTTACCCCCAGCATATCTTACATTTGGAATATCAATCGTCCAGTAATTATTGTTAATAAATACCAAGGCACTATAGTTTAACGTATAGCGAATAAAGATGCCAAGAGTTGGCTTCTCTAGATATGTGTACTTATCAATTATAGCTAACTCATTAACTCTCTGCGTAAGGCAGGAGTTTGCTGGTACTCTGACCAAATCACCCTTCGTCAATGACATCTTCAGACTCCTGGTGTTGTTCAAGCGGCTCTTTGGCTGAGAAATAGCCTTGCATTATCATATCACTGTCAGCCATCATTGCATCTATCTTGCCCAATTCTTGCCGACATTTGTCAATTGCATCTTTAACTTGCCAAGAGACCGCTCTATCTGTGTTAAGAGCATCAACAATCATCTCAAGCTCTTCGTAAATTCCATTCACTTTGGCCATTGTCTCTTGAACCATGCGTGAACATTCTGCCGGCACATCGTCTAAATCTACCGAATAACTTATTCTTACTCTCATTTTACCTCCAAGTATAGTAGTAATTTTTATGCAGAAGTAATCATTTTATACAAAGTTGCAGCTACTAAAGCAATCACGGTTGTGATGATAGTCCACTGAACTTTGGCTTGTGATTCCTTCCACTGCTCTAACTCTCTCAAGCGAGCATACAACCCTGAATCGGGATTGTAAACCGCTTCTTTAATCTTCTTGACATCTTCGCCCATTTCTTCTTGGCGTTCTGCCATTCTTTCTATCTGACCTTTAAGCTCCATAATAGCTTGTGTAAGGTGTGTTATATCACTATTTGTCATGGTTAATCCCTCCACTAGTAATTAGTTTGTAGAATTAACAATCGCATGGCTTGTAGTAATAATTGTTGACGCAACAGACACCGCATTTTGCAACGCACATCTAGTCACCTTAACCGGATCGATAATTCCATTCTCTAGGAGATTAACTATGTCTCCGTTGAGAAAATTCATACCGTGATTAAATGTTGTTGTCTCGCGAACTTGCTTTACAACGATGTCCGGACTCAGTCCAGCGTTCAAAGCCATCTGTCGGATTGGTTCCTCAACAGCTTCAATAACTATCTTGGCGCCAAGTGTCTGCTCTTCATTCTCTGTTTGAATCTCAATGTCCAAGACAGATTTCAAGAGTGAAACACCACCACCGGGAACGACACCTTCTTCTTGTGCTGAACGAACTGCTTCCAAGGCATCATCAATGCGATGCTTCTTCTCAATCATTTCAACTTCTGTTGCGGCTCCAACCTTTATGACGGCCACTCCGGATGCCAATCTAGTGATTCGCTCTTGGAGTCTCTCGCAAACCTTGAGGTTATCTTCTTCGGCAATAAGCGCTTTAACCGAGTCAATGCGTTTTTCAATTTCTTCCTCATCACCTTTACCTCCTACGATTGTTGTTCCGGCTTTTGATACTGTTATTCTTTTTGACTGACCAAAGTGTGTCAGTTTAATATCTTTGAGAGTTAAATTATTTTCTCTCGTAATGAATGTGGCTCCAACAGAAGCACAGAGATCTTTAAGAATGTTTCGTCTTTCTTCTCCGTATCTCGGAGCTTTGATCGCCGCTATCTTCATTGTTCCCCGAACAGCGTTCGCTATCAATGCGGCCAATGCTTGACCTTCAAGATCTCCCGCAATTATAATCAGAGGACGTGACTCTCTCGCCGCTAGTTCTAGAGTAGGCAAAACTTGCTCTATTGTCTCAAGTTTTTCATCTGTAACGCAAAGTAGAGGACTATCGTAGTCTACCGTACCGGCTCGTTCATTCGTGATGAATGTGGGCGAAATGTAGCCACTATCGAAACGAAATCCTTCAATCAAATCAAGTGATGTATTTACTGATCTTGCTTCTTCAACGAGAACAGTTCCATCTTTACCTGCGGCGTCAATAGCTTTGGAGATTAAAGTTCCAATTGCTTTGTCGTTGTTAGCTGAAATGGTTGCGATGTGAAAGATATCTTCTTCTGTCTGAATAGGACGTGCTGTCTCTTTGAGTTTCTCGCAGATAACCTCACAAGCCTTATCCATTCCACGCTTCAATTCTATAGGAGAAACACCAGCAGTCAGATACTTCTGAGCCTTGTTGATGATTCCTCTTGTAAGAACTGTCGTTGTTGTGGTTCCATCTCCAGCTTTAGTTGCAGATTGCTCTGCCGCTTGCTTAAGGATTTGGACTCCAACGTTCTCAAACGGATCGTCAAGTTCCACAAACTTTGCGATGGTTACACCATCCTTTGTGATCACAGGGATGTTCTGCTTCTTATCATAAAGAATTACATTCCTTCCCTTTGGTCCGAGTGTTGTTCCTACATTGTCTGCAAGAACATTCATTCCCTTTAGGATCTTCTCGTTGAGAGCTGATCCGTTGCTGTATTGTTTTGACATTAAACCTCCAATTGTTATTTGTTTATCTTATTTAATATAACATGTTCTATAAGTTTGTCAAGGTCTTTTAGTGATTTTGTTTTGTTTTCTTTAGTTTCTCTTAGGGATTGTTTTACTTCTCTACTTTTAAAACCTTTTTTAATATAGTTTCTAAGGTTTCCATAAGATCCAGCGACTTCTTCTGCTGCAGTTTGTTTTTTTGACTCTTCAACTGAGAAAAAGGCAGTTGAATGTTCTCTTAAGGATGTCAATTCTTTAAACAATAAATCAATATTTTTATCGTATTGATCCATTTTTTCTTTTGAGAAACTTCTCATAGTTTTAGGGGGCATCAATATTAAGGTGCCAATTTTTTCACCATATTGCTTAAACGTAATTCTTGGCTGGTTACCGGTTTCATAAGGTCCTTTCCCGTATGAAACCGCAGCATCACCTGAAGACCCAGACCAAGTATTTGTTACCTTGTATCTCAGCTTGGGCTGAAAAATAATCGTTGCTTTTTCTGTTTCAACATATTCTTTTCCTTCTTCATATGAATCCTTCAGATTGCGATAATCTTGAATTCCAAATTCAGATCTGTAAATATCGATTATGCTATTTTCCTTTTGAGATACTTTTCTCTTAACAGCCATAATATGAATCATTGGTTGGCTATTGGTATCAAAATATTTAGTCACTGTGCTTAGAGCCTGGTAAAAGCTTGATTTTTCTGCGGAAAATTTAATTGTTATATTGTTTAGTTCGTTATCAATTAAATCAATATAGCTGGTTCTGCTAACAGGCGAAGTTCCAGAAAGCAATAAACCGAGGAAGCTCTCAAATAAGAAACCACCTTCTTTCAACTTTTGAGTTCGGCTTTGTGTTATGTGTATAATAATTTTTTCTAATAATTCTAAAACGATTACTCTAGAGAATTGTTCATCTAAGCCGCTTGAATCTGGGGTGTTGGCCATATAATCAGAAAGAAGTTTTATTCTGTTTTCAAAATCACCCACTAAAAAACCAGAGTTTTTGAAAGCATTTATATATAAGGCTGGTAGTTTTATAATATCATCTCTGTAGTTTTCCAATGGCAGCTCACCTAAATATCCAGTTTTTTCAGGCTCTAATTTTGGCTCTTTTGTTGCAAGACCTAAAAATTTATCTCTTATAGTGGCCCCAGAACCTGTTGCTTCTTTATCATCTGTTTGGGGAGTCACAACTGTATACTCTTTACTAGTATCAAAAGCATCTGAGGCTATGAAGCCTGTGAAAGATTCTAGATCTTTAAAGACCTGAAATTTTTCATCTTCGGGTTGCTTGATTTTGTAGTCCAAGTCTTCATTCAACACCTGTTCAATCAACAGATCAATCTTTTTCTTTGTTAATTTATTGTTCATCCTTTATCTCCTTAACGATCTTTTTTAAATTTAAGCCAGCGCAGTCTATCTTGTTCTTCACAACATTAAAGTGGTGAACGAACCCTTTATATTTACCAGAGGCGACTTCTCGTACGACAGTATCTCCATCAGGTGATTCTAAGGGAATGTCTAGGCAATTATGAACTGCTTCCATAAGAGCTTTCAATGCTTCTTTCTGGACATCGTAGAAGCCCAAGAATCTGCCAAGTTTTTTCCCATGAACAGTTGCGGTTGTTAGTGGCCTTGGTTGTCCGACATTCTTAATGTACCAAGATTGGTATTTTTCGTAATAAGCATTGGAGATCTCCACTCCAACAGACTTCTTGTTCACACTTCTCTTTGAAGCATGCCAAGCAATGTGGTTCATATCTAGGAACTGATATATTGTCCCGTCATTATCAATAGCAAAATGTATTGATGCTGAACGACTTGTCTTGTTGAGAACTCGGAAGCACGACTTTGAATTAAGGCACACGTCCCAATGAGCAACAAACATAGAAATGTTTCTTTTTCTCTTCATATGTTGATAGCCATTGTCGTGTTGCATTCCACCGGGATCTGATGGAAGAACAACCTTATCCCACTTGATTGGGAACTTCTTGCCCTTATAGAGAATTGCTTTCTCTCCGGGTTGTATTTCAACATGGGCCTTATCATAGTCCTCTTGGGCCTCACGATGGGCCACAAGTCTACGGAATGTTCCGGGTCCAAGAAGACCATCAGCTTTCAATCCGTTCTCTCGTTGAAATGCTCTGATCTTTCGGATCAAAGATTCGTCAAACGCCTTAGCTCCCAGCCAGGATGGTTCCCAGCCGAGAGACATAGCGGATGACTCATTATAAAAAATTTTATCAGTCATTTGTTTTCCTTAAATAATTTCGTCAGCAAGTCCATATTCAACTGCTTCTTCTGCTGTTAAATATATGTTAACTCTCTCATTAAGTAGTGATTTCAACTTCCTTTTTGATAGAGAAGTACAAGAGACCATAGCGGTAATGTACTGTTCCTGCATTTTCTGTATGGCTTCAATTTCATTAACCATGTTTGGAAGGATTCCAAAAGTTCCAGCGGCAACGTTGTGTATCATAACACGACAGTTCTTGCTGATTTTTCTGTGTCCTTTGGTTCCAGCTGCAAGAAGTAGAGTTCCTGCTGACATAACTTTACCGACACCAACCGTTTCAATCACACAAGACTTTTTGCAATGTGTCATTATATCAAACAATCCGAACATCTCATCAGCGGAGCCGCCATATGTTGAAATGTAAAGAGTGATTGGATCATAAGGCATTTCACCTTTTTTCAACCCTGTTCTCTTTGGTTTCAGTTCCGCTAGTGCTAGAAACCCTGATAGAATTTCTCCAGACTTTTCTTCATTCAATTCACCTTGTAGAAGCATTGTGCGAGATTCCATTTCCTCTGCCATGCCTGATAGGAGAGCTCTAACGTCAACTGGAGGTTTTTCGGGATTATCCGTTTCAGGTTGTTCGTTAGGGGTTTCTTCTATTGTTTCTTCTACTACTTTTTTCTCTTTCTTATCTTTCTTCTTTGTTTTTTTATCTGTTTTTTTATCTTTAGCAAATCTTGCTATTCTCTGTATTATTTTTTTCATATAACCTCCAAGTAAAAAAGACCGAGGATTTTAGTCCCCAGTCTTCATAGTATAACACAATTCTTCTTAACTGTCAAGAAATTAATTACTTTTTGCGACCGAGAGCCTCATTCATTTTCTTATGAGCGCGTTTGGCCTCAACAATTCTTTTTGCAACACGACGAGCAACTTCATTGACGATTTCTTCTTCGTTCAATTCCATTTCAACTTCCATGAGTTCATTTTCCATAACTTCTTCATCTTCTTCTTCTGGCTCTGGTGCTTCTTCAGGGTCCAACTCTGGCTCTGGAGCCATTCCGGAAGATAGAACAGAAACTAGTTTTTCAAGAGCGGGGAGACCTTCAACAGCAGCATCAATTACATCCTGATCAAGCTGAACATCTACATCGTCGTCCATCATTTCTTCTGGTTCTTCTGCAGGGCCCATTTCTGGCTCTTCTTCATCGGCCATAGGAGGCATTTCAGCAGGTTCTTCTTGTTCTTCTTCTTGTTCTTCATTGTAACTGTTCATCTCGTTAAGAGGGTTAAGTCCAGCAAGTCCCATAAATCTTTTGACTTGGGCTTCGCTTAAAAGTTTTTTCTTACTCATTGTTTAATTCTCCTTAAAACATAAATTCATAGTAAATAGCACATAAAAAACAAAAAACGCTACAAATCTGGAAATTCTTCTTCAATAAGATCAAATATATTTTCTAGCTCATCATCTTTGATTCCAAACTTCTGTAGGAGGTCTTCTGCTTTTTCATTATCTTTCTTTCTGTATTTGTTATTTCGCTTAGATCCTTTTCCTTTTGAGGCTTTGTAGTCCTCAATAAATTCTAAGATTCTATTGTCTTTATTTAAATACGCTTCAATAAGCGAACGAAAGAATTCGGCTTGAGTTAAACTGTCATACTGAAGCCGAACCTTAAGTTGCGCATGCTTGTGAGTTGAACTCTCAAACACAATTCTCTTTGCTTTGTCTTTTTTATCCATAACTTAATTAGTTTCCGGAAGAGCCAAAGCCACCATCGCCTCTGTCGGTCCCCGGAAGGTTTACCACTTCAACAAACTGAATGGATGGGATAGGTACCAGCATTAGTTGCCCAACGCGATCACCAACTTCATAGCAATGATCTCCTTGTTTATCAAACTTAAGCATAACCTCTCCGCGATAACCAGAGTCAATTACACCAACAGCATTTGCGAGACGAAGATCCATCTTTGCAATTGAGGATCGGGGAAACAGAAGCCCCACGTGATTCTCGGGTATTTCCATAGCAAGACCTGTGCCGTAGCAAACCTTGCCTTTGTTATCTTCCCAGCTTCTTATTGCAACCAAATCAACAGCGGCATCACCGAAGTGTGCATATTGTGGAACAACAGCTTCAGGGTGTAGTTTTTTTATTCTTATTCTCATTCATTTCCTCCTTCATTTGCGCAATGAGTTTGTGTGCTTCATCCCAACAAGTGGGACAATATAGGTTCACCTTTCCTTCTTTCTCTCGGACAACAACATTCCAAGTTGTGACCATTTTTTTATCCTTCTTATCATAAGGCTTATCACAATTAGTACACTGCTTGGGAAGCTTGTCAAAAAGCCCAATCTTTTTATCAAGATCAGGCTTCTTTTTTATTCCCAGTTTGCGTCGCTGGGCTCTATTCATCTTCTTCCTCCTGTTCTCCGTAATCACCTCTTAAAGCAATATACATATCCATAAGAGCAGGAATGTCTACTTTATCTTTCAAGAGCCGCAAGGCACGAACTGATAATGAGATGTCATCCTTTGAGAGCCACTTCTTTTCTAGATACTCTTTCTTGAGATCTCGCTTCTGCTCTTTGTAGGGTTCCATACATTCTTCAATTGCTTTTAAGCTCTCAATGTAATCGCTAATGTGTTCTTCTTTAGACTTTGTGTCTCGGTAGTCTTGATTGACTACGATCTTAATGTTTGTGTTGGTCATTTTTTTCTCCTAATTTAAATTTAATCCAAACTCCTAGAATGGGCATTGTTGTTGCACAAGCGAATAGAGCATTCCATTCGCCGTGACAGTTCATTAAGTGGTGCATTATTCCTCCTTCATTACTTTAAATGCATATTCAAGACCACGAAAATATTTGCGGTTAATCTTAT
>Ga0098060_1001069_pt1 | contig 11368 bp, 6 predicted proteins | sample 21_taG_FD_77063 | JGI IMG/M metagenome (GOLD analysis project Ga0098060, IMG submission 77063) | Marine viral communities from the Subarctic Pacific Ocean - 21_ETSP_OMZ_AT15319 metaG | ecosystem: Environmental > Aquatic > Marine > Oceanic | place: Pacific Ocean | collected 2015-01-19 | reverse complement strand
CAGTTTTCAAGTAATTGCTCTATATGAGCAGTATCATCATTTTTAAGCTTTGTAATTAAAGCTGATATACGCCAGTGATCTGACATTTGTTTATTCCAATATTGTGACAACTTCCATTGTGTTATATCAATATTTAATATTTTTATAATTTCTTCAGGAGACTTAGGTTCTGTTTGAGATATTCCTGTGATCTTTCCTTGTCCACTTTCTATATCAAATGAAGATGTGCAATCATCTGTTACATATCCCATTTCTCTTTCTTCTTTTCTTTTCTCTCTTCCTTCTGATTGAACTTCTTTTTTTACTTTATCAAATTCTTCTTCTGTAATTCCTAATCTTTCTGCACAATACTCTGAATTCTTTTTCCATTTTAAAGCATTTTTTACTTTTTCTTTTAAACTCATAAGATAGCTATATTAATTAGTTGTGCTAATATATAAAAAAATTGTTAATAAAAAAAGAGCCCCGGATGAATATCCAGGGCTCCAGCGTTTTTGGTAGAGTAAAACCAACAAAAAAACTCTACGTCCTCGCTATAAGGTTGGTATGGTTATATCTAGTATTACAGAACCAGGTTCATATACTACACCATCATATTGTGTAGATAACATAAACTGATAAGTTGTACCAGGAAATAATGTAGCCATTGAGCTATCTAAAGTAAATGTATTTGCCAATAAAGGATTTATAGTTCCAAATGCATTTATAACTTGCCAGTCAGTAGTTCCTAACGGTCTATAAAGTAATTTTATATTTTGTAAGTCAGATAAAAAATCATACCAAATAAATTTTATAGTAGGATTACTTGGACCTGTTACATTATCAGCATAAAAACTTTTAACCACATAAGGATAGGATTCTGCATTAGAATGTGCTAAAGCTACTTTTTGTAAAAACTGATCTAATCTTTCACCCTTATGCATACAAAGTTCTACTGCTCCTGTAACAGTTGGATACTTTATACACCATTTATCCTCAGAATGGCAATGTCTTACGCACTCTGTGCATGTAACACTTTGACAAGGTTCTGAAGGTAGTTTACATGTAGAATCTCCATATACTGCATTTTCAGGTATAGTATAACTTGTACTTTGACAAGCACATGAAGTAGATTTATTTGTAGCACATTTTTGACAAGCCATTTTTTAATTTTTAATTATTATACACATGATGCATCATCTACATATTTTTCATTTATCCAATAACCTCCTGTTCCACTAGAATTATATTGAGCAACTCTTCTGACTTTATCTGTAGATACAACTCCATTTTGAGCATACCATTTAGTATCTGTTAGTTCAGCACTAGTAGCAGCAACATTACCTCCATTTATTGTTTTATAAGCTTTTACACTTGTATCAAACATTACACCTGTTGAATTATATATTGGTATACAATTACTTGCAGTTTGTGCTGTAGTTGATGCTGTACGACAAGCTGTATTTTGTCCATAAATTACAACATCTGTTCCATTAATATCACCTTTCATAGGTAGCATAGTATCTACGCCTGTTGGACATGTACTATCAACTAATAATTGTACACCAGCTGTATCAACTCCTGTTATACTCATAATTAAATCAGATACCCAATATGATTGATTTCCAGCAGATGCACTGTTAGAATCAGTTGATAAATAACTTTTATCAATAAAGGATGAAACTCTAAATCCATAATTATATAAACCATTAATAGTATTTGCACCATAAGACGTTGTTCCAGTATAAGGAACCATCATAGATGCATTAGGTCCCATATAATCAGTTAAATTTACTGGATTTTGAACACTACCTGTAGATAATCCTTTTACTCCTGTACTATTTAAAACAGTTCCAGTTAATGCCCCTATTGTTTGTAATACAGCAGCAGCACTAGTATCTTGTGATCCTGAAACTACAGGTACTAAAATTTGCTTTAACTCAAATTGTTTAAATGTACAATGATTATTTAATCCCCATATACTTCTTGCAGCACCAGCATGTATATGTAATATATCACATAATTCATCATAATTTTTTTGATAAGCTGGAGTAGGTTGAGATGGTGAATTCCATCCATTTGCTAAAGCGGATGATCCATAATTACCGTTAAGATTAGTATCTCCAATAAATGCTATTATATAAACTGTACTAGGAATTCCTAATGTTGAGGTTGCACCCCAATAAGCAGGTAGAGATGTTACAGTTGAATAAGCACCGTTAACAGTAACACTTCCTGCTGCTCCTGCTTTTTTATCAACCATTGCCTTTGTGTAATTTAAGTAATCACCTGAATCAGAACCTGTTACTGGAACATAATTAATTGTTCCAGACCAATCAGAACATAGTGCTTGTATTTGAGTTTTAGCATTATCTAACTGAGTTTTAATAGTTGTAGCTTCTGATAGTGTAAGCACATTAGTATCTATAAATACTGTAATATCTGTATCTTTATTTGGTATAAGAGCAGCATCTTGTATAGGAATAGTAATAGTATTAACTGTTCTATTACCTTCATTTCCTACAGTACAATCTGTTTTTGCATAAACATCAACAGAATCTATTCCTCCTGTAGGTCTTATAGCATTAGGTATATATATAAATTGAACATCACCTCCTAAAGTTACATCATAATTTGCATCTGATGGAATATAAAATTTAGTTGTACCTCCATCTGTTGAAGTAGCACTCCAAGTTATTGGTGTAGTTTGTTTTGAATATCCAACTATATCTATTGGTATTCTTAAATTTTGATCAGCAACATAATAAGCATGTTTTTCAGGTCTATATGCTCTTCCTATATTATCAGATCCATCATCATTAGTTGCTTTTCCATATCTAGCTCTTACATAAGAAGGTTTGCAATCACAACAAAAAACAACTTGATCAATACTTTTATTACTTGTATTAACTAATGCATAAATATAATAAGTAGTTCTTCCATTTGCAGTTAGTGCATCTACATATTGCCAACCATTTTCATTTGAATTCATTGAAGTTGACATTCCTACTGCAGTATATGCAACATTTCCACAACTTATACTTACTGTAGGATTATCAGATATAGATTTTGTTTTTTTAACAAAAGTAAGATCCGTACTTCCTCCATCTTCTGATGAATCAGTTCCTTTATATACTGTAGGTAATCCAGTTGTAGAATCAAAACCAGCTATCCAAGCTGTAATTGTTGCTCCATCTTTATATGTTGCCATAACTGTTTTAGTAATACCTAATTTAGAAATTGCAGTTACATATTCTGTTGATGATTTTGAATATGTTGCACATGTTGGTGCAATAGTTGTAAATTCTGATTTAGGACATATAGAAACATTTCCTGTAGAACTTGTTACTTGACCATAAATATTATATTTAGTTCCTGCAATTAAACCATTAGCTTTTCCACTTGAACTACTAGAAGTTGGAGATTTAATTTGCTGTTTAGATATTAAATTTCCAGTAGAATCTTCTACTATAATATCATAAATAGAATTAGAATTTGTACTTAAACCACTAATAGTATATTCAATACTTGTTTCACCAGTACTAGTTAGAGTAATACCTGGACATGTTGAACTATTTTCTAGAGTGAGATCCATTATTCTTTCACATTGATTAGCTCCGTCAGTAAAACAAAAATAAATTTTTATTTTAAAATTACTTGTTGTATCTATAGCACTTGTATTAAATGAAATACTATGACCATTACTACTTCCTTGTAATTGAGATACATTAACATAACTGACAATTGTATTTAAAGAAGAATCTTCCACTATAATTTTAGTACCTCTTCCTTTATCACAGTCATAATATCCTGAAGGAATAGTACATGAATCAAATAAAAGTTTTACACCGCTAATTGCTCCAGTTCCAGTTTTCTCTAATGAAGCTTTTGGATCATATACAAATCCAGTACAAGCAGTTGGAGAAACAGTTCCTTGTAAATCTTCTACAGCTGTTCTTAAATCACATATAGTTTTCCAAGCATTGCTAAATGATTGTGCTAAATTAGAAGGTTTAGTATTCCATCCTTGTAGTGTAGACATTACACCATTTCCTGATAATCTTTTACCACCTGATAAATTTGCACATTCAAGCCTAGCTGCTGTAAGAACATCTGCAGTGCTACCAATAGATTTTCTATAATTACAATAATCTTTTTCAAGAGCTGATAATAACTCTTGCATTTCTACACGTTGACCTATTTTATTAGGTATAACGCATTTTACTGTTACTTTTGGTGGAATGTATCTTGTACCATTTTTCTTTTCTATTGCTAAAACTCTATTTTTTAATTGAGTTATAAATGGTAATCTTTGAACATCTTTATCTGAAATTCTTGTTCCCTGTCTTGGATCTACTGGGTTTCTTATAATACCATCATCATCTAATCTATCATCACAAGGTAAAAGACAACATAATTTTTTAGTTACAAATGCACCCCATCCATCATAGTATTCAAAAGTACCATCATCTAATAATTCAGCATAATATTGAGGATTACTAGTAGTTAAAAGCATTGTATCATTATCCTCAAACTGAACCATTGGTTGTACTGAATTATTATAAAGTCTACCAATAGAAGAAAGAATACATTTAGGCATTGCAATTTCTGCATTAATTGTATTTGTTATTGTTGTTTCATTATTAATTGTCTCAGTACTTGTTGGAACTATAATGGTATCTGAGTAACCTGTTATATTTCCTTCTGAATCACCATAAACAAAAACAAAGGTGCCATCACCATTATCAATTGTATCAATAACAGATTGTCCATCTTCACCATTAAATCCATCATTACCACCAGGACCTTCAATTACTTGTAGTTCTTCAAAATAATTTTGAATAATAGCATAGTTCTCTACAATATCTGTAACTGTAGCCTGTAAATTACATTCAACATTGATAATGTTTTGTAATAATGATGTAAGATCTGTTGCTGGAGGATTTGCACCAACAGCTGAACAGCCTTGTACAACTCCACTTATATCAAAAGAATTGTCTAATCCAGTTTGAATTAAATTACATAGTAATTCTGCTATTTTTGCAACAACAATACTGATTGTATCTCCTGTGCAAATATTAAGACAAGCTAAATCTGGACCCTGCCAAACAATACAATTAGATGATATAGGATTGCATCCGTTTGTATTTCCAGTACTAAGTGGTAACATAAATATTCTTTTTTAGATTTCCTTTGAAATTACTATATATAATAATATACAAAAGATTTAATTAACAACCAAGTTATCATATCTATTAGTCAGATGAAGATATAGGTGTACAATCAACTTTATTGATTGTAACATTTGTTATATCATCATCATTCACAATGATTTTAATTTCTTTTTGAGTACATGCTCCAGTTGTTGTAAAACAATAACATATATTCAAAGTATGCTTAGTATTTACTGAAGCATTTTCTATTATAGTTTTAAAAATTCCGTTTTCATTAGTTTTTCCAGTATTACCTCCATCTATTATAATGTCATATCCTTCTACAGGATTATCTGTTTGATCATATACTTTAAAAACAATATATTCATTATCAGTTTTGCATTCATAAAAAGTTTGTGTAGTGGTTACTGTTTCACCTTCTTCTGTAACTGTAATTACTTCTTCCTCAAATGTTTCAATACCAATATATGTACATTCAGTATTTAATGCACCTGCTTCAATTATATTTCCATCTGGACCTATATTTTCAAAATTACTAACAGTACCTACACCCCAACTAAAAGAACATGAAGGTTCTCTAAGATCTGTAACACTTAAAGGTTCCCATATATATGGAATTTCAAATGATACACTAGTAGCTCCTTCAAATTCACCTGCTAACTCGCTATCTGATAAATAATATATTGATGGATCAGGCATTCCAGACAATAAAGTTCCTGTACCACTTATAAAAAAATCAGTTTGATATACATCATTACCATCTACAACAACTGCCATCATCATTTGCGTTTCATTATCTTGTGTATTACTATAAAATAAGCCTCCATTTAAAGAATACCAATTATCTTGAGTATTATTATTTGATTTAAAACCTTTTTCATTTCCAAATAAAGTAGTTGCATAAGAAGGGTCTAAAATAGTACCTCCATAATAAGTTATACCATCTATATCAATTTCTTCATATACATTATTTCCATAACCATCAGCTGCTAAAATAGGATCTTTATAATTCCATGCTAATCTAACACCTGATTCAGGTCCTTGTGCATTTGGAGCAGGAACTAATCTAAATTGTGCCATAGGGGTAAAATAAGCTGATTCAGGATTTATAGCAGCTATTTGCCATGCACCAAGAGGAGGCATATTATAATTTTGAAGAACACTATTATAATTAACCAAACCACTACTATACCAATCTTGTATCCATCCCGCTGCAGTAACAAAATCAACTCCAAATATATTTACAGAATTAAGCATTAATTCTTGTAAATATCTATTTACATCTATTTTAGAATATAGAGTAACTTCTGCTTTTCCAGATATATTAGGTATATTTTCAAGATCTATTGGATCAAATTTAATTACAGAATTTCTACCCTCTCCCATTCCTAGTTCAGTGATACTAACTGCTGGTGTAATACTGTCACCTGAAGGATCTATATCTACATTTTTAAGTTGTGTTTCTGTAGGTTTAAATGTAGGAGGATATATACAATTATTTATACAATCTTCTATTTGATATATAGGTGCTCCCGGTACAAGTATAGTAGTTGTATAAGTTGTATCTGGAAGTGTAGTGCTAGTAGTTATAGTTTCAGAATCAAAAAGATCTGGATTGTTTTCTGGAATTGGATAAAAGTTTATTTCTTTATATGTAGTTGAAGAATATGTTTTTATTTTAAGATCCTGCCAATCACATAGTTCTTTTTTTATTTTATATTTATCCATTTGACCCAAAGAACAACAAGAAGCTAAACCATATCTTTGAGTTCTGAACTCTTTATAAATGTAGTCAGCAAATTTTTGCTCAACTTCAATTCTTTTAATTAAGTTTTTATCAAAATCTTTTGGATAATCCATACCTTTTTAATTAGCAACATGAAATGTCACATGTAATCTTTTTTAATTTAGATTCTGCAAATTTATATAATTCCCATCCTTCATCTGGACTATTGCAATATTCAACTTTTCCTTTTGCGGCATCTATCATTGTTTTAATAAGTCTCATGTCATCTAGAATTTTTTTTCTTCCTGGTGTAGGATCACAAGATTGAATATCTAAATCACATAATTTTTTATAATAAGTACTCATTATAGTATTTGTTCTTAAATGATTGTACTCTACATAAACTTTATCATGAGGTTGCACTCTATATTTTATTATATAAATACCATCAGGATATGGTGCAACATTATTACCACAATCATATGTTTGTAATCCTATTGCACATGCTGTTAAATTTAAATCAAATCCTGGTTGAACTTCTATCATATAAGGAGCATTAAAACCAGGAGGTTGTATTAATAATTCAGGACAATCAACATCTAAATTATCCGCATATTGACTTGTATCTTTAATACTAAAAATATCACAATTAGATACAGGAAGTAATTCTAGACTTAGTATATGTTTTGCTGCCATAAGATTAATTTAATATAGTACTCATAAATAATATACAAAAAATGCATATGATATAAAAATAAAAAGGGCAGGAATAAACCCGCCCTTTTAAGAAAATTGAGATATATACTAACTATTAAGCACCATCTGAATTATAAGAATCCAAATTCTCGTTAGTAGTTGATCCCCAAATTGCTAGTTGTCCCCATGCAGTGTCCATGACAGTTGCACCAGAACTACCAGTAATAGCTGGGATTTTATAAGTATATCTGTCATTGTCAAATACACCAGTAGGATTATTGAATCTTGGTATACTATGTGTTAAATAATAAGTATCATATTTAACACTATCATCAATAGTTACATAGTTGAATAATAAATCACTTTGTTCAATGTTTCTCATTCTTGAAGCGTCTCTATTACCAGTATGCATTCCTTGCTGTCTGTATCTTTCAGATAAAAGAATATCTCTTAATACCGTACCACCATCTCCTGTAAAAATTGTAGGAGCAGTTTTTGTTTCTGTTCCGCAAGAAACACAAACATCACCTGTATCGTCTAGTACTTGAGCACCAGGAATAAGAGGCTCTAAACCTCCAGCAGCAGTGTATTGTCCATTGTAATCTCTAGGATCAAATGAGCATGTTGAAAAATTAGTATCTGTATAACCAGCAGTAATCTTAAGTTTAGCACCATCATCAGCTGTTGGGTTAATATACCCAGAAGCAGGATAATCAGCAGCATTATCACCAGTTAATGTAACCCCTGTCCATGTTGGTGATCCAGCTGTAAGATCAGTGGTACTGTAAACATTTACTGTTACAAACTTTTTCCACCAGTCATCATTCTTAATTTGATTACCAATTTGCACCATTACAGCAATTGGATCTTGATAAGAAGCAGTAGATGCACAACATTGATTATCACTAGAGAATATTTTGTACATGTTGTGAGCCATAAATCTTAATGCAGGATTGCCTTTAAGATCAAGTCTAACCATTCCTAAACCTCCACAAGGGAAGCATTTAGAACCGTCTGCAACTAATTCTACATTTGCAGCAACACCATCAACACCTCTAGAATATCCCATTCTTTGTATGTATCTTGGATTAATTGTTTTACTTTTCCAGGACTCAGACCAACCTCCATGAGGTGTAGTACTGTTCCCTAATGTGTCTGAAGTGTAAGGAGATCCTTGCGCAAAATACATTAACCTTGGTCTAGCTGTAGCATACGGCAGAGCACCATCTAAGGTTGCTGGTAAAACAACAGCGTTAAAGTCATCAGAAAATCTATCACCATCAATTGTTGCTAATCTACCGGCAGTACCAGCAGCATTAGCAGCAGTAATATGATCTCCATCAGAAGCTGCAACGTTATTCATTAAATCAGCGTTTGTTCTAATTGGCAAAAATGTCTTTACAAAGCTATGATTGAAATAACTCATAATAAAAAAATTTTAAATTGTTAAAAAAAATATATAAATAAATAAGTTGGTCTTATATTATAATATACAAAAAATATTTTACATACTAATTGTTTTTCTCTGATTCTTGTGATCCTCTTCCCATTTGATTAGCATCACTTATATCTCCTGCAATTATTGCAGCAGCACTATCAATCATAAGTTCTACTATATCATCCTTAAATTCTGGATTAACATCTGCAACAATTTGAATTCCTGTATATGGATCAACAGAACCTGTTATTTCAATTCTTCTAGGAGTTCTATAATAAACTAATGTAGGATCCATCACATAAAAATCTTTTCTCCATATTCTTATTTGAGGAGTTACATCATTTGATTGAAATGTACAAAATGTTTCAGCCCATTCAAAGTCAGGTCTTTTTAGTGGATCTCTTAGTATAACATCAACATTAGCTACTTCTGATTGATAAACTGTCATTGATCTAGGTTTAACACAAAAATTATCTTTATCTGCTCCAGGAGCACAATAACAATTTTGAAAAGGTATTGTTGTAGTTACTTCTGTAGTCTGTGTAACTGTAACAGGATTTACCCATATGTCATCATTTTGAGTAAAATTATAAGGAACCCAGTCTCCAGGAGTTGTTTGCCAATCATTTAAGCTATATCCAATATTTTCTACGCTAGACGGTTTAAACCAACAAGCAACCCCACAAGAATTTCCAGGTTCTTCTTGTCCAAACAAGGCTAAACTATTATTTGCCCAAATATTTGGAGTATTAGTATAATTATAAGGTAATACTACATTTCCATCTTCATCATATAAAATACCATCATAATCTTCTCCATATAAATCTGGAATTACTGCAGATGTTGCTATACCATTACCACCACCATTACAATCAATCCATTCTCTTGAAGGTCCTCCGACCAACCATCCTACACTATTATTTGTACAAGCTAAGGTAAGAAGATCCTGATCATTAATAATTTCTGTAGCTGTTTTATTACATAGGTCACAAGAATCTGGAATACCGTCATTATTATTATCAGCTAATCCCCCAAAAGGTATTACTATATCAGCATTATAGAGAGTGCCATAATTACCTGGATAAGTAGTACTCCATACACCACTATCCTCTAATACATAAGTAAAATCTAAATTTTGATTCCAAACCCAAGGTTCTTGTGTAACTACTTGACTAGCGGCAATACCTGGAAAAGTACCACCAGTAGTACCTACATTATTATAATTAGTAACAGATCCTAAACTTCCCCATTGTGTAGTTATACTTTGGTCCCAAGGATTTTTAGGAATATTGATTGGTGCCATTCCATGAGTATTAAAAGTGAATGTTGGAACTCTTTGTACTGTTGTTATCTCTGTTTGGGAACCAGGTTCATAGTATCCACCAGTAATTGTCCATCCACCATTAGCCCAATAACCAGGTATAGTGTTTGTGGTAGTAACTAACTCAGTTACATCACTGGATGGAATAAAAGGAAAGCATTGTTGGGAATTACATTCAATCCTTTTAAATTCCAAATAATCTCCTCCTATATTAGGATTATAAATATTTCCAAAGTTAGTACTTTCAAAATATCCAAAGTTGTCATCATAAATAACATCTACACCTGTAAGTTTTTCTTTCTTTAATAATATACTTAAATCATCAATTCTTCTCTTAGACATCTCATCTCCTTCCTGACGCATATTTGTTCCAGAAAGTTGTCTTCTACACCATTCAATTTGAGCTTTATTAAAAGCTTCAGCTATTTCCCATGATTGAATATTATCATAATCTTGACTATCAATCTTATTTAGCCTCTTTTTAAACTTTACTTGTAGTGTTGTATTATTCATCTATCTTGACCATTGATGTTCAACTTTATTTATAATATACATTAAAACTTCATCATTTAAAGGACTTGAAATATAGTGTAAAACATCTTCCATAGTTCTACCTAATCTTTCATTTTTGTCCGTGTAAATAAATCCATCTGATTTATCTGCAATAATTTTATACACCTTAGCATCTTTTATAACAGCTGCTAATTTTAATTCTTCTAATGATCTGTTAGATGAATCTAAAAATGTTTGGGCAGCTCTTATTCTGCTTCCTTCTGTTCCTTCTCCATGAATATATGCATCCATATTTTCATAAACAACATCATTAGGTGTTGAATTATTATATAGTAAACTATTAGTATCAACAACTTTTGCAACATATCTTAATTTTGTAGGATTAGAATCATACATTGTTTGTAATGCTGCAAGAGCTCTATTTCTAACTTTAGATGGTTTAGTTCTAGTATCAACAGTTTGTTTAAAGTTGTCTAGATAAAATTTATATCTTGATCCTGATTTTGCAGTTTCTAAGTCTT
>Ga0098060_1001059_pt1 | contig 11429 bp, 9 predicted proteins | sample 21_taG_FD_77063 | JGI IMG/M metagenome (GOLD analysis project Ga0098060, IMG submission 77063) | Marine viral communities from the Subarctic Pacific Ocean - 21_ETSP_OMZ_AT15319 metaG | ecosystem: Environmental > Aquatic > Marine > Oceanic | place: Pacific Ocean | collected 2015-01-19 | reverse complement strand
AGAATTTCTTGTTTAAGAACTTCCATTTCTTGTTTAAACTTATCGACTTTTGCACCTCCAACTAAGGTCGTAACCATTGCTTCTGTGGCTGTTTTCATCCCCCTCAATGCAGACTCATATTTTTCATTTGCAATGTCTGCTATAATTTGTTTTGCCTTTTCTCCTAACAACCCTGTGCTGGCTTCTATCTCCAGGACTCTTGCTGCGGATTCAGCATTTTTATTCCTAGTTCCAGATCTTGCTGCGGCTGCTTTTGATACTTGCAACCACCTTGTGGCATTTTGTACTGTTACTTTTGATTTCAGCAGATCTACATTTGCATCAGTTAATTTAGCTTCATTCTCTATGTCACTATACACTCCGGCAGTCTTTGCTTGAGTAAGATTAGAGTCATCATAGGTTTCTACTTGAGTTTGGGTAGTCTTTGCTTCAGTCTGGTCAACATCTGCCGCACCCTTCCTGGTATCAATCCCTGCTGCATTTATGAGATTTTGTGTTTCTTGATTTATCTTATTTGTACCAGCTCCTGTTTTTAAGATGTTTGCATCATTAAGAGCAGAGGCGTTTGTAGCTTCGTCTTCAAGATTTAAAGTTTCCTGGACTATCTTATCCCCTGCCAGCCCTTCATTTTGTAGTAGAATTTCTGCCAGGGCGTTGTCATTGGTGAGTTTTTGGGCAGCGGCAGCCTGGTCAGAAATGCCTCCACTTGTAGTTCTATGGCTTAATGCCAGGTCATTTTTCTTTTTACTGTGGGCCAACTGAGCAGCAAATAGTAATAATTCATTTGAACTCATCTTTGATGGATCAAGCCCCATGTTTTTAGCACTCTGACCACCGTAGCTCTCTAGACCTGCCATGCCCAGGTTTGCATCTAGTTCTCTCTGAGTGCCAGTATTATCTAATTGATGACCCTTGGCTTTCAAGGCTCTCTGTAAAAAGAGGGCATTGTCGGCTGGGTTTGTCCCTTTAAACATATTTGCTATAATCCCCAGACCTTGTGGGAGTTGATGCCGATTTACTACTTTTGTCATATTTACCTTTATGCCATTGATGCCATCATTAAAATATCGCCTAGCCCTTTGGAGAGATCGGCTTCCGTGGAGTGGGGATCAAACTCTCCCATTTGTAATCCTAATATCTGTGCTAACGCCTGTTGCTGTCTTGCTTTTTCCAGAATCATAGACCTGTTCATCATGGAAGCATTCATTTGCTCCGGAGATCGAAAGGCGGAACTTAACGCTGACAGATTTGCAGTGTCTCCTGCATATCTGTTAATATCCTTTAGTGCAGCCGTGTTAGCAGTGTTCTTTGCATTTGTGATAATTGACGGCTCCGCATTAGAAGCTGGTAATACTCCGCCAAAGTCAGTGTTAGGAAGATGGGAAAACTCTTCGGTCAGTGCTTCAGTATTTAGAGCAACGGCATCATCAACATTGTTTTTTTGATATTTTGACCGAGTGTCTTTTGCTTTCAAAAGAGCTTCATCCGTTAGTTTTTTCCGCTTTGCCTCGGCTGCTGCGAAAGCGTTCCTTCGATCTCGTCTTACATCTTTATACTTTTCATTCTGTTTATGTGTGCCGTATAATTTAGAACCTACTGCTGCTATTATAAGAGCGATTGTAGCTGGATCCATAATTTTCTCCTAATAATATTTTGCTGAACTTCTGGTTTTTGACGTAGCTCCAGTGCTGCCTGGGGCATATCTAATTATTGGGGCTTTTGCAACCACAGACCCTTCTGCCAATGGTTCTTCTGTATCGGCCTCTTCTGTATCCGTACCAGCAGATCCCGGCACAGGGTTTCCGTCTGCATCGTATTCCCATCCGCTTGGTTTTTTATAATTCTTACCATAGACCTTGTTACTATCCTTATAAAATTCCGGCATGAAATCTTCCTGGAAAACACCATCCTCATCATATCCACCAGAGAGATCTGTGTCGTATTCAGGCATAGCAGACCATTCGTAATTTTTAATATCGTCCAGACTGGTTAGCTTATTAATATTGGTCGTATTTTCATTTAGCCAATTGTCGTATCGTGTCTTAGCCTCCGCCTGGTAATTATCTGCTAACTCAGTTAAATAATCTTCCTGTCCTCCTTTTAACGCCTCAAGATCATCGTACTCAGTCCCTGTGCCTCCACCTGCATTTAGTATATCCTGTCCCACTCCGGCATAAGCAGCATCATAGGCATCTGAGAGTTGCTGTTCATAAACGGTTTTATAATCTCCGGAGAGATCCTGGTCAAACCCTTCTGCACCACCTATTAAGTCAGTCTTCCCTGTCGCAAGGTATCCTTTGTTGGCGGTATTTGCATCATCTTGAGTCCAGTGCATCTCCCCCTTCTCATCTTCAAACTCTGGCTTGAGATCATATTGCTCTGTCAGCTCATTAAACTCCTTCTCAGACAAGCCTGGGCCATCACCTGGAGGAGTGGTGGTAGCTGTTGTCCCATCACCATTGTCAGTTGGGTATGTGGAGGCAACATTTTCTTCCATGTACTCTTCATACCCAGGATCCCCAGGAGCTGGAGGCTCCCAGCCAGGATCACGTTCTGGTCTTAGAGATCCATCCTCATTTGGGCCAAAATCCTCGTAATCTGTACTACCTTGTTTATTAGCATTGTCATGCCAGTCCAGGTAATCCTGAATCGCCTGTAAGTCTTTTTGCGTTTTTTCCTCTTTCTCTTTCTTTTCTTTTTGCTTTTTTTGATAAAGTTTCTCTGCGGCTAACTGGTCTGCTTTCTCTTTCGCTTTCCTTTTTCGCTCACGAGATGCCCAATCATTACTGCCCCCATAATCACCACCAGAGCTAGTCTGCTCTCTTGCCTCTGACTCCCCTGCCGTTTCATTTTTTTCTCCACCACTCTCTTCACTAAAATCATTCAAGGAAGGTATTCTCTCACCCCTGTAATTAACAAACTCTATTGGTCTGCTATTTTTAGCAGCCAATTCTCTTATTTCAGGGCCACTTCCAGAGGGGAATCCCCTTTCTTTATCTTTATTTTTAAGATGATTTAATGCTGCAACTTCAAAATCTGTCAGCAGGGCAATCTGGTGGGTATTGTCAACCCTGCCTTTGCCTTTTTTTGGTAATGTCTTTGGAAATGGTATTGCCATATTAACCCTTTACAATTGATGATGACCCAGGCCCAGATAAACTACTATACATCTGGTCAAGTTGAGCATTTTGCTTCCTCCGGTTTTCTGTTTCTTGCCGAAGGGCCAGCCCTTTAGTCAGGTCATAAAAAACATCTAACATTGGATCAAACGTCCCTGGATCCGATTGAGCTGATATATTATTTATTGCGAAATTTGCATCAGAAGCTGGATTTGTAGAAGCATTGATGTCTGCCAGGGCTTGTCCTTTTGCGCCTCTTAAAGTCTCTCTGACAGCCTCCCCTTTCTCACGGCCTTTTTTTGCAGCATCTACTTGCGCTTTAGCAAATAGTTTTTTAGCAAGTGCTTCCCTATTAACCATAGTCGAGCTGTCAAGCATCCCCTGTCGTGACAATTGTGCAACTAAATCTGCCATTGCATTTGACTTCTGATCCTGGATTCCAGTGATAGGGGCATTCATAGCATAATCCCTGTAGTCCCTGGCTATTCTTTTGAAATATGGAGAATTTGTATCTTCAAGGCCATACCCAGAGAATGCTTCGTTTACATCAGCCCTTGCTTTATCCTTTTTAATTTTAAGAGCTGCCTCTGCTGCTGCTGCCTGTTCATATTCGGATGGGCCTTCATCTCCTCCTCCGGATCCGCCTGTCCAGTTTGAAATATTCCAGATAGAATGACTTGTATCCGGATCTAATGAAGTACCCTCTAACGGAGTCCCTGTAAATACACCCATAATTCCTCTTATCCTGAATTGATTAACTCATAATGTACTGCAATATTGCCTAAAGATGCTGCTCCAGAAGAGTTATTAGTCATCCTAAGAGCAAGGTGTGATGAGGTTGATGAAAGACCAACTCTCCCCATTCCGTAAGTTGGTTTGTTGATCGTTGCCGCAGTTTCGTAGGTTGAAATATCTGTAGGATCCGTACCAACTGAAACTGTCCAATCTCCAGAACATACTGCATCCAGCCCTGTCCACATTTTATCTGTTGCAGGATTTTGTACGTCAAGGAACGGAAGCTGGACTGTTACAACTGAGCTGTCATATTCATTGTTCAATTCGCCACCCAAGCTATAAATTTTATTTCCAGCCCTGCATAAAACCTGGGTTCCATCGTAGGCCCAATCTGTAATAGAATCATCAAATCCTGTTTCGTAGATCGACCAGGCTGTGATTGAAGAACTTGGAAAATATGAAAAAACATAAACTCTAGTCCCAATTGCTAGCAAATATCTGCCATCCCTCGGATCGACAATTCCACAAGCATTTTTGGTAGTGGTAACATTGACGTTAATATCAGCAACTATTAGATCATCTATCGGATTCCCAATATCCCCAACAAAAGCCGCATTTGAGCTGTCTCTTGATTTTAAAGATCGAATACCTGACCTGGACAAATAAAATACGTCTGAATCCCCAATTTCCACAACCGATTTAGCTGCAACAGTTCCTGTGTTATTTAAAATCTGGACTCTTGAACTAACGGCTGGATCCGGATCGTTAAACCAGATCTGGACTGCATCTTTACCGAAAATCGCCAAATTCTGGAAATAAGGCGCAATCGCCATTAGTTCTTCAGACCCCCTGGAATGGTTTGACATATTAACAAACCCTGCATAGTCTGGCGTACTGCTAGTCCCTTCCGTGTTGTTCCAATCTGTCGGCATAGCCAGGTTACTAAAATGCCAGCGAGAGTCTGATAGGGAGTGCATCTTATTATCAAATGCCCTCACGAACCCCCCTGGTGAATATGATGTTGTGGAACTTCCAGCAGCAGCAACGGTATTGGCGGCTGGATTGGGGCTTATTGTAAGATCACCCTCTGGGATAATTAAAACTTGCAGATTATGGTGTAATTGTGTTAGCCCTTCACCTCTTTCATAAGCAATTATATTAACTCTTGCAGAGCTGTCTACGGATGTCGCAAACCATTCTGGATCTGTCCGAGTTTTGTTTATTTCATCTCTTACTTTTGAAGCAGTATATGCGTTGGATTTTTCCCAGAGTATTGGATCCTCAATAATCATCTTGCCGTCTACTTTAAGGACAGAGATTTCGTTATCATAGCCACCATGCAATTCATCGATACTATCCCAATGCTCCAAACCAAACTGCCCATCTATATCCCAGGTTATTTTGTATCCATTTGGGGCAGAACCTCTCACAGTAGCTTCTATCTTTACTCTGTTACCAGTTGAGCTAGTAGCAGTATAATTAGGAGTGCTGGTGTGTGCATTAATAGCACTAATTATTGCGGTTTTCGTTGATGAAGCAGATCCAGTGTGGGCAACCGGAGATCCTATAATATCTACGTTATTTACTCGTAATGCCCTCAGATTATTCCCAGGTAAGTTGGATCCGCCAGTCGCTGTAATATCTGCGTATGCTTTACCACCTGTCTCAGAGGATTCGTTACCTCCTGTTATGTCGAAATAAGTTCTTGCCCTAGCTTCATACCAATCGTCAATTCTGTTTACAGGTACAGCAGACCCAGTATATTCATCCCAATAATGATAAATTTTCCCATCTGCAAATTGAACGGCAGCATAAACCTTACCTTCAAAAAAATCATGCCCAAGGATGTCAGTCATTTCTGTAGTTAGATCCGAATGTTGGAAACGCACATAGCTCAAAGATGCCGGGAATGTGAGGTCACCTAGACCTGTACTCCCACTACCAAAAACAAAGACTCTACCTCCTCCTGCTGCTAGTCCATGCGTTCCAGACGGTAAACTCGCCCATTCTTTAAAAGCTCGTCTTTTCTCAATTTCTCCGCCCCTGGTTATGTGAGCATTCGTCAGCTCAACACAGGTTCCAGGTACAGACGTTACTACAGTCCTCCGTTTATCAATTCCGCCTTTGAAATCTTCTATTAATACATAAGCCATTATGACGTTCTCGCTACTACTATTGGGCCTCTTGGTCTGTAAATATCTGGCTCTTCATTACCAAACACAACTGGCTCTCCTTTTGAAAGTCTACCTTTTATTCTTGAATAATGAGACTGTGCTTGCCCCATTTTCATCTGGGCATCTGGAGATTTCTGTCTCGCCAATAATTCGCTACTAGCGAAAAGTACAATTAACTGGTCATCCAGGTCAGCGGTATCTGTTTTCGCAAGAAGCGGATTTAAGTTTTTTACTCCTTTGAGGCGTAAACTCCCATCTCCGGTAGTTGCGGATCCGTTGGCATCCGGGATAGGCCAAACCTCAATCTGACCTGCAACATCTCCGTGAGCTACATATCTCTGAATAGGCCAGGATCTTATATCTTGATCCGAGTCGTGCTGGTTATAATTCTCTGCTTCAATTCCATAAATGACTTTTTCCCAGCGGTTGCCCCACTTAAAATCTGCGGATTCAATTCTTTCCAGGGTCATGTCTGAAGGAACATCGTAGTATCGCTGTCCGGCAGCCATCAAAATATCCTTACTTACATGGAGAAAAGGCCATGAAAAATCTTCCCATAGCCTTCTCTGCACTCGGTTTAATAGAGTCAGCATCATACTTTCTGTTGCTTTCCCTAAGTTCGCCTGGACAGAATGACCGGACTCTGCCCTCAAATCATCTAGCAATACTTGGAGTGTCGTATTACGAGCCATATTTATTCCTCTTCGGAAGATACTTTCGATTTTGGAAGAACATTAATTGGATCCCCCTTTTTCAAGCAATTGGCATTAATTTTTAACTTTTTAATATCCATCGGCAAATCTCCATATATGCCGAAAAGATTTTGGACTTTTTCATCCGTATATGTTTTGCCTAACCGTTCTCTCTCACTATCAGAATCGTATTTTTCTTTGCCTGTCAATGTAATTTCTGTTACAGAACCATCGCCATGCAAACTTCTTAACAATGCAAGTTCAGGCACAGTTATTCCTGCTTTAGATATAACGTGTGTTAATTTGCCGTTCAGGGCGATTAAAGATTTATAGATATTCCTATTTTCCATATCTGTTTTTCGTTAGAGTTAAGGCAGCCCCCGGAGGAGCTGCCTGTTAAAGCCAGAGCTTACGCTATTTCGTATACCCCATGGCAGTTTAACTGACTAGCACAAAGCACAGCCGTTGTAGTAATCGCTCTATAGAGAACGTACTCGGTGTGTGGTCTAGCCGGAGAGTGCCGCTTCATTTTCTCCCCATCCATATAATGAATAGTCAACTTGGAAGGGTCAATTATGTAACAGCGTTTACTTGGCGTTTTGCCAGAGATGGTCAAACCGTCAAGAGTAGGATCGTACTGAAACTTGATCCCACCATAATGGATTTCACCCATTGAAATGTCAGTAGACTTACCTGAACCAGACCAGCCAGTTTGAGTAAAGTTACCTTTGTTTTTCAACTCAGTTCCGAGTTGGTCAAGGAAGTCTGAACCACATACAGCGATAGAAGGCTTGCCCCCATATCTGCGTAATTGGCGAATTTCCTTGTGCAACAAATCAATCAGCACCTGGCCTGTAGCCGTTGTACTGATTGCAACATTTGCTCGGTTTTGCCACCAGGTATTTGTGTTGGTATTTAATCCACCAACTAATACACCGGAAGCTCCAGGAGAGTCATAGATAAATGACTGGATACCATTTAAAGTGGTAGCTACTGAACCATCTCCATAGATGAGATCATTCATTCCACGGCTATAGCCTTCCATCATATCATCCAACTTATCTTCCAGGATATTAGCCAGCATTGTGGCTTCTCTTCCGGAATGGCTGGATGTATTTTCACCGATAGCAGAGTCGCTAACGGAGATCCCATCTGACTTGAGTTCCGTAAACGTACAGGAAATACCTGCATGATGTTCTGCCCAAGGGTATGTTACCCTTTCGATGTTAGTAGGCTTTTGGTATGTAACTGCTGTATTCCCTGAATACCCAGCTACGGTTGTTGAATAAACTCCCTTTACTGCGAGAGAGACATCCGATTTTCCTCCAGGGAACGTCTTTGCGGTTTTTTCCATAGCCGCCATAAGAGGCTTATCCTGTAAGGACTGAGCATATACAGTCCCTTTGTCTATATAATAATCGAGTGCAGCGTTTGCTACGTTGTCGATTTCTGCTTGTGTTAGTGCCATTTTGTACTCCTAAATAATAGTAGGACTACGCAGCATTCCCTTGTAATGTTTGCGAGACTACTTCTCGTAAACTTCTGGGTTCCGCTGTTGGAGTCCCACTTCGTTTTCCACCTGTTGAAGTGCGGATCGGCTGGCGTTGAGGGATGCGAGACTTGTATCTTTCATTCACAGTCTGGTATGCAGCATTAGCGATGCCCAAAACTTGTTCCTGAGTGACAGGTCTGCCCCTTTCGTTTACCAGGGCCGCCACACGGTCATTAATTTCATCTTGTTTAAGATTAAAGTCTGGGTCAGAGTTTTTAGTAGCCGATTCCCAATCTTTTACAACTTTTTGCAAGTGTTGTAATTGGGCGTTAGCTTTTGCTTCTGTAGTCTGTTTATTAAAAGACTCCGTTTGCCGTTGTGCTTCTTCTCTTAGAGATTGTTCACGTTGCAAACTAGCTCTAGCTTGACTTAACTCTTTCGCTGCATCTTCATCCAAGTAGCCGTCATCCAGTTTTCCCTGGATGTCCTCTGGGAGTGTTTTACCAGTTAATTCACCAACTGATCGTAGATGACCTTGGAGTATATTGTAGGCTTCTTCCGGATTATTCCTCAATTGAGCCATAATCCTGAATCCTTCTGCTGCATCTTCGGCAGTAAGATTGTTGTCACCTATAAAATCCGCAATCTTCTGGTATTGCTGGCTATCCCCCTGGTATTGCTCCGAGAGTTTTTTTAGCTCATTTTTTTCGGCAATGAGTTTCCTGAATCTAGGATGTTTATTAAACGGAACATCCGACCAATCATCACTATCGATAATCGGTTCTTCCACTTCCGTTTCAGCTTTAATCTCTTCAGAAGTTGTTTCTTCAGGTTCTGGAACTTCTTCCTCTTCGCTGGGCATTGCATCTTGTACAACGTCCAGTAAAGAAATTTCAGTCTCTTCAGGAACTTCTTCTGTGGTATCTGACGATTCTACCGTTTCTTCCGCAGGGGAAGCGTCTTGTTCTATATTTTCCGGAACGGAGGACGAGTCCTGTTCCATTAGCTCTTCAGCCATGTTACGTCCTTTTGTTAAGGTTAATTATTTTGGTGGGCCTAATCTTCGACCTGCCACTTTTGCAGGGGCGTTATTGCCCCCTTTTCCGCCTTGCGATTCTGGAGCTTCGCCCCCTCGCTGTACGTTTTGCTTCCCACCTTGTGCCATATTCTGGGCAACAATACTTGGGATATTATCTGCGATTGCTTCATTGACATCCATTTTGTCATCAAGTCTTTTGAGCAACTCTTTTGCTAAGAATTTAGGATCTATCCCAGGAATCTGAATAAGGAATGGAATAATTCTTTCTATGTTTTGCAGCTCTGCTGATTTATTCGGTTTACCTGTGGATCCAGCTTCGATCTCAAGATATATTTCATTCAAAATATCTTCCACCTGCAACTCAGGCCAAAATGCCCCAGGGCCGACAATCTTTTTTACTTCTTCTGGAGACATTTCCAGTAGCAGAATTTGACCTGCTGCTCTTGTAATCTCTGACATAAAACTGTCCAGGTCATCAATATTTGCTCCGATTGCAGACATTCTGGAGGATTCGGCAATAGAAGTTTCTGTTGCAGTTCCTTTTGAAATCTGCCCCCAGGTTGCTTCTTGCTGACCAACTACGAGCTGAACATCATCAAATATAGTCTTAACTTCGTACAGATTAGGGTCAATCCCTGTTTGTCTTACAGGTTGGATTACATCATCAACTTTTTGACCAGACGTTAAAGCATTTAATTCAATAAGTGCGTTTGCAGCAGGATTCCTTAGTTTAGCCTTATCTTCATCCTCCAGCATTCCGGCTGGTGCAACATACTTAGGTCTGTTTGCTCGTCTATGTTCTCTCAAGCCCTGCCTTGCCCTGTTATACTCGGCTTGCATAGGCTTCAACAATTTAACATCACTTGGAGGATAGAGTTGATTTTTATGCTCTATCTCATTAAATGTTATTGAGAAAATAGGCCAAAATGTTTCTAACTGAATAGGCGGAGCTGCTGGCTCCTTGAGAAAATCATTGTGCCCATCACAGACCACATACATCAGCCCTGCGCTTTTGTCGTATATCTCCCAGCATAATGCGAGTCCATCTCTCATATTCTCAGAACTTTTCCCTTCATGGGTCTGGAAAATCATATTGTAGTGGTCTTTCCCAGAAGAGGTTCTACCGTTTAAATCATACTGTAAATAATCATCTTTAATATCGACTCCATATATTTCATCAATCTCTTCTGGAGACAAATACATTTCATGTGCTATCCAGGTTGCTCCAACAAAACCACGGAGCTGTCTGCACATTGGATCCACGATAATAGAATCGCACTCCGGAAAATCAAATAGGAGTCCTTCCTGGACTGTCACCAGCGGTTCTTCCTCAAGAGCTTTTAGAGAAAGGAACAATTCCTCCATTTCTGCATCATCTTCGTTAAGATCCCCCTTTTCTGCTTCATGAGTGAGTCTTCTTATATGGTCTATTTGAGCTTGAACATCAGACATTTTTGCAGATACTTCCGGCAGCCGATCCATTTCTCTCTGGAACCCAACTTTGACGTATCCTACAGAGGTTGTGATAATCCTCCTGACCATTGCTTTCATCTGACTTTTGAAAGTTGGCCTTTGCTCATTCATATAATAGTCAAAGAGCAGTTCCAGCGACTTTGACGTTTTATCTAAGTTCCTGCGAGATTCCTTAACCCCTTCAAATTCCTGTACCAACTGAGCAGATCCTGGAGATGGCGGAACATTGTTTTCTGTGGCAGCGTTTATTTCACTGTATGCTTTCGCCAGGGACATTGGATCTTCGTCCCAGATCTGGTAGTCCAGCCTTTTCCTCCTGGTAGCAACTGGCTTGGGATTTTTAGCGTACAGGGCGGCAGTTCTCTGTACAACGTGCCTGTGCAGGAGGTTGGCAATATACTTATCTTCTCCCCAGCCTGTATCCGAGAATCCCCTGAAAACCGCATCCATATCAGACTTCATCTGTTTAAAAGACTTCTCATGGAACGATTTTGCTGACTTAACCTGGGATTGCCACCTACTTACAAGTGCTTTCCTACGTTGAATCGGCTCCGGTATTTCCTCTTCTTCAGGAGGCTCATTTAATTCTATTTCTTCTTCAAATTCTGCCATTTAAAATCCACCTGTTGTTGAATATGAAACTTGTTGTTCTCTTAGTTTTGTGTCCCACTTTATCCAGGCAAGAGTACCAACTTTAGGAAAATT
>Ga0098060_1001055_pt1 | contig 11452 bp, 7 predicted proteins | sample 21_taG_FD_77063 | JGI IMG/M metagenome (GOLD analysis project Ga0098060, IMG submission 77063) | Marine viral communities from the Subarctic Pacific Ocean - 21_ETSP_OMZ_AT15319 metaG | ecosystem: Environmental > Aquatic > Marine > Oceanic | place: Pacific Ocean | collected 2015-01-19 | reverse complement strand
GCTTTTAAATATACACACTCTCCTCTAACTAAATCTTCTCCTGCTGTAAATGTAGCAGTTATTCCTGATACAGTTTCACCGGCAGGAGTGCTGTCAAAATGTGCGTCTAAAGTAAAATCAACAGCTTGTGGAAAAGTAGCTAAACCTCCATCTGCTATTGTCATTGCATCATCACCATCTGTAAAACTAACTTTAGTAGTCATCACCTCACCGGGAACCACTATACCTGCTGCAGCGTCTTTTATTGTTAATCCTGTAGCATCTCCGTTATCTGTAAATATTAAATCTTTACCATTAGTTTCTAACTTAATTGTAACGTCACCAGAGTTACCTTCAGTAATTCTAAGCACCTCAGAGTTTGCATCTTGAAATATAAATATACCCGTGTGAGCGTCTAATGTAATGTTTCCACCAGAGTCAACTTCAAATGGGTTTGCTGCTATTGTTAAACCTGTTGTGCCATCATGTGTTAATGTAGCATCATCATCTGCACCTAATGATAAGATAGCAGAGTCACTAGATAGTTTTAAATCATTACTTACCGTCACTGCTGTTGATGCAGTAAAAGCCACTGTAGCCGCAGCTACTGTTAATGTATTAGTGCTATGAGTAATAGTTACGTTTCCATTGTTAAGATTAATAACTGAACCACTCGCAAGAAATAAATCTGACCACATTAAACTAGTAGTTCCTAAAGCTGTTCCGTCACTAGTACCGGGAGATAAACTATTTTCTACCAACACCATTTCTTTAGCGTTGTTTGCATGAAAGTTTATAGTGTTTGCATCAGCAAAGTCAATTTTAGTCTGGTCGTCTTCACCAATTTTAAAATCCGTTTCTAAGATTTCTACAACTGGTGTTTCAGCAGGTTGATTTCCAATATAACCCATATGTCAATCTCCTATTCGCTAATTGTGTCTACTACACTGCACCATACATCTAACGCGTTATCTGTATCACAGTCTACTTTTAATGCATCACCACTTACTAAAACTATTTTGCTTCCCCCGTCAATAAGTTCTAAAGATGAACCGGCAGGGATAGTGGCACCTTTAACTAAATAATAAGCGGCACTGCTTCGTTCAATAAATGCGTCTACAGTAATTGCTCCTGAAGTAATATTAGCAAGTCGTAGTCCTACGATAGCGTCATCACTGTTCGCAGTTCTGATGGTCGCCCCTGAAGTGCCAGTATCTCTAGCTATGCTGTTTTCAAAATCTTGTGCCATTTATTTGGTCTCCTATATTTATTATACTTACTTTTTTAATATTTATAAAGCAATCGCCATTGCTGTTGCAAATCCTTTAGTAGCAGAACTACCTGCTGCATAAGTTTTAATATCACTAGCAGGTATTTGCTTTGTAGTTGACCCATCTATTACTATAAAAGCATCTGCATCTGCAATTGTTATAGATGAAGTAGATTTAGCAGAACCATCTAATAAATTTAATTCGCCTGCTGTAGACCCCACATTGGTACCGCCTATGTCTAATGTAGTCATTGAAACTTCACCTGCAACAGTAAGAAGTCCATCTGCTACAGTCATCAAGTCTGTATCGTCAGTATGACCAATAGTTGTGCCATTTGTAATTACATTATCTACTGTAAGAGTAGTTAGTGTTCCAAGCGAAGTAATGTTGCTTTGAGCTGCCCCAGTTACTGTAGCTGCTGTGCCGCTCACGTTACCAGTTACGTTACCAGTTAAAGGACCTGCAAAAGCGTCTGCTGTTACTGTGCCATCAAAGAAAGCATCTTTAAATTCTAGTGAACTTGTACCTAAGTCTATTTGGTTATTAGTTGCAGGATATAGTGCACCAGTATCAAGAGTTAATCTGTTAGCGTTATCTACTTTAAAATCAATTTCGTTAGCAGTACCGAAGTCTATTGCTGTCTGTGCATCCTCACCTATTATTAAATCTGTAGCATGTATAGATGTAATTCCTGTTTGAGCCGCATCTATAGTAAAAGTTAAATCAAATGGGTCCCCATCAGTTCCGTTATCTGTGTCGGTAAAGTTAATATCAATACCACCACCTTCTACAAATTTAATTTCTTTATTTTCAGTAATTGTTACTTCTGTGCCATCACCATCTTCTATTACGAAACCATCACCCATGTCTACTGTGTCACTACCCGCTGCTACAGTTAATTGCGAACTAGAAACTGATACTCCTGAACCTGCTATTGCACTTAAAAAGTCATCAATACTTTCTACAATTACATCTCCAGTTGCACCATTATCTAAGAAAAGCATGTGGTCACTAGCTTGAGCTACTGTGCCTGCACTAGCTACACTAAATAATTTAGTAGCTAACGTGTCAAGTCCAATTCTTTTAACAGTTCCTGCATCTGAGTACATAAGTTCGTCAGCTGCTGCTAAACCTGTAGTAATTTCTGCTTGCCCTGAAATAATATCATCTGCCAACATACCGTGTTCAACGGCACCTGCTTGAATTGTCATAGCACCATTTGATGCTAATCCAATATCACCACTTACAGCTACTGGATTGTAATTCGTATCATCACCAACAAGAATATGTCCTGCTGTGTTTGTGTTCATAAATAAATCATCACCAGTAATTGTTAAGTCTCCGGCAATCGTAAGATTACCCCCTGAGCTTAGTGACATTTTTTCAGCAGCTGCTTCTGACGCACCTGTTAGGAATGAAAGTTTAGTAGCGTTGTTATCTGCAGCAAAATTACCTTCAGATACTGCTTCAATACCCGCTGCTACTAAAACAGCGTCAGTGCCTGCACCTTCGTCTGGGGCTTTGAAAAATATTGAACCTAACACATCATTTGCTGCTATGTCATTATCACCTGCATGGAATGAAAAACTTGGTTCTTTTCCATCTGCAGTGCCCACATGTTTAAGTACTAGTCCATCATCTGCAACATGTGTTAAAGTTATTTCTTGGTCATTACCAAATAATATTTGCCCGCCGTCTGCTAAGAATAAATCTGAAAATTCTTTTGTAGCAGAACCAAGTGTTGTACCATTTGCACTAACAGGTAAAATAGATGTTCCAAAAGTTCCTGTGTTAATAACAGGACTAGTTAATGTTTTGTTAGTTAGTGTTTGGGTTGTATCATCACCGACTAGATTAGTAGCAGCAGCAGGTAGTACTACTGTTACATTACCACTATATGCAGAGTGTGGTGATGCTTGTAATTGTGTATAGTGAGCATTGCTTACTTCACAATAAAATCTTACGTAAGATTCTGCACCAGCGTTTTTAATTGATATAGCCCCTGACTCCATGTCAATACCATTTGAACCATCAACTCTAACAACACCTGAACCATTTGGTGTAAGTGCTATATTACCGTTTGAAGTAGATACTAAACCATTACTATTAACATCTAAGTCGCCACCAAGTTGTGGTGAACTGTCATCTACTACATCTGATATTGCACCCGATGTAGCTAGACCAGATACAACCTGTGACCTAGAAACTTTTTTCAACGCTCCATCAGTAGTGTCAATCGCAATAAACACATCATCGTTTGCTATGGATGTTATTTCTGATAAATCGCCAACTGCTACTTCTTCAAAACTTGAACCATCTGCAACAAGTATTTTGCTTGCAGTGTTTGAAGGCATCTTCAATAATGCACCAACAACAACATCACCGTTAAAAGTTGCAGCACCTGCCGCAGCCATGTCAATATCTAATGCTGTAATAGCAGAAGAACCATCAGTACCTTTAAATTTTAAATTTTTATCTGCTGTACTAACTGTTATTTCTACGTCAGTTGAACTATTAGCAATGTCAAGAATAGATGTGCCATCATCTTTAAAAGTTACATTTGCCCCATTTGCATCAAGAATAATGTCACCTTCAGCATCTACAGTTAAGTCTCCTGCTGATGTAGCTATTGTACCTGCATCGGTTAGTGTAATATCACCTTCTAAAAATAAATCTTGAAATGCTGCTGATGCAGAACCAATGTCATGTGTATCGTCTGCGGCTGGTAAAATATTACCCGTTACAGTTAAAGCACCAGCAAGTGTCATATTACCACTAGTATCTAAAGTAAGTTTGGTTGCACCACCTACAGTGCCACCTGTGTCAATCTTTAAACTATCACTATCATCATCGTCTACACCAATAGTAAATTCATCTGTGCCAGCTATTTGAAAAGAAAGATGTGGGTCACCACCAGATATATCAATATTTACTTCACCACCATCATTTGTAAGTATAGTACCATCATATAAAAGATTAGCCTCTCCAGCCACAGCAGAACCTGTAGCAGTAAGAAGCCTGTTGTCTACGTTACCGCTAATTGCTACAAGACCTTCTCCAATAAAATTAGACTTAGTTATGTATTTAATTTTATCTGGTGTTTCAGAAACATCTAACACTAGAACTAAATCACCATCAGCTGCTGCGGTTATTACTTCTTGGTCTGTAAAAATATCTTCGTCAATAGACGTAGCTTTTACATTAGTATCAAAAAGATTAGGTCGCCCCAATCCGCCTAATATAATATTATTTCTGGCACCTTGTCCTACAGGCATTGATTATCTCCCCCATGCGATTCCTCTAATTCTAGCGTTTGTTGATGCTGCTCTAATTATGCTAAGGCTAGTAGCGACATAGATACCGGAATCTGAGTACCCTTCGTTCTCTGGTATAAACATATTAGAAGATGTTGCAGTTCCATCAAACTCTATATAAGCGTCTGCTAATTCTACAACAAATGATATTTTATTTACTTCTTCAAAATTAGCTGCTATGTCCAAAGCAGTCTCTGCAGAAGCCCCCGATGTAGTAAACGTAAATGTTTTATGTTTCGGATAGTTCTGTAATAATTCTATTTCTTGTCGAAAGTTTGGCATCTTATTTCTCCTCTGCTAACTTAAAAAAAGGACTTGCTCCAAAGCCTAATTTATTTGGAAATGTTTTAGCGTTGCCTAGTTTCAATTGTTGTTTAGCTATATTCCATTCAGCAGTTTCACGTTTTTCTCTAGATAACTGGTCTTTATATAATTGTGTTATTTGCGATAAATCTTCCATATCCTCACGGCTTTCGTGTAATTTAGACTCTAAACTATCACTTACTTTAACAGCAGCATCTAAATCTTTTCTAAGTTTAATACTTATATTATTTGATTTAACAGCTTCATCTTCCCTAACATCATTTAAATTAGTAATTTCAACTAATTTACCATCAAGGTTTCTAATCTTTTCTTGAGCTTTTTGTAGCTCGTCTCCTAATCGGACTGACTTGGCTTCAAATTCGGCTTTTAATCTAGAAAGTTCATCTCTTTCATTCATTAACCCTATGTTTCTTTCCCTTACTTTATTATAGTCATTTTCTAGTTTTTCTGAAAAATCTTTCTGTCTCTGATAATCAGCATTTAAACCATTTAATTTAGCTACTTCTGCATTTAAAGTGTTAAGTGTAGCCTCCTGTTGTTTTTTTAAAGTATCAGCCTCACCTTGTACGTTATTTAAATTAATTCGCAAGTCATCAATTGTTTGTTTATCTCTTTGTTCTTTCATAGTAAGTTCATGAGATTCTTCTAAAACATCTGTAAGTCTATTTTCTTTTTGAAGAAGTTCTACTTTTAAATCTTCAGCGTTGTCTAACTTACTTTTAAACTCGTCCTTTTCGTGTTGATTAATTTTTACTTGTTCTTTTAAAAATTGGTTTTCTTTTTGCAGTTCATCTACTTTTAAATTAGCAGCAGTTAAATTACTTTCTAATACAGCGGCTTGTGATGCTTGTTTTTCTAATTGTTGTTCTTTTGGTGTGTTACCCACCACTACTTTGTAGCCTGACTTTTTTGGAGTAGGCTCTTGTTTTATAAAATCATTTAATTTCATTTTCGTCTTTTTGCTCCTGCTTCTCTAAATCTTTGAACAGCTTCACCTCTACGTAAACCACGTTTAGTTTGTGCTGCTGCTTGATGCTGTCCAGTACCAGTTCCTCTAAACCTTTTCTTTCCTTGTGTCTCTATAACTGTTTTACCGGCTTGGTCAGGTCTAACCCACCTGTGTTTAAAATGGTCCCACACCAATCCTTTTCTAGGGGGTATTGGTAAATGGTCTTTTATTAATGTTATATTGTCATTATAAAACTTTTCCATATCTTTGTAGGCTTTTTTTCTACTTTTAATAGGAGTTTTTGTAATATTATTTTTTGTTAATTTATTTTTCATTTTAAATTTACTATTCATAATAGTTTTAGGTTTATTGCTAACTTCTTTATCTGCTTGGGTATACCCAGCTGCCTGCGTTATTTTTTGCAGCGTATAAGTGTCAGCTAATTTTTCTAAATTATTATCTTTCATATTATATTATACTATAAATTAGTCCTCATCTTTAAAACTTGTTGATGTATATTGTGCAGCTTGCTCTGAAGTCAAACCGCCCCCAACAGATTGAGGTAGTACAGCAGCTCTAAATCTTTGTAAGGCACCAGTAAATCCACCAGCATCTTTTAATCGTGCCCCATATCTTTGTAAAGCAGTGTTCCCTGCATCACTAGTAAGACTTCTACCAGTTTTAGAATCTGTTTTAATTCTGTCTTTACCTTCTGCTAAGTGTTGCTCTACATAATGATTTTTTCTACCAGCATGTTCAGCTCCCTCATCATCTGAATGGTAATCAACATTACTATAATCAATGTGACCATGTTCATTTTTACTTACTTTTTGATTAGTAATTACTAAATCACTACCACCAAGTCCTTGGTCTTTGTTTGCTTTTATAGCAGCTATCCCATTATTTTTAGCCGCTCTATCTCCGGCAATAAATGCTTGATTACCTTCGGAGTCTTTTATATTATATAAACCAGTTACTACATCACCTTTAACAGCACCTGCTCCCATGTCTGGATGTAACTTCATATATTCTGGTGTTACCCAGTGGTGTGAACCAGCATGCCATAAGTGAGTTGCAGGAACGCCAGATGGTCTCTGTGGAGGAATACCTTGTGCACGTCTTTCTGCAGCTTCGTCTGATTTAGTATGCCCGCCTTCTTTAAAGTTAGGGCTGTCAGGATTACTAAATTTTTCTTTTAATTGGTCTTGAAATTTGTTTTCTTCATTTTCAGTATGGTTTCTTAATGTCTGATGTTTATCGTGAGCATCTCCTTTAAACAAATCATCATCTAATCTTTTTTTATGAGTTTCTTTCATTTCAGCTTTATGTTGTGCTTCTTTTGCTGCACTTTGTTGTCTAGCAGCAGTTATCTCTTGTTTGTGACTATCTTCATGATAATCAGCTCTAGAGTGTTCTTCAGCTAATTTTCTTTTAATACCCACTGGTAGATTATCTCTCATACCCTTTAAATCATTTTCTATTTGTTGTTTGATATTAGGATTTATAGCGTCTAACTCTGCTTGTACAGAATTTTTTAATCCTGTTTCTGCTTCATCTACTCCACCATGTAAATTAATTAATTTTCTAAGTCTTCTATATCTATCAGCCATATTTGCATTAGTTGCAGTAGGTGTCGTAGTAATGTTACCTTGTTTATCTCTTTGGAATAATGTAGGCATATCACTTACTTCATCGGCAATATTTTGAGCTATTTCTTGCGGGTTAGGTGCTTGTGCTTGTGCCTCAGCAGCTTGTTGTTGAGCTGTTGTTTCATCAACTAATTTTTGAGCATCAGCTTTTTGTTTTGCTTTAAACTCAATAAATTTCGAGTCTGCTTTTCCAAGTTCTTCGTTTAAGTCTGCAGGAGTTTTGTGTTTATCTAATAACTTCGCAACAGTAGCTTCTCTACTGTGATAAGCATTATCTTTATTATACCCTTTTATTTTTTCATGATAATGGTCTAATAAACCACTTTCATCAGCTTGATTAATTATAGCTAGTCTTTCATCTACGGGTTCTTGTTGAGTTGGTTGTTCTACCACAGGTGTTGTAACTGTTCTAGTTTGTTCTACTACAGGTTCTGAGGTAGGAGTAGTAGGGGTTACAACAGGTTCTCCCGCAGATTGTGTATCAGATTTTACATCATCAACAGTTTCTTCTTGTGTCGGTGTAGTTTCACCTGTAGCATCTAATAAATTCTTTTGTACATTTTTTGTATATTCTGCAGCTGATGCTGATGGATTATCTATTTGATTTTGAAATACTTCTGGTAGATTCCACTCTGTATCTGTGTTTTCTGCTACAGTATTTTTAATCCAATTATTATAAGCAGTTGCTTCCTCTACTCCAAAACCCTGCCCTAGCGGCACGTTTGCATTTTTTTTAATATCTTTAAAACTAACTGCTTGTTTTCTTAAATCACTTTCCATTTCATTTAATTGGTCTAAGTTAATAGGAAAACTTTCTTTATTTTTACCGTGGTATCTTGAGTTAGCATGTATAGGCATAGTACCTTTGTCATAATTATAAGCACTAAAACCATCACTAGGTTTGAAATCAGTTCCTCGTCTGCTTTGGCTAGCTATTCTTATTTGACCATCTTTATCTTTTAATACAGCAGTTAATATTTTTTTACTATAATCGTTACCTATACGCCCATACTCTGTCATAACTCCTAATACTTCAAAGTCTGGAGTAGTTGTTTCTGTTTCAGCTGGAGTTTCTTGTGCAGGTGTCTCTTCAGTTGCTGGCTTTTCTGCTGGTGCTTCTTCAGTAACAGGTTCTTCTGCTATAGTTTCTTGAGCAGGTGCTTCCTCTGCTTTTGGAGTATCAACAGGTTTCATTTTAAAAGCATCTTTTAGTTTTTCGTCTACGCCTTGTTTGTATACTTTGTAAGCATTATCTAGAGGTACCCCTAATCCAATTTTATTAATTGATGAAAAAAAATCTGCAATTGGAATAGTAGCTTCTCTTTGTTGTGCTGCATCTTGCATACCATATAGACCTTGTGCAAAATGTTTTTTTAGGTCTTGCACATATTGACTATCCGAAAACTTACGAGTTTCATCATATAGTTTTTTAAACTCAGTTTTAGTTAAAGGTTTAGTAACATCGTAATCTTGTTTTAGTAAAAATATATCGTCTGATTTTTTTATATCGTAATCACCAGTAACAATTTTACTTTGTATTTGGTCTATTTGGTCTAGTAAAGATTTTTTAGATTTATCTACACTAACTTTAGGATATAGGTTGTCACTCGCATTATGTTCCTGAACATGTTCTTCCTCTGTGTGTTTTTCTAGACGTTTAGTTTTTTCTTTCATAGAGTCTATGTATTTTCTATATATGCCTGCTTCAGAAGATTTACCCGCAGCTTTTGCTCTTTGTTCCATTGCGACTGCTGCTTGTATTTTATGTGCATGAGTTCTATTGGAGTTTCTTATCTTTTTAACAGATGCTGTTGCAGTTTTATCATCTTTAAATCCTAAACCTTGTATGGTGCCTTTAGGGTCTTCATCTGTGTACAAGTCAGAGTGTTTTTTAGATTTTGCAGGTTGACCTTTTTTTCTAGGCACTCTTGGGTTAGATTCTTTGTTTATCCTAACCCCATCTAATATATCTTGAGTTCCAATCTGAGTCATGTCTTTAAATAACTCTTCCCTATGTTTCATATATTTAAATAACTCATTCATAAACTCATCACTCTTAGTTATTTTTACATCTATGATTAAAGGTATAATTTGTGATGCTAGTTGTAACCCAGCAAGGTGGTCACTCATGTGATGTAGTCCAGCTATAATTCTATTGTATCCTAGCTCAGTACCCATTACTCTAAAGTTTTCTGAATGCTCTGGGAATTGTTCCGACAATACTTCTGCGATTACTGCTCCAGTAGTAGAGTGTCCTGATGGATACGAAGGACTTTTTCCTCCTTTGTTATCTATTTCATCAAGGTCTGAAAATTGATGTGGTCTAGGTCTGTTAAAAAAATATTTAAACTTAAATATAAGCGTGTTTACATCACGCATTATTTTCATAAATTCTTCTCTGTCTATTTCTAAATTATTATCTCTTAAATATTTATTAAAAGGGAATAGTAAATCTTTATCTTGTTTTTCTATACGTTCTAATACAGCTTCTTCATCTAATAATTTTTTAAGTGATTTAAGATTTTCTATTTCTGTTTCATGTTCCTCACTACCAAATACTGGTGGTGGGTCTAAAGATATTTTATCTGCGTCTTCCTTATTAATTATTTCAAAGGGGCGATTTATAATTTTAAGATGTTTACTTTTAGGTTTACCCCAAATTTTTCTATCAAGCTCAGTATTTTTTTCTACAGGTTTTTGCACAAACTCTGTAAGTCTATACATTGCAGCATCGCCACCTTCTTTTGCACCACCTGATGAACCAGAATCAACTTCGTTAGAACCTGCTTTGGTTAGTAATTCAAACGCTCTGTCATTGTTTTCTCTTTGGCGAATTTGTTGTTTTGCCATAGCCTCAGCTATAGGTTCCTTGTCTTCACCCTTAGCAGGTATAATGTCAGGGTCCTTCATGTATTTCTGTTTTAATGCCTCTAAAGGACTACTAGCCATGATAACTCTCTGTACTATGTATTTTTTTATTGATTAAATCTTCTTTTCAACTCGTAGTAATCATCTACGACTTCAAGACATGCTTGAACTTTATCTTCTTGTTTTTCTATTATAACACTCAATCTGTCTATTTCAGATTCCATTGTTGCCATATTAACTTGTAACATAGTGAACCAACTAATGGCTGAGACAAGAATAGCACCAATAGTTATTAGTATTGGAAAAGTAATTTGATACTTATTCTTGCCTACTTTTATATCCATTACTGACTAACGCCTCCCGGAGGAGTAGGTTCTGATAACAACACTTCATAGTTATTGTTAACTTCCCATATGCTAGCTAGTGTGCTAGATTGCACTGTAAATTCTTTTGTTGTTAAGTTACTGTCGTGCCCAATCTGAGAGAACTGAATTGTTAACTCACCGATGTCAGCTTGTCTAATTACACATGTACCACCTGATGACACTATGTTACTTAAAACTAATTTATTAATCTTAGCGTTAGTAGTTGTTAAACTACCTGTGTCTAACCAAATTCGGTCATAAGTACCTCCTTCAGTTTGTAGTAAGTCTGCCATAAAGTTACCACCTGACACTCTTAAGTTTCTAAGTGTGCTTGTAAGTGTCTGTGCAATACTAAGTCCATCAGCAATGTTTTCTTTAATTACAACCTTGTGAGCATTTACATCTGATAGTGTTAATGTTTTACATGTATTCCTATCAAAAATTAATTCACCAATCTCTAATCTAGTATCTTGACCTGCTTTCCCCTCAATCAAAATGGCTTCAGCTTTACCTGATGGTAATACTGAACCTGTATATGCAGTACCAATTGATACGTTAGAGATATTTATTTCTTCTACTGGTGTAGTTCCAAGTACAATCCTTAACGTGTTATCGTCTGGGTTATCTTTTCTCCATGCCATTTCTTTTTCTAACACTTCGTCAGGAAACTCTGATGGAGCTGCGTAGATACCCGGTGAACCGTTAGCAAAACTTCTTTCTACTACGATTTCAT
>Ga0098060_1001051_pt1 | contig 11481 bp, 12 predicted proteins | sample 21_taG_FD_77063 | JGI IMG/M metagenome (GOLD analysis project Ga0098060, IMG submission 77063) | Marine viral communities from the Subarctic Pacific Ocean - 21_ETSP_OMZ_AT15319 metaG | ecosystem: Environmental > Aquatic > Marine > Oceanic | place: Pacific Ocean | collected 2015-01-19 | reverse complement strand
GCTACGAGTTCGGAACCAACCCATGTTCAGAAATCATTCTTAGGCCGAATCAGTTTTGCAATCTTACAGAGGTTGTCATCCGTGCTAATGATAGTCTGGAAGACCTTGCAAGAAAAGTCCGTCTTGCAACTGTACTTGGAACAATACAATCCACATACACACATTTCCCATACTTGCGAAAAGTGTGGAACACCAATACAGAAGCAGAACGTCTGCTTGGTGTGTCACTCACAGGGGTAATGGACAATAAACTAATGACCCTAGAAAATAAAGGGCTATCTGAAACATTGGAGCATCTAAAAAATGTGGCTATTTCTACTAATGCTGAGTGGGCTGACCGTCTTGGTATCCCTCATAGCACTGCTATTACTTGCAACAAGCCAAGTGGAACAGTTTCCCAACTGGTTGACTCATCTTCTGGGATTCATGCTCGTCACAGTCCCTATTATATCCGTACTGTGCGTGGAGATAATAAAGACCCACTAACACAGTTTATGATTGATCAAGGTATTCCCAGTGAGCCTGACGTTATGAAGCCTGATGCCACTACGGTGTTTAGTTTTCCTATGCAGTCACCTCTTGGTGCAGTACACACGGCTGATATGACAGCAATACAACAACTAGAGATGTGGCTGTTGTATCAACGTCATTGGTGTGAGCATAAACCTAGTGTAACTATTAATGTAAAGGCAGATGAATGGTTAGAGGTAGGTGCCTTTGTATTTAAACACTTTGATGAAATGTCTGGTGTATCTTTCCTACCTTTTAATGAACACACTTATCAGCAAGCACCATATCAAGAATGTACAAAAGAAAATTTCTATGATATGGTAGATAAATCACCTATTAAAATTGATTGGACTAAACTATCTACTTACGAGCAGACAGATAACACTAGTGGTATGCAGACTATGGCTTGTACTGGTGATGTATGTGAGATGGTAGATATAACCTAGAAAGGATATCACAAAATGATATGGGTTTATACAGTAGTAATGATGATGTTAGAGCCAACAACAAACGAAAAAACTTTTATAGTATTTTCACCAAACATGGCATTTACAAGTGAAGAATCTTGCCAACAATGGAGAGAGGTAGATATGTTAAGACTTTATAGTTCAAGACCAAATGAAAGTGCAAGAGCAGTTAGTCAATGTTTTCCATTTCCCTTTAATGTAGATAAAGGAACATAAGTATTGACACATACAAATGTAAATGATATCTTTACCCTGTAACCTAATAAGGAGTTGACTATGAAAGTAACAATAGACAATACAGAATATGAAATAGACGATGCAGATACAGATACACTAGAGATTGTAAATATTCTCCAACTTGGAGACAACTCTTTAAGGTTGATAGACCACATACGTAATTGTGTTTCTAGTGTGCAGCAAATGAAGGTAGATGAAATTAAAACTAAACTCTCACAAGAGGACTAATAACATGGCAGTAAGAAAACCCTTCAATAAAAGAATGTATAATATGTTTGATGGTATTGCTAAAGAAACTTTAGTGACCTTCCTTGAAAGTCAAGGACATACTATTATTAATAAAGAAGAAGATTACTATGCTGATGTAGTATCGGAAAAAGATGGGTATACATATTTTAATGAAGCTGAAGTTAAGTCTCAATGGAAAGGGGATTGGCCTACACATTGGAAAGAAATAAGAATACCAGAACGAAAACAAAGATTGCTTGACAAGTACGAGGGGGATAATGGTGTATTAAATTTTTATGTTTTTCGTGGCGATATGAAAAAAGCATGGCGTATTAAAGATACCTGTCTAACAAAAGAAAGTCTTGCTGAAGTAAAAGGTAGCACACGAATTAGAAAAGGTGAACTGTTTTTTCATATTCCTTACACTGATGCGGAGTTAATCACACTATGACTAAGTGGACATTACCTAAAATAACAGACCCCTTTGACCCTGTTGACCGACCTGAACACTACAACCAATCAGGTCTTGAGTGTATTGATGCTATGAGAGCTATGGCAGATGGTGTGTTAAATGTATCAGCACATGAGGCATACTGTTGGCAGAATGCTTTTAAATATCTTTGGAGATGGCCTTACAAGAATGGGCTACAAGACTTAAAGAAAGCACGTTGGTATTTAGACAGGTTAATTCAAGAGTATGAGAGTGAACCGCCAGAGGAGAGTGACAATGAATCCCTATGATGAAGGACAAAAATCCTTTAGAGTTGGTAAACTGGGTAATCCTTACGCAGTAAACAGTAACAACAATAGGAGTTGGGAGTATGGGTTTAATACTGCATACTTCTCTAATCTAAAAAAAGTAAAAGATTATGAGCAAAGAACTAGAGAACGAGGCAAAAAAGTACAAGGCAAAAAAGACTAACTCTAAAACATTAAAGCCCCTTACTACACGCAGATATCTAGCAGGTCAAGCACTTGCTGGTATATTAGCTAATAGTAGAGGGGCTTTAAATATGTCTGAGGTAAGACGTACAGCATATGAGTGGGCAGACTTTATGTTAGAAGACTATTAAAATTTCTTGGCTTCTTTCTTGAGGCCAAGATCACTATCAAGAACATACTTAGTTACATAGTCTAGAATTTGTTGACGCCTATTGAGTTCTTCTGCAACACTACCAGAATTTTCTATATAGTCTTTAGCATTATCAAAACCTTTAAACTTTTCAGGGAAAGCTCTAAGCACTTGATCTAAGTCTTTACCATCTGCCTGAAATTCATGTTTCTTTAAAGCATATACATTTCTAATATACCCAGCATATTTATTACGTGTCTTTGGGTCGGATGAAACTTTATCAAGTCTTGATCTTGCAGCATCAACATTGATTGCAATTTGACTTTCAATAAAACCTTCTAAGAGTAATCTTTTATTTTCGTAATTATCACCAAGGCTATCATACGTAGTACCCGGTGGGTAAATAGGCATTGTTGTACTTAAATCAAAACTTCTTTTCCATACATCCCATTTAGGTGACATGGTTTGAGACATTGTATACTCTGCAAGATAGGCAACCATTGGGTTTACATCTTTTTTATTTCTTCTATAAGTCTTCCAACCTTTAAGACCTAACAATGTCATTTCTTTTTGTATAGTAGAGCTTGGTGGTTCTTGTACTGCACCAAAAGATTTAGTTATTGGATTCCAAGAACCTACAGGATTTTCATTAAAGGGTGTCCACCTTTTAAAATCAAATCCTTTTTTCTCTCCCCTTGAATAAGAAGGTGTGTAACTAAAGATAGGTAAGTCTATTAAAAATCTTGAGGCTTGGTTTTTAAATACGTTACTTCCTATTATATCTTCTAAGTAGTTTCTTTCTCCATAGTTTGACACACCACCTTCTTCACCTTTTAACATTAAGTTTCTTGTGTAAGGACTACCTGCTGCTTTAAATTCAAACTGACCATAAATATCTTTTGCAAATGTTTGTGGGTAGCTAAAGGTAGCAACTATATTACCTAATTGTTTTTCTAAACCTTCAGACATTTCTCCTTGTTTATAGGAGTCACTAATATTTTTTACTAATTCAAATTCAAAAGTAAAAGCACCTTTACTTAAATCAGGTACACCACCTAAGATTTCTCTAACTGTATCAAGAGAAGCTTTAGAGTTTAAAGGTAGTCCAGCCATGTATCTATATATTAGATCACCTGTTAAAAGATTAATAGCAAAAGGCCCAGCCATACGACTAAGATCAGTCTCACCACCATCATCTGAAACTAGTCTATCAAAGTCAATCATACCTTCTTTTTCTGCTGCATAAGCAGTAGCACCCATGACCATCATAGCACCTGTAAGTTGCCTTGCACCACGATCTAAGTTTGTTTTAAAGGGATCACCACCAAAGAGCTTTGACTTGTCTCCACCTATACCCTCATAGTCAGGATTATTAAAACCACCTATCATTTCATCAAGCTTTTTCATACCGCCTGTTGCAGTACCTATAAAGCTATAGTCATTAGCATACTCTAAATGGTTTGCTATGTACCGTGGAAACGGTGTGTCTAGTCCAACAGAAATAAGGAAGGGGTATTTATGGTGTAGTTTTTGCAAGTTCCTTGCACCAGCACCAAACAAAGAAGTGTCTTTCTTAAAATCTTTTTGGAAAGTAAATCGTTTAGCTTCATTTATTGCAAAGGCTAATGTATCTTCAGGTAAATCTTCTAGTTTCATAGGTGCACCATTATCTTTTCGTGCAGCTAAAAATTCTCCTAGACTACTACCTTGTTCCCTTAGCTTACGATCTAAAGAACCATACAGTGCTGCCTCTTTAAATACAGAGTCAGTTGCAATATTTAACGTGTTAAAAAACTTACCTATTTTAGGTAAGGTACTTGATGCATTAGCAAAGTCCATTGACCTAGTTGTTTCATAAAACAAATCACGAAATGCTAGTGGTGCTTCCTCTTGTAACAAACCTTTTAAAGCTATAGACTCTGCCTTACTAAAAGACATACCACCTAGAATAGATGTTGTGCCTTTAACCCAACCTCTCCTTATAGAGCCATCTGGCATAGTTTCTCCGACAGTACTTCTAAGTACATTTTTCCAGAATTGATCAGAGATATCTACTGTTAAATTAAAAACACCTGTGCCTACATTAGCAGCAGTAGTACCTAGTTGTGAGGTCATAAAGGCAATACGTAAAGAGTCTGCTTGTCTAGCACCCTCGACAGCCCCTTCAACAATTTTAGTTCCTATATTAGGTTTCTTAGGAGTACCTGCTACTTTTCCACCAGCAGTTTTAAATATTTCTTCTGCTTCAATATCAGTAATACTAGATACATTAGCTTTAGATAACACATCCATGTTTAGTAATGCTTGTTTTATTGCTGACCCTGACTGCAAAACTTTACCAGCACGTGACAAGTCAGACAAAAAGATATAAGAGAATTGTTCGTTACTAATATTATATTTATTTTTAATTGTTTCAAGGGCTGGGGTGTCTATCTTACCATCAGCAATAGCTCTAGCTAATACAGTAGAAATTCTTTCTCCGGGTTTCATCTTCAATGATTTTTTAATATCAAGAGATGCACCTACTACACCTTTAATAGTATCTAAACTTAATGATGTTGTTAGTTCTTGATTAATTTCAGATGAAAGGACAAGGCTTCTCAGCCCATCACCTAATGCAACTAAATCTTCATCTAGTTTATTTAACTTAACCCCTTCTTCTTTAGCTTTAAATAGTGATGCTACTTGAACTATATCATCAATAGACTCGGACAACAAATCAGGTTTAGCTTTTGAAATAGTTTTATTTGCTGCTTCTAATGCTATCTTTCTTGTGTTCTCTCCATCTTTTACACTATCGTACATAAGGTCAATGGCCCTATTGTTAGATTTATTATCAAGGAATCCAAAGAAAGAACCTATTGATGCCCCTAATGTACCATCTATAGTGGCATCTATAATAATATCCCCTGCACCATACTCATAACCTTCTACTACTTCTTCTCTTGTTTCATTCTCTGCATAAGAAGCACCAGCACCCATAGTACCTTCAAAAGCAAATGCTTTAACTCCATCTTTAAGAGCTTCAGTACCTAAGTTCTTTTTAAGTGTTTCTTTTATTGCAGTACCTGACACACCTTTACGTAGTTGACGAGATATTTCAGCACGTATAGCTAGTTGTGTAGCTTTTTTAGAAAGTTGAGCAGCTATCTTAGTGCCAAGACCAAAGCCCATTGTACCTACTGTAGCTAAAGTAGAAGGAGAGCTTGCAAAAGCCCTTCCATAGTCCCATGCACCTTCAAACCACCCAGTACCACCACCTTCACTAATATCATAAGCTGACATTAATCTACCAAAAGCTTGTTTACCTTCGTTAAATTTATTATCTCTTTTAATAATCTCAGGGTCTTGTTGGTTTTTAGGCGTACTATAATCCCTTTTTACATACAACAAATCTTTTACTGCTGTGGTTTCATTCGTGTTTTGAAACCGCATATGCTCTACAAAGTTATCAGCTAATCCTTCAACACCTAACTTCTTTATTTTTTCCGGTGAATAGTTATACCTACCACCAGTAAAAAAACTTTTAAGATCAGATTGAAAAGTTTCGTCTTCAACTAAATCCATAAAATAGTTATCTTGTGCAGCATCTACGTACTGTGCCATTAATTAGTTTCCTCTAACTTTATTATGTAGGATTAAGTGGATCAATAGGTTCCTCTTCACCACCCTCTTGAGGGGGTGGCATAATAGGAACTGTAGTTGGATTAATATATGGACCCCATATATCAACAGGATTTAAAGGAGAGGTATAATCAGAAGTTAAATTCCTTTTATATGCCTCTGCAAAGTTTTGCCCTGCCCATTCTGTACCAAACTGAGGGTTTGTAGCAGTACCAAAAGGTTTACCTGTTTTAGAGGTTAAAGCTGGACTTAAAGCTTCCATAACTTCTACTGCTTCTGCTACTAGAGTATCTCTACTTAATGTAAAGTTAAGACTTGTTTCAAAGTTTAAAATACTATCTGTGACTTTAGATATTAATGCATTAGCACTATCATCATCAAACGATCTGTACATGTCTTCACCTGTACCAGTTTCTATTACACGTATATCAAGAGCATCTGCTAAACTATTTGTTAATCTATTTTTAATTGCTCTTTTATCTGACTCTGAAATAGTTTGACCTTTTCCCGGAGCAAAGTTAAAAGGATCAACATCTGTAAGTGTTTCATTTTGTGTAGGAGATAGTTTTTTAATAGCTTCACTAAATGAACTTTCATCTGTAGCAGAAACAGAAGCTAATAATCCTTGCAGTTGTTCATCTTCTGTTATATAAGAGTTACCACCTAAGCCTTCTTGCACTGCAGCTAAACGATCAGCATCATTTGAAAGTTTATTATTTACATACTCATTTAACATAGGTATATATTCAGGATTAAGTTTTTCATTCTTACGTAAGTCTGTCACTCTTGCAAGAACATCTTCCAATTGACCACTTCTTTCTAAAGCAGTAGCTGTTTGTAGTGTAAATCCTATACCTGTTGCATCATCAACTCTTTGTTGTTTAGCTTTACCTTTTTTTCTTCGGGTATCCATTCTTTTAATAAGCTCTGGCAAAACTATCTCTTTAGTTTTAAGTAACTGATTAGCAAGAAATTCTTTTCTTTCTTTTTCTGCTGCAGTTCTTTCAACATCATACTGCCTAACGCCAGCCCAAAAACCTAATGCCATCTAACTATCCTCTCGCCATAAGACCCTGACGTACAGGCTCATCTTTTTCTACAGGTTCTTCTGTTTCTATTTCTTCTATTGCATCTATCGGTGCAAACATATCAGGGCTATCAGGTCTGTCTTCTCTAGCCATTTTAGCTAATTCAGCATCTGAAGTATCTAGTTCTTCTTTTTCATCACCTTTAGTATAATCAATACCTACTGCATCAGCAACATTAATAATAAAATTCTCAAGTGTTTTTTGAATAATAAGACTAATATCTACACTATGTATACCTTCAGCAACACCCCCTCTTAACATACCTTGAATTAATGTTTCAACACTCATGCCTTGCTCAAGCAATCCCATAGCACCGTCTAAAACTTCAGCATCATTAAGATGGTTCATGTATCCCATTAATACTTTTTCTACTGCGTCTTTACCTTGTATTTCAGATGGACGTTCATAGGGTGCATTACCCGGTTCTCTTAATAGAGATTGTCCGGGAATAGGTACAGTATTTTGAGGCATGTCCATTTCTTTATTTAGTGCCACTTATTTATTCCTTCTTTTCATCAATGAATCAGAGTTAAAGTCAGGAAGCATTACTAATTCTGCTTCAGCTAATCTCCTATTTCTGTTAATTCCTTCATCGTCTGTTGCTAAAGACCTAATAGCTGTAGATATTTTATCTACATCACCAGTATTTATTGCGTCCCTAATTCTATTAGGCACTCTACCATAGTTATAAGTGATAGACATAATAGCACCTTTAGCATTATTGCTTAGTCCATCCCAAGAATCACCTATATTATTTTTAATGATAGGTAAAAAATCTGTTTTAATTCTACGGTCAAGGTCTTGTTTAGCTTGAGCTTTATTTACTATAGTGTCTTGATCTACAGGAAAAATTTTACCTCTTTCCATATACTTATCACTACCATAACCTACTCTCCATACAGGTTTGTCTGCACCTTTTTTACGGTCATCGTAAGGTTTACTTTTAAAACCTTCAAACTTCATCAGTGCTTTAGTAGATACATTAACCCAATCACCACCTGCTATGTCAGTAGCACCAAACCCATCAGACCTAGTTACAGGAGTAACTCGTTCTTCTTTTTGTAGTTTTTCCATAATATCAAAAATACTACTTCTCATATCTGTATCTATAGCATTGTTAAATGTGTCCATAGTATTAGGTAAAGTATCCACAAAACTTTTAGCTTTGTTAGCTGCTCTAAGAATACTACCTTTTTTATATTGCTGTGTATTACCACGATACTTAAATCCTGATCGGCTTCGTTCTACCATTGTATTTTCCTAATTAAAAAGGCCAAAATAATTTCATAAGTGTAGTTGTTTTATCTCTTTCTTCTGCATACTCTAACTGCATTCTAGCTGCATCAGCTTCTTTGTCTGCAACCGTAAGACTAAGTATCCTATCTTTAGCACTTTCTTCTGAGTTAAAAAACATATCCATAATGTCTCGTTCTCTTTGCCAAACTTCATCAATACTTTTTGCTGTAAGCCCATTAGTTGTTTTAGCAAACTCCATGTTAGCTTCATTATCTGCAGCAGCATTTAAAGTAGAAGTATTCTGTCTCCATACAGCATTGGCTTGTGCAATAGCTAAAGAATTAGTAGCATTAAACTGATTACGTTGCTCTTGTAACTTAGCTACAAACTCTCTATTAGCATTAGTTTGCCCTGCATTAAATTGAGAAATAGCATTAGCTTGGGAAGAATTAAACTGTGCAATCTGAGAATTTAAGTTAGCTAAAAACTGAGCAGTTTGATTTTCACTAGTAGCATTAAATTGTTTAGCTGCATTTTCTGCTGCTGTGTCAGTTAAAATAGCTTGCTGCATTGATTGTGCCTTAAACATTTCTACTGACTGCCTATTAGTTAGATTAGCCATATCCATGCTTAAAAAGTTTTGAGCATTTTGTACTGCAGCTTGCTGTTGATTTGTTAGATTTTGAGTTTCAAGTTGGCTAATAGCTGATGCCTTTGCCATTACCATAGCTTGATTATTAGTTAAGTTAGCCATGTTCATACTATTAATAGCACGACTATTTTCTAATGCAATCTGTTGCTCTGCAGTAAAGTTCATGTTTGCTACATCACTAACCTTGGCAGCATTAGAAACTCTTGCTTGAAAAGCTTGATCAAACTCCATGCCCATAAATGTAGCACGTTGTTGTGCTGCAAGCATTGCTCTAGCTTGACGGTTACTAAGGTTCTGCATTTCAAATCCTGCAACAGTCTGAGCATCTGCTGAAGCAATAGGCAGTGCAGCTTCCATAGCGGCCTGTATAACGGCTTGTCCTGCCATGCTACTAGCCCCTAGTCCACGTGCAGCCATCTGTGCTGTGGCTGCTCTCATAGCCCCTGCAGCCCATGCTGGTGTAGCTCCACCCTCAAAGTCTTTCATCAACCCAGTAAGCTGTCCTTGTACTGTAGCTTTGTCAGAAGGGCTTGCAGTAGCAGCTTCTATTTGTTCTGTAAACACTGCAGCTTTAGCCGCATCAGCAACACCAGATATAAGTTCACCTTCTTTAATTTCCCTTTGAACAGGATTTTCCATAAGGTTAGCTGTACCTTGTGCAGCATTAAGATCACCTACAGCAGTAGTACTAGGGTCCATTGTTGCTGCTGTAATAGTTGCCTTATCTGATATTGTACCTTGTTGAGGGGTGACTTTGTCTAAAGCTTGGCCTACTTGATCTACAGAAGTTTTAGCAGCAATACCTGCAGCAGTAATATTTGCTGGCCCTTGCATAGGTGAAACTACAGCATCTTTTGAACCTTGGGTAATTATGTCAGGTACTTGCCCTGTATTAGGGTCTATGTTAGTACCAGTAGTATTAGGGTCTATGTTTGTTACCTCTGCTTTTTTTAATACAGAAGCTGGATCAATAAGAGTATTTCTCATTAAGTCCGATTGACTTTGTGCCATTTGTGTTTGTAAAATACCACCAAGATTAGAAATTTCTGATTGTGCTTGTAGTATTTCTTCTTTTTTAGCTTCTACTGCTTCTACAACTTTTGGATTATCTTGATTAGCAGTAAGTAAATTATTTAATTCTAATTGTAAAACACTAAGTTTATTTTGTGCTTCTTTAGATGCTGCAGGTATATCCCCTTTTAAATTTTCAGCATATTTTTTAGCAGCTTCAGTAGCATCTCTAGCTTCTTCTTCTTCTGGTGTCATTACAGGAATAGTTGCATCTGTAGATGTGCCTATATCACTTCCATCTGGATTACCAGTTCCACCTACAGAATCTTCATCAACAGGTAAAAGTGGATCAGCAACAGAAGGATCACTTACTGTAGGTTGAGTTACTGTAGGTGTAGGTTGATAACTAAGTTCTGCAGCGTCTTTTTCACCTTGTGAATAATGTTTAACTCCTCTGCTATCGTAAAATATAGGATCACCTGCCGCATAATTTGTAGGTACAGGTTGTCCTGTATTTACATACGTTCCAGCAGGGTTGCTATATTCCATACTAGTGCCTGTTCTAGCACTAATTTCTGATGCAGTATAACCTAAACCGGGAGGTCTATTATCTAATATAGGAGCAGAAGTAGCACCACTTCTAAGAGAATTATTCATAGCTGCGGCTAATTGTGATGATTCTATACCATCTTCAGAAGCTACATAATAACCACCACCGGGCATATCTGCTCTGCTTATAAATTGTACCCTTGCTGTCATTATTCAAATCCGTCCTTTAATCCATCAAGTATATCTTGAACTGAAACTTTCTTCTTTGCATTAGGTGTATACCTGCACATAAATTGTTTTGGGCATTCCTTGAAACTATAACTAGGATAGTGATACCCTATTGTACCATTAGGTCCACGGTAAATGCAAACTTTTTCTTCTCTTATCTTTACTCTTTTTGCTAGTTGGCATATTACAAACTCAGGGTTGCTTAATAAACCTGCCAACACTAAAGGCATAACTGTAAGAACACCCATTAACTAACTCCTAGTATTACTAAATAAATGCCCCCACCTAATGTACCAAGAATTAAGAACGATAGAGTGGCTATGGCTAAGTTATTCTGTATTTGTCTTTTAGCTTCCATAGCCTTATAAACAGTCTCTTCACGATCCTTACGTATTTGCCTACGCATACCTAACATTTCATCGTATGTGCCAAGACCAAACCTGTAGTCTAACATAAACTTTATTTCTTTTTCTTTTTCAAGCAATGTCTTCTTACGAACAATAATGTCCATTGCTTCTTGTTCTATGTTGTCAGTACCGTGTGTCTGCTTGTCTAACCACGTAGGGTTCTTACGTTGGG
>Ga0098060_1001049_pt1 | contig 11494 bp, 13 predicted proteins | sample 21_taG_FD_77063 | JGI IMG/M metagenome (GOLD analysis project Ga0098060, IMG submission 77063) | Marine viral communities from the Subarctic Pacific Ocean - 21_ETSP_OMZ_AT15319 metaG | ecosystem: Environmental > Aquatic > Marine > Oceanic | place: Pacific Ocean | collected 2015-01-19 | reverse complement strand
TTATGGATACAAAGAAGTTATACAAGGAGGAATGGCAGGGGCAGGCATAGGTGTTGCGTTCGATGTTATTTCAGGACAAGGTGTAGATTTCTCAAGAGTTCCGTTTGGTATTAATATGGATGTAGATTTGACTAATGATTATCCCAACACCTTATATCTTTTCGTTCATTCAAAACAGACCCTCGTTATGTCTCCCAGCGGAGTTCAAGTAATTACTTAAGTTGATTAAATAAAAAATATTTTTTAACATTAATTTTTTTTATATTATATATTATATATATAAATATGGAACAAAGTTCAAGAGCACTCGCATCTAATCCTATGTCCTCAAATGCTGAAACACAAATTCCCGACCTCGTAAAGATAGGAGCAATCAAAACTGATACTCTAATCGATGTCGAAACTTCGATACTCGAACCAGTCCAACATTCGCAGACGCAATGCAGATTTCGTCTAGAAAACAAGGGAATTTTGCATTCGAATTCGAAGTTAGTTTTTAAGATGACAAATCCAGGAGCTACTCGTAGTGCTTACTTTCCAATAAATATTGGGATTTTTGCACTGATAGAAAACTGCCGAATATCGAGTGGTGGAAAAACTTTATTTGAATCAAGAGATAGTAATATGCTGACGGCATACGAATCTATGTTTTTGTCTAACGAACATAATACCGAGAGGGAAATTTTCACAACTGGCAGATTAATGAACCATAATATGTTATATGATGTAAATGCAAGCGGTGCAAAAAGCACAGGTGTTTATATTGATACTGGAATGGATACTGAAGCAAAAAGTAATGATACACTTATGCCATCTTTTATTGAATTGAAGAATGAAGCACAATTTCAAATCAACCTTTCCGATTTGTTCCCTTTCCTGAAATTTCAGCAATTGCCACTTTATATGCAAAAAGAGCAGGTCACTATTGAATTAGAGTTCAGTTCTAACGCAAAAAGAATGTGGCAAGATGCAAGTGAGAGTATTACTTTCGATATTGATACTTCACAAACAAAGTTGATTGCCGATTACCAATATTACCCTGAATCGATGATGGAAGCATACGCAAATGCGAATAGGTCGCTTCAACTTACATATAATATATATCGTTTATCTAAACAAACTATAGATGCTACTGGAAATCTTAAAGTTCGTAATATTGGTGGAAACGGTAGAATTTGCACTAATGTTATTGCTTCTCTTCAAGATGATACTTTGACTGGAGTTGAAAATCCATTAATCAGTTATTCTAGTTTAGCACCAGCAGGAACAGGAACGAGTAATGGTTCGATTACTCTTAATCTCAAATATAATAATCATTTGTTATATCCTATTGATGTTGATAATTACGCTCATCACCAGCACAATACAGCACAATCTCGAGGAATGGTGCCGTTTGTAACTCGTTATGAATACTGTGGCGAAGGAACTGAATTGTCTGTTGCTGAAGATACATTTGAAGGTGCTGATATGAGAGTAAGAATGAAGGGAGCGTTCTGTTGGCAATCTCACCGTCTTAATAGAAATGAAAGGGTTAATTCTCGAGGTATTGAATACCAAGCAACTTATCAAACTAACGGAGGTTCTCGCACTCAAAGGATATGGGTTGAATCTGTGAGGATTGCTACACTTGAGGATGGCGTCTTCCAAACGGCAGATGCTTAAATAGAAAAATATATTCTATTTTAAAATATTCTTTTTTTAACAATATAAATAATAATCTTAAGAGTATATATATAGTATGTCAAAGGTTCAACCTGATATTCAATCATATATAGATACTCAATTAATAGAATGTTCTAGGTTGAGGTCAATTGAATATAATGCGAGTGATAATAATAATAAACCAGCATTATTTACAAATACACAATCAAACGGAATACATATACAAGAAGGAGATAAGATAAGTGTTAATTCTGCTTATGTGAGTGAGGTTGGAGCAGGTGGAGAGGTTATTGAAATATTAGGGAAAAAAACTGGAGAACAGATGACGATTGAATATACAAATACGAGTGAAACTGTTGATGTTGATTTTTCACCTTTAGGATATAATCCATATCCTTTTAATGCGAGTTTATCATATCTTATGGATAATTCACATTCAAAAAAACAAGCATTAACAACTATAAAAACAAAAACATTTGATATTACGGATAATAAGATATTTTTTACGAATAGTTATTACAAAACTTCAAATGGTGAGGGATATTTTCATTTACCGAGAAGGTTTGCTACATCTAATGTATTGGAAGATATTGAAGGAATATATGATGCTATACCGAGCGGAGTGCCTGATGGTATTGACGGAACATCATTAAGAATAGCGACTTATATGTGTAATACTTGGTTGCCGAATTATTTTATAAATGCTACAGCAAATAAACAAATATCACCTGATGCTTATGGAGAGGTATATAGTAATATGCCTGAATGGTATTCTATGTGTAGAGCAGACCATCAATTAAGTCCATTTGTTTATGGCAACCCACTTAATACCACATTATATCCTCCACATCTTGTTAAAAAAAATGATAATTCAAAATATAAAATATATAGACGAGAAAAAACAAACTGGTTTCCTGCTTATGACACTACGGCAGATTATAAAACAAGTATGACACCTGATAATAAAGGACATTTTCTACGAGATATTGCCCTCAATATATATCATCCAGTAAATGATTTACAATCAATAGAATTAGATACTGGTTTTGATACACCACAAAATATAGCACAAAGTATAACAGAACAATTAAATACTACAACAGAAAGAGATATAGGAGTATATGCTTTTAATACGAGTGCTGTTGGATTGAGAGGAGCAAGTTTAACTGCAGGATATAAAAATATTGAATTAAAGAGTTATTCAAGATTAACAGAAACTCCATTATTCAAAGCGTTTGAAACTGCTACAGAATCAGGATTAATTCAAGATAATAGTAGAGCATTTTTTAGTGGTGCTTATAATAGTGGAAGTGGAATAGCATTTACAAGTTCAACAAGTGACGCAAGAATATATAATCAAGGAACATTAAATTATTTTAACTCGTTTCATCATATCGGCGTAAAAAGACCTGAAATATATGATGCTGGTTGTAAATTTAATGGAGATAGACCTGATTATGCGTTTCAACAAGTAGTCAATAAGGTCGTTAATGATGTAAATGGAGTTGATATAATAACAAATCTTGCTTGGGATGAAATAAACAACGCTACTGGTAATTACTTTTTAGATGATTTGAAAGATTTGTTTGACGCTCAAGGATTATATCCTGAATTGTTTGATTATTATTTTTCTAATGGACTTGTTAAAAGTGACGAAATATCAGTAGATACAAAAAGATTTTTACATATAAACGAAACAAATACAAGTGATACTCAATTAGGATGGGATAATTGGGGATATGTTAATAGTGCGAGTAGTTTAAGTGATACACCATTAGATGCTACACTTAATGGAAAAACGAGTTTGCCATTATTTGTAGATTATGATAAATCACAAAAAGATAATTTAGATAAACAAAAATACGGATGGAATAATAATGATAAGTGGGGTGGATACTTTTTTAGAGGGACAAATTCACTTGGAGAAAGACAAAATTATATATCTGTTAGATTTAGTTTAGTAACTGAATATGATGTAGGTGGAATAACTGTGTTATTTAACGCTTCTAATGAAATTGAAAGTGGAAGACCCATAGGATATGATATGCACTTTTCAGCATACGGAAATAGTATGATTGCTTTACATAGTGGAAAAACTATGTTTAATTGGGCGGATGTAGGAGCAACAAATTATATGAGAAGGAATGTTTCAACTACCCCTACTATAACTCAAGAAAACGCAACTCCATCATTAAGTTTATTTGAAGATTTAGGAGGTCGCTTGTATGCGAATGGATTTGATAAGTTCCAGTATTTATATTTAGGAGCATTAAATCCAGTTATTAATTTTGATACTGTTAGTAATAGATTTGCTTTTGGCGGTTTATCCAGTCCTGAATATTCAGGTAATTTTGTAGATGCTGGAGATGATTTTACTAACAATATACACTCTGTAGTAAATCCTAATCCTCAACAAGAAGTTTATTTTATAAATAAAAGATTAAAGAAAAATAGTTATAGTCCATCATTAGTGCCATATAATAGTTATAGGTCATATCCAGCAAATAAAACTTGGAGTGTTGCTCCACCAAATCCGTATGCGACTGATGTAACTTATGAAGTAATGAATCCATTATTAGAAGAGTGGATAGTATATGATACTCATTCAGGAATTGTATGGAATGATTTTGGTAGTGATAAATTAAATTGGAGTTCTAATAGTATGTTTGGTATATTAGGGTTTGATTATGATATTTTACATCCAACAAATCCAAGTAATTTTCAAACAATATTTAATGTGAATACTGCAAGTCCAAATACAAATGGAATTACAACTAATTCATTAGTGAAAAATACTGATATTTTAGCACAAACTCAAAATCGTTCAGGAGCACCATATTATAATTATACTATGGCATACACAGTAGGATATAATATAATTGGAGGTCATTATCAAAGAACAATCAATCATCCAGCAGGTTCTACTGGTATTGGATGGGTTAGTGCTGATAAACGAGAAACTGGATTAGATTTACCACAAATCGCACAAGATACTACAACTGCTTTTATTAGAGCAAGTAATCTACCAAGAAAAACAATTCGTCCATATTATTTAATTCGTTCAAATATTATAGCACAAGATAGTTTTATAGCATCTCTCGGTAATCGTCTCCCTATTATAGCTGTTGTTAATAAGGTTAATGGTTATGCAGATTACTATACAAAAGACGAAGAAGGAGTAGAATTTACAGCAACTAAACCATTTACAATTAATTCAATAACTACAAGTATTCATAATCCCGACGGAACATTAGCGGATGTTAGTGAATCTTCATCTATTATTTATAAAATAAAGAAATCAAAGAATATTACTCTCAATTTGAGTGATGTTGTATTAGATATGTAGAATATTAAATATATATGTAGAGAATAATTGAATATGTAAATATTACAACCCCCCTAAATCGAGAATAAAACTATATTCGAAGGGAGGGGATTTTTCTGCAGAAAGTTTTTTCTTGAATTTTAGTGATTTTAATATATACTATCTAATGTAAATATTACATATAGTAGTAAATATACTATTATTATAAGTTTAAATATAATTATTATTATCTTATTAAAGATAAATGAAGATTTCTGTATTGTTGCCAATCAAACTAAATAATCAAAGATTACCTGATAAATCATTTATTGAGTTACAAGGACAACCTTTATACGAACACACATTCAAAAGATTAGTTGCTTTTCAAAAAGCAAACAAGGATAAGGATGTTAATTTGTATTGTTATTGTAGCGATGAAACTTTTGAAGAAAACTTGCCACCTGAAATAGATTTTATACAGAGGTCTCCATATCTAGATAAACCTGAAACATTAATTCAAGAGGTTATAGATAATTTTGCTAAATTAGTTTCAAGTGATATATATATATTGACACATATTACAAGTCCTTTTCTTTCTGTTGATAGTATGACAAATGCGTTAAATATAATGATTAGAGATAAATTAGATAGTATATTAAGTGTTAGAAAAATCAGTAATTTTTGCGATTATGATGGAGAACCTGTTAATTATGATAAGGATAATGTATTACCTACACAACAACTCCAATCCGTATTCGAACATACCAACGGTTTTTTTATGTTTAATGATAAAACTTGTAAAGAAGGTAAGAGAATTGGTAATAATTTCAAGTATTATGTAGTTAATGATTATGAGTCAGTTGATATAGATACATTTGCAGACATAGAGTTTGCTAGAAAGTTTAGATATTAAATATTTTTAGTTTCGAAAATTTGAATATATATATAATTGAGAATGTATATAGAGAGAGAGAGAAAGATGGATAATTGTAAGATAGTTCAATCCATTCTTGATGAAAACAAAGCAAAATTGTCATCTAATGATTACAAAATATTATGTGATGAAATGAAAAAATTGTATAAGTCAAAAAGTTATTGTAAAGTGTTGAGATTTTATTGTGAAACAAGAGTATCTATGAAAAATGATTCAAACGACCATCATATGACAAAGATGACTACTGATTCATTTAGTTATAATAGTGATGGTGGTGGTAAGAAATCAAAACCAAAATTGTTGAAAGATTTGATGATTAAGTCAAAAATGAAGCAAAAAATGTTTAATTTAGAAATAAGAGAAAAAGCGTTGTGTCTATTGCCTATTGATTTGAAAAGTGGTTATATTAGCGATATGTTGTATGATAAATTGAAAGAAAGGATGGAGGGTGGAGACCTTGCTATGTGTTTTATGAATGGTGGATATAATATATTAGTAGATGGTGGTGGTGGAGATTTTGTTACTGAACGAGATTATAGAAGCAATTATGCAGGAGAAGATAGTGATTAAATTACATATTAAAAATAAAATATATATTATTAATAAATGGATATTGAATATGACATAGATTATATATTAGTTGGCGGTCAAGTTAAAACTGGCGGATTTTGGGATTGGATTTTGAATTTAATTAATTAATTTGTTTAATTTTTTTTTATCTCGTCTAACACACATTTTATAAAGTTTTGCGTCATTCAAAGGTGTATAGCGAGGTTCTCCACCATTATTACCTAATTTAATATATTCAAAATAATTAATATATTTTTTAGGGTATAATTCATTTAAATAATTATCACAATACCAGTTCTTCAATAGAGGATTAAATACATATCCAAATGTTTCAAAATGAGTTTTATGTATCATAAATTGGGTCATCGGTAATTGTGGATTTCCACTATCACCTGCACTAAATCCAATATTGTTATTTAATTCAAGTTTAGTAATCATCAACGGCAACCATAGTTTATCATCAGGATATACAATATCATCACCAATACAAAAAATATATTCATTACCATCTTGTATTGCTACTCTTGTTAAATGATTCCATATTGAAACAACATTACCTTTTTCATTATTATTTATAATAAATGTTAAATTTAAATGAGGTAGAAATTGAGGTAGTGCTCTGTATTTACTGACAAAAAAAATATCATCATCATCTATACCGATATAAACATTTATCTTTTCATATTTTAATTTAGATAAAGATTGATATAAATATGAATCTTTAATATGAGTCCATTTTCGTTTATTACTTGTTGTAGGAATTACGAATGCGATTTGTTTATCCATTATATCTTTAATAATATATTAATTTTTATATTCAAACTTACAATATATTTTTTATGTTTGAGAGTTTTGACTTTAATATTTCATTTTCTTTAACAAGAGCATCATATTCTCGTTTCTTATCAAAATATTTATTATACCAATAAGAAACCATATTAAACCATATCAATTTATTATTATTATTATTTTCAATATGTGCTTTCATTATATATTTCATATTATTACGCTTTTTAATCCAATTGTTAATGCTTGATAGAAACGGATAATCAAAATCCAACAAAGTATTCAAAAACTTAATAGATGGTGGTGGTTCATCTTCTACTGGTTTTTCATTTTTTTTCCATACAAAACATATATCAGTTGTTTTTGTAGCAAAGTTCTCACCTTGCCTCAAATCCAATTCTTCATCACATTTTCTATAACCAAAATCATTAGTAAGTTTATCATATATTTTTTGACTGATATTGATACACATAACACCTCCATCTTTGAGATGTTTGAATGATAAATCGAGCGATGGAATAAGAAACTCTTTAAAATATTGTTCTATTGATTCAAACAGAGGCATACCTTCATATTGTTCTAGATTAATATATGGTGGAGATGTAAGGACACAATCATATTCAAGAAACTCAAGGAAACCATCAACATCTTTCATTTCTAACATACTTTCATATTCCATACCACAAGAATTAACTATTTCCAAATCTTCCATCATTTTATCATAACCTTCTTTCAATTTAATATTTGTATCAAATCCTATATAACCAATATTCATACTGGATGCTCCAAGCATACGACCACCCCATCCAGCAGTAAAATCCAATACACAAGTAGCATTATATTTAGTATATATATATTTAGCGGTGGCAGGTTTGAAAAACACAATAGCACCTTTATTAATTCTATTACATTCATAAACATCAACAGGCATAGGATATGGTTGTTTATCTCGTCTGTTTCTTTTAACTGAATCTTTCCATAGTTCTTGTTTCATTTCTTCATCATCAAATATTTCTTTCAATAATGCTCTGTCTTGTCTGCGACAATTCAATAGATTTTCAAACTGATAATTATACAATATTGGATTTCCACAAAACTTTTTAGCATTAGTGAGTGCTTTGTATTTACATAATGTTTTGTAATTTTTTTTGATTTCATCTAAACTTAATATTTTACAATCAAGAATATCTTGATATGTGTAAGGCATTTCATCAGGAATTGGTTTTGACATCGCCATTCTTTCTTATATTATAATATATACTTATTTTTAAGTATATTCATTTTCAAATTTTATCTTGTATAAACTTTTTTTCTTGTCTGCGGTAATATGCTTCTTCAAGTATTCTCTCTCTGTTCTTCAAATACCATTTGCGTTTAACTTTTTTGATTTCTTCTTTACGGCTTTGATAATAACATTTTTGACAAAAAAAATGATACTTACATTTTTTCTCATCATAAGTGATATTACAAACTCGGCATACATTCATAGGGTCATAGGTGTAATTGTAATCGGTTGATGCTGTCATATATACACCAGGTATATAAATATATATTCAATCAAACGAATCAATTTCATTTCTCAATCTTCTAATAGTTATTTCTTGTGCCATATTTACTCGTTTCAATTCGTTCATCTGTGCTTTTAATCTTTTGATTTGATTGTCTTTACAATTAATTTTATCTAATGCCTCATTAAGTTTTGATTTCTTTTTAGTATTATATAGTTTAGTATAACATTTTTGGCAACAATCTACATACTTTTCAACATTCTTATCATACATTTCATCGCAGTGCAAACAGAAGTGCCAATCCCTGATAGGCATTTCTGCCGTTTTAACTTATATTTATATATACACTTACATTTATATATATTTCAAATTTTAACTTAAATAAAAAAAACTGGCGATTTAGTTTTTTTGTTTTGTGATATATTATTGTATGTATATTTTACATTCTAACCATTCCAACCACACCACCAGTATTGATTGCGTCTATTTGTCTCTTTTGAAGAATAATTAAAATCTATCAAATCCTCCATCGTATTATGACAAGCAATTTTACATCCGCTTCGTCTCTCCCAAACTTCATAATTCTTGATTACATTATATTCAAAGAAACAGATTGGTTTTGCAGTAGATTTGTGATGATGACTGAATGATGGAATATATGAATGAATTAAAACATTTGCTTTTCTCTCTCTGTTAAGAGTTAGTTTTTTGAAACGACTTCTTAAAACTTTGATTTGTTCTAAATGATATTCTTGTAATCTTGATACTAATATTTCAACTGTTACACTATTTCTATCCCAATATTCTAATTTTTTATCATACTCATCCATAACTTTTTGTTTTATATCACCATCAGCACCTCTACCAACGACTATTTTATGCTTTTTCCACAAATCTTTATATCTGTCATACGATTTAGTAATTTCACTTATTTTTGATTGGAGTAAGGGCGAGATACATTGCATAATGATGTCTTGCTTTTCTACTCTGCTGATGACTTTATCTTGTTGAGAATCATAATATCTTATGTTATTAAACATAATCTCATTTTTTAGAATATCCAACTTTTCTTCAGCATAATTACAGATTTCGGTGCAAGCACAAGCATAAGCATAATCTACTTTAATAACGCCTCCTGTTGAACCGCTTGTTGAGAATGATGATACTTGAAATCTATTATTGTTATATGATTTACTGTATTGTTTCAATTCAGGTAATTTCATTTTCATACATTTAACATATTCATCATCAGCAACAGTATTGCTGAATATATTTAACAATCTATGTATTTTAATGTTTCCATTAAATGTTTTGATATAATCAATCAATTCCCTTTCAATATCAGGCGGACAGTCAATACTAGTCAATTGACGAAATAATTGACTAATTAATGACATCTCCCCCTTCTTGTGATAATATTATGATATATGGATTCTCAAATTCACTTCCCAGTTTTACTAACCCTTTTTACCAAAAAACCTCGCTGACGAGTGGAGGTTTTTTGTGGTGTGATATAATATTGTATGTAATATTTACTAAAACAGATTATGAGAATCTACTTTTAGTATTTCATTTTTAAAATAATATGCTTTTCCATCTTTTGATAATTGTGGATGATATATTAATTCTTTTTCTTGGTAAAGACCAGTCAGTTTCATTTCTATTATATATCCATCAAACTCACCCTCACCAAAATTAGCATCATACCATTCTCTAAATGTATCAAAGGTCAATTCTTCACCTGCTTCTTCTTCCGCCATTTGTTTATTTTTTTCATATTCTTTTTTGTAATATTCTGTTTCAACCATTTTTCCATCTGCAATCAAACCTTTTACATCATACATCTTAAACATAACCAACCTATTAGGAAACTGAACGATATGCTCTGTGTATGACATCTTCCCCCTTCTTGTGCTGATATTATTTATATGGATTGTCAAATTCTCTTCCCAGTTTCACTAACCCTTTTTACCAAAAAATCCTCGCTGACGAGTGGAGGTTTTTTTGTTATATGATATAATTTTTAATGTATGTAATATTTAGAAATCGCTGTCGTCGTCGCTTTCAGTTTCATTTTCAGGTTCAGGTTCTTTACCATTAGGTTCTACACCTAATTTCTCTCCTAGAAACTCCCAAATATCAAAATCAACATCTCTGTCTCCATCTTCATCATAACTGTCTTGTATCGCCTTAATCAATTTGTCCCATTTTTCAACTTTCACCTTGTTTTCTTCTAATGCTTGTGTATTCAACTTATCCAATCTTCTATACTCTTGAATAATACCAATCATACATTTTAACCTTTTGTTGAGGAGGGCATTTTCCTTTGTAAGTTTATCCATTTTGTAGTATATTGTGTGTCTTTTATAGTGCTGATACTCTCAAACTAGATTCTCAAATTCACTTCCCAGTTTTACTAACCCTTTTTACCAAAAAATCCTCGCTGACGAGTGGAGGTTTTTTTTGTGGTGGCGTATGCTGTCGAACTAGATTTAATTTTGAATAATAGTGATAAATAGAGTCAAGGTGACCCCTGCAACTAAACCAAATAGTATAGTTAAGTATGTTCTCTCACAATCGTCAGTATAGAGAGTGTCTATCTCTCTAGTAGGTTCGCTGTATCGCTGTTTGGTTCTGTAAATGTGTTTATTATTAGTAGATTTTCTGTGTGCCATTTTGTAGAGTATAGTGTGTATTTTATAGTGCTGATATTATTTATATGGATTGTCA
>Ga0098060_1001032_pt1 | contig 11651 bp, 19 predicted proteins | sample 21_taG_FD_77063 | JGI IMG/M metagenome (GOLD analysis project Ga0098060, IMG submission 77063) | Marine viral communities from the Subarctic Pacific Ocean - 21_ETSP_OMZ_AT15319 metaG | ecosystem: Environmental > Aquatic > Marine > Oceanic | place: Pacific Ocean | collected 2015-01-19 | reverse complement strand
GATAAATTTGGTATTGAAGTATGTTGGTGTTAGCTAAAATAATTGTATTTGAACATTTAATTAAATACTTATAGATATGAAAAAGAAAAAGGTTATTAAGAACAAAGGTCTATTCGACCACATTACACACATCACACAAAAACAAACTAAAGGGTATTGGGACTCTCTAAACGAAACAGAGAAGAAGCAATGGTCTAATTATATGATACATAGATTTCTATCTATGAAGATGGAGTATGCGGAAGTGGTAAATGAAATTCAAAAATACAACTTGAAACCAAAAGACTTATATAAATTATACACCAATGTTCTACCAAAGAAAAGAGAATGGTTAAAATATACAAAAGGAAAGAAAGATATGAAATATGAAAAATGGTTAATCGAGGTAGTTGCAAAACACTACGAGTCGAGTCTATCTGAAGCCAAAGATTATCTACAAGTGTTTTATTCTACCGAACAGAATAAAGCAAACCTAAAAACCATATTACAGAAATATGGAATTGAACCAAAAGAAATTAAAAAACTAAATTTACCATAAAAGAAGGGGCCAATGTATTTATATCTTGACGATGTAGGATGGTCATTAATGGACACAGGATTTGGAAATCGTATGCAATATTGGGAATATGCATATGAATTGAACAGACAAAATAATTTTAATTTTAAGATGGCAGTTGAAGAACGAATGTGGGCAGAAACAAAGTATTTAAATTTCCCATATACTGAAACATTTGATGAACCTTTTGCTGACTTCCTTCCACCACAGAATTTACCATTTCTTGATCCAACACTACCTCCTGTAACATTAGACACAAATAAAAGTTATAATGTTCTTGATAACTGGCCACCATACTTTGGTGAGAATGAAAATTCTTGTTATGGAAAGCATGTATCTGTAATTACATTGAAGGACAAGGTAATTGAAAATAAAATAAAAAGATTAGTAAAGGATCGAATTGGTATACATATCAGACATTGGCCAGTACTGGATGAAGATGATAGAGAAGATTCAGTAGATAGATTTGATTATGAAGCCAAGATGATATTGGTAAGAAAGACAATGGATAAGTATCCCGATTCTAAGTTTTATATCAGTACGGATTGTACATATGATAAGCCTGGTCAAACACCACCATTACCAGATTTTAGAAAAGAATCCCAATGGATATCTGAAATTTATAGGGATTATGATGTTGTAGATTATAGAGATGTATTGGATGTAAAAGATGTGGTGTCGGGTATATTTCCTGATATCGATAATAATGGATGGGAGATGGTATTAGATGATGAAGGAGCTCCTATTAAAGAAATTCGTAATTGGTACAACTCTCCAACAAAGGAGATTGGATTTTTTGATAAATATGCACAATCAACAACAGATGTAAAAATATACAGAGATTGTGTTGATTTATTTGGATTGATTTATAGTAAAAAATTCATAGATTCGAGAGAAACAGGACCACAATCGTCTTGGAGTGATTTCGTTAACCATTACAGACAAGATATATGGCAAGAGTAAATTATGAAACTCTCGGTAAACTCATCGAAGTTGATGAGAAGGACTTAGAGTTCGAAAGGGTTACAAATTCAATAGATGTCGTTGATATAGAATATGGTGTAGAAGTCATATTTGATTACTATCGTAGACATGGATTCCCCCACTACACAATTCGTGAAGATGAAAAACACGACCATTTAAAGAAACTGAGAAAGTTTGATGTTGATACGATATTCAAAGATAATCAGATTATTCAAACTATGCATGGATTGAGGTTATGTTGGACTTATCATCCACATTTTTGGGAAATAGTGTGTGGTAGTGCAAAAAAATCACCTATGGATATATTCCACGATGATGATATGTTTAAATCCACGATTCGTAAGTGTTGGAAATGGGAACAGAAACATTATAAAGGTGAGGACCCAAATGGTGAAAGGAATATATTTCACGAAAATAGATTGAGGCAGTCCATAAAGATTTATAGTGGAACTCAATCCGTGAGTAATTTCAGACCTACAGCAGCAAAACTAATATATGAAAAGTTTGGTGGTGATGGAGTCATTCGAGATATGAGTTGTGGTTGGGGTGGAAGATTACTTGGATTTTTATCTGCAAAAAACACCAAACATTACATTGGTACAGAACCATCTACGAGGACTTACGAAGGTTTGTTGCAGATGAGCAAAGAATTTGATTATATAAATAAAAAAGTTGATATATATAAACAAGGGAGTGAGGACTTCGTTCCTAAAAAAGAATCAATCGATTTATGTTTTACCTCACCACCCTACTTCGATACAGAGAAATACTCAGATGAGGAAACTCAAAGTTATATTAAATTCCCATCCAATGATGAATGGGTAAATGGATTTTTAAAAAAGACCATAGAGAATTGTTACTATGGTTTAAAACAAAATGGTTATATGTTAATGAATATTGCAAACACACCAAAGTACAAATTTATAGAAGAAGAAACCGTAAGGATTTCCAAAGAGTTGGGTTTTATCCAAGAGGACACCTTACAGCTAACATTATCAAGTGTGATGGGAGCAGGATATAAGTATGAACCTGTTTTTGTCTTTAAGAAAAAGGAAGTATAATGACGGATTCACCAGTTTTAAAAGTTAATTATGGAGATATGCCAGGTATGAAAAGTAAAACACAACTATTCTTTAAAAATTTAGAGTGGGGTATAAATATAAAATCTAATACTATGTATTTGACATACGAAATAGAACAAGATACATTGTATGCTGTAACCACTCGTTTTGATAACTTTATACAACATAACGAAGGTAAAGATATAAATTTAATAATTTCATCATATGGTGGAGATGTATATTCTATGTTAGGAATAATAGATTATTTTAAATCTTTACCAGTAAAGGTCAATACACATTGTCTTGGAGCCTGTATGTCAGCAGCCGCAGTAATACTTGCATGTGGAACTGGTAACAGAACAATCACAAAGAATTCTACGGTGATGGTTCACGAGGGTTCAGCATTTGAGAGTGGTAAAACCTCAGATGTTTTAAAAGGTGCAGACCACTTAAAAAAATTACAAAGTAATATAAATAGAATAATGGCAGAAGTCACAGGAAAAGACCAAGAATTTTGGGATAAGGTTTCACAACACGACACATATTTAACAGCAGAAGAATGTTTAGATTATGGTATAGTGGATGAAATTATTTAAAAAAACAGTTGACTTTTATGTTAATTATGTGTAAATTCCAGTATGGAATAAGGAGAAGTATATGTCAGAAATGATAAAAGAATCTAAGAATAAAAAAGAAGTAAATGGTGATATTGTTTCAATGATGGAATTAGAATGGCCAGAGATGACTAAAGAATTTAAAAGATTACAAAGGGAACAATACGAATTGTTCTTACACAAGCAACACGATTACGGTCCAGGTAACATAAGTGTTGGAACACAATTACAAACCGAAGAAGAAATACATTTATCACTTACAGGTTTGTGGTTCAGAATGAATGATAAGATACAGAGGTTAAAAACTTTACTCATGGGTAATAGAGATAATGCTGTAGAAGGTGAACCAATGGAAGATGCTTATCTTGATGTTTCAAACTATGGAATAATGGCGACAATCGTTAAAAACGGAAAGTGGGGTAAATAATGTATAGATATGATTGTGAAGTAGGATTCTATGAATCAGAATCATATATCGGATTGATGTGGGAAATATTAAAACATCGAACCTGGCATTTATTTACACACGGAAAATGGATGGATTAGGAGACTAAAATGAGAACAGCAAAATACTTTACAGCCACATGGTGTGGTCCTTGTAAAGCATTCAAACCAGTAATGAATGAAATTAAAAGTGAAGGATACTCGATACAATTTATTGATGCAGATGACAATCAAGCTCTGATGCAACAACATAATGTTAGGGCAGTTCCAACCACGATAATAGAAGAAAACGGAGTAGAAGTAGATAGGTTTATGGGAGCACTTCCAAAAAACCAAGTTATTCAAAAATTAAATGGCTAGAAAAAAATCAATATCATATAGTCAGTTTGCACTATGGGAACAATGTCCCTATTCTTGGAAATTGACCTATGTAGATAAGGCAATACCATTCACAGATAATATCTATACAATGTTTGGTACAGCTATGCACGAGGTTCTACAGGAATACCTAAAGGTTATGTATTCCGAAAGTATTGTAGAGGCTGACAAATTACTTCTTAATGAGGAGCTCGAAGATAGAATGAAAAAAATCTTTATGGAAATCAGACTCAAAAAAGGTGGAGAAGAATTTTGTACTAAAAATGATATGTTAGAATTTTACAATGATGGATTAAAAATAATCGATTATTTTAAGAAGAAACGAAATCAGTATTTTAGTAAAAGAGGATATGAATTAGCAGGTATAGAAACACCACTTAGTTATGATTTACCAAATAATCTAAAGTTTCGTGGTTTTATTGATTTGGTTATCAAGGATACAGTTAGGAATAGAATTAAGATTATTGATATTAAAACATCAACTTGGGGTTGGAATAAGTGGCAAAAGGCTGATAAGAATAAGACAGACCAATTATTGTTGTATAAACAATTTTATTCTAAACAATTTGATATTCCAATGGATAGAATTGATGTTGAGTATTTTATAGTAAAGAGAAAGTTATACGAGAATACAGATTTTCCACAAAAGAGAATACAAACTTTCATACCAGCAAATGGAAAACCATCTATCAATAAAGTTAACAGAAGATTACAGGCGTTTATGGATGAGTGTTATGATAAAGACGGAAAAATAATTCCACACGATTACGAAAAATGTTCACCTCAAAAGAAATGTAAATCGTTTACTAAATGTAAGGATTTATAATACTTATTATGAAGATGGAGAATTGACATGGCAACAACCAATGGACAAATATATGCACTGAGACTTAAATTATCAGATTTTATTAATACAGAATATGAGTCATTAGTGATTGATAGGATTAATGAGGCAAATAAAACTCATACATTTAAACTTCAGTTGTGGTATGATGAGGGAGAAGTAACTTCTAAAGACTTAAAATTATTTATGAAAAAGTATGAAAGTTTACTTCACTACAAAACAACAATAAGACCAAATAGAGATGTTGACCGCTCCCAATTTACTTGGTATGATATTATCCACCAAGAAGATACAGAACAAGGATATCCGTTTAGATTTAGGTTTGTTGGAGATGAGGATAGGTTGACTTGTATCTTTAAAGGATTAAAGCAGTTTGAAGATTGTTTGACATTTATTACTTCAGATAAACCATCGAGACAGGAAAAACCAAGAAGAAAACAAAAGAGAAACGACTACGAGGATTAGTATGAAACGAATTGGTATAGTAGGAGCAAGAACATATACTAATAAAAGAAAGATAAAAGAATTTGTATTTAAATTAAAACAACAATTTGGTGATAAAGTTGAAATTATAAGTGGTGGACAACCAAAAGGTGCCGATGGTTACGCTAAGAAATTTGCATTAGAGTTTGATATGAAATATGTAGAATTTCCACCACGACATTATCAATATAATCAACATTGTATCTTAGAACAAAATCACTATGGGAAAAACTATCACATTACTAATTTTTTTGACAGAAATAAACAGATAGCAGAATATAGTGATTATATAGTAGCATTTATTCCAAATAATTATAATTCAAGAGGAACATTAGACACTATTGAACATGCACAAAAGTTGAAAAAAAAGGTAGTGGTTTTAGATTGATATGATACTTATATATACATATATACGGAGATTAAAATGAAAAGTGAAACAAAGCTCACTTCGGTTAAAATTATAACCGATTTGTATAAAAAATTTAAAGGTGTGGCTTTAAATGAAGAATTTACATTGCAAAAATTAGTAAATAGGTCAATGGACAGGTATTTAAAAGAAGAAGAATACAAAAAATCCATTGTAGAATATGATTATCTACAAATAAGTGGTAGTAATTTTTAAGTTTTAAGGAAAAGTTATATGTCTAAAAAGAAGATTTTGTTACTCTCGGATGATTTACGGATGTCGAGTGGAGTTGGTACGGTTTCCAAAAATTTTGTATTAGGAACAATCGATAAATACGATTGGGTTCAGGCAGGTGGTGCTATAAAACATCCCGAAGAAGGTAAGGTAGTAGATATGAATGATTCAGTTCGTAAGGAAACTGGAGTAAAAGATGCATATCTTAAAATTTATCCGATTAGTGGTTATGGTAATCAAGAGTTAATACGGAGCTTGATAAATATAGAAAAACCTGATGCCATACTTCATTATACGGATCCGAGATTTTGGACTTGGTTGTATCAGATGGAACACGAGATAAGACAAAACATTCCTATATTTTATTATAATATTTGGGATGACTTGCCTTATCCAAGATACAACGAGTTTTTTTACGAGAGTTCAGATTTGATTATGAATATATCTAAACAAACTGTAAATATTGTTAATCAAGTGGCACAGAAGAAACCAAGAACGGATTGGGATTGTACTTACATCCCTCACGGAATTGATGATGAAAAATTTCACCCAATTACTGAACTTCAAGTAGATGAACATAGAGAGATGATAGAATTTAGGTCTAAAGTATTATCAAGAGGTGATAAAGAATTTATAGTCTTTTGGAATAATCGTAATATTCGTAGAAAAGTTCCAAGTGATGTGATAATGGCATACAAAACATTTTGTGATATGTTACCTAAAGAAAAGGCAGAAAAGTGTGTATTGATAATGCATACAGCACCAATAGATAATAATGGAACAGATTTGACTCAAGTGGTAAGGGAAATGTGTTCTGAATATGATGTTATATTTTCGAATCAAAAGTTAGAAGAAAAACAACTTAATTTTCTCTACAATTTAGCAGATGTTCAAGTCAATATGGCATCCAATGAGGGATTTGGATTAGGAACAGCAGAAGCTATAATGGCAGGAACACCAACCATTGTTAATGTTACTGGTGGATTACAAGATCAATGTGGATTTAAATTAAATGGTAAGCATGTTACACACGAAGATTATTCAGAGATAGTATCATTTCACGATGATAAAAAATGGAAGGATAATCCTGATTTAACTTGGGGTGAGTGGTGTAAACCAGTTTGGCCATCTAATCGTTCATTACAAGGTTCAATACCAACACCATACATCTTTGATGATAGGTGTAGATTTGATGATGTAGCAGAGAAGATTAAAGAGTGGTATGATACACCAAAGGAAGAAAGAATAGATGCAGGACAAAAAGGTAGAGAGTGGATGTTACGAGAAGAAGTTGGAATGTCTTGTAAAAATATGTGTGAGAGATTTATTAAAGATATGGATACTGCTTGGGAAAAGTGGACACCAAGAAAACGATTTACTTTACATAAAGTAGTATAGGAGAAATTAAATGAATGGCGTAGATAAGTTTATTAAGGTCATAGATGATGTAACCAACTTCATCTTAGGTGAAAAAAGAAGTGGCGACGATAGACGAGTTAAAAAGGTAAAAAGAAAAGCTACTCGTAGAAAAACAGTACGAAGAAAAGGATAAAAAAAATGAGTTATAAACCATTGGTTTTAGTTACAGCACCAGTAGGGACAAGAAGTGGTTATGGTTCTCATGCGAGGGATATCGTTAGGTCATTGATTGCCATGGATAGATTCGATGTCAAAGTATGGCCAGTTCGTTGGGGTGCAACTGCACAGAATGCTCTCGAAGAAGATAATCCAAAGGACATTCCTATTATAAAAAGATTATTGGGACAGCCTAATATGGAAAGACAACCAGATATACATTTTCATATTGTAGTTCCGAATGAATTTCAACCATTAGGAAAATATAATATTGGTATTACTGCTGGGCTGGAAACAACCATCACACCACCACCTTGGGTAGAGGGAATGAATAGAATGAATCTCAATATAGTTCCTGCAAAATTTATTAAGAAATATATTGAGCCTGTTGTATTTGATAAACACGATGAACAAACGAAACAAGTTGTTGGTCAACTAAGACTTGAACGACCAGTAGAGGTTTTATTTGAGGGAGCCGATACAGAGATATACAAACAGACAAAGGAATTTTCTAAACCATTACACGAGGAATTGTCAAATATAAAAGAAGATTTTTCGTTTCTATTTGTAGGTCATTGGTTACAAGGTGACTTAGGACACGATAGAAAAGATTTAGGAATGTTAATAAAGACATTTTGTGAAACCTTTAAAAATAAAAAAAATCAACCAGCCTTGGTATTAAAAACAAGTGGGGCAACTCCAAGTATACTTGATAGAGAAGAAATACTCGGTAAAATAAATAAGATTACAAAAACCGTAGAAGGTAATCTACCAAGTGTATATTTATTGCACGGAGACTTTTCAGATGATGAGATGAATGAGTTATATAATCATCCAAAAGTAAAGGCTCATGTTTCTTTCACACACGGAGAAGGGTTTGGTCGTCCATTACTTGAAGCTAGTTTAAGTGGAAAACCAGTTATAGCTCCGAATTGGAGTGGTCAAGTAGACTTTTTAACTAAGGATGGTGCTATACTTTTACCTGGTGGGATGAATGATGTTAAACCAGATTCATTGATGAAGGGACTGCATGTCAAGGATACCAAATGGTTTACTGTAAATTATAATTATGCATCAAAGGTATTGAAAGATGTGTTTGAAAATTACGATAAACACTTGGTTAAGGGCAAAAAATTATCAATAATGAATCAAACTAAATTCTCACTCGATGGTATGACAAAAAAGTTTGAGGAAATACTTGATAAATATTTACCTAAATTTGAAGAACCAGCAAAGAAGGTGGATTTAAAATTACCAACACTTAAAAAGGTAGGTTCAGATGTACCACCACCACCACAAAAAATGAAATTACCAAAATTAAAGAAGGTAGGTGCATAATGGAAAGAGTAATAGATTGTCCAATATGTTATGATAAAGATGCCTGTTTCGAGGACATACAAGAAACATTCAGTTCATTTATGTGTTTTAATTGTGGGTTTATGAGTAATAGTATTTATACTGAAGATAATTTAAATCAGATTGAAAACTCATCAAGACTTGTTAATGACTTAAAATATTTTGATGAGGAAAGAAAAATATATTGGTATCCATCGGTAGTTAATATGGGACAAAAAGGAATAATATTTCCTGAAGGTAATCCTGATAATTGGTATTGGAAATATGCACAAGTCGTTCAGATAGAACAAGAAGAACAATTAGACTATCCGATTCCTGGTGAAGATGGTAAGTACTACACAGAAAAACTTGATGTAGAAAACGCAAAATCTTATGGTCAGTATGAATTTCTAAAGGCCTGTAAGGATATGGGAATAACTGTGGATCAACCTAATGCCTAAGATAGGAACAAATTGGAATCTACTTGAACCTGGTGATATCGTTTCGTTCAGATACCAATCGGTAGTAGATAAATCACGGCAACCAAAAACAACCACCATCTTAGTACTGAATAATAAATTTCAGAAGAAATTAAAAAGTGGTAAAACAGAATTTTATATAAATGGACTTAAATTAGAAGGTTCTAATATTTCTATTTTTACCAATAAAGACGAGACTTGGAATCTTTTAAGTGAAATAGGTTGGGTGTCATTTAAGTCTAAAAAAGATGAAATTTATAAAGTAAAAATTAAAAGTAGATATATTGGGACATATGGTGCAACAGATGCATTACTCAAAAAGGTAATGACTACACCAGTAGGAAAAAAGGCAGAGTTTAGGAGTTATAATTGGGAACAGGCAAGAAAAAATTCTGTTTATTATGAACCGATAAAACTTCCAAAGGATAAAATTTTGTTAATGGAGAGTCAAAGAGCTAAAAATGAAAATTAGTTATGGTATTACAGTCTACAATGAACACGAAGAACTAAATAAGTTATTAGAGATATTAGTACACAAAACCGATTCTGAAGATGAAATTATTATTTGTGTTGATGGTAATGATGAAAAAGTACAAGAAGTTATTACAAGCTGGGTTCAGCAATATGGTCATGATGATATGAAAACCATCAAAGTGTATCATAGAAAACTCGATGGTAACTTTGCAGAACATAAGAATTCAGTTATAGAAAAATCAACAGGTGATTATATATTCCATATAGACGCCGATGAGTATCCACATGAGGTTTTACTTCAACAACTCAAGCAAATATTAGAAATGAATGATGTGGACTTGGTTTGGATACCAAGAGTAAATACAGTAGAAGGATTTACACAGAATGATGTTGGAAGATATGGGTGGAGAATGACAGAAAAAGGTTGGGTAAACTATCCTGATTATCAGGCAAGAGTTTTTAGAAATCACAAAGATATAAGATGGACAAGACCACTTCATGAACACATTGTTGGTTGTAAAACATATTCACATCTACCACCACATGAAGAATTATCCTTGTATCATCCAAAGACAAGAAAAAAACAAATACAACAGAATAAATTTTATCAAGAGAATTTTAGTAAAGAATTGAATGTGAGGAGAGGATGAGAAAATATTTACCAACGATAGCAGAACTGATAGATAGACTTTCTATTATTCAGTTAAAAGAAGTATTCATAACAGAACATAAAGAAGAATATGCAAAAGAGATTCAAGATATAGTTCACGACTTAAACGAATTGATGAATTGGGAAAAACCAAGTGGTGAAATGGTTAGGGCAATTATAGTATTGGCTCAAATGAATTTACATATTTGGCACAACGAAACCAAATACAGAGCAGGTGATGGAGATGGTAATCTTGGATTGACTCACGGACTAAATGGTATAAGAAACACTGCTAAAAACATCATACAAGACCAACTTGAAGATGATGGTAGAAAAGACTATAAGATAGATTGTATTGCTGCCGAGTTCAAGGATTGGGAGATAAGTTGGTAATGTTTAAAGAAACACGAGGTCGTTCAACCAAAAAATCTATCAGTTGGAGAATAATAGCATTTACCAATTCTTGGATTATACTGGCATTAAGTATGACCGAAGTTCCACTTTGGAATGCAATAATAATGAATGTTACTGGTATGGTTATGTTTTATTTTCATGAAAGAATTTGGAATAAAATTGACATTGGGAAACACACACAATGATATTTTGGAGAATTGTAGATAATAGATTACATCCTGTTTCTGAAGTACAATCGTTGGGGTTTGAAGAATCAGAAGGGTTACGGATACCTGATGAGTATTTAGATAAACAAGAGTTTATGGTTATGAGAACGGCACACGGATTGGGTGATTGGGTGATAATATCAGCTATGCCTCGTTTATTGAAAGAGAAGTATCCAAATTGTAAAGTATATGTACCTTCAGTAAGTTTACTTGAAAGACTCTTTGGTAATATTAAAGACCATTGGGGAAATTGGGAAAATCCATTTAAAACTGTAAATTATGTTTTTGATAATAATCCATATGTAGATGGAGTCGTAGATGACATAGATGGTGAGGTATTCCACGACCATTATAGAGTATACAATGATAATAAATTAGATATACCATTGGTTAAACAAATGTTGAAGTTTTGGCAATTCAAAGATGAAGAAATGACAGATTATACACCAGAACTTTATTGGACAGATGAGGAAAAAGAACGAGGTGATGAAATCATCCATAGGTTCGCCGGTGAT
>Ga0098060_1001031_pt1 | contig 11657 bp, 9 predicted proteins | sample 21_taG_FD_77063 | JGI IMG/M metagenome (GOLD analysis project Ga0098060, IMG submission 77063) | Marine viral communities from the Subarctic Pacific Ocean - 21_ETSP_OMZ_AT15319 metaG | ecosystem: Environmental > Aquatic > Marine > Oceanic | place: Pacific Ocean | collected 2015-01-19 | reverse complement strand
GTTGCCGGATGGGTTGAGAACAGATTGTCGGCGCCGCGTCCATTGAGGGGATTGGCGATGTACATGTGCGCCATGGCGGGGTTGCGCTCGGCCGCCATGTTGACCGAGGCGCGAGCACCGCGTTCGATCTTCTGAAGCGCGGAGGCCAACCAGAGCGGATTGCCACAAATCTCTGCGCCTCGCTTGTCGGCCTCGTATTCCCGTGATCGGCTGATGGCCATCTGCACAAGGGCGGCCGCCATCGGCGCGAAGATCATGATTGCGAGAGAGCCGATGAGGCCCGCCCGCTCGCGGCCAAAGAACAGCGCGAAATTTGCCAACATGCCGATCGCACCCGCAATTGTTGCGGTAACGGTCATGGTCAGCGTGTCGCGGTTCTGCACATGCGCCAGTTCGTGCGCCATAACGCCTGCGACTTCCTCGCGGGTCAGCGAGCCGAGCAGGCCAGAGGTCGCGGCGACGGCGGCGTTTTCGGGATTGCGCCCGGTCGCAAAGGCATTCGGTTGCGGTGTTTCAATAATGTAGACGCGCGGTGCAGGCAGGCCGGCGCGTTCTGCCATGCGGGCCACATCACCCGCAAATGTGCGCAGCATGGGGGAGGAGGTCTCCGGCGTGACCTCTTTGGCACCCTGCATGCGCAGGACAATCTTGTCGGCATTCCACCATGAAAATACGTTCATGCCAGCGGCAGCGACAAAGGCGATTGCCATGCCGAGAACACCGCCGATCAGATAGCCGACCGCCATGAACAGCGCGGTTAGCGCAGCCAGTAACATGAAGGTTTTTGCGGTACCCATGGGTGACACGTCTCCAGTGGTTTCAGTCGGGGGATGTTTAAATTCCCCAGAAACCTATATGGGGATTGTTAACGAAATGGGGAGTGCAGATGAGCACACCGGACTTTCCTGATGCGGCCGAAATTGCGCGTCGCGAGACCCTGACACCAGAGGCGCGTCGCGCGCTGGAAGAAGCAGATGCGCGTCGAATCGAGATGGCTGAGGACGTCTCGGAGCTGCCGGAGAATGAGCGTGGCGGCCCTCGCAAGATCGAGCCAACCCGGTATGGCGATTGGGAACGCAAGGGTATTGCCTACGATTTCTGATCAGACGGGCGCTAGAGACCCAGCACCTTCTTTGCGATGATGTTGCGCTGAATCTCGTTGGTGCCGCCATAAATCGATTGGGCGCGCCCTCCGAAATACGTCGCCACATCCGGCGCGGCATAGGGGGGCAGGGTGGCTGGAAGGTCGCCGGCCTTGCCGAAGGGCTGTCCGAAATGGCCGACGGCATCCAGCATCAGTTCGGTAATCTGCTGGTGGGTCGTGGTTGCCAGGATTTTTACTGTGGATGCGGCATCGCCCGGTGATCCGCCTGCGGAGAGCGCGGAGAGGATGCGGAAGACAGTCATCTCCAGGCCATCCACCGCCATTTCTGCTTGGGTCAGCTTTTGCGCAAAGCCCGGATCATCGATCAGGCGGTAATTGCCGCTCTCAGGCAAGGAGCGAGCGATCTCGCGCACATGGCGCAACATGGCCCGTTTGCCGCCGATGCGAGCATAGGAGGTGCGCTCAAACCCGAGCAGGTACTGCGAATAGGTCCAGCCCTTACCCTCTTCGCCGATGCGAAACTCTTCCGGCACGGTGACATTGTCGAAGAAAACTTCGTTCAGCACATGCTTGCCATCAATCGTGATGATCGGCTTCACCGTCACGCCGGGCGCATCAATGGGGCAACAGATGAAGGTAATCCCTTCCTGCTTCTTCCCCTCATTGGAGGTGCGCGTTAGCAGGAAGATCCAGTCGGCATGCTGGGCGGCCGAGGTCCAGATCTTGTGGCCATTCAGCGTATAGGTCCCGTTTTCCAGCACGGCGCTGAACTGGAGCGATGCGAGGTCTGATCCTGATCCCGGCTCTGAATAGCCCTGTGCCCAGCCGACCGAGCCGTCGCGGATGCCAGGAAGCCATTTTTCCTTCTGAGCGTCCGACCCGAATGTGTAGAGTACAGGCCCGACATAGACGACGCCCATAGGCGTTACGGTTGGTACGCCAGCGCGCTCCAATTCTTCATCAAAGACGTATTGTTCCTCGACGGACCAGCCGGGGCCTCCATATTCTTCGGGCCATGCCGAGGCGAGCCAGCCTTTCGCGCCGAGCGCCATTTCCGACTTTCGGACCTCTGCTGTTGTCAGCGCGTGACCTGCGCGGTTTTTCTCAAGAATGTCCTTCGGAAAATCCGTTTCAAAGAAGGTGCGGACGGTCTGCCGAAAGGTTTCAGTTTCCGGGCTGAAATCGAGGTTCATAGCATTTTCTCCCTTCCTGAAAAGCGTAGGGCAGGGCCTGCCTCAAGCAAGCCCTGCCCTCGCGTCGCCCGGAAGGGCGCTAAGCTCGCAGACTGGATCAGGCCGCTTTTACTTCCTCGATCCACTGGTCGATGCGGCGTTCGAGGATTTCCAGCGGCAGAGCGCCGCCGCCCAGAACCGTGTCGTGGAAGGCGCGGATGTCGAACTTGTCGCCAAGCTCGTCTTCAGCCTTCTTGCGCAGCTGCTGGATCTTCATCATGCCGATCTTGTAGCTGGTCGCCTGACCCGGCATCACGATGTAACGCTGGATCTCGGAGCGCGCCTGCATCTCGGTGATGGCCGTATTGTTCAGGAAGTACTGAACGGCCTCTTCCTCGGTCCAGCCCTTGGAGTGGATACCGGTGTCGACAACAAGACGGATTGCCCGCCAGATTTCGGAGCCGAGGCGACCGAAATTGGAATACGGATCTTCATAAGTATCCGGGAATTCCGTGGCCAGCCATTCGGAATACAGCGCCCAGCCTTCGATGTAAGCGGTGAAGCCGGCCTGGGTGCGGAACTGCGGTACGCCTTCCAGCTCCTGAGCAATCGAGATCTGCATGTGGTGGCCCGGAATGCCTTCATGATACGCGATCACTTCCAGTTCGCGTTTCGGCATCGCGGTCATGTCGGACAGGTGAGCGTAATAGGTTCCTGACCGCGATCCATCCGGCGTTCCCGGATAGTAGTGCTGGGCAGCTCCGTCCTGTTCGCGGAACGGCTCAACGCGCTTCACGACAAGGTCGGCCTTCGGCAGGATGCCGAAGAATTCCGGCAGGTTCGCCTTGATGTTTTCGATGTCGCGGGTCGCGTCGTCAATATAGGCCTGACGTCCCTCATCCGTATTCGGATAGTAGAAGCGTTCATCATCCTTGGAATCGCGCAGCATGGTGAAGAATTCCTGCAGCGTGCCTTCGAAGCCTACTTCCTGCTTGATGGCCTCCATTTCTTCATGGATGCGCGCCACTTCGGCGAGGCCGATCTCGTGGATTTCGTCGGCTGTCAGGTCGGTCGTGGTCTGCGTGGCCAGCAGGTGGTTGTAATAGTCCTTGCCGTTGGGCTGGGTGTCCGCGCCGACCGGGCTGTCCGGATCCGGCGAATTGGCCATGTCTTCTTCCGCGAAAGCGATGATGGCCTCGTACGCAGGCTGGAAGTTATCGACCAGCGCGATGCGGGCCTGTTCCAGCTTGGCGTCAGCCTCTTCCTCGGTCAGTTCACCGGCTTCTGAAAGTTTCGCGATCTCGGATTTGACGTCGGCGTAAAGCGCGCTGTCTTCGCCTTCGGTGAACGGCGCACCTGTGATGACCTTCTTCGACTGGTCGATCACGCCTTCATAGGCAAATTTCGGGGCATGGACGCCGCGTGAAGCAGATTCCCTTGCAATCAGGATCGCCTCATTCATGGCGCGACCAGTTTCGCTGATCCGGTTGACGAGGGCATCGAAGTCTTCGACCGTTTCCACATTGTGGAAATTGATCAGGAAGGTGGGCATGAAGCCCTGTGGGCCGTTCATCTGGTCGAAGATGTAGCCATTATAGAGATATTCTTCGCCGGCGACTTCCTGCTCGGTCTGGTACTTCCAGATATCATAGGAGATACGGTCTGCTGGTGAGAGCGCATCATAGTCGAACTCGTTTTCCATTTCTTCGGTGGCTGCAACGCGCCATGCCAGTTGCTCTTCGTGGCACTCAAGGGTAAAGCAATCGATCTGGTCATTCTTGTCCTTGCGGCCCAGGAAAGTCAGTCCAATCGGGCTGAATTGCAGTTCTTCTTCGTATTTTGCGTCAAACCACGCATTCAGGCGTTCGCCATTGGCTGCCATTTCTTCTGCCGTCACTGGTGCCTTTTCAGGTTCGGCGGCGGGGGTGGGCTGGCCACAGGCGGTCAGCGCAAGCGCAAGGGCAATCGCGGTGGCAGTTTGCTTGATCATGGGAGACTCCAGAAAATTATTCTCGAAAAACGATAAGACTTGGTATTCCTTTCCGCGGCGCTGTGTCAATTGGCAAGTCCGCTTGAGGGCGTTAGGGGAGGGGGATGACTGATCCACGTATTTCTCCCGACGACACGTCCCGCCGCGACCAGCGTGTGCTGCGCATTGGCACGCGCGGCTCGCCGCTCGCGCTCGTACAGGCCCGGCAGGTGGCGGCGGCGCTGGAAATTCACTCCGGCGGTGCATGGCGCGGCGAGATCGTTACCTTCACGACGTCCGGAGACCAGCTGACAACTGAGCGTCTGATTGATGCGGGCGGCAAGGGTCTGTTTACGCGCGAACTCGATGCGGCGCTCGACCGAGGGGAGGTGGACGTGACCGTGCACAGTCTGAAAGACGTGCCGTCTGTCTTGCCTGAGGGGCAGCGTTTTGTGGCGTTCCCGGATCGGGAAGATCCGCGCGAAGGTTTTCTGTCACCACATGCAACCAGTCTGAACGAATTGAAGCAGGGTGCACGTGTGGGCACCGCCTCCCTACGCCGGGAAGCGCAGACTTTGGCGCTGCGCCCCGACGTCGAGATCGTGACGTTCCGCGGCAATGTTGCGACCCGTATGCGCAAGTTGGAAGAGGGGCTCGCAGATGCGACCTATCTCGCCATGGCCGGGCTGACGCGCCTCGGCATGGCGCATTTGGCGCACCCGATCCCGCTGGAAGACATGCTGCCAGCCGCCGGGCAGGGGATCGTCGGCGTTGTAGCGCGGGAAACTCTGGCTGAAGATGCTGCAGAGGCGTTCAAGAAGATGAACCATGAGCCGACCGAGTCCGCTGCCCATATCGAACGGGCTTTCCTTGCAGCACTCGACGGCAGTTGCCGCACGCCGATTGCGGCGCACACGTTTGACAAGGGCGACACCTGGTTTGTGAAGGGCGAAGTTCTGTCGCTGGACGGCAAGCAGACTTGGTCTGCCAGCGGATCGTGTGCCAAGGCGTCCGCATTGCAGCAGATGACGGATCTGGGGGCCAGGCTTGCCGCTGACATCCGCGATGCGGCGGGCGGTGAACTGCCAGCCTTCGGCAGCGCATGGTGAAGCCACCGGTCATCGTGACCCGTGCGGAGCCCGGTGCCTCCGAGACCGTGACAAGGCTGATGGATATGGATTTTCATGCCATTCGGTCTCCCATGCTCGAGCTGAAAGCGCTCGAAGCGCCCATGCTGGACTTGTCGGGCATCTACAATTTGGTCTTCACGAGCGCGAATGGTGTTCGGTTCTTCGTGGAAGCTGTCGGAGGTATCACGGAGCACGTCGCTGATCTGACTACGTGGTGTGTAGGGCCCGCGACGGCGGATGCGGCTGAAGCAGCAGGCTTCAAGAGAATTGTACGGGGAGACGGAAATTCTGATGAACTCGCCCGCTTGATCCTGTCTTCGGAATGCACAGAAGACGGCTTTCTTCATATTGCGAATTCGGCGGCAGCCGGAAACCTGGTAGCGCAACTGTCCGCTGCCAAATGCGATGCCCGATTTCTGGCACTTTATGAGACGGTTCCCGCATCAGCGCTACAAGCGGATGCGGTTCAGACACTCCGCTCCGGTTCGGGTGCGGTTGTTCTGGTTCATTCAGCCAAGGCTGCGCATGTTTTTGCGGCCCTATCTGAAAGTATACCAATGGTGACCAATATCTGCGTCGCAATTTCGGAGGCCGCCGCAGCCCCGTTAAAGTCTTTGCAGGCGCGGGCACTTATATCTGCTGCCAGGCCCAATGAGGACGCGCTCATGGAGGCTTTGTTGATGGCTTGCAAAGAGCTTTGATCGCTGCCGAACTATATGCGATTGTGGCTCGAACTCCCGTCTGAAGGGAAATGTGATTGATGACCGAAGATTCGACACCGGAAGACGACCATATCGACTCATCTGAGCCGATTGATGCTGATTTCGAACCTGCCCCTGAAGAAGGCGCACGGGGACGCGGTGGCGTTTCTGCGGGGCCAGGCTGGCTGGGTGCACTCGTTTTGTCCCTGTTTGCGGCCGGTCTTGGCGGTATTCTCGGCATGGTCGGTTCACGATACCTCGCAAACAATCCGACCAATCCCGGCATGGTGGATTCGCGCCTGACGGACATGGAGTCAGGTCAGGAAGAAGTCTCCATCCGGCTGGCCCGGACGATCCGCGAGCAGGACGGATTGAGTGCGAGCATCTCTGCCCTCGCAACCGAGGTCGAAGCGCTGGCCCAGCGCGAAACCGGGTCCGCAGCTACAATAGATACAAGCGCACTTGATGAGCTTCAGCAGCGCGTCGTTGCGCTTGAGTCTATCGACACGACAGGTGAAGTCAGTCCGGAAGATGTCTCCCGCGCTGTTGCCAGCCTTGAGTCTCGGATGGACAGGCTCGCCCGATCAGTTGAGCAGTTGGAAGCGGCACCGAGCGGCGTCCAGATCGAGCGGGTGATCGAGGTTGAAACCAAACTGGCCGAACTGCGCGACGATTTGAATGAAGCCAAGCTCTCGAACAGCCGCGACACCGAACAGATGGCGGGCCTGATTGCGGGCATGCGTCAGGATGAGGCCGCTGCGCGCGGGGCAGCCGAAGCAGCGTCCCAAACGGCCGACATGGCCCGTGCGGTGTCCGCAATAGAGGCTGCCTCCCGAAAAGGCGGAGGTTTTGCGCCGGAACTGCGCATGCTCAGGTCGCAACTACCGGACGATTCTTCGGTTCGACAGCTGGCGTCCATATCCGCGGAGGGGGCGCCGACGGTTGCAGAGCTCCAGGCTTCTTTTGATGTCGCGCGATTGAAAGCAGAAGCAGCCATTCCGGACACGTCGGAAGAGGGACTGTCCTGGCTCAATCGCGCTTTCGGGGACGCTGTCAGTGTGCGGCGGCTGGACGGCGAGGACAGCGAACCGGATGCCATTCTTGCCAAGGCCAGTGAAGCGCTGGCAATCGGCGACCTCGAAGAGACAGTCGAAATGATAAGCCGACTTGAAGGCGAGCCCGCCAGAGCTATGGCCGACTGGACCGCGCAGGCAAACCGGCGCATCACTTTGGAAGCGGCGCTGGAAGCCTTGCAACAACGCCTCCTTGAAGGGAAATAATAAGCCCCCATGAATCGGATTGTCCTGTTTGTCGTAATCTTGCTGCTGTTTGCAGTGGCGGCTTCTTTTGCCTGGTGGGCATTGTCACTGCCGGGTGCGGTGACTGTTCCGTATGGCGAGCAGGAGATCTCGATCCAGTCGGGTCTGGCCGCGTTTCTCATGCTGTTGCTCGGCGGCGTGATCGCCTTTGCCTGGTGGATCCTGAGCGGCCTGTTCATTCTGCCCGGAAAGATCGGAAAGTCCCGCCAGGTATCGCGCACGCGTAAGGCCAATTCTGCGCTGACAGAAGGCTTGCTTGCTGCCGAAGCCGGCGATGCCAATACCGCGCTGAAACTGGCTCGCAAGGCCGGGAAGCATGCGGACGACGAACGATTGCAATTGCTGCTCGAAGCCCGTGCCGCCGAAGCCAATGACGACTGGGCTGGCGCTGAGCGCGCTTGGGGCCAGTTGGCACGCCTGCCGGGCGGGCAGCTGGCGGGCCTGCGCGGATCAGCATCGGCTGCGGCTGAGCGCGGTGACCAGCAGACGGCGGAGTCCCGGGCGCGAGAGGCGCTGGGCATAAAATCCTCGGCCGATTGGCCGTTCAACTCGCTGTTCGATTTGCAGGTCGCGCGAGGGGAGTGGACGAGGGCGCTGGAAACGCTCTCGATCGGTGAGAAGCGCGGTCTCATCAAGGGCGATAGTTTACGCCGTCGCCGGGCGGTATTGCACACGGCGCGCGCCGCTGGCTTGCCGCATGACCGCAAACTGGAAGCCCAGAAAGAACTCGCCGAAGCCATGCGATCTGCACCGGCATTCTCTCCTGCGGCTTGGCATGGCGCACGCCAGCTGATGACCGATGGCAAGGCAAAATCAGCGCAAGGCGTGTTGGAAACGGGCTGGAAGGCGCGGCCACATCCGGCGTTGGCACAATTGTCTCGTCGCCTTGTTCCTCAGGACACACCGGAGAATGTTTCAGCACGCCTCAAGGCCCTGATTAATACGAACCCCACTCATCGCGAAAGCCGTATCCTGGAGGCCGAACTGGCTATGGATTCTGCCGACTGGACAGGTGCGATCAAGGCGCTTGCCTTGCTAGTCGAAGAGAATCCGACGGCACGGCTTTGCTTGCTGATGGAGCGCGCCTTGAAAGGCTATGGTGATACGTCTGAAGCCGAACGCTGGGGCCGCATGGCCGTTTCCGCGTCGCGCGAGCCGGACTGGTCGGATCTGGATCCGAAAGGTATGGCGTTCGACTTCTCGCAGCGCAATTGGAGCCGGCTCTTCTACACGTTTGGCGATGTCGGAGACCTTGTCCATCCACGTTATGAATCCTTCGGACGCGAGCTCGAGGCCGGCCGGGTCATGGCGCTGCCGTCACCCGAAGAGGAGGATGATCTCGCCACTGCCACTGCGCCGAGCGAACCCCGCATGCCACCGCTGGATTATGTCTCGGATGATGACTAGGCTTGGCGACTGCAGCTGCTGGCTCGCCACGTACAAAAGCATCTTGCGAAAATAGGCCTCTGTCGGTATGACGCGGGGCTCATCAGTGGATTTGCCGCTATAGCTCAGCTGGTAGAGCATCGCATTCGTAATGCGGGGGTCAGGTGTTCAAGTCACCTTAGCGGCACCATTCTCTCTTCCCGAAAATTCAATACCCTCAAGCGCTCGCCTATCTGCGTGCGCATCCCCAGATGCGTTTCATGTACCGGTCTCTGCCAGTGAATGCTCGGGAAGCAGGTGATTTGCGGGAAGGCGCCTGCTGCGAGAGAATGCGATCAGTTTGTCGACTGCCATAGGGCGCCCCGTGAGGTAGCCTTGGATCGCATCGCAGCCGAGCGCCTTGAGTGCATCATAAGTGGCTTCATCCTCGACACCTTCGCACACCACCCGCATGCCCAGCGCATGTGCAAGATCGAATGTGGATTTCAGGATCATGCGGTCACGCTGGCTGTCCCGGACATCCGAAATCATGCTCCGGTCGAGTTTCAGTTCATCGGCCGGCAGACGCTTGAGATATGCAATTGAGGATTGCCCTGCGCCATAATCATCAATCGCCAGCTTGATTCCGGCATCGCGGAAGGCATTCGCTGAGCAGATGGCGAGTTCAGGCTGCTCCATCACAGCCGTTTCGGTGATCTCGATCGCAATCGTCGCGCCGGACTGATTGATCGTTTCAGCGAGCTGCCGACAGAAGTCGATCTCAAGCAGGGACCTGGCAGACATGTTCACGGCAATGGCGGCATCTACCCCCATCCGGCGCATCGTCGATTGATCTCGTATAGCCTGCTTGATCGCCCAGAGCGTCAGCTTGTCGATTGCACCGGTTTTCTCGGCGACGGTGATGAAGCTGTCCGGCGCGATCTGACCGAAGGCCGGATGGTTCCAGCGCATCAACGCTTCGACGCCGACAATTTCGTGGCTTCTGGTACATATCTTGGGCTGGTAGACGAGGTGGAACTCATCACGGTCCAGTCCCGCGTTCACTTCCGTCAGCAGGGCGAGCCTGAGCTGGGGATCTTCAAACTGGGCCTCTCCCCAGCGAACCAGGTCGCGTCTTGTCCGTCGGGCATGGTCCAATGACAAGGAGGCGCGGGACAACGCTGTCTCCTCATCGTCGGTCTTGCTTGCGATCATGGCGACGCCTGCCGAGAGCTCGATATGGAGCGACTGACCGGCGACGACGATCGTGTGTTGCAGCGCCGATCGAACGTCATCGATGCATTTGTCGACGCTGTCCTGGTCGCCCACTCTGATCAGCGTGCCGAGGACAGATGCTCCCAAATGGTAATGTGTAAGACCTGTGCCGGTTTCGTAGAGACGTTCGGCAGCCGACCGGATCAGGGTTTTTGCGTTGGTGTAACCAATCGCGCCGCGTAGTTCGCCGAACCTCCTGATGCCGAATGTGACAACGAGTATGCTCGCCTCGGGGTCTGTTCTGTGCAGGTCCGTCAGGGCGGCCAGCATCGAGCGACGATTGGGCATGCCTGTCTCGGAATCATGTTCGGCCATATAGGTCAGATAGTTTGATTCCTGCTCGAGAAGTGCACGCTTGTGCCTGGAGAAGGCATTCCAGATGCCCGCAGCGGAACTCCATCCCAATGCGAAGATCAAACTGGACGTGTTGATGCTGATTGGAAAGAAATTCTGTATGATGAACGGGATGACCAGAACGGAAGACATCACAAGAACATGGATGCCGAACAGCTGTCGCAGCGGCGTATGTCTTGCCACCACACTGGTTATCATGAGCAGCGCCATTCCGAGGATGAGCATTGGAAGTTTGGACGGGCTGGTCAGAGCTCGGTTTTGAACAAGGCTCTCATAGCCCAGCGCATGCACATAGACGCCCGGCATGGCAGGGGAATGCGGAGTAGAAAGCAGGTCTCCCAGTTCGAGTGCCGTGGCACCGATGACGACGCTGCGGCCAGCGATCAATTTGGGATCAAACCGATTGTGTAGGACATCGTCAAAGCTGATCGTATCTATCTGGTCTGCATCAATACCATAGTCGATCATGAATGCGCGTGTATCGCTGGGCTCCGCTCCGGCAAGAAGGCCTCCCAATGTGGGAATGTACTTTCCTTCATGGACAAAACCGCGACGATACTTGCGCAGGCGCCCGTCGCGGGAAAGCTCCACATTCACACTTGCGATGACGGCGTTCTCTGCCAGTTCACCAAACGGAGTATTTGACTGCCTGTAATCCCGCTGGAGGAAAGCCGGCAGGGCGATCCAGCCCGCATTGTCCTGGACAGCCTGAACCAGTGCCGCATCGCCCTCCGGTGACGACCGGGCGCTGAAATCCACGTCGAGGGCGATCATGCCAGCACCGGCGGCGTTCAGATTGTCCAGTGCCTGTGCGAAACGCTCGCGCGGCCATGGCCATTCGCCAGCCTTGCTGATGCTTTCAGCGTCGATCGTGACGATCGTGACCGTGCCGCTTGGCGCGAGCGACAGCGCATTCATCCGTGTAGAGGCGAGATTGTTGTCGAGGGATACTGATGCGCCGGAAAAAGAGAATACCACCAGGCTCAGGCAGCCAATCAGGCACCCGCGCATTCGCCAAAAAAGATCATAGACAGCGGAGAGTTTCGGACTTTTGGACACAGTGATTAGTCGTCGTCCCGATCGTCGTCACCATCATCGCCATCGTCACCGTCGAAATCGTCCGACCCATCTCCGTTTCCGTTACCATTGCCGTTTCCGTTCTCGGCACCGTTTCCGTTACCATTGCCGTTTCCGTTCTCGGCACCGTTTCCGTTACCATTGCCGTTTCCGTTCTCGGCACCGTTTCCGTTACCATTGCCGTTTCCGT
>Ga0098060_1001029_pt1 | contig 11688 bp, 20 predicted proteins | sample 21_taG_FD_77063 | JGI IMG/M metagenome (GOLD analysis project Ga0098060, IMG submission 77063) | Marine viral communities from the Subarctic Pacific Ocean - 21_ETSP_OMZ_AT15319 metaG | ecosystem: Environmental > Aquatic > Marine > Oceanic | place: Pacific Ocean | collected 2015-01-19 | reverse complement strand
GTGTCTGTGAAATCCACAAACATTTTGTTAAATACGTGATTAGGCATTTCTTAATCTTTCTTGTAAGGGTAACCCTTAACCGAGTCCCCGAAGGGACCCGGCTGGGTGGGTTTACCGAATTAGTAAACTGATATTGTGGTCTCTGCTTCCAGAGTGATGGTTCCACTAGCGAGACATTCTCTAATTTGATCTGTGATTAAATCAGAGAAATCAAACTCGTCTATTTCAGCGCTGACGTAATCAGAGAAATCTACATCTCCAATAGCGTTTTCAACAGCAGTTTCAATAGTTCCCTGCATATCTTCGTCTACTTCAGTAGAGGGCAGATAAGGAACTAATGCTTCTGCTAATGCTTTCAGCAATTTTTCTATCGTGTCCATTATTTCTTCCTAACTATATTTCGGTGGTATATCCACATATATAACGATAGGGGGTAAATCTGGGAATTACTCAAAAAACACCTGTTTGTTTTGTGACGTGTGTCACATGCCAAAACAGCGCCTCCTCCGGTCTTCCCGGTCTCCGGGCTACTGGAAAAGAAAATACCGCCCGGGGAGCGAAAGAAGTAACAACCCGGGCGGTATAGGAAATCTGGGAATGCAAATCTGGGATTGCAGCCACGTGTGAATTTTAGCGTGTGAATTCCTCCGGATAGTGTATTTTAGTGATCCGGTTACATTCTTCTGCCCAGAACTTTGCTTTTTTTATGTCCTCTAATGTGATGTCATCTTCGTCATTCACATAGTTGTCTATGTTGTGAGCCTGTGTTTCGTAGAGTAAATCCAACGCTTCTATTACGATGTCTATAGGGGTGAAGTCACTCACACTGTCCGGCTCCCAGTCAATGTCAAAGTCGTCAATGTTTTCTAAGTTGACACGCATAGTCACAATGCCTTCATCATCAGTTTTCGCTGTAATAGTATAGGTATTGCCACATTCCCAAGATTTCTCAGTAAAACAAGAAGTAATTACTTTTGCGTGAATGAGATGGCGCACGAATGTCCCGTCAGGAAGTTTGGTTGCCCCTTCCGGGCTAGAATATCCGACTCCCCAGTAATTAAATTCAGTTCCGACAGTCGTTAACTTGTCCAATGCTGATTGACTCATTGTTCCTCAACTTCCACTATTGTGCCGTCCGCCGCTGGGTCCTCAACGTATGCTGGTTCCCAGTTACCGGTGTTCCGTAATGTGTTCCAGTTCGCTTCGTCATCAACGAACTTTTGCCTTGCCTCATCTTCAGAGCCAGCGTCAACCATGACAGCGAACTCTGCTTCTGCAGTGAATGTGATTTGGTATTCCATTATTGTCCTGTCTTAACGTTGAACCGTGCGAGAGTTTCCTCGTCAAGGTGTGGGGCGATTACGTCCATGAACCATAGGTAACGGTGAATTTCTTTGATACCAGTCAAAAATTCTGTGACTGCTTCTTTGCGGTCTTTACGAGCCGCTTCGATTACCTGTTGTTCAAACATTGCTAAAATGTTTTTATAGCCCTCATCAGTGGGGGTCATATCTATTGTCATTGCTTCTCCGCTCATTGTTTTCTTTCTGTCAATAACTGTTGTGGAACTTCCACATATTTAATGGTACACCTTTGGTTGACTTTTACCTCATTATTTAGGGGTTAATTGTGTGACGCATGTCACATGCCCGTCCGGTCCCTTCCGGGCTAACCAATCCACACCGCCCGGTCCCTCCCGAATCTGGGAATGCAAATCTGGGAGTACACCGGCGTGTGAATCTGGGCGTGTGAATTTAGGTCTCCCGTTTCACAACCTCCCCATTCAATATGGTCTCTGTTAATGCTTCCCATCTCACATCTATGCCTTCCATGCCAAATGTCGGTAAGTTAAAGTCGGTATGAGGGAAAACTGTTGCAATCGCTAGAGAACCCCAGCCAATATCGTTTGACCAATAAAGTTTCTCTTGGTCGTCAACAGGTCCGGCTATCACCCATTTAACTGGCTCATGCCTCCCGTTCTCGTTCTTCTCGGTGAACTTATCTGCACAACAAACATCTCCACCTGTGCTATCAAAGAACATGCCTTCATGTTCGTAAATCCGATCCCCACACCAGTTGCATTCTCCGCCTGAATCGCTCATTGGTTTATCCACCATTCATCTACGAAGTGCTCCGCTATTTCAAGCCATTCAACTCGCCAGAATGAGCCGATGTCCCTAAGAATAGAAATTTCTTGGTCGCTGCCGCAGTCCTCTAGTTGGTCAGCAAAGAATCCTTCTAACGCCCCAGCAACATCAAGATGTAAAGCGTTCCAGCCTGCGTTAGTTATCGCAGTAGAGCCAAATGCTTCGCCTTCGTCAGGGTCATCGTTATTCCAATGACCAGCCTTTTCAAAAGCGTGGTCAAATATGCCCAGTTCTTTAACCTGTAATTCGCCAGCCCAAAGGTTTACTGCCCATGTCTCGCGATTAGTCCAGCCGTTGTAATCTTCAAAATTAGAGCGACTTCTCCAATCTATGTTTCTCATTACTTCGTGTTTTACTCTCATTACCATTCCTTAATGTTGTAAATATGTACACCATCTATGGTAGGGGGTAAATTCGTAATTGACAAGTGACATGTGTCACACCCAAACAAGCGCCGTCCGGGTCACCTCCCGGTCCCATCCGGGTCTCTTCCCGGGCCTATACAATCTGGGACTGCAGCGCCCGGTGTGATTCTGCGTGTGAATCTCGCCCGGTGCTGTCACGCAGGTATGAATCTGGGAATACAGAATCGGGGATACTTTCATGTGTGAATTTTCATGTGTGAATCTGGGCACACAAACCCACGTGTGAATCCATGTGTGAATCCCCACCCGCATCAAAGAGACGCAGGCAGGAACCCAACCACATGTGTGAATTTAATCGACGAGAGAAGCAGAACCTCTAGTTCCAGCCAAACGAGAAGCCGCAGCACCCTTCACTACAGAAAGGGCAGCAGACACGCCAGCCATAACAATCATCTTCCACTGATCAACACCAAGGTCCATGACACTATTAGTTGACATAGCGCCAATAGCCGCCTGACAAAAAGTCGCCAACGTCCTCTCAGCGAGGTCTTTATAATTCATTACTACTCCTAACTAAAAAAAAACAAGCCACGCCAGCAGGGGCGCATTTCGCCTTTTTTGTTGTTTTTGGTTTGTTGTTTGTTTGTTTCTGGGGGTTTGGGGGTTTGTGGTTAGTTTTTCTATACTATTGGTCGTGTGTTGGTTTACTTATTGGGGTGTGTGTTTTACAGGCTTTCTGCCAAAGTTATCGCTGCAGCAATGATGGCTGTCAGTAGTGACGCTGGTACTGCGTAAATCCATTTCTCTACAGTACGTACCCTTTGTTCAAGGTCTGTTATTTGACGATGCTGATTTAACGTTAGATCATCTATTTTCTGTTCAATAGATTCAAGTCTTTCCGCTAACACCGCCAACGCAACATCGACGCTTTGCTGACTATTAGCCATCTTCAGGTTCACAGTCACAAGCATCTACAGGGCATACACACCCAATGTGACATTGACACAACTCTACTTCTTCAGATACTACAACTTCTTTAGCATCTACTACTTCCTCTACTATCGTTGTTACTTCCTCTATAGGGATTTCAGAAGGTTGATCTTGAGGAGACGCCTGCGGCGGGCTTACGTTTGGCCACTTAGCGCCTGAAGATAACCCCATACTTGCCTCAAATTCTGCTTTCGAGTCATCAGCCCAGCAGCGTAAATAAAACATGTAAGGAGCGAACTCGTCGGAAGCGTGGGCTGTCGGATACTGAATGCTTTGACCGCATCTAGGGTCTAAGCAGCCATCTTCGACAAGGCTTGCTATTAGTTCACGGATAGCGTCTGCTTGTTTCCGTGACATCACACCTTTAGGTGTTTCGACTTGAACATTCAAAACGTTCCCTACCGGGTTCACTTTTGGTTCGTTTACTTTTCCACTGGCCTTAACTACCCAAGCATTTTTAGCGGGGGAGACAGGACCAATCCATATTTCGTTTGGTGTAGTCATACCAAGAGTTTAGGGCACCACACTTACGAGGCGTTGCAGGGTCAGGCCACTCGGCTCTTAAAAACTGGGGTTTTCTTTAGTAACTGGGTGGAAGGAGTAAGCACTGGTTTCACCGATGTTTCCCGTGTTTTTTCAAGATTTCTTATTTTTTTTTCGGCTTCTTGTATTAGGTCTGCGAATGCTTTGAACGCTGCTTCTGCAGAGGCCGAAAATTGTGTGTTTTCAGGGGTTTTTTCTCTTTTTTCCATCTCTGTTCCTTCCGTGGGTCTACCATCTTTACACATAAAATCGGATAGGGAGACCTACCCTGCACCTTTTTTCTAAGAAATTCTATTAAAGTCGTGTACAGGACATCTATATGTTCGGAGGTCACTATGCGGTATACATTGGACAGACCAGAGAATTCTATAACAGCCTTTGGTTTACAGGACAGGCTTAAAGGGCCTGCCGTTGTTGGGGTTCTTATTCCCCTCCCCGAGTCATCGAAATCAACTGCTTCTAAGTTCGGCAGGTACACGTTAGGTAATTGGGAAACTCCCCCACCTTATGCTTGCTTTAGCACTAAAGAAGGCTCTATGGTTATCCGTTGGAACCCTAACGCTTATTCCATTGACATTGTTGAAGATTCTTTAGACCGGATTTTGCAAGGTTACCTATCTGAAACGAAGGTACTTGGCGAGTTCGGAGGTAATGGTAGAGTGTGGGTTGTGAGAAAAGAGAGAGTTAATGCCTGATAGCCAAAAGTATAGACACAACGTCTTTCATCCCGACAATTATCAAGGGGCTATGCATGACGATATTCTGCAGCGTTCTTCTGGAGATAAAATGAGTTTACCGGGGTACATGCGTACACCTGAGCCGGAAGTTCCTTCTGTTACACGTGAGGTTTCGATAGAAACTGTTAGCGCAGTGCGTTCTTTGCTAGAGGATATGGCAGAAACTTTCCGAGTGTGTGGTATGTTTGATCTTGCCGAACAAGCCGATGTAGTTGTCGAACTGCTCGCTTAACCTTCTACCCCTTTAAGGAACCATGCCAGAGAACAAATGTACAGGCACTGAAGCATCTTATGTCAGAGGATGTCGCTGTGACGAGTGTAAGACATCACGGAGTCTCGCCGTAAAGAGGCGCAGTCTCGAGAAACGCGCAGTCGAGCGGCCAGCGCCTCCAAAACCAGAGAAAAAAGAAAAAGTATTCCGACTACCACGACTGGACTCCTACGACGACTGTTTAACGCGTGGACAAGTGTACAAGTTCCGCGGGTACTAGCGGAAGAGTGGGCCTAAGACCCAACCAACAGCACACCATCTCTCCCCGTCAGTAACGGGATTAACGCTGTGCAAAGACCAAGAAGGCCACATAGTGCCTACGCCTTGTTCTTTTGAAACTTCAATATCTTCTGGACCTACATGGAGATTGATCTCTCCACCTTCATAATCATCTGGTGACGACAACTGAATGGAAGTAGATATCTTCCTTTGTGTGTAAGTCCCACCCCAGTCTGTGTGCTTTGTGTAAAAGTCTGCAGGCCTGTACCTAAGAACTTCTATAGAGGGCAACTGGTTGATGTCGAAACCCCAAATGTTGTACCGTCTGCACGCATTCCAAACATCTCCAACTATTTCAGGGTATATAACGCTATCTATAAAGTAACGAGAGCAGGAGCGTATATCTAACCGTTCGCCTTTAACCCCGTCTTGCTCTACCGTTCCGCTGTGTTCTTTCTGCGATAATGCTGCCCCGATAACAGTCCCGCACATTTCAGGAGTCCATACTTGGTTTTCTGCATAAACTGACGAGGAATTCATTTAACGCCTTTCATCCTGTGGTCTTCACGGAATTGCATAAACCGTGACGCTAGATCAAAGACAAGGTTATCGTCGTTTACTTTCGCCAACCTCGCTGCTCTTCTTTTTTCCACCCTAGACATGCTGGTCATATCTGTAGAATCGACGTTGTGGTGAGTGAGAGTTTCAGTCATACGGACAGCCATAGACGCTAACTGTTGAACTACACGTGGATCGTCAAGCCCTCCATCTCCTATGTAACGCTCCCTTTCAGAAAGAAGGTTCACTGCCATGTCCCATGTTTCTTTCGACGCTGGTTTCATGTCGTAGGCTTCAGCCCACTCTTTTCGTTTAGGCCATTCAGTCGCTAAATGTTTAGCCGACATTTTTAACCCCTCAGCGATGTCAGCAATCTTTGTTGCCTTATCCATACGGCGCTGTACCTCGTATGGATTACGTTCCTCAGACAATTATTCTTACCTTCCGTCTGTTATTCACAAGACTATTCACTGCCCCTGATAAAGCATCTACTTGGTCGTCGTGAGAGCCTTTAGGGAATTGAACCAACTCATCTACAAATGTCTTGTTCCATCTTCCTCTTAAAAGTTTTACGTTACCCATCTCTGCTGCTGCAGATGCTACACGGGCACGCTCGACCTTGTTTCCTGTAGGTCTAACGCCTTTGAAAGCATAGCCAGCCAAAACGTTACGGGCGTAATGGTCGATTGTGTTAACTCCTCCCGAACCGGGTTCTTGCTCCATAACTATATCGACACTAGAGCCGTCAGCGTCTGCTGTTCTCTTAACAAGATTTTGGACTTCACCGGGAGTGCCTCTCATTCTTTGTATGTCGAAAACGTAATACCGGCCTTCGCTTATACCAATGAGAGCGCCTACCGTGTAATCGGGGTCTTTCCCTTTCGCTGGCGCTGTTGCTGCTAAGTCCCAGTATCTAACCTTTTTTACATCGCTAGGTGGGGTGTCGATCACGTCGAACCAGTCTTGCTCGAACATTCCGCCCGTTTCTGCTACTTCCCAGTTTCCTTCTAAAAGTCTTGCCCTTTCGACAGCATCTAACTCTTGGAGGCTTCTCACATATTCATCATGGTCCAAAGAAGGGTTATCTGTTATCAGCGACGGCATGAATTTACGATCCTCGGCTTTGCCTAAAATGAATCTTTCATACACCCAATCGTTTCCACGACCCCCAGGGTTTGTCGCTGCTCTAACTCTTAAAGGGACATCAGCAACAGACATGCCGCATGAAGGGCATCGAGGGATAGTGTCGTGTGCTGTTATTTTACGAACGCGAGAGAAACCCACATATAGATAAACTTTGTCGGAGCCCCACTGTGTTAATTCGTCTACCCCTACAAACTGGTAAGCAAACGACTGAAAGTTGTAACGATCTTCTTCTCTTTCGCAGTGTCCGAGAGTTACTGTCGCTCCAGAATCAAACGTGAACCTTTTATTAGTTACGTTGTAGTCAACATTCTGCCCACTGAACCATTCTTGGCATCTATCTATAAAGCCGTCAGGGCCAGATAACTGCGGGTAGGTCTGACGTAAAAGAAGCGCTGAGTAACCGGGAACGCAAACATATTGGAGAGCAGCCATTAAAAGAGTGTCGGATTTACCTCCACCAGCAGCCCCGCCGAATAATGCTTCTCTAGTCGAGTTCCAAGTTAAGTAAGCCTGTTGTTTCGGGTGAGGCTCATGCGGGATTTTCAGGTTGCATGGTTTCTTCCACGACATCAGCGTCGATAATGCTTCCCTCGTCTTCTGATCCATCTTCGTCTCCGTCCCATGCGTCTAAGACTTCTTTCGGTAAGTCTCCCGCATCAATAAGTGCTTCTAGTACTTTTCTCTGTCTCTTTGAGTCTATCTCTTCTACCACATGTACATGGGCTGTTAATTGAGTCATAGGACCGCCTTGTGGACCTGTAACTTCTAAACGTGTTGCTGGGTCTGACCAGCGCTGTGGGTATGCCTTAGCAAGGAACCTCTCTGCTGCCCTCCAGTCGCCATCTACGGCCTCTGTGTACCAACGTGTTACCAGAGCCGCCTCAGCCTTCCCTGTTGCCTTCTCAAGTTCATTTACGAACCATAGGCAGTCTTCATCAGTGGCGTCCAAAGCCTCTCTTCTAAGTAGTTTCTCTCTTGCTTCTTCACCTATTTGAATCCACTTATAGAAAGATTGTTTCGTTACTCCGTAAGCCTCATAAGCGGTCTTTTTATAGTTGCCAGCCCCTATGAGTTTTACTATTCCTTCGAGCGTTTGCTTCGAGGTGTAAAGCCCAGTTCGTCTTACCTTATTTTTTTCAGGGGGAGAGTACTCTGGTTCCATATTTTGTTTATACCTGTTCTTAGGTTCCTTGTTTGCGGTCATTTAATTCCTACCCACCCAGCGAAGTTCATCCATCTCCAGAAACATTCTCTGTGGGTGAATCCGCTGTGCTCTAATAGATATTCGTTCCATTCTTCAGTAATAGGGGTCATAACCCCTTCAAGGCTAAGTCTTTTACGTTCGATTTGTTCCTCTGAATAGCCCATACTCCGTTTATGGTTATGGTAAATGTGGATCATCTCTTCGTTAAGTTGTTGTGTATCGCCTTCAAGTTTTTCGACCAGAACAAGCCTGCCTTGCGGCTTAAGAACTCTATATAACTCATCGAGAATCCTAAGCCTGTGAACAACAGGAGTGAACTGAAGCGTCAATACACACAGTACCACATCAAACGACTCATCTTCAAAGGCTAGATGGTCTCTTAGGTCATGGAAATAGAATCGGTAACGGTCATCATTCTCCCCTAACTCTAAAGCCCTGTTAAGCATCGGCTCCGAAATATCAGTGCCTACCAGTCTCGTGATCGTGTGATTATTTGCTTTAGCGTAATCATCTAAGCCTTTAAGGGCTAAACCATTCGAGCAGCCAACATCTAAAACATCTTGAATATGGACATCAGGGCCGTGAAATGCTTTTTCGGAATCAATATAGAAAGCATTTTCATTCTGGTAGTTCACAACCCAAGGAGCCGCTATAGCGTTTACTGCTTCCCTCATTTTTCTGTAATCAGGGATGCTGCGTTCAAGCATATTGTCGAAGACAGCCGCTACTTCTTCATCGAACTCCCAGTTATCTTCTGGGATAACTTCATCACGCATATACCCAGCGTACAGTAATTGAAAACTCAGGAGCGGTTTTTACTCAACCTCAATAAAAATACATTCACCGGGACATTCATCGGCAGACTCAATAGTTGCTTCGAGATCAACCTCTTCAACAATAGCCAAACCTTCAGCCATCTTTAACGCAGGCTCGCCTTTAGGTGCCCCATCAGGACCGTAAATAGTCGGCCATTCTTTTTCTTTAACATAAGCCAACCCATCGTCATGCATTTGGAAAACGTCAGGGGCAATTTCTGCACACAATCCGTCACCAGTGCACAGGTCTTGGTCTATCCATACTTTTATCATTTTAGGCGCTTACGGTAAAAGTGTTTTCCAAGGGCTTTCGTCGTCACGGTTAGCGTCACGACATTCAACGCCATTAGCCCGATACATAGACCTAGAATATTTATTCGACTCGATAGCGAAATACATTGCAGGGTCGTCGCCATGACGAGGCATAATTACCTCATTCAAGTAACGCTCTTTAGCCCTATGCGCTCTTAAAGCACCCTTGCCTGAAGGATCAGGCCACGGGTTAAAGCAAACCTCGTTTGGCTGCCAATCTGTGAGAGATTTGATTCTGTCAAGGGTTATTTCTTCATACATCACAGAGCGTGCTGTGCAAAGAATAACGTATTCGTTTTTAAGAAGTTCGACCATCCATTTACGGTATTCTTCGACTTCAGAAACAAATTTCGACATTGGTCGATGCTTAGGCATTTCCTTAAAGTTGCTGGATAAAGCCACATTTAAGTCTTGTAAAATTATCCGCCCAGAAGGACCGAATGCTATATCACTTGCCATTTAACGTTTGCCTCCGTCATATACAGTTGCGTGTCCTTCTTCTATAAGGACATCGTTTAAGGAAACTCCTTCAGAATTTTTTATGATTCCAAGCACCCTGCCGAACTTGCCTTTTTTATCTAATTTGGTTTCGATTATTGGTTCCATTCCTGCTTCGTGGAGGAGCCAGTTAGCAACGAAATCTTTCGCTGCAAGGCCTCGCTCTTTCTCTTCCAAGTCTCTGGTTCTCGACTCTGGAGTATTGATGCCCACAAAACGAACCCGAGCACTATAAGAAATATCGAAGCCGAGGTCAATAACCACATCAATAGTGTCACCATCAACCACCCTTGTAACTGTTGCTTTATATTCATACATGAATACATCTTAGAGCGCCATGCCTAGTCGCCGTGCGAAGGCATCTAACGCCTGTTCAGCCCTATCTAGGCTTCCTTCTGGATAGGGAAGATCAAATTCAAAGCGTATTGCTTCGGCTAAAGCCACCGGGTTTATCTCTACCGGGTCGCCCGCTATGCACTGGACGAGGCTGTTAGGGCTGTAAAGATAGGCACGAACGTCACGGAAACCAACTCTCCAAAGTTTCTCCCATTCATTAGTAGAGAAATACTTTTGGACTTTTGGCCTTTTTATTAAATCAGAAACAACAACTCCTTCTTCATATCCAGCCGAGAATGAGGAGTCGAATTGTGTTTCGTGATTAGAGATATTGTCTTTCTGGCCTGTAGCCGCCAAATACCTATCTGCTGTTCTAGAAATAGCGCCAGCGTAAACAGTTGTAGATGGAGAAGATAACGCTGAAATAATACGAACGATGTGTAAACGATCACTATGGAAAGGGACACTATTAAGCACAGAGGCTAAGAAAATCGAATCAAATTCTGTCCCGTCAGCAACACGGGCAAGAAACATGTCAGTTATGTAACGAGCGCCTTCTATATCGAAACCTGAATCTTTACCGCCTGTGTAATAAGGCTCAAAGGCTACACAGTCGATCCCCATTACATCTTGCATAGTGTGAGACTTGTCGAGAAGACCAGCCCCAAAATCTAAAACTGTCGTTCCATACCATTTCTTCCATGCATCAACATGGACAGGGTTTTCGACATCAAACATAGATGCGGCTCTTTGAGTTTTACCTGTCCGAGATAAGGCAGATATTAAATCACAACACATAGTTGGCATTAAAAAATTTTGCCTATTGCTAGCCCTACGGAAAGAGTTGTACCGGAGAACGTCTGCGTACTTATCCTCTAAATCGAAATCCATAGATAAATGGTTGAGCATTATCTGAGCCAGTTTTGCTTTGCTTTTCGGAACTGTAATTGTTTGGACTTCTGGTATCCCTACTTCTGTAGCGTGCTGTAATCTCCCAATGCCATTAACAACATCGCCTTTATGAGTGACGACAAGAGGGATACTTGTTTTCCCCCAATGGTAAAGACTCTCTGCTTGTCGAATTGTGTGATATTTGAACTGCTGAATATTTTTAGTTGCAAGTTCCCTAGTATCTTCTTTCTTAATACCCATACATGGATACCATTCGTCTGAATCGACTTCTATATCAGGCAAACCTTCTGAGGCACTAAGAACAACTGATAGCGGCAAGCGCTCTGAAAGAGACTCCCCAGTATCTTGTTTATCCATATCATTAGTCGCTCGGTTAAAAACTATATTTACGCCTTTACGGCGTTGCAGATCAAGTCCGTCTAAAAACGCCACCGGGACTTTAGAAGCCCCTAACTCTTTAGCAGCATCTAAACGTTGATGTCCTGATAAAACTTCGCCTTCTGGTGTCGCATACATTGGAAGAAGCCAACCAAGTTTTTTAAGGCTAGTTTTAACCATCTCAAAACGATGAGGGTCAGACCTTCGAGGGTTGTAACCGGCTTTCTCTAAAGAGTCGATATCTACTAGCCGGATTT
>Ga0098060_1001026_pt1 | contig 11691 bp, 19 predicted proteins | sample 21_taG_FD_77063 | JGI IMG/M metagenome (GOLD analysis project Ga0098060, IMG submission 77063) | Marine viral communities from the Subarctic Pacific Ocean - 21_ETSP_OMZ_AT15319 metaG | ecosystem: Environmental > Aquatic > Marine > Oceanic | place: Pacific Ocean | collected 2015-01-19 | reverse complement strand
GTTATTGCTTCAGTGCCATAGCCTAGAGCCTGACCAATCAGTTCTAAGTTGGTATTTGTGCTTGTTCCCCACGTTCCTGACTCATCGCCCGTAGCAATTTCTTTTAGTCGTAGGTTGTTGACGTATGTAGCCATGCTTGTTCCTCTATGCTGCTATTTCTGTCCATGTTGGTGTTTGTGAAACTGTAACGCCTGACCAATTGGGGGTTTGTGAAACTGTAACGCCCGACCAACTGGGAGTTTGACTAGGTATAATAACGCTCCAAACATTAACCCCACCTGTACTAACTGTTGCCGATTCTCCCGTTACGCCAACTGATATACCCCCACCAGCACTTTCTGAAGTATTTCCTGCGGTTGCTGTAGCAGACCCGCCAGTAACGGTAACTGTAACTCCTACGCCTTCTACAAATGTAACACTCCCAACAGCCGAAGTTCCAGCAACACCAGAAGCAGATACTGTAACCCCACCGCCGTCATTTACTGTAACATTACCTTGACCGCTGGTAAGAGCCGTAAATCCTACATCATTGCCCCAAGTGCCGTCTCCCCAGCCTTGAGCAATACTATCCCAGCCCTCAAAAACAACATTAACATCAGCCATATTTAGGCAATCCGAATAATCGCGCTACTTGCGTCAGCGGTAGGAAAAGTAATAGTGAAATCTCCACTAGAAGACGCTTTGTCTGACCCAAAATTTAAAACAAGCACTGCTCTGTTGGCTGATCCCGCTGTAGTGGAAGAGTTATATATAACAGCCCCTCTTGCAGTAACACTAGAGCTAGACCAAGTAACATCGACAAAGTCAGTTAACGCTGTGGTGCTAGAGGTTGTTGGCGTAACATTTGTTAGTGCTTTTCCTCCAGCATCATACCCAGTACCACTTGCCTCGTTAGAAGTGCTGTAAGCAGTAGTTGAAGCTCCCAGACTTGCGCTACTTGTGAAAAGAGCAATCTTAAATGCGTTTCCAGAACCTGTTGAAGTAGTTGTTCCGCCACCGCTGCCATTTGTAAAGTTATGAACGCCTTGAAGCAATTCTTGTTTAAAGCTAGTACATATAGCTTGAGTAATAGCCATTACATTCTCCTCAAAATTTCTGCCATATCAGAATGATCGGCTTGTTCAAGTTCAGCAATTTTGCTTGTTTTATCGCTTTTTACAGCTTCTTCCATGTAATATTTTACAACACGGAAAACTTCGTCTTTGAAAGCATTTGCTTGTTCCATAATAACTGGATGGCTTTGAGAGCCTACACTGACTATGGTGTTAGTTGCCCTTTCTGCCCAATGATCTACAGAAAGACCCTTGTTTGTTGTTGTTGTTACTTTAACGCTACCCGCTTCAGCTTCAGTAAACTCAATCATTAAACTCTCGCTTGTCTTACTGCTCCAGACCTGTAGCTGTCTGTTGTGTCATAGCCTTCACCTAGAGCTTTTAATTTAACCAAGGCATCTTCATATCTAGCAAGATACATTTGCATTACATCTGCCTCACCTTTTAGAAAAGTATATGACTCAACTAAGCAACCGTACAGAAGAGTGCTTTCAGCATTATCGCCTAACCAACTCTCACCAGAGGCTGAAGTTGTTATTGAGTCTGGCTTGTAAAAGTAATGAAGCTCTGCTGTAAAGGCAGTATCTGGCGTTGGTGCTACAATAAATGTTGATGAATCAAATTGCCCGTAATACTTAGGAGTGCCTGTTACTGATGCGTCTGGATATGCTTCTCTAATAAAGTTCACATCTTTAAACAGAAGAAACTCATACCCACTATTATCTACAGCTAAAGAATACGGAGCTAAAAAGTCAGAAGGGCAATTAAGATACTTTGTGCCAATAGTCATTGACCCTGTAGAATTTTTTCTAAAATCTGGAAGCTGTACAGATTTAAGTATTCTGTCTTCAGCTTGTCTTATGATAACTGGAAGATTGCTAACAAAAGTTGTTTCGTCAGTCTCCAAATAATCTTGCAGTGCGTTTTTAAGAGTTGTAAATGTCCACGCCATTAGCTGGTTACCACCGTTACTTGTCCTGACTGAGCTTCAATATCTAAACCTACTGTTACGCTACCAAGTTCTGTAACCCCTCCACCTACTGGGTCAAAAGCAAAAAGCTCTCTGCTATCTTCTAAGCTCCTGTCTGGTCTAGGGTTTCTTATTGGCTTTGGATCGTCAACTTTAACCTTGCCTAGCTGTAATTGAGGTTGATCCTGATCAACTACATCTCTACCAACTAAGAATCCAGTAGGTCTTTGATTAACAATCTCAGGAACTAAATCTTTTGTTTTATACCTAAAACCCGTGAGGTCACAATAACCAAAGGAATGTTTGCTGCTGGCAAATCGACTCAAAACCTATACCCTCCCGGCGAGATATAGAGAGAAGCTTTATCTCTATCACTGTCAGCCGCCAAAGAAAATTGCTCCTCATACTCAGCTTTTAGAAACTGAGATCGAACTGCTGAGTCGGGATACTTTGTGCTTAACTGATAAGCTAATCCAGAAACCAAGCAGGGTAAAAACCTTGCAGGAACATCCATATTGTTAGAAGCAGGACTCCCCGTGTCTTCTATTCTTTCCATGTAGTAATAACCAAACGTATAGGTAGCTTGATCATCTGGAGAAGGCCACACATGAAGAGTAACCCCTGTTGGCTTGCTTTCTATGTAATACTGAAGAGGTTTACTTTGTGTCAATTTATTTGACAACTGTGAGTAATCGCTAACAGAAACCCTAGTCATTGACTGATCAAATTGACTAGATACGTTTCCTGCATTAGTTCTAATAAACCCTTCAACAACATCCAGCACATAAGCTGGCAAATCATAAGAGGTTGTACCCGCAGTTAATGCTTGTGTTGTATCTCTAACAGTCCAAAGATTAAGACCACGGTTCTGCCATTCCAGCATAAGCAAGTTAAGACTTCTTCTTGCTGTCTTGTAATCGTATCCGCTTCTTAGTTCTCGACCCGCTTTTTCAAACGCTTCTTCCATTGCGTCTGCCAAGTCAAGATTGAATGTATATGTTCCGCTAGTTGCCATTTCTATTTCCTTCTAGACTTAGCACCGGAGCATTTCCACCGCTTCCTAGACAAATTGTTTGGCGTGTTAGGGTCATTCTGCTTTTTCTTTGGCAATCTTTTTTTAATGCCTAAAGATCTAGCGCAATAGCTATCACCCTTGCTTGTTCCGGGTTTTACTCTAGCACCGCCTCCTTTGGCTTTTCCAGCTTGCCCATAGCTAACTTTTTTCCCAGAAGAGGTTACTTTAACCTTTGCTTTTCCTTTTGCAGGTTTGCTGTTAGCCATTATCTATGCCTCGCTGTTTTTTTAGCTACCTTCTTAGGTTGAGAAGAATGCTGTTTGCCCTTTTTTGTATCTTTTCTTTTCTTTCGGGTGGTTGCAGCATACTCTTTGGCAGACAAAGACTTAATTGCCTTTGCAGGAAGATACCTCTCTCCGGTTGCTTTAGAGCCTTGAGTTGAAGGTTTACCAGACTTTGTGCGCCATTTTTGCTTAGTCCATTTCTTGAGGCTTTTCTGGGACTTTTTAAGAGCCATTAGTCTCTGTACCCACCACCTGCTTTCTTATAAGCAGCAGCAAGCATTTGAGCTTTTCTAGCACTCCACTGACCACTCTTGCCGCCTTTAGAGCCAGATTTAATCCGGCTAAAAAGACGTTTACGCAAGGTAGGCTTTGTGTAATTACCAGCCTCATTAACTCTAGACTTAGCTTTTGGCTTTGCCTTTGGTTTAGACTTTTTAGCAGCCATTATCCGTAACTCTTTGAAACCTGCATAACAATGTTATACACATCTCCACTGGAATGAGCGACTGTTGTAAACTTAATGTCACCTGTTTTACCGCTGCCAGAATTATTTGGAATCCCGGTGAAGTCAGTAAAATCTATAGTGTCTGCCCAATCAGCGTTAAGCTGCCAAGCCAAAACATCAGTAGTTGCATCAAAGAATACTTTTACTCCCATACCAATAGTCGAGTAATAGATCTTTTGAATAGTAACGCCAGAACAGGCGGAGCCTGTCATAGGGTCACTAGATAATCCAGAAACATCTATCTTGGTTACTGCGCTTTCGCCTGAACCATCACTGACGTTGGTAAACCTAAATATGGCAGTTTTCGCACCGTCCTGAATAGTTTGAGTGGCTACTGCATCAGCCATGTTTACCCCCTATTACGCAATTTGCGTGTACTCAATGATAAACGTAAACGATCCAGCAGTGGTTGCGTCAACGGTGTTGGTAATGTTGCAATAAATAGTTCTTGCAGCAGATGTGTATTGAACAGAAGCGGGAGCAGTAGTTCCGCTCTGAGTTTGCAGAACCAAAGAAGTAGTTGTTACATTCCCAAGAACTACGGTTGTACCGCCGTCCAATATTTCATCTGTTACTGCCGCAACAATCTGTGCGCCTGAGCTACTTGTGCCTACTTCATAACCAATGTCCCCTGTTCCAATAACAGGAGCAGTAGCACAGAATATTTTAATGTCTGTGATAATGGTGTTAGCAGGTTGTGTAAACTCGCCAATAGAAGGGCTATCGCCAGCAGTAGTGTTAACAGTAACGCCTGTCGCAAAACCAACATGCTTGACATACTTGTCAGTTACGATTCCAGTAGAAGCAATAGTTGCTACATCTGTAATTGCGCCAGTAGTAGAATTTTTTGAAATTACTTTAAACCCGTTTTCGGAACGAACGGGGCCGTTAAAAGTTGTATTAGCCATTATGTTCTCCTGTCTTGGCTAGTGTCTGAAGTTTCATATGAAACAACAGTCAGGGAATAAACAAAGGGGGGCTAATGCCCCCCAAAGGTTTAGCTTGATCCGGGTGATCCGTAGATTCCCAGAGGATCAGATACACCGAAGCTGTAACGCTCTCGCGCTTTGTAGCGCACGTTTCCAGTATCGAAGTCACCGTCCATTGAAGTTTCAAGCGCAGTACGCTCAAAGTGCTTCATGCCATTCGGAATATCAGTCATGATATAGAAGGCATTGCTATCAGTCAGGTAATGGTTAACTGCGTAGCCGTCAGGGATAGCTCCCATGTTGCGGATAGAGTTAATGTCATTATCTGCCGTACCTACACGCTGAGTAGTTTCAAGCAATCGATCTGCTGTAAACATCAACGCGGGTGGAACAACCAGACGCTTAGGCCGAGCCGCGATCAAAAGACCACGTTCATCAGTGAAAGCAGCAATATCAATAATTGCATTTTCCAAAGAAGTCTCGTTAAGGTCTGCTGCTGTTGTAGGACGGTTGTTGTTTTTACCACCTGAAACGAGGGGGTGACCATCGCCTCCAGTTACACCGTCACCGCTTGCTGTAAACAAGTTAACACCATCACCCGATTGGAATGAATTAGTGAACCCATTGTTCAGCGGATTAACAGACTTAACTTGCTTGGTGTAAGCCATTGCCCGTGCCAAAGATTTTGTATAACGAGCAGAAAGAGAATCATAAAGATTATCTTCCATAGCTTCTTCAGTTATAGCAAAGCCCATAGCAATCGTTTCATGGTTGTACCGTGCTGTGAAGCTTTCTTGTGCTGCATCATAGTTGATAGCAGAACCTTCTTGCTTAACAGGGGCAGCACCAAAGCCGCTAAGTTTTACTTCTTCTTCAAAAGAACGATCAGAACTCTCTGTGTCATAGATGAGAGTGTGTTCGTCTTCGTACTTCTCATACTCAAGACCAAACAAGGCGTTAAGGCCGGGGAGTAGCTCCTTGAGCATTTGTGCGCGTGAAATAGCCATTTCCTATTGCTCCTTATACGCCAAGTTTAGTTTCGTAGGCGTGACTTAAAGGCAGATAGGTCACAACACAGTCAGTGAAGGCATCGCCTACAGAACTGGTTGGGCCATCTACGAAATCAACGATACGAAGTGGAAGTGTATTAGTCGTAGCTATAGAGCCGCCATCTAAAGCGTTTCTGCTTCGACCGATTGAGGTTGAACCCGCAGTGTTTACCGCCGATACATTGTTTCCAAGGCCAGTTTGAGCTATAGCCTCGTCACCCTGCATGAGGAATAACAATTTAGGATCGTCACAGACAAGAGCCATAATATCCGAAGCAACAGTTGATGCTGGATAATGCTGACTAAATGTCATCTGACTTGTAGTGGGATCAGTGTAAGAGCATCCCATAAAAATGCCGACAGTACCCGCAACAACTGATGTTGTAACGGCAGCTTTTTCTACAGTACCAGCGGCAACCAACTTAACGAAGTCACCGTAAAATATAGCGGTTCCGTAGTTGCTTGCAATCTTAATGTGTCGAACTTTTCCTGAAAAAGAGCCTGACGCGCTAAGAGTGTTAACTGGTTCTGCACCTGATGGAGTTGCAGTAGTAGCCATGATTGGCCTCCTATTAACTTAGGAATTAATTTTAATTCCTGCCAAATGTTGTTCTCGTACTTCTTTCTGGTGGAAGCAAAGGCATACGAGGGTCATTTTCGCGGAGGTAGTTATTATCGACAGAGTCCATTTGATTATCAGCCATCTTCTGAAAGTGTTCAGTTCTGGATGCCATCTTTTCTGCTGGTGCTTTGCATAACAGCAAACCGCCAACTTCAATATTCCCTACAAACTTAGAATTAATATCAGACTGCAACATTAGTTCTGGGTGGTCATCAGCCTTACAAGGCTCCCAACCTTCCCTAAACATCTTTGAAGTGTGAGTTCCATCAGCTTGTCCCATGATACTTGTCCTGACCCAACGAAAGACCCACCCATCTTGGGGAGTCGGATCGGGCAAAATAGAAGCAGGATTCCATGCATCACTAGGTCGAGTATTACTATCTCTTTGGTGTGTTTCTCTTGGAGTGCGCTCAGTAGTCATTAATTTCTCCTGACTAGACATATTTAGCATATTGCTGTTCAGTTAAACCCAACTTCTTGGCGAGAGACCGCTGGGTTGGCGAAAGCTTCACTGTGCGAGGTTTAGCCCCATTATTTCTAGTTGTGGGGGCTACCACCATCGAAGGTTGACTAGCAGTCGAAGTTCGCTCTTGCTGGGGATTCCCAACCTGCCAATCATAATCTGGAAACGCTCTTTGAACCGTTTCATCGATTTGTCTAAAGTATTCTGGGGAGTTTGGTTTTACTCCCTGTTTTACTAGAGATGCATGTTTGCCATAAGCAAGAGATGTCATCTCTTCGTAACCATCTTCCATAAACCAAGGGTTAGCTGCTGCCCACTCCTCAGTTTCAGGGTCTGGTCTAGGAACAGCTTGTTGCTGCTGTTGCTGTTGATATTGTTGTTGTTGCTGTTGCTGCTGTTGTTGCTGCCACTGTTGCTGTTGTTGTTGCTGTTGTTGTTGCTGTTGTTGTTGCTGTTGTTGTTGCCCAGAAAAATTCTGAGCATAACGATCAGCCTCAGTTAATTCTGCTGTTGCTTTTGTTAAAGCTTCTTGGGCAGAGACTACATTATCTGTATCTCCTTCTTCGTAAGCTTTTCTATACTGCTCTTTCGCTTGATTAAGAGATAAAGCAGCGCGTTCTTTAATTTGATTTATTAAAGCTTCTTCGCCTCTACCAATTAAAGACTCATACTCTTTGTTTTTTTCTGCTATCTGCTGTGCAACGCGATACGCTTCATCTCGCATTTTTTCAGCATTCTCTGCTTTTCGGCGTTCTTCGTGAGTTTCGTAACGAAGTTTATTAATCCGCTTTTGAACTCTCTTGCTGTAACCTTGAAGCTCTTCATCTCCTAACTCAGAAGAATCATCTTCTTCCTCGACAGCTTCGGCAGAAACAACTTCTTCTTGTTCTTGCTCGCCGCCTATCTTTGTTCGGACACCGAAAAACTTATCTTCTTCTGACATTAACTCTTGCTCACTCATGTCTTAACAATCCCCCTTGGATCTTCAACGACAGCTTCAACACTATCATCGTTGATCAATCTAAATTCCTTTCCGTGAACTTTAAATCTTGTGCCGCTGTAAGAGCGCATCAAAATCCAGTCCCCTTTTTTGCAGAAAGCTCCAGATGGAAATCGGTTTGTATCGGCGTAACAATCTGGCCCTAATTCAAGCACCATACCCGTTATTGAGCCAATTTCCTCCTCATAGAGGGTCTTATTTGACTTGATAATGCCGCCGCCAAACTCTTTTTCAGGGTCAGGCAAAGCTATCAGTATTTTATAACCCGCAGGTTTAGGCAACTGATCTGCCTTGCGAGCAGGTTCTTGCTCGATTTCTTTTGCTAATGCTTCCATTAGTTGGTTCCTAGCACTGGAAAAAAGTGTCCAGAGTCACTTGCGCTGCTCTATACAGCGTTATCTCTCTTCGTATCTTGACTGAAGGTCTAGAACTTCTCGTTCTGTTAATGCTAACCCTTCAATAATACCGCAACATTTTGAGTATTCTTCAAAGTTTTTGCAACCCCCACCGCTTATATGGTCTGCATACTCATTCATTTGAGATCTGATAGTCTTTTGAAGATGAGTAAATACGCTCTCTTCAGGGAAGTTACTCATCAAAAATTTCCTTCATTATTTCAACGCCAAGCTTTGCACCTTCTACTTGTTCTTTAGAAGCTATACGCTTGCTGTCTAACTGAGTCCTATCATTGTCCTCAGATATTCTGACCGCCAGCTTTGCTTTCTCAAGTTCCATTTCTTGATCAAGTTTGTCTTGGTCAAGGCTTGCTTTAGCCATAGCCTTCTGAGCATCAAGCTGCATTCTTGCTTGCTCCATCATCATTTTGCCTTGAGCTTCCATTTCTTTAAGCTGCAACTCTCTTTGCTGCATCTGAACCACAGGGTCTTGTTGCATTTGCTGGTTCTGCTGCATTTGAGCTTCTTGTTGATTCTTTCCTAACAACTGTGCTGCCGCTGGTGCAGCTAACTCAGAAATCCTAAACTCAATATCTTCAGGTAGTTTTTCGCCCGGAAGCGGTAATTTCATACCTAATTCTTTTTCAATCTTCTTGCGATACTCAAAAGCAACGTGTTCTTGGACATGCGCCGCGAATATTCCTTGTATTTTCGCTGCATCTGGAGCTTGAGATAAAAGACCTTGGATTTTAGGGTCTTGTAACGCTGACATATGTACTTGTATGTGAGCTTCATGGTCTTGATAGACAAAAGCTTTGACAGGATCTCCGTTAATAATCCCCATATTTTCAGAAACTGGGTCTGTTGGGTGGATATCATCTTCTGTAGGTACGATTTTATCTGCATCTTGAATGTTTAAAACCTCTAACATTTGCCTATGAAGCAGCGGCAAGTCATACATTTGTGGTGCTTGCGCTGAAAGCTGCAATGCAGCCTGATATTGCATAATTCTTTGGGCCATTGTCCCTGCATTAGGATCACTAACTGGAATAATGTCTATTCTGTCATCAAAATCAGCAGAAACGAGTTCTTCGCTGTCTGACATGTAAGGATATGCCTCTGGGCCAAAATCTCTGACTAATCTGGACAATAATTTAAGCTCTACGCGCATAGATGCGTGTAATCTGGCCTGAACTGCGCTCATAACCTTCATTGAACGCTCTAATATCGCTAAAGTAGTGCCAACTGGAGCTTCAGAGTTCATATCTGCCGCTTTTACATCCGCAGCAGAGGCAAATCTACGCCCTTCTTCAACAATACTGCCTAATAATGTCGCTAAAACAGAGCTTGGCTCTTTATATGGGAGGAAACTGATGTTTTCTTTAATGGTTCCACCGGGAACATCTACATCTCTGAACTCTCCGGGCATAATTGGGGAGTCATCACCCTTAATTCTAAGCCCTCTTGCTTTCAAACCGCCCGGAAGATTGGATAAAGTACCCGCATCTACTAATTGTCGGAGCAAAGAGGTAGCAGATTTAGCTAATCCTCCAATCATGTGGATCAAACCAAAGCCGTAAAAGCCTAATCCGGGTATATATTGATAGTGAACGAAGTGTTCTCGCTTGTTTTTAAGCTCATCATCTTCGTACCAATTCCTTCTTACCGATAAAATCGTTCTAGAAGACAAATCAATAGTCACAACATAAGGAAGATGTATGCCTGTGAACTCTCCATCACGCTCATCTTCAAATCCGGGCAGATCTAAATCAACCTGCATCTCAAGAAGAGTGTGTCTTGAGTCTGCTTCGTAGTTTCCAGAGTCTCCTGTTAACTCATCATATTTAAGCTTAATTCTATCCGGGTCAGCAGCAGCATCATCTAAGTCAACATCTAAGTAAAACCCTGAAACTTGCAGCTTCCTAATCTCGTTAGGGCTTTTTTTCATCACATGCGTAGCGCGTTCACAGGTAACTAGGTCTGATGCGCCATAGCTAACAACAAAATCTTCTGCTGGGACAAACATGCTGCAAGGTCTTCCCAAGGAAGGATCAAAATAAACTTTTCTAAAAGCAGAGCCAGCTAAAGGCAAAGAGAAAAGCATTCTCTCTGTTTCTGTTCTGTACTCTGTCATTTTTTCTGTAACAAGATAGTTCAGATAATCTTTGACTCTATGAGCTTGCTTTTCTTTTTCTTCGTTAATAACGCCAACAATGCTTGTTCTAACAGGGCCACTAGAAGGAAAAAGCTCTTGGATTGCTTGAGACTGAAATCTTATTACTGCCTCAGTAAGTAGAGGATGTGATACACCACAAGCACCATCCCAAGGGGTAGTCCTGTCTTCCATCTTTAAGCCAAGTAACTCTAGGCCGTCTATATATGACCGCTCCCAATCTGAGCGGCTTTCCTTATCGTTCTTGTAAGAACCTATAAGATCGGATGCCATTTCGTAAAGGTCTTTTGGATCGAGTACCTCTGCCAAATTAGCATCGTGAGATGAATCTAAGAGTCCCGCTATATCTGGATCGAAGTCGATTAAGACCCCGCCATCTGGGGTTTCTATCGAAACAGACTCAGGGTTCTCTATCTGGATCTCTACCTCCCCCATTTCCTGAGAAACAGGAGTCGGGGTACTTAGTGGACGATCAATAGCCATCTAGCCATTCTTCCCAAAATACTGAGTTCTTGCAGCACCGCTGCCTCTAGCAACAGTCTTGCCGCCATTAGACATCATTTTTGTTTTCCCGCCTTTCATCATGCCTTTGGTCTTACCACCTTTAGCCATGCCTTTGGTTTTTCCGCCCTTCATCATACCTTTAGACTTAGCCATATCTTTTTTGAGTGCGCCAGTAACGCCACCGTTAGCCATCATCTTGGTACTCATTTTGGTTTTGCCGCCAGCCATGTAGCCTTTAGTCTTTTTCATCGTAACCCTCACTGTATAAGTTATTAAATACCCTAGCAGTATCTTGAGTGTACTCCACATCTTCTTTGGAGTTATATGTGTTTTGGTTCGGCCTAAAATCAGGCGCACCTTCTCCTGTCTCAAACCAAGCAGGATGAGTCACTCTAACCCTGTTATTAGGCAAAGCAACTATGTTCCCAGTGTATTCACCCGCATCTAGAAGCTCAAGTACATGACTTTGCTTGTGTTGTGCAGGATCATCAGCTACCTCACTATTAGTGTAGTCCACTGTAAAATAATACTTAGCTGGGTAAAACTCTCCATCAACTTTAGCAATCCAAGGAGCAGGAGAAGCTCTTTCTATCTTGTAAACTGAATGATCGTGAGACATACAATCCCAAGGCTGTACTGCCCAAGTTGGCATGGGTTCAGGCCATTCTTCATAGGGGGTGTCTGCTACAAGTGCAGTAATAGGCATTCTTGCCCACATTGCCCCGCCATG
>Ga0098060_1001025_pt1 | contig 11695 bp, 4 predicted proteins | sample 21_taG_FD_77063 | JGI IMG/M metagenome (GOLD analysis project Ga0098060, IMG submission 77063) | Marine viral communities from the Subarctic Pacific Ocean - 21_ETSP_OMZ_AT15319 metaG | ecosystem: Environmental > Aquatic > Marine > Oceanic | place: Pacific Ocean | collected 2015-01-19 | reverse complement strand
TGATTATAAAGTAGATCAATACAACGCTGATACTAGTAACTATAGCCCAAATGAGGGTCTTTTAAGTTCTGCTAAAGGACTTCAAAATATTGGAATGGATTTTATAAGTGGTGATTCTAAAATGCAAAAAGGATTGTTAGACGAAGCCTATAAAACGTCGTTTGACTTAGCTAATAATCAATACAATCAAGTCTTATCAAAAATGGCACAAGGTGGAATAGGTGCTGGGGGTATGGGTGGAGCCTTTCGTTCCATTACTCGATCTGGTGCGGGAGAAAATTACCGTAAAAGTGCTTTAGGTATTGGAAATCAATTTGCGGGATTAGGATTAAACGCTTTGCAATCGGCAAGTAGTGCTTTTGGAGCAATAGATTCAAATGTTTTACGAAACAATATGTTTAATACAGGTCAAATTAATCAAGCCAATCAATTCAATACTGCTAATGTAAACAACATGAGACAATACAGCACAGGTATGGGTTATCAACAAGCGGTAGGCAATCAAAACGCACTAGCGGCTTACAATCAAGCGGGTGCTGATAATTGGATGAATTTAGGTAGTGGGTTAATGTCTATGGGAATGATGGATATGAATCAACCTTCTGCATTTACTCCAAGTGGTAGTCAAAATTATACCGCATCAAGATGGGGAAATGTTGATATGCCAAAATTTGTTTCAAGGTTTGGTCAAAATGATAAATTCGATCCTACTCGGTTTGGTTTAGGGTTTAAAAAGGAAGGTTAACAATGGCTAAACGATATACAGGATACAATTCACAAGGAATGATGAACCTAGTTAATAACATTATTAGGGCAAGGGAATTCAATCAAAAAATGGGTTTACAACAAGACAGTTTAAATCTTGAAAGAGGGAAAGCACTTGTAGATCAGCAATACAAAGCAGATACTTTACAAGCGACGAAAGATTGGAGAACCGAACAAGGAGAATGGAGACAAGACGATAAAATACGTGCAGAAACAATACGAACAGAAGATTTAAATAGAGAAGAAAAAAAATACATAGCAGAACAAAAAAGATTAGCAACAGCTACAGAACTAACTGCAAGTCATAGAGCTAAAGTTCTTAAAGCTACTGAAGATGCAAGAAAGGATACACTTGCTCATAGAACAAAAATATTAGATATAGAAAAAACAAAAGCAGAGAAAGTATTAAGTAGAGAAGACATTTTAAAACTACAAGGTCGACTTGCACTTCAAGCTGAAAAAGATCAACAAAATGAAGTCACTAAAGACTTCCCTACAAAATCAGTTAGTCAATTTAAAGAGTCTATATACAGCGGAGAAACGGGGTTTTTTGGACGGATAAACATTGATCCCGATCAAGTTCTAGGTGCTTTTTTAGATCAAAGCACAGGGGGAGGTAAGGAATTAAATAGCCTTATGAAATATGCGGTTAACCCTCGCAATAAAACCACGACCAATCGAGATAAAGCTACTGCGGTTTTAAAAGACGGCTTAATGACGATGTTAAAAGATGCTGATTTTTACAATTCTGCTAAAAAACGAGAAAAGTTAGATCAAGCAGTGGGTCAAATAGGTACGTATATAGATCAATTAAAAGGTGCGGGTGCAAACACAGACGAGTTGACTGAACTGTTGGCTAGTGTGTTGGCAATGCAAAAATCGTATCCTAAGCCTAAAGTAAAATCAGAATACAATCCAAGACAGGGATTCGGACAGGGAACCTATTAATACACATTTAGCTTATGAATCCGTATGAACTTCAACGTTACATCTCGGTTTACAACAACAATCCTACTTTATTTGATGATGACTTTGTTGATGACCTAGAAAAATCCTCTAAAGAACTGGGCATTAATTTTCAGCGAAATATGGACGCTGAAGAATCTAAACAAGACAACTTATTAGAACAGTTTGTTTCAGGAGTTAGTGAAGGATTAACAACCTTAGGATGGGCAGATGAACCTACCTCTGAATCGGGTCAAATTGTCAACAGTATCGGTCATTTAATTGGCTTTGCACCCGCCATTATATCTTCTGCATTTACAGGAGGAGCTGCAGGGTTAACACGATTAGGACTAGGAGCCACTAAAACCGCAAGTGCATTAGGAACTACAGGTAGGTTTTTAGCCAACGCTAAATCAGCCCCTTTCTTCATTGCTGATAAAATCAACAAACCTATTTACAAAGGTTTAACGAAAGCTGGAATTAATGTAGATGAGTATGTAAAAAAAGGTAGTGCAACGGCAGATGTCTTAATGTCAGCACAGAACCTGGGGGTAGCATCAGCAGTAAGTAGTTTTTGGGAAGGAAAAGACGCTATTATGGATTCATACGTTCATGGAGCCATTGCGGGGGGAGCGTTTGGAACCATAGGTAACTTTACCAATATAGGTAAAATGCTTGGACATTCTAATCCTAAAGTTAGGAGTGGTGCTGAAGAATGGGTTTGGAATAAGGTTGCTCAAGCGGGATTAGGATCTGCGTTTCAAGGGGGTATGGCAACTGCACAAGACGCTCCTACTTCTGTACAAATATATGAATACCTATTAGGGGGATTCTTTGGGTATAAACATCCCAATGCAAAGATAAAAGCGGCACGTCAATACACCAATGCTTTTAGCAACTCTGAAAGTGAAATATACGGAAATAAGTTTAATCGTAAAGAACGTGAAATGCTTAACACAGAAGAATTTAAAGCCTTAGATCCCGTTAGCCAAGAGTATGTAACCGATCACTTTAATTCTCGTATAGGGCAACGATTTGAAAATTACAGTCCTATGAATAAAGAGAGCAATCAAATGGAATTGCTCTTTAGATCTGAAGCAGATTTAACCGAAGCCTCTGCTTACATGAATAAGCAAATATTTGACAATACCGTTCTTAAAATGAACTACGAATCTGCTAAAGAAAAGTTTAAAGCAGAGCGTAAACGAGATTTAACTGAAACTGAAGACGCTGTTTTAAAAACAGAAATGATGAATGAAGCGGATGTACGTTATCAAGATGAATTAAAAGGAGCGTTAGCGGGGCAAGTGTATGAAAAAATACTAGGCAATCCCGATAAGTTAAACAAGGTAAGTGAATCCGTTTTTAACAAGCTAACCAAAGAACAAATTGAGTCTATTCGTAAGAGTGATAATCCTTTAAAAGACATTACAGAAGTTTTAAACGGCAATAAAGATTTAACAATGGATCTAAAAGAGGCTAGAGATATTTTAAACTTTGGTCGTTCTATTGAAGATCAATTTGAAGTAGACGTACCTCGCAACATTAAAGATATGGTCTTAGAAATTGAGACTAAACTTAAAGAAGATTCTTCTCAACTTGAAATTGTTCAAAATATTGTAGATGTGTACAATTCAAATGTAAAAGATAAAGGTACGTATCGAGACTTTATCAATGCCGTTGAATCTAAATTTCCCGAATACAGAGCCTCTACTACCATACGACAAGATTTAAAGAATTTATTTAATCAGATCAGTAAAAATAAACGGTATCCATACATAGCGTTTGATCTAGGTAACAACAATTACAATTATAGAATTAATCACGATTCTAATGGACGACACGTTAACGATCAACGTCCTCAAACTCCTATGGAAATGGAATTAAAACGTAGAGAGTTGGGTGAAAATCCTTTAGACCCTTCTATTAAAGGAAAGAATGAAACCGTATTTCCCAATGTAGAAGATTTTAAGTTTAAAACGGTTGAGTTTAAAGAGATTGTAGTGGGTGGAAAAATAGAGGATCCGTATGGATCTAAATGGAACGATGCTATTAAAGATTTCTCCGATATTATGACTCCTGAAAGATGGAGAGAATTTGACATCCGTATGGATAAAGATGGAATGTACTCTAAGATTCCTAAAAAAGATACAGGATCAGAGGTTATTGTTCCGTATCACCCTTATACAGATATATCAAAATGGAACTCTTTTATTAAGTTAATGGAAAAGATTGATCCTAGGGCTCGTAAATATTTTGAAGAAGATTATAAGTCTGTCAATATCACGCAAACCAAGAAAGACAGAGAGCTGTATCAAAAGAAGATAATGTCTAACTTTTTGTATGAGCCTAACTTCCAATTTAAGAGTGCAAAAGATAGGGTAAAACGAGAGACTTTGCTTCAGTCACAGGCTATTCCGTCTGACGTAGATGTCGAGTCATTTAGAGACATTATGCCCGATTTAAAACTGAACGTAGTTGTGGCATCTGACAACATAAAAGATTCTTATTTCAAATCGTTTGTTCAAGGTCAAAAACACGGCACATTTAATGTCTTAGATACCAATGGGAAGATTAAAAAATTAAATTACGAAAGTGAAATTGATGGATGGGCAGTATTGCCTACTCAATTATATGATCGTTTATTAAAAGCACATGGATTGCACGAATCCACTTCTAGAATGAAACCCGAAATTGCCGCTTATGTTAATGGTCAATTGTTTTTATTAAAAGGTGGCATACATCCTTCTCACGCAGAATACGATGTTGCGTTAAGAAATCCCAATACAATGTTGGTTATGACCAGTTCAGCTAAAGCCGTTCCTAAAGGCACTCCAATATACAGTCATCATACAAAGTTAAATAAAAAAACCAATCAATTTGAATTCAGTTTGTATGAAAAGAATAGACTAAAAAAGGTTAAAGATCCTAAAACTATTCAGATTAATTTAGAGGATTTAAGAATTAACTATGGAGTTCGTGAAGACAGTCACGCTATTGATCCTCAAACCGTTAAAAAACAGTTCCACGTATTGTTAAATGAACTGCAAATTCCTAGAGAAGCGTATGATGCGTTTACAGAAAAAGTATTTGCTCCTAATATAGAAGGTAATAAGGTTTTTAATAAATACGTTAAAGATTTAATTAGCGATCCCTTAACCGAAGCACCTAAAAGGTTTAAAATAGGAGAAATTGGAGACGCTGAATTCACGTATATAATGAGCAATAACACGCATCCTTTATACAAACCTTTGTTAAAAGAAATGTTAAGGTCTAAAGCGGATAAAGAATATTTTGATCAGTTTGGTTCTGAACAAAGCTTGGTGCAAGTAGATGACTATGTAAATGAATTGCAACGGTTAGCTAAGTACATGAATTACGACCCGATTGTTCAGTTCATTAAACCCGAATTGTACAATACGATGGTTATGAATTATCGTAAAAATAAGTATATGTATCCTTCGTGGAAATATTCAGCTGGAGCGTGGGTAGCGGGAGTTGATCCCATTTCTAAAGCTAAATACGGAGAGATTAAAAACGGAACCTTTAAAGCGGGTCATTCTTTACGAGATATGAACGTATCTTATGATGGAATTAAAGACACTACCTTAGGAGAAGTTTGGAAAGAGTATCAAAGTTTATTAAAAGCACCTAAGAAAGATAAAAAACGTATAAAGATATATGAAGAAGCCTTAGAAATGGCTTTAATGAGAGTGCCTTCACCCGCAGTAAGTGGAACTCGTATTCTACGATTTGATGGGTTTATTGAGAATGAACGTGGACGATCTGATTACGGAGTCTATATGCATCCTAAAGATCATTTCTATATAGATGGTGCTGATGTAGACGGAGATAAAGTCTTTGTGTATCAAGGGATGCCTAAATTGTTTACAGATGCGGTTAAAAAACACGCTAACGAGTTAAACATTCCCGGAACCAACGCTACCTATGAAAATAAAGCCAGAGAATTGGATTACTTTTTAGGTTCACCCGAAACTCCCGATTACATGAAAAGTCCTTTATCTCAAATTATGCCCAATGCTCTACGAAAAGTAGGTCAAGCCTCTTATAAAGGTAAGCAAGGTATGGGAGTGATTGTAAACGCCAAAACCTTATTGAATTACATTACATCTGATGTAATTAAAAAGGGAGGAGTTTATGAATTGGATTTAATGAAAGAAGGTAAACAGTACGGAATATTAAAATTAGAAACTACGGAAGACTTTTTAAACAATCGAATAGCTTACATCAATACACCTATGGGTAAAAAGAATGTAAATGTGAGTTACCGTAGATTAAGTGTAGAAACCTCAAGTCGTACAGCAGACAGTTCTTCTTACGATCAAATGATGTCTCCTATGGAGCTAAGAAATGTCTTATTAGAATCAGCCTTTTCAAAGATTGAAGCTAGAAATATGAAAGGGAAAAAGATCAATTTTAAATACGAGGATATTCGCAATACTGAATACGAAGAATTGATCAATATTAATGAAAAATTATACGGATACAATTATAAAAAAAATAGAGCGTGGACACTTGATGAGATTCAAAATGCAATGGAGTTTCATAGACCTGTAGAAGATCGTATGAACTCATTGTTCTATTTAAGTAATCAGTTTGCTAAGAATAAAATAGATCAAAAGTTTATTAAAGGAAATAAGGCATGGAGACAGTTGGTTAACAAAGTTAACAAGTCTTGGAGAGATCCCAATGTAATGCCTTACATTATTCGTAAACAATTATCGGTTGTACCAAATTATCTTATTATGGAGCAAAGAATTGTAAAAGCTCGTTTAAGACGATTTTACGCTAAAAAAGAAAATAAAGATTTACTCGATAAAGGAAAGTTATCTATACGGGATTTGAGAATACAAGGTTTACAAGGTGCGTTGGATAAAAGACTGCAAACACTCTTTAATAAAATGTTAAAAGATAACGTAATCCGCCCTCATGAACCTTTGATGGAACAGAAATTAATTATTAACGATGCTCACGATATATATAGTGCCGTTAAGGTATCTGAAAAAGGCAAAGCTTTGTTTGATGAATTGGTCAATAAAGGTGCTATGGGAGAGGCAGATGCTATTGAATATTTAACTCAATTGGCGAATAATGCGATAGAGACTAAGATTTATTATAGAAATGCAAGAGCGGGAAACAAAGAACGTTTCATTCCAACTAAATATTCTATGGATGATGTCAACAGAAGTATGAAGTCTGATAAACGTAGAATTGTTAAACAAGCTAAAGATTTAAACATTGACTCTCAAAAAGCTTTGGATTACTACTATTACTATATGGCATCTTCTTTGTACCCACAACCCTACGGCCCTGTAAAGTCAAAAGTCTTAATTAACAGAGGTATTAAGAAAGAACTTGAAAAATCCAATCCCGATAAAGATTGGGTTCAGTATTATAAAGATAAACTTAAACCCGAAAATTGGAGCAAGTTTTATAACAAGACATCTATAAATAAATTTCCTATGGAAACATCTGAGATGCCTGAACGGATTAAAAAAGATTGGTTGGGTGGATTTGCTAAAATGTTTAATACCATGCGTCCTTTAGAAAGTACCCCTAAAAAAGTAATTCGTAAGGCAGAAGATTCTTTTCCAGAAACTCCATCAGAACCCATTACCAAAACACAAAAAGTTAGTACAAACAATATGGTATTGGAAAAGTTCTTTGATCCTGTATTTAAAAAAGACTCACAAGGACAACCGATTAATTATGAACGTTTAAATGAAGCTAACATTCCTAAGGACATTCCAAAGGTAGTTGAACGTTTAAAAGAACATTACGCCTCACTTCCTAAAGAAGCTATTGAACGTATTGAGGATCACTTTGCCGCTTTTAAAGATCAAAAAGATATGGTAGCTACTCGTATCTCTGAAATGACATGGGAAGACATTAGGGGATTTGAAAGATTTATTCGCAATATGAGAGTTCAGTCAGCTGAAATGCCGAATGTAAGAAAATTATATTATTATTTATTTCCTGAACGTTTAGGTGAAAAACAAGTTAAGTATGACTTAGGTCAGATTTATAAAACTAAATTAATATACAAAGGAAAAGAAGGCGTAGGAGAAGTTAATGTTCGAGTTCCTATGAGTTCATTTGGATATTTAAGTAAAGCATTTGGCAATGTATACGCCTATGAAAATATAGACAGGGAAATTGAACAAGAGTCTTTACAAAGAACGTATGAGTGGCGAGATCAGATATTAGGAATGGAGAATGGCACTACGGAGTTTGCTAAGTTGCATAGAGCGGCATTAGCGAAACGTTTAAATGACCACAAACCTACGAGTTTAGAAGACAAAGAAACCAAAAGCTATTATGAAAAGTTGTGGGATCAGAATAAAGGTTTTTATGATGAAATTGCTCTTAAAAATTATAAGATTAAAGAGAAAGGTCAGATTGTAAATAAGTCGGGTAAAGAAGTCATGGAATGGCTTATGGAGAAGCATACCAATTATTTAAAAGAGTTTTATGATAAGTGGATTAAGACTCCTACAGATTGGACTTGGATGGAAATAGACAGTAGACATATTTATGGTAAAAAAGACAATCTAGTTGAGTTTAATCAGTACGGTAGAATGAACATAGAAAAACTTCAAAGATTAGTGGTAGATAGGTTAGGACAAGGTAATTCTATTGAACGATTAGTTAAAAATACTTCTTTATCGGTTGACTTATTAAACAGATTGCAATATGAAACGGTAGTGGAAAGAGCCGTATTAGAACGAAATCTAAAACCAAACTCTAATGATGCAAAACGTTTTAGAGAATGGATGAGACAACCTAAGGTTAAAAATGCCGTTACTAATGAAGAAGTAGAAAATAAAAGAGCGTATAAAAGTATTGGTAGGGTTAAAGAGGAGTTCTATTGGCCTCAGATGATGCACAGAGCCACACGGTCTAGTCGTAGAGAAGTTCAAAAATACATTGACGATCAATTAATTAAACTGCAACAAGAAGCAATGATATTGGCTGAAGACATTCTTCAAAATAAAAAGAATGTTAAAGCACCTGTAGAAGAAAAAAACTATAAAATAAAGACTAAGTATTTAGCAAGTAAGTCTACAGAAGAAGCTATTTTAGAATTATGGAGAGGTAAAATTACTAAAGAGGAATTTGCAGAAAGACTTCAAGCTCAAATGGAAGTAGACTTTGAAAAGTATTTAGTAGGTAAAGCCGTTGAAGACGGAGGAAGTAGTGAATCTGCAATGAATTTTGTACTTCAAAATGTTAAAAATACGGCAACTTTAAATGACTTAGGATTTAATTCAAGACCTGGAACTGGACGAGCAAGAAGTGAAGACAGCCCTATGCCGGGATTCAGTTTAGACTTTGAAGTGGTGGGTAAATATTCAGAACAATGGATCTCATCATTTTATAAAAATATGACCTCACTTATTGCAGATAAAACCATTAAATCTTTTGAACAGAACAATAAGAAATATGATAAAGATTCTCTTGTAGAATGGTCAGATATGATGAAAATGTATACTCGAGATGTGTTGGGTCACTCATCAGCTTTTACACCCGAATTAATGGCATTAAATAGCTATCAACGTAGAATACATGAAGCTAGAATTAAACGTTTTAAATCATTACCAAGTGATATATATAAAGAGTTATCTGCTGAAGAAGTTAAGAATTTTGAACACAGTAAAAGTGTTATTAGGCGAGACAATCAGTTAAAGAATTTTAGACGTACTGCTTATTATTATTTATCAGATGAAATGGTAGCGGGAGGATTGGACAGATTAGCCAACGGATTAGGTAAAGTAAAGGGTGTATTTAAAAAAGGTAAGAAAGGAGAACGTTGGTTACCCATAGTCGGAGAATTGCCACGATCTCCTGAAGCACGTAAACGAGTATTGGTTAATGTTGCAAGTAACATAGGGGCGTTTGAAGCAAAATGGTCTTTAATTTCCTTGTTATCTCATCCTAAAACTGCTGTAGGTAACTTATTAGGTGGTAACGTAAACACCATTTCTCAAACGGGGTTACGAAACTTTATTCGTACAAAAGATAAAGCATATATGTACAATATATTTAAAGGAGGGCGGTTAAAGGATAAAACAGAGATCACTCCAGATAACGTAGATATGTGGTTAGGAAGATTTGCAGAAGAATCGGGTGCATTGGAATCTTTTATAGTAGATGAAGCCTCATTAGAAAGAGGATTTAGATCTGCTAAAGCAAAGAACTTTTTAAAAGATGCGGTAGATGAGATTCGTAAAGACTATTCTATGCCCGATAATTCCTTAATGGATATTGCTAAAAAACATGGAATTACCAAAACTTTTGTAGATGGTGGTGCTTGGTTTATGCGTAAATCAGAACGGATGTTGCGTAAAGATTCGTTTTATTCTCATTATCTTAACTCACATGAAATTTTATCTCAAATTGTACCCGATTTAAAATACGACAATCCTTATTTAATTAAGATGGCTCAAGAAGGGGTTAAAGCCACTCAGTTTTTATACCATAGTAGTGCTAGACCCGCTTTTAGTCGTACCGTTGCTGGTAGAGCGTTAACACGTTTTATGCCGTTTGCTTGGAATTCAATTCGATTTAGACGTATGGCATTTCAGAAAGCATCGGTTCATGGATTTGATATGAATACTGTACCGGGAAAACGATTGCAACGTATTTTAATGTTAGATGCCTTTGCGTTTGCATTGGCTAATATATATGTATCGTCTATATTTGATTCAGCTTTGCCACCCCCTATGTCTTATATGCAAGACACAGCAGATTGGTTATTTGGTGATGAGAAAACAAGAGAACGTGCTTTCTTTAACCAATGGCCTCATCCCGCATTAGCACCTTTATCTACTATAACGGGTCCGAGTATGCGTTTTATATTGGGTCCGACTAAAGCTTTAATTAATAATGAATGGGAACCTTTTGTAGACTATCAATTGTGGACGTGGGCTCCTTTTGGAAGATTGGCACGAAGTTTAGCAAGAACGTATGAGAATCCAGAGATGTGGGTTGAAGAAATGTCAGGTATTCCAATACACAGAATTGCACAAAAGAAAAAGAAAGCTGAAAAAGAACGTTTAGAAGCACAAGAGGTTGAAGATGAGTATACTGAATAAATTAATTGAAAAAACTTTAATGGAAGCAGACGCTTCATCTACTAGGGTTAATCAAAATATAAATAATTTAATGCTACAAGAAGATTTAAACAGATTTGATCAAACTGGAGTTATGTATTCAAATCCTAACCCTGAATTTTATGGTGCTGAAGATCCTGTATTATCAGCTATAGGAGGTGCAACTGGTACAAGAAGTTTATTAGATATGACATTAAAAAAATACGGTTCAAAAGCATTTAAAAAAATAAGAGACTTGATTGATTACGAAAGAGCAATAGCTATGAGTGTTCCAGAAAAATCTCATTTTTTACAAAGAGGGCTTGATAGAATGATAAGAACTGTAGAGCCTAATGAGAAAAAAAGAAACTACCTTAATGAATTAATAGATAAAGAAGATATGGAAGAATGGACAACCCCTTTTGCAAAAAAAGTAATGAAAGCTTTAAATAATGAGACTAAAAAATGAAGAACCGTTTTAAAGGATTTAATGTAGAAGAACCTTCATCAACTAGAGTGGAACTTCCTGTAGATGTTGGATCAGATCCCAGTCAGTTTGGATCTATTTCACAGTATAAACCTAATTTAATAGATAAGATTGGTGATAAAATGCCGAAAGGCGTTATTACAGATCTTTTAAAAGGATTGTATAGAGGTGCTGATGATATAACATTTGGTGCATTGCCATCGGGTAATTATCAATCAGATTCAAGAGTATCTGATATGGCTGAAAAACTTTCTTGGGGATTAAGTCCTAAAGGTGTAGGTAAGTCAGCTAATACGTTGTAAGCGGTGGAACTCCTGTAAGTAGGTTAATAGCAAATAGTGTACAACCAGTTGGATATACTGATAAATGGTCAAATTTAAGCAGA
>Ga0098060_1001022_pt1 | contig 11707 bp, 7 predicted proteins | sample 21_taG_FD_77063 | JGI IMG/M metagenome (GOLD analysis project Ga0098060, IMG submission 77063) | Marine viral communities from the Subarctic Pacific Ocean - 21_ETSP_OMZ_AT15319 metaG | ecosystem: Environmental > Aquatic > Marine > Oceanic | place: Pacific Ocean | collected 2015-01-19 | reverse complement strand
TATACTATTCTATTACCAACTATCTCTTGCGCTAAAGCTTTTCTAGGAACGTTATCCCAAGGTCTTAATAATTGATTTGATGGTAATATAGAATGGATAGTGTCAGATGTAACTGTATACTTGTTAGAATACCAAGTGTTTGCGGGTAAACCTACTGGTATATCGTCAACTGGAGAAAATGTTTCAACTACATATATATTTGGCGATCCATCTTCTTTGTATAAAAGATCTATTTCCACAACATCAAGTGGCATATCTTGGGTGATGAAATTTTGTAAATCTATAGATGTTAACTTGTTAGTCATACCAAGATTATAACCTTTTTTAATGTGATAATCAAATGATCCTGGTTCAAAAACTATATTAGAAAAAGGGGCAAAAGTAGAGTACTCACCATCTTCATACTTATATCTATAAGAAAATCTAGGAAATTTAAACTCAAATAAATTTTGCTCATCTTCCCAAGTATCGATAACCCATGGTAGTACACCGCCATTTATATTGGGATTTGCCGCCGTTGGAAAACCATCTATGGATAAAATTTTTAGTTTTACACTAGCGGTATTAGGATCTGATACCGGCCAATCGTTAGCTGATGAATTAACAGGAGCGGTAGAAGAGAAACTATTAGAGGGCCAAGCTTCAATAACCGCTCTTATTCTATAATCCGTCGTAGGTACAGCTGGCGCATTAACAACACCTGATGTTGTGTCTATCTCAAACTCTTTTAAATAGACTTTTTTTCCAACAGCCCATTTTACAGGATCAAGCGTAAACGTCGTACTACCACTAAGATCCTCGTTTATCAACAAGTACATAGTCTCACCAATCTCTAACGAACTGAAATCATAGTAATTAGTACCTGTCAAACTATTTATTATAGAAGATCCATTTGGTACACCAGCACCGGTATCTACGGTACTATAAACAACTCCAGTGTAATTTGAAGTTGCAACCCTACTTTTTAAGGGTACTATTGTTAGTGGATTTTTAGGAGATTTTCTAATAACAGTTATGTGACTTTCTTCTAAATTCAAAAGAGTGTTACCTGGTCCAGGTCCAATCCCTAAATCGTTATTAACTAAAAGCGTTTGATTGTTACCAATGGTACCAGCAATACATCTTTTTATATTTATTTTTTTAGGTTCGGTAACATTATCTGTCCAAAAAAGCATTCCATCAATAATATTAACACCAGTAATAACTCTATTTACTTGTTTAAACTTCAAGCAAATACCTAAATTATCAACAACAACATTTGTAACAACTCCGGTTTTAACATTATATTCAGTAATTCTATCAGCAGTAAAACTAGTAGTAAACCAATATAACGTATCTAATTTTTCATCTGCAATACTAGCAAGACATCTCGCAGTTGGATCAAAAGTATTAGGAGTTAAGTTGTGGTTTCCTAATAGATTTTCAATAGCTCCAACGTCAGATCCCTCGGAAACTGAAACTTGTAGGTTTAATGCGTTCCTATATTCTCCATTAGGAACAAGTCTCTCATCGAGATCCTTATTCATTTTACCACTAGTAAAATTGTGCTTTATTTCCGGCATTTAATTAGTGTTTAATTTGTTTTGATTTACCTCTTAAAATTTGTGCTAACTCTTCTAGTTTAATATTAGATAGCCTTAACTTTGCTTTTCTAGCTGCAGCTATTTTGTCTTGTCTTAATCTTTGTATTATAAATTCGGGAGTAGCTACTCTATAAGCCATAATACTATGAGCTATAGTTTTGTACATTGCGTCTTCAGCAAACTTATGAACCCTCATCTCTTCTTCAGTACCTAATCCATCACTAATATAATCTAAAACAATAGTCTTACCAGCTAAATTAGAACTAAAATATATTTTACCAGACTGTTCATTTATATAAAAACTACCATTAATTTGGGCATGTTCTGGTTCTATACCATATCTTTCCCCTATTAAAGGCCAGTAAGTATCATCTTCGTAATCATCTTTACTATTTTCTGCTGGAGTTGTTGATCTATAGTTACTCCATGTTAATGACGTTGAATTTGGTGATATAAAAGTTATCTCACCCGTAGCTGCCACTTGTGGTGCTGATGGTAATTGATCTACAATTATAACACCATTAACTTTATCTACATTTGTAACTGTAGTTCCTTGTGGCCAAAGATTATGACTAATAAGCATTCCAACTTCAATATTATCAAAATCTGTTGTGGTACTGGCTGTTATTTTATAATCTGTAACATTCCAAGTTAGAAGTTCTATAACATAAGAGGAATCCTCACTATTGATTAATTTTCCATCAACATTTGTAAATTGTAAAACTATCTCGCTACCAGAAAAAGTTGGGAAAGCAGCAACCCCTGCTGAATCCACTATAGAAACAGTAGTTATACCTGCGGCGTTACTAGTGGCATCAACATAAGTTCCACTTGGTATATACGGTCCCGTAATTAACATACCTACTTGTATATTTAAATATTCACTGTCTAAAGTTATAGTACTTGCAAGTGCGTTTAAAGTACTGGTGGCCTCTAATTTGTATTCTCCATCAGCATTTTGGAATGGATTTTCTGGATCAGATGTTAATCTAGTTGGGTATATTCGGTGTTTTATACCAGACGAATCTATCCAACTTATTTTTGTATAGTTAACATAATCTTGAGGCATCACCATTTTTAGAGAGTTTGGGATTTTAAACTCTGTATTTTTGAAAGATTTAAAAGTATCAAAAGAATATTCTGCTAACGCTCTCTGCGCGTGGAAAGCAACATCTATTCTTTTTGCTTTTGTAATAATCTTCTCTTCTCCAACATAAGCCATTAAAAATTGATCAATAATATCATTTAAAGCTACAAACTGATAGTTACCATGTGACGATTCATTGTCATAATAACTTTGAGGTGTTGTATTTAATATAGCCATTTATCTATTGTTTTTGTTGTTGAACTAATTTGTTTTCTTCAGCAGCACCACCACGTTGTAAATCCTCTCTTTTCATAGCTGATCCTGCGAATTTTAATATCTTATAAACCAACTCAGTCTCTTCTTCCATATGTACTTCAAAGTGTTGAGTTGTGTTAGCATTGTATAGTGCTTTACCACCACCTTGCTTTATAACAACATGTCCCCATATGACGTCTTTTGGTTTCCTTATATAAAAAACAGAAATATTATTTATTAACGGGTTAACAGCGCCGCTGGCACTAGGACCAGTACCTACAACTCCATTGTTAATTCTTAATTGATTTTTACGTACATTAAAAACTGGAGAATTTTGTGTAGCCTTAAAGAGTGGTAGAGATCTAGATGTAGATGCTATGTTATTAAAATCTTCATTATTAACCCTATCGCAATATACGTAAGGTGTTATTATCGCATCTGGAGATAGTTCAACACGTTTTATTGTGTGTACAAAACTCGGTATAGTTATCACTGTTGGGTTAAAACCAGCTGTACCCCAAGTACCAGTAATAATACCAGGTCCAGCTACATCAAGGAATATTTCTATTTTATCCTCAAGTCTCGAGACTCTATCAGCATATAAAGTATCATTACCAGGTTTTCTTCTCCACTGATCTAAATCATAGAAGTATTGTTCAAATATTTCTAATTGTGCCATATTTGCAAATAAGTTAAACTCTTGCGGAGTTACATATCCTCTTTGTTCTTTATTTGCTAAGGCTAAAACTCTTTGGTAAACCGTGTCTACATTAACCATATTCTCTATTTATTATTATAAGGGAATAATCTATTTAAAGTGTCTTTTCTTTTAGCACAACCACAATCTTTTTTCACGGTTTTACTAACAGCGTCAACAACTTTTTTTATTCCAGTTGCTTTTGTAATTTTTTCTATTGAATCGCCTAATCCTTTTGATTTATTTTTATCCATATAATTAAATTTTGTAGTTATGCAATCGCCCCGTAGGGCGATCGCTACTACAGTTTGATTACTTCAATTGTTTTTCTACACTTGAAAATACTTCCATTCCTTCATCAGTCTTAAACCAAGCGGCTAAAGCTGAATAAGGATGTTCATCAAAAGGAACATTCATTAGTTTTCTATTGTTAGAAGTCCAACTAAATACTCTTTGATCTGTTGATAAGGTTATTATACCCGCTTCAGTAGCTCTAATACCCATATTTCTAAGGTGAACATTTTCATCCGAAGCTAATTCTATGAATAAATTAGGATTAGTCTTAGCGAATATAAGTAAATCACGTTTAATCTCTTTAGAACTCATCTTAGATACATCAGATCCAACTTCTGTACGCATAATCGCTTCAGCTAAATCAATATCTAAATTTTTAGCTAAATTCATTGCTTCTAATTCCGCTTCTAATATTTGAATCTCATCTACAGCTTTTTCTTGGGCTTTGAATTCGTAATATAAAAGATCTTTTGATGGATGGTATAAAGATAAAAGTTTTTGTAATGTAACTTCATTTTTTTGAACTAATAACATTCCATTTTTAAACACTATATGTTCTAATCTATGATCTCCTACCATTTCATCAACAAAACATGTTCTTTGGTTTTTACAATATTTAAGTTCTCTTTCATAACCTTTTTCTTCATCGAACCAATATATTGTGTGAGATTTCATCATGAACGTAAGGGGTTTTTTTCTACCCTTAAGCATATACACTCTATCTTTTATTTCCCAAGTTTGTTTCTTTTTCGGTAATGGTTTTTCCATAACCGGTGTTTCAACTTTTGGTTGTTCTACAACCATTGTTTCTATATGCTCATCCCCAGGATCTGCCTGTAATGAGACTTTTGTATTTTTTTGTTTTTTTGCCATAATATAATATATAATAAAATTAATAAAAATAAAAGGCCGAGGCCGAAGCCCCGGTCTTTTAAAATATAAATGCTTATCCTTTGATTAGCATAAAGTTATTAGCACCTTGAGTAACTAAACATCTTTCAGATAAGTAGTTAACTCGCATTGCGTCTAATTCACTTGTTGCAGCCCCAACAGAACCAGTAACCCAAGTTTTGAATCGTCTGTCATCTGTTTGAGAAGCTCTATAACGAACATGTAAGAAAGGACGTTTAAGGTTCTTTCCTAATGATTGGTCATAAACTGAAGATACTCCAGCTGGAACAAAGACACCTCTAATTGCATTAGTAGGATCTTGAGTATTAAGAACACCTCTAGTACCAGCGTCGTTTAAGTATTTCCAGTCAGATTTGTAGAAGTCATAAGAACCTCTTCGGAATCCAGAGAAACCTAAGTTTAACGCCATGTCTTCAGAGTTATCAAATACTCCGTAAGAAGTACCACCAGCACCGTAAGAATTCATACATGCTAACATATCATCAATAGCTAAGCTAGTTGATCTGTTAACGAACATCATGTTTTCTTCAATAGCACCTTGTCTATCAAACTCAGCTAAGATAGCGTCAAATTCGTTCAAATCATTAGCACATCCAACACCTGTGATACCATTAGTAATATTACCTCTAGTATCTACAGCGTCAAATAAACCTTGAGTACCGAAATTAACACCACCACCAGTTTGTAACGCACCCCCTAGAGTTTGCGTATCAAGTGTCGAACCAGCTGCTGGAACTTCACCTTCTAAACATGTCATTTCTAAGTTGTCAGTAAATCTCATTCGAGTGTCACCTTCAGCTTTTAAATACCATAAGTATCCAGACTCACCACTTTCTCCAGCTACTTCAACCCATCCTATTGCAGATGCGTCAGAACCTGAAACGTGATACATATCTCTAATAATAGCAGGTTTGTTGCTAAAAGACATGAAATCTGGTTCGTTAGCTGTAGCATATGGAGTGTCAGAACCTTTCGGCCATTCAGATCCATACTTAAGTACTGTAACAACTCCACCGTTACCAACACCACCAGTAATATTGGTAGTATGTGCACCACCATAAGGAAGTATTGTAACGTTATCCGTTGCTACAACTGTAACTCTTCCTGGATATGTAAATCCAGCCGCATGAGCTACTAAACAAGTATCACCGACTCTAAGACCGTGTGATCCTGCTACATACGCAGCGTTTGAAGAAGCGTGACCAGCAATTGCTACAATAGATGTTGCGATTGTAACTGTACCTGTGTACGCTAAGTGTAATCTACCTTGTTCAGACCAAACTACTTGGTCAGAAGTCATAGACTCTTCAGCTCCTACTTGTGAAAGAAATCCTGAGATTGTTCTGTTTCCATAAACCTCAGCTTCTTTCTCCATAAGATCTGGTAAATATTGTTGTGCCCAACCTGCGGTTGCACCCGCAGTAAAATCGATAAAGTTGGTACCCAACGCTTGTTGAATTGGATTAGGGACTAAATTCAACGACGCCCCTGCCGTAATTGCCATTTTATAATTGTTTTAAATTGTTAATTTATTTTCTATTTTTAATTTTAAACTTAAAATCAGAAGAATTATCACCTAACACTTTTACTTTCATACCGCCAGCTTCTACAACACCATGACTCTGTCTTGGGTTCATACTAACGTTTTTTGATTTAGCTATACTATCTTTCATAGCATCAGCTTTTCCTTGTTCGTAAAAGTGTTTTGCAACAGCGTCAGAATTCATAGCCGTATATAGAGCCTTATGGAATCCCTTAGTGTCTTCTATTTGATTATTTTTATTCAAAAACTTTTTGAAAAATACATCACTATCACTTTGGTTTTCCTTTACAGATTCCACATCTTTAACATTAAATCTAAATCTCTTATCACCAACTTCGTATTCAAAACCTTTAAACTTATCATTAAATACTTTTTTGGTACCATCAAGAAATTGAGATCTCTGTTTTTCAGCCATCTTCTTATTCACTTCTGTTTCCTTGTTGTATCTATTAAAGAAATCAATTGCTTTTTGTTGCTCACCCGTAAGTTTACTACCCGCTTTGATTTCTTCATAGTATTTGGACTTTTGCCCGTCCAAGTGGCTTTTAGCGCTGGCAACTTGCTCTTTAAGCGCTAATTGTTTTCTTTTTACATCTCTCTCATCGGAATCTTCATCGTAAGAGAAGTTGTCTTCCATAAGGAAGTTAATTTCTTCGTTATTTAAATGAGGTTTTGTTTGCTTATAATATTCATATAATAAATCCTGATCTTTAAGATTATCATAATCTTGATTAAGTTTAACGTAGTCATTTAAATCTCCACCAGTCTCTTCCATAAAGTTCATTAACTTTTGGATATTCTCTGGTAATGGTTCCCCGGTAACCTCAGCTTCAGCTATAGCTTCGTTAACCTGCTCTTGAGTAGCTTGTACTTCGATTTCCTGATCTTCACCTTCTTCAGTAATTTCTTCTAATACTTGACTTTCTTGTGTTTCAGCTTCCGGTTGTACTTTTTCTTGTTCTTGTGGGGCGTCGGCATTTTCAGGCTCTGCAACCACTCCGCTGTCGTTAGCGTTATCTTCTTTAGTTTCATTTTGTTCTGGTGTTATTGGTTTACTTAAATCTATCTTGACAACATTGTCATTACCTGCGCTATCAAATTTAGATTCATCAATTTGAGGTGTTTCCTCAGTCTTGCTTGTGTTTTCTACAGGAGTTTGGTCTACATTTTCCTGCGTAGTTTCCTCAACTACGTTTTCTTCGTTTTCTTCCATAATATAATATAATAATAATTAATAATTCTAACTCGGTTCGTAACTACTTAAATCAAATCCTCCTAAGGTATCATTACCTGCGGACTCAAAGTTTTTAGGTGGTTTACCGGTGTTTCTTTGTTCAATCATCTCACTTTGTTGAGATGCTTGGATTTTAGTTCTTTTATCCTTTCTATCTTCTTTAACTTTCTCTCTACTCAAAACACTTTGTACTTCCATTCCCTTCAACTGCATGTTATATTGGAACTCTAAAGCCATCAACTGCTTTTTGTGTCCCACTTCTTGTTCTAACTTTTGTGACTCAAGTTGAGCTTTCATTTGCTCTAATGAAGTTTGTATCTGTGTCAATGCTTGGTTTTTTTGAACCTCCGCCTGTGCAGCTGCTTGCTGTGCTTGAGCATTGGCTTGTGCTTGGGCTTGTATATTCTTCTCGTTTAATTGTTGGTCTCTGTCTTGTTTTTTCTTTCTACGTATTTTGAGTAGTTGATTGGCAAATTTAATATTATTCACATTTCTTAAATCAATAGCATCTTCTAAGTCAATTAACTGTTGTTGTAAAGCCATTTGAATATTATTTTCTAACATTCCTTTCTCTTCCTCATCAGGCAGTAATTCTATAAATATACCGAAGTCATATAAATGTAATTCCGACATTTCTTCTAATGTAGCCACGTTATGAGCTCCTATAGCTTGAATAAAAGCATCTTTAGTTGGAGAATATTCTATAATGTCAGATATTCTCAAAGATAAAGCTTCAGCTACTTCTGCCGTTAAATATAATCCAGAGTTTAATATATGTCTAGTAGCTGTATTAGAATTAGCCGCTGCTAATTTTTGAACACCAACTAAAGCATCTTTTGCTGGTGTACTAGCGTCTCTAGCCTCGTTTAATCCAGTTACATCTCTTATCATTTGTAAATAATAGTTGTATGTTTGAATTAAACTTTGCATTTTAGCACCACCGTTATTAGAAGTTATCTCTTGAATAGGTATTTTGCTTGGATTCATATCTCCTTCAGAGGTCATAGATCTACCAATAACACTACCAGTTTGGAAGAACATGTTTAAAGCTTCTTGAGGATTATAATTAGTACCATTACCTAAATCTATTTCTGCTAGACCATCTGCATCTAAATAAACACCATCAGGAACCATTCTAGATAATACTTGTTGTAACTTCAAATGAGTCAACTGAATCATATCAGCAAAACCTGTTATTCTACCAACCAAAGATTCGATCTTTCCATTATACATCCTAGGCGCTACTATATTATAATTCATTTTTACTTTAGTAAAATCGCTTTTAGGACGCATCATATTTCTAGACATCTCCCATTTAAGTAATTTTTCCGTACCAAGAATCATAGCCCCATCATATAGACATTCTATAGATCTTAATATTCTACCATAAGAACCTTCTTTGTCAGTAGGTGGATTGTAAGTATCTGTTTTTTGTATTATTTTATCTCCTCCACTCGCCGTTTCTTTTACCTTGTAAACCTCATTCATATAGGTCTTATAGTTAAAATATAAAACTTGTATTTTATTTTTATCATCTTGCTTAGACGCGTGACCACTTCTACTTTTTTTAGAATTATTGCTTACTAGTTCTTCTAAATCACTCTCTGTTAGATGGGGGAATTGTTTTGCTAATTCATTAACGGGTATTGTTTTTACTTCACCAACATAATAAATATCATCAAAATAAGGGGAATCGGTATGGGAATATACTAGATTAGCTGGATCAACATAATCTATGGTTACACCTTCTGAGGTGTTGAAACCAGTTTTTGTAGCTGCAATACCTAGTACAGCTAAATCATAATAAAATCTTTTTCGTATTAAATCGTAATTATTACCTTTCATTAACACGTTTAAAGCTTGCTCTTCTGCTATTTCTACAGCTTGTTTATATGTAAGTTGCATGTGCAACTGTAATTCTTCTTCTGTCTCTGGTAAATCTTGTTTTTCGTTTTCATACATGTTAATATTAAAAGCTTGAAAGGCGTAATCGTTAAATTCTTTAGCCCTCATATCAGTTAACACTGATTCCATGTATTCTGTTCTTTTTGCAACTCCATAAGGATCTTGAGAATATGCTTTTATATCATACATTCTCTCTGTCATACCATTTACAACTATATCAACAAATTTAGAAATAATTGGAACTGGTTTCCAATCTAAATTTAAATAAGACAAATCACCATTTATAGATAACTCATCTTTATATTTTTTAGTTGATTGTTCTCCCCTAGCGTATAATCTTAAATCGTGAAATCTATTATGATTAGATATATATCTATTAGATACTCTCTCTGAATTAAACCATTCTTGCTCTATAGCTTTAGCTACTTTTAAACCATATTCGTAACTTAGTTTTTCTACATCACTAACCGCTTGACTAGGAAAATAATTTTTAATGCCAGACTCTGCCATATTTATTTTTTAATTATTTTAGACGAATTTCCAACATTGTTATATTTGGAAATGTTTATATTTAGTGGTTGTTTTTCAACCCTAGCGTTTGGTGCATATAAATGTCTATTGTTCGCCATAATAGCTAAACCAGAACTTATAGACGCATCAAACTTTGTTCTTTTTGTTATATCAAATCTAGACCAATCGTTGAGTAAAGTATTAAAATACAAATCACCAAAAGTTCCATCTTGCTTCATGCCAACGTGATCTTGTATGTACATTTCAATTGCAGCTGCATGAGCTTGTTTTATATCTTCCGAAGAGTTTGGTATTCCACCAACTTCTCTCTCTGCCACAGATAACTTATTCCAAACTTTATCAGGGCGATTCATAGAAAAACCTCTATATCCTCTCCTTCTTAAATAGTACAGCAATCTAGGTTTATTATTCTCTGCGAGTATCGGCATTCCGTAAAATACTAGCGCCATTAAAACGTCTTCAAAGAATATCTCAGCCGTGGGCGGTCTTGATAAGTACTCTAAAAAGAAACTATTCGCAGGAGCATCTTCCATACTAAACCTAGTTAAACCGTGTAATGCTCCTTTAGAACCTCCTCCATCTACAGTTCCTGATATATCGTAAGAGTCACAACCAAATGCTCCCATGTGTTCGTTACCAGGATATTTTATACCATTTTTAATAACCACTTTATTTTGTAAATGTTGAGGTGGTACCCAACTAACTTTAAATCTACCTTTAGGATCTGGATAAAAAATAACGTTAGAATCTTTCACTCCACTAATCCATTGAAAATTACCCCGTGTAATCCCAAGTGTTCTAGACATTTCTTCGTTATAATCTATCTGCTCATATATTTTTATTAAATTAAATATACTTCCTATTGCCTCATCTCTAAACGCGTGTTCTTCGGTTCTAGGAAACTGACGGTAAAACTCATTTAAAGCATCTTGGTCATCTTTCAACCCATCAGCTTCGTTCTGCCAATTATCTATTACACCTATATCTATTAGTTCACCGTCTGGGGCAAACACATCGCTGTCAGGAGTAGTGAATACTGGAACTCCGTACTCGTCAATAAATCCTTCGTAGTTCCATTCCATTGGGATAAACAAAGAGTATAAACCAGATTTCGTCTGACCATTTCTATTTCGTTTAGTGACATCTGATGCATTATATAGTTTTTTAAAGTTATCGCCTCCTTTGTCCAACGCGTTACTCGTTGACCCCATCATACACTTTCCAACGATTCTACTTCCTAATCTAAGACATGTTTTTGTAACACGCCAATTATTTAATATGTTATCTGGCCTTTCCCATTTACCGCTTTCATCGTGTACTAATAGTGCTAATTTTTCACCATCATAGCTATTGTCACCTGTATTTTTCCAATCAATTGTTGTATCCAAACCTTTAATATCTTCCAGTTTTTCGTTCTCCGTGATCTTTCTCCTCGTAAATTTACTAGCAGGTACTCTATAAGCAAGTTCGGATTTAGGACGATCCATACCATCTTGGATAGGTTTAAAAAAGAATGGATAGTTAATCGATATAGGAACCACTTTGTCCGTGAACATTTTCTTCGCATCAGCGCCTGTTTTAGATAGTATACCATATCTACTATCACTCGATATAGTGGCTAAATTAACTGCTTCTGCAGATGACATGAACGAAAACCCTGATCTTC
>Ga0098060_1001021_pt1 | contig 11729 bp, 6 predicted proteins | sample 21_taG_FD_77063 | JGI IMG/M metagenome (GOLD analysis project Ga0098060, IMG submission 77063) | Marine viral communities from the Subarctic Pacific Ocean - 21_ETSP_OMZ_AT15319 metaG | ecosystem: Environmental > Aquatic > Marine > Oceanic | place: Pacific Ocean | collected 2015-01-19 | reverse complement strand
GTCAGTTATTTACTCAACTGGTGGTAAGGTTGGTGTTGGATTGAATACCCCTTCAGGCAAGTTTCATATCCTGCATTCGGGTACTTTAGGAGGTAAAGCAGATGCTTCCAAGTCATACTTAACCCTTTCTGATGGTACCAATCAGATGTTTTTTGATGTGAATGAAATCACCGGTACGGATCAGATGATTATTGGGGCGCAAGGAGGTATACGGTTCAGGTATGTCAATAGCAGTGGTCATACGGAGCGCATGTCGATTCTTCCAAGCGGGGAGGTGGGCATTGGCACGATAGCTCCGGCAGGCAAGTTTCATGTTCAGTCTCAAAATATTGGAAGTCAGCATTATCTGACTCTGGCTAATATATTTGAAGCTACTGAAGCGAGGGTGCAGATTATCGCTCTGGATAAGGATAATGCCGCCTCTATGATTCATCTGACCAATGTCCCCGAAGGGGGAGGGAATAACAAACACTGGGGCATCCATCATACTGGTGCATTGCGAAATGATCGCCTGGAAATTGGGTTTGGCACCACTACTACCAGCGGTGACGGAAATGCCTGGGACTTACCTGCCAAGATGGTGATCGAAACTGATGGGGATGTGGGAATAGGTACAGCCACTCCAGGATCTCGCCTGGACATTCGTGGCGGAGATCTGATGGTCTACAAAAATGACATTCGCTTGCTGGATGTGAACAACGGGACCAGTGACGGAATGGGGATAGGCCATATGAACATGTCACAAATGAGCATTTTTGCTGATGCAGAGATCCATTTCAAAGAAAGTGATGAAATGGCCACTAAGGTATGGATAGACTTGAATGATGGTCAGATGGGTATCAGAACCACTTCTGTACCTGCAGATTACGCTTTTGCTGTAGATGGAAAAGCCATTATGGAGGAGGTGAAAGTAGAAATGTCTGGCTCATGGCCCGATTACGTGTTTGATCCAGATTACACGCTGCCTACGCTCGAAGAAACATCAGCATACATTAAAGCCAATCAACACCTGCCAGGAATGCCTTCTGCCAAAGAAGTGGCGGCAAACGGCATCTCCCTTGGAGAAATGAATGCCAAACTACTGGAGAAAATAGAGGAATTGACCTTGCATACCATTCGTCAGCAGGAGATGATTGATGCCCTGAATCATCAAAATCAATATATATTAAAGGAATTAGCCCATATCAAAGACCAAGATTGATGTCTTTATCCGATCTTGATTATTCAATTTTCTCAAACCAATTTATCCAGCCAATCATGAAACGACCCCTTCTACTACTCCTCTTCAGTGTGAGTGTATACGTGCTTCATGCACAAGATAACTATTCCAATGAACCGACCTTTCATGACCCCAATGCTGCCTCATTAGGTAAGTATGTAGATATTCCAGTGAGCTACCATACTGGTGTGCCTAATATTTCCATACCAATTTATACTGTCAAAGAGGGTGAATTAGTCCTTCCAGTTTCACTTTCTTATCATGCATCTGGTATAAAGGTCAACGAAGTGGCTAGTTCGGTTGGCTTGGGGTGGAGCTTGTCTGCAGGTGGGGTGATATCAAGGTCTGTAAATGGAGCGCCTGATGAGGGTATACAAAGGACGGGAGGTAAAACCAACCGAAATGGTTGGGGGTATTATACAGATGGTGGATTACCACCTGAAATAGAAGATCCGGCAAACAACTGTGGATCCCAATGGGTGAATGGATGTCAAGAAAGTTGTGGGGTAGTAACATGTGATTGCTTCGAGTATTTTTACGATGCAGGAAAGGGAAGGGCCGATTCGGAGCCTGACCTATTCTCTTATAGTTTTAATGGAAAATCTGGGAAGTTCTACTTTGACCAAAGTGGGGGGGTGGTTCTCCTGCCCAGAAGCGATATCAAAATTGAAGTTATATCCTTTCCTGATTCATGGAAAATAGTTGATACAGATGGAACTAAATATTACTTTGGGACTACGGCTGCGACATCCAAAGTCTATACATACAACCCTTCAGGTTCTGGCTCTATCGGTAATGATACCTACTCTACCAGCTCATGGTATCTGTATAAAATTGAGTCAAGAAATAGTGATGATAATATCTATTTGACCTATGAGGCAGATGATCATGGGTATGGTAATCGTCAGTCACAGTCCATCAGTATGTATGATGCTCAGGCACCCCTTAGCGGGGATGTAGGTGGTGTTTCTCATCTGCTAAATTATACCTGGGTTGACGGGGTTCGACTTTCCTCAATTATTAGCTCCAAAACCACCATTTCGCTTATTCCTGGTTCAGTACGTCAGGACGTTACACAATACGGAAGCCCCAATGGAGCTGCTAATACTGTGGCAAAGTCCATTCAGGAAATTCAAATTTCTTCACTTGGTATCTGTAAATCCTTTGAGTTAAATACTTCTTATTTTTCTTCAGCAACCGGTTCATCAGATTATTCCTTTTCGGACATTTCCGATACCAAACGATTAAAACTCAATTGGATACAAGAGAAATCTTGCGATGGAACATTAGTAAATCCGAAACATGAGTTTACATATTATGAATCCACTCCTTTGCCCAGAAGATACTCACTAGGACAAGATCATTGGGGGTATGCAAATGGTGAATCCCAACAGGATCACCTAATCCCAAGAGGTTTGCAACTTTTCTATTCTCCTACACCGGGAACCTATGCGAACAGAGCGCCGAATTTTACCAATGGTCAGGCCTACACGCTAAAATCCATTAAGTATCCAACAGGGGGTACTTCGGAGTTTATTTTTGAAGCTCATAAGGATGCGTCTAATAACGTGATAGGAGGGCTGAGAATTAAAACCTTGCAGAGTAAGGACGCTTCTGGTACGGTGGTTTTGAGTAAATCTTTTACCTATGAGCTCCCCAACCTATACGATGGTGATCCCATGGGAGACTATGTGGATGATTTAGAGAATAATTTGGAATGGACTCAATGGAATTTGATGATGAGCGGAGAGGTTAGGCTAGGTAAGCGTATCACCTCGTCACCCAAATCGATATTATCCAGTACTCAGGGCTACCATATCGGGTATTCTAAGGTGACAGTCACCAATAGTGATGGATCTGACGAAATCTACAATTACACCAATCAAAACCCCATTCCTGTCACTTTTGAATACCCCAGCCCACCACCATTTCAGGCCATTGGTATTGGGCGTCTCGCAGGGAGTGAATATCGTGATGCAGATGATAACCTTGTCTCCTCAGAGGTAAATTATCATGGTACAGCTTTGGGCGCTGCATTTGATGGTATTCGGATATCTGTCGAGACTAGTCCGGATGGGACAAGCGGATGTGCCCTAGGTCACTCCTTTATTGTAAAAAAAGCCTATAGCTATACTTCCAAATACTCACGTTTGGAGCAGAGCACTGTCACAAAAGATGGTGTGACGAGTATTACGAATTATGAATATGGTAATAATCACAACTTCCCCACAGCCATTATTTCCACGAACTCCAATGGGACAGTAGAGAGAAAAGAGATATCATATGCTCCTGATTTGTCTGGCTCTACCTACACTACCCTGGTCACACGCAACGTGATAGAGACCCCGATCATTGAGATGCAAAAGGTAGATGGTTTTCCTGTCTCTAAAGTGGAGCGAAGCTTTTCAGTTGCCGGGTATGATATATATCCTGAGACCACGGAATATTACCCTACCGGACAGAGTGAATCAAGTATATACCATTATGTCTATAATTCAAACGGTCTGATAGAGACTCATAAGGAAGACGATAAGCGGGTAGCGTTCTGGTGGGAAGGCCCCAAACAGATTTCGGTAGCACGCTTCGAAGGTGCACCAATCGCTTCCGTGTATTACAATAGCTTTGAAGAGGCAGCGGGAACCACCGGAACGGCCAAAACGGGCACGAAGTATTACAATAGTGGTTCGTATGTTATCCCCACTGCTTACCGACCCTCGGGTGCAGGACTCAAAATGACCTTTTGGTATTATGATGGTACCTGGAAGTTCCAAAGTGAAACGGCATACTCCAGCACGGTCACCAAGTCCGGAGCTACCAGATTGGATGAAATTCGAGTGTACCCCGCTGGTACAACGGTGACTTCATATGTGCTGGGATACAATGCTCAGCCGATAACCGTAAATGATCCTAATAATGTGGTAACGACTTTCGAATACGACAAATTGGGAAGGCTGAAGCAAAAAAAGGATGAAGCCGGCAATATTTTACAAGCATACGATTACAACTTCAAATAATCCCGTCCAGCCATGTATAAATATATAACAAGCCTTTTCATACTCACCCTGTTTTTTTCCTCAGTGCTAAAGGCACAGACCTATGATGATTATCATCAGGAGTATTCCCTTAGTACCTTTCTTAATACTGTTCCTGCTGGGTATACTGGGGGGCTCACCATCGATATATCAGATAATTATCTTACTGTTTCTATCGTGGCACAGCCAGCCAGCACTCCCAAGGCCTTGAGTGTCAAGCAAGGCCAAATTGTATTGATCAATTCTGTACCTGCTGTCACCCTTAAGGGGTTGGGCGCATTTGGTGATTACTTCGTAGATATAGATGCTTCAGGTTACCTGACCATAGACATAGAAGTCATGGGCACCATTGCCAAAGTATTTTCTATCAACGAGACCTATGGCCTGGAGCTGGGTTTTTCGGCATTTCCTGTTTTCACCTCCACAGAAAACTATGTGGCTACCAGCACGATGATCAATGCGGTTACTGCTTCCAATGTGAAGTCCAATGACAGGATGATTGGAGTAACCTATTTCGATGGACTGGGAAGGCCCGTTCAAACTTCCTCACTGTTTGCGTCTAATGATGGATATGATCTGATTACCCCCATCACATATGACGCAAAAGGGCGACAGGATACAGAGTATATGCCATACCCGGACAATTTGTTTGGTGCATACTCCAATGCCCGTGTCGCAGATCAGCTATCATATTACGGCAGCCCCAGTGAAGGTGTACAGTCCACCGGAGCGCCTTTTTCCAAAACGATATTTGAAGACTCCCCGCTGGATCGGCCCAGAAAACAGGGGAGTCCGGGTGCCCCCTGGCAACCCACCACTAACCCGGATGACCTTTCAGATCATTCCCGTAAAATGAGCTACAGAAGCAATGTTGCAGGAGATAATGTGCGGAAATATTTGTGGTCAGATATTGCCGGCGAAATGGACGACACTGGCTTCTATGGAGACAATACCCTATTTGTGAGCGTGATTTACGATGAAGACAATCATTTAGTCCATCAGTTTACAGATAGAAAAGGACAGGTGATTCTAAAACGTGTTTTTGATGGTGCTTCCGGGCTGGATACCTACTACATCTTTGATGATCGGGGCAATCTGAGGCGTGTATTGCCACCCATGGCATCTGCCGGGTTGCTTTCACCGACTCCACCAGCCACAACCTACACCAATTTTTCGGCCACCTGGAATTATACTTCGTTTGTTCAAAACTCAGGATCAGGGGGTGGAGCAGTGGATGTAGCCATCACTAACAATATTCTTACCATGGACTTTAGTGCAGGGTTTAGCTCCAATACGCTGAAGTCTGGAAATACGGTACATCTGAATACAAAACGCATCCCTGACATGACATTGGGAACCATCTGCGATGGCAAGTATACGGTGAAAGTCACCAACAATTATATAGTAATAGACCATACCCCAGGGGGGAGTGTCACTGGTTTCGATGCCAGCTTCAGTGTGGACATAGCCGAGCTCTCCCGACAGTACGTTTATAACGAGGACCTTGCTGTAAACTCCTATGATGGCAGATCCTATGAAATCGTGAAGGGCTCGGTCACACTGCTTCCGGGTTTTAACTTCACAGCCACTACTGATGAAACTTTCAGTGTAGTCCTCTCTGATGGCACCAGTGCCGGAGCTCTCAACTATCTGTATGGTTTTGAGTATAACTATGACCAGAGAAACAGACTCATTGAGAAGAAAGTACCTGGGGCTGATTGGGTACATATGGTGTACGACAAGCGCGATCGGTTAATTCTTACTCAGGATGGAAACCAGCGATTGTCTAACCAATGGACATTTACCAAATATGACCATCTCAACAGACCGGTGCTCTCAGGTGTGACTACTATATCCGGGGGTAGGCAATCGGTACAGGATGCGGTCGATACCTTCTATCAGGGTAGTGCGCCACTTTATGAGTCGCGGGGGTCCACCATTCATGGGTATACCAATAGTTCATACCCGGTTGATTCGGATCCTTTTCATTATTACTCCATCACCTATTATGATGATTATGCCTTTGGTATCCCCTCAGGCTACGAGTATGCCAAGCCTGCGGATTTTAACATTACCAAAACAGATCGGGTGAAGGGCCAGGTCACGGCCACCAAAACAAAAGTTTTGGGTGTGACGGCCTATCACTGGTCGCTGAACTACTATGACGCTAAGTACAGAGTAATACAGAGTGTTTCTGCCAACTACGTAGGTGGCCAGGACCGGATCACCACTCAGTACAAACACATTGGATGGGTGGAGAAAACACGGCGCGTCCATACAGGAGGCGAATCCGTCACTATTGATGACAGATTTGCATATGACAGTCAGGGTCGGTTGCTCAAGCAATACCAGACCATCAACTCCGAGCCAGAGGTGCTCCTTGCCCAAAACCGGTACAATGACCTGGGGCAAGTCATTGAAAAGAATATTGGCCAGGAAGGTACTGGAGCTCCTGCACAGAGTGTGGATTATCGCTATAATACGCGTGGGTGGCTCACCACTGTAAACGGAGGCACTACCTTTGATGATGCGAATGACCGATTTGGGATGGAGCTGAAGTACGACGGGGCCCCTACAGGCTATAAGCAGTACAATGGAAATATTGGGCAGATGCTTTGGAAGACCACAGGTGGGGGGCAAAATGCCAACAGTCAGAACTACAAATTTGGCTACGATGACCTGAGCCGACTGACCGCCGCCACCTATAATAGCTCCTCCAAAACCAACTACTACAATGTGAGCGGTATTAGCTATGACCTCAATGGCAACATACAGACCCTGGTGAGGAAGTTCAATAACAGCAACGCCGACAACCTGGACTATGACTATTACGGCAATCAGCTGACCTCAGTGGGAGACAGCTCTGACAATAGTCTTTTTGATGAAGAGTTCAGTGATGGAAATCAGCCAAATGAGTATCTTTATGACCAAAGCGGCAATATGATTTCTGACGCGAATAAGGCAATAAGCAACATCAGCTATAACTACCTGAATCTACCTGAGCAGGTGGTGGTTCCTGAGGGTACCATCTACTATACCTACAATGCCCAGGGTGTGAAGCTGCGTAAGTTCTTTGACAAAACCAGCGGCATTGATGAGACGACTGACTATGTGGGCGGCATACAGTACAAAAATGGAGCCCTCGATTTTATCCAGCATGGGGAAGGTCGTGCGGTGAAGAATGGTGTGGGTTTTGACTATAAGTACAACCTCACTGATCACCTGGGCAATGTACGGGTGACCGTAGACGCTGCGGGAGTGGTGATCCAGCGCGACGATTATTATCCTTTTGGGCTTACTTTTAACTCCTTTAAAGACGGGTCAGATAATAAGTATCTCTACAACCAGGGAACAGGAGAAAAGACTTTTGCTACAGAAAGGCAACCAGAGCTTGGCTTAGATATGACGAAGTTTAGAATGTATGATTATGCTTTAGGTCGCTTTACCAGTATTGACCCTAAAGCAGAACAGGCTGGGCAAGAGAGCTGGACACCTTACCATTTTGGTTTTAATAATCCTATTCTACAAAATGACCCTTATGGGGATTGCCCAGTTTGTGTTAATTATTTCATTTCGTCAGCCTCTGCACTTTATGTTAAATATTCTGGAATTGTTTCTAATGTGAGAGCGCCTGTACAAAGGTCAATAAATGGTACATCAGGAGTACCTTCACATGTTAATATGGATGATAGAAGTCGTTTTGTTACTAATACAGCAAGTACATGGAGCGATGCAAATCAGGTTGCAACTAACGCTAAAAAACTTGGAGTAGAAGTTACAAAAGATTGGGGGGAAGCATTAGACAAAACAGGAGATGCAATATCCAATGCAGGATTGGCATCAACTCCTGTAACAGGCCCGGTTGGATTAAGTGTTATGAAAGTAGGAGACGCTATTTCTGCAACGGGGAAAGTCACTAAGGCTGTTGCAAATGCAGTAGATGGTGATTATGAGCAAGCGGGAGTTGAACTTACTAAGGCTGGCATTTCTGCTGTTAGTGGTTCACTAGTTGGTAACATGGTAGATGCTTCTAAACTTGTGGGAAATGCAGCTAAGAATGATATAGTTCAGGAGACTATTTTGCAAACGGTTAATAAAGTTGGTAATACTGCTTCAAATGCGGTAATAGATGAACAAGTGAAAAAACAAGAAGATGAAAGAGAATGATGAAATAAAGGAATCCGAATCCACACAGTCGGGACGAATTCAGTTGATAATAGTATTAGTTGGATTAATACTTGTCTTGCTAGTTTACTTAATTAAAGGTTGATATGAATGTACTCGTTGTAATAATTGCATTGTTTATTCCTAATAATGCCGATTTTGAAAGCAAAATAACCTACCAGAATACTTACAAGAGCCATATTCCGAATATGACATCAGAGCAGTTTAACCAGATGATGGGGACGGTTCAGGAATATTATATCAAGGGGATAAATATAAATCTGAGATGAATGGATCATTTTCTCAGTGGCAGCTATATGTTCCTTCTGAGAATCGGCTATATAGTATGCTAGCAGTATCAAATACCCCACGCTGGCGCACGCGTGTCGCGTGTGCCTTGAGCTCCCTTGAGCAATATCTGTTCTATTCATGTGATTTTCTATTTTTTGAGTATTTTTCCGTTGTGAGTAGAAAGTACAAGTTTCACAATCCTGAAGGACTATATTTCGTGAGCTTTGCCACGGTCTATTGGTTGGATCCGCAGTGGAACTGGTTTTTGTTAGAGACCTCTATAGTTCGATTATGTCGAGCGTCTTGACCATTGTCGCAAGCACAAAGGAATGGAAGTGTTTTGTTGGTGTATTATGCCGAGTCATTTGCATCTTATCTTTTCCGCGAAAGAAAACAACCCGGAAGCTCTTTTGGGGAGATTTAAAGAATATACCTCTAAGAAGCTTCAAAAGGAAATTGAGGACAATCCTCGAGAAAGCAAGAAAGAATGACTTTTGTGGATGTTTGAGCGAGCTGCTCTAAGTCCAGCAATGTGAAAGGAAAACAACTGTGGCAGCATACAATAAACCAATGGAGTTGTGGAGCAGTCACGTTATTGATCAGAAGGTGGCCTACATGAAAATCCCATTGAAGCGGGTTTTGTAAGTGAGGCCGAACATTGGAAAGACAGCAGTGCCATCGACTACAGTGGTGGAAAGGGATTGTTGGAGATAGATTTTATAGAATAGGAAAGGAAAAAAGTAAAGCGCACGCGACACGCGTGCGCCAACGATGGGGGTTGGCGAACATGTCAGATCGTGTTATTTACTTTTTAAGACAGAGAGCTCATTTTGAAGCTCCTCTATTTTCTTGTTCTGTTCGATAAGATAGAGCGTTAACTCTTCGATTTTCTGGAGTAATAGGGCATCCATTTCACCCAGGTTGATTCCGCTCTCGGTTACCTGTGCCTCATCTGGGACATCCGGAAGATGACCATTCCTGGCGATGTGTTCTTCTACTTCTTCAAGTGTTCGCAAGCTATAGCCCTGCTCAAAAACGAAATCAGACCAGGTACCCGCCTCCACTTTAACTTCCCTTGCTCCAATAGAGCCATTCACAGCGAGTTTGTGTGAGCCAGTTGAGGAGGTTCCTATTCCGACCTTCCCATCATTTCTAATGGTAAATACTTCTCCTGCTGTGGGGCTTTCGAAGTAGAGTTTGTTGTCTCCCCCTGTGAAATTGTCTCCGTTATAATTGATGGAAAAGCCCAATGGTGCAGTATCGTCTGAGCCTTCAGAGAATATAAGTTTTGAAATACCCGTCCCGCCAGTTGACACATCATTTGATATTAATAAATCTTTATTTTGAACATGCAAGCCGGCATTTGGCTGGATAGTTCCAATACCAACGTCTCCACCTCTCATTAACCAAAGCACGGGATCACCCCAGATAACATCGTCCCCTGCGGCGGTTGAGGCCGGACTAATAAAAAAGCCAATACTCGAATGATTGGTATAGATCATTTTGGCGCCATGCGATGTTGATCCAAAAACAGATGGATTGAATTTGTATTTTGTGTTGCCCGTCGTGGATAGCCCGCCATTCACATAGGTGTCTGACGCATACGCACTGAAAAGAATGCCGGCACTTCCACTCCATGTCCTTTGGGCCAGTTCCGTATAGGTGCCCCCGGATTGTGATATTCGGTTGCTGGTTTGGTCTCCATGCACTTGTAGTTTTGTCGAAGGTGAATTTGTTCCAATTCCAACTTCATCACCTGTATCAGTCACTTGGGCGTATCCCATGAGTGCAAGAATTGACAAGTAAATTGTGAGTGTTAATTTTTTCATTTCCTTATGTTCAGATTTGTGGTTTTGGGCCTGATTATGAATCCAGGCGATCGGCTACCACGAAATTGGCATGTGCCGATAGATAAAGCTAGTGAAATCTAGCATTTTCGGCAAGGGAAGCTCACAACGGTTCTCAGTAGAGATGAAGTAGTCAGTTTAGGAGCTGAGAGATGTTGTGTCAGATAATAGTCGGGTGGCTTACTGCGTTGGTCCTTACCACCAACGCTCGCACCTTTCAGAGCATTCTGAGTTTGAATCACACTGCCCTGCGTTATTCACAAATTAGTCTTTGATTCTAAGGGGGAATTTCCTTTTTTTGTTGGGTTTATATTGTCACCAAATAAGCCAGAAACTTACTACCACCAAATAATCCTAACCTATGAAAGTTCTTTTCTATTTGATCTTGCTCGCGTGTTCCACCTCAAGTGTCATTGCACAACAGGTAGATGTTCAATACCTTAATCCAAAGCATTATAGTACCGGGGTATATAAGTTTATTCGCATAGGTACTTCTTCCGATTACGGAGCGGGGCTTATGCTGAACGAATCAAGTGCAGATTACGGCGATGGAAATGATTTTTCTTTGTTCACGTACAATGATCGTGACCTGACCATTAAGACAGGTTTGGGGAATTTTATTGTGTTCCCAAGTAGTGGAGGTAACATGGGGGTGGGGATGACAAACCCAATATCCAAATTGGACGTGCTGGAAAATTCAGGGTCTGATGTGGTGGCGAGATTTAGGACAGGTGAAGGCCGTATTTCTATCGGTGCTGCCGGACCCTCTACCGCCAATTATACTTATGGAAATTATATTTCGTCACATAACTTTGACGGAACATCTTACAAGGATTTGGGCCTGAAAACCGCTGCAGGGCCTCCTCAGTTTGTATTTACCACATCAGGTAATATGGCTGTGGGCATATCCAGTCCCGGAACCTACAGGCTTGCTATTAAGCAATCATCCTCCAATTCCGGCTATGGGTTGAGAATCTTGAATGCTGCTCAGAATAGAAGTGCTCAGCTCTGGGTAGGGACTGGAGGTGCGGTTTTGGATGCAGAAGGAGGGGCTAATTTACACTTACGAACAGCTGGGATCGATAGGATATATATAAAAAATAATGGTCAGATTGGAATGGGGACGTCAGCAACGGGTTCTCACAAACTGGCCGTTGAAGGCTCTATTGGGGCAAG
>Ga0098060_1001020_pt1 | contig 11731 bp, 6 predicted proteins | sample 21_taG_FD_77063 | JGI IMG/M metagenome (GOLD analysis project Ga0098060, IMG submission 77063) | Marine viral communities from the Subarctic Pacific Ocean - 21_ETSP_OMZ_AT15319 metaG | ecosystem: Environmental > Aquatic > Marine > Oceanic | place: Pacific Ocean | collected 2015-01-19 | reverse complement strand
CTTCGGACAAAGGACAACTTTGAAGGCAGAGATTAAAAAAGAAACAACCGTAACACTCACAAGAAAGAAGAGTGATAATTCATGGGATGTAGCTTTTAACGGAGCAAGGTGCGGTACAGATGGCGCTTCAGCATTAAGAAGTACAATCGATGGTGCACCGGACGATGTAGCATATGGTTACAGAGTCTATGTAAAGATGAAAGATAATACAGAAGTTTTTGTATTAAGAAATTGCTGCATACAAGCACACACAGTAAGTTTAAACGCAGATGGAACTACAGAAGAGACATTAGAATTGATGTCATACGTAGAACCACTTATTAAATCAGCAGATGCTGACTTATTAGCAGCAACAGATGCAACGGAGTTATAGATATGGCATATTATTTAGGAAGAGATGTAAAAGTTTATTTAGCAACAGAAAAAGATGGAGCAGGGCTTCATGTTCATGATACTAACTTAACCATTTTATCAGCAAGTACTGGCGGTACCAAATTCGCAAGTGATAGAAGTACTGCAATGAACGCTAGTGGACTAGTAACTGATATGACAGGTGTAGACCTTGGTATAGGTTCTACAGACGAAGATATAAGTTTCATAGGTCTTAGAACTGTATTAAAAGCAGAAATTAAGAAAGAAACTACTGTAACAATAACAAGGAAGAAAAAAGATGCTGTTTGGGATATTATTTTCAACGGTGATGGAACCAACTCAGGTAGATGGGGAGTTAGCGGTGCAGTAACTGCTGGTTCAACAACTAATTTTTACACAGGTCTAGAAAAACCAACGCAAAACTACGGATACAGACTTCACATTCAATTAAAAACAAGTGGTGAGATTTTCTGTCTAAGAAATTGTCAGATAACAGCACACACAACCTCTATCTCAGCAGATGGAGTTCAAGAAGAAACTATGGAGTTTATGACTATGGTGGAACCTAAGATTGTTACAGCTGTTCATACCACAGAAACACCTTCAGCTGACCTATAAGGTGATTTAAATGGCTAAGAAGAATAAAAAAGAAATGGTCAAGGAAGTAGAGGAAGAGGTTCTTGAAGAAGAGCCTGTTCCTGAACCTACTCCTAAACCTCAAGGTAGGATTGTAAGGAAAAAAGTTGAAGGTATAGGATTTACTTTAGTAACATACGATAATGGTGAATTTGAAAAAGTTTACCACGAATAAAGAAAGAAAAGGAGAAATAAAGAATGGAAGAAAAGAAAGAAAAGCAAATGTGGTCAATCGACGATTTAGTCGCAATGACCGAAACAGTACAACACGCAGAAGTAGAGTACGCTGGTAAAATATTACTAGTCCAATGGTGTGAGTTAACAGAATCGGAAGAACCTAAAATGGCTGTTCCTGATGATGACCAACCAGCAGAGGACACACAGCAGTATTATAAAGATTTAGCACAAGAGCGTGTTGGTAGAATGATTGAGAAGGCTAATGGAAAGAACCCTGATGGTGTAACTCTAACAGCCGAAACTTGGGTCAAACTACCTACTACTGTTCGATGGGCTGTATCTGGTAAAGTTCTGGGAGGAGAAGGCTCTCAGGATTTTACGACTGGATGATTACGTCGCCTGATGCAGTATACATAATCATCCCTGCGATGAAAGAACTCGGAATGAGTTGGGAAGAAATTAAACGAACACCTAGACAAGAAGTAGCAGCTTTGGTAGCAGCTAGTAATTTACATGAAAGTATGCATGCCTATGATGGGTATACCTCTACTGATATTAGTAATATGTCTAAGGATAAACCTGAAGTGAGAAGTCAATACAATAAGTATCTCGAATTAAATGATACTTATAAAAGACGAAGTGGACAGAAACAAAAAAGCATGTCTTTTGGAGATGTATTAAAAGGAAATTAGGATAATGGGCCAAGAGCAATATTTACTTAGAACTGGTGTCGGTTTTGATGTAGACCGACGTAGCGGAGACCAAGCAGTTGGTTTCATGGAAGGCATAGCGGACACGATGAATACCGTTATGATGAAAAAGTCAGTTGACGGTATTAATAAAAGAAATGCTCAATTAAAAGGTCTAAATGATAAATTAGAAAAGGATAATGAAGCAGCTACAAAGAAAAGACAGAAATCTGTAGAAAAATCAGCTAAAGCTACACATCAAACTATAATGGCTTCTCTTCCTGAACCACCAGCGAAGAAACGTAAGAAGAGTGGTGAATTAACAGAAGCTTATAAAGAATATAAGAAAAATCTAGGCCAGATGAATAGTGCCCATAAAAAGTTTGCAGAAAGGGCAGAGAAAGCTGGTATAAAGATGAAAAGGTCTATGACTACCAAAGATGGTAAACCTATAGGCGTTGATTCTATCGAATTTGCTAAACAAGATTCAGAAGCACGTAAAAGACAAATTAATCTGATGAATCAGATGATTAAAGAAAATGAGAAATTATCTAAGTCTAAGAAGAAAGGTGCTAAAGAAGCTTCACGTGACAATGAGCATATGAGAAAGGAAATGGACAGACTTATTGCTTTAGATAAGGATGCTATAGAACTAGAAAAGAAAGAAGCAAAGGTTAAAAGAAAGAATGTACAACAGTATAAAAAAGATGCTCGTAAATTACATCAACAAAACAAACAAGAATTAAATAACATTAAACAAAGGTCTATTGCTTATAAAAAGATGGGCCAAGCAGCAAAGTCATACGCCAGAGGATTAAGTGGCGGTTTAAAAAATGCATTTATTGTAGGTACAGCAGCAGCAGCTGCATTTGCATATAAATTAGCACCTGTCGCACAACAGGTCATGGAGTTTGAAAAAACTATTATTAATGCTAACTCGGTTTTTAGAGAGAGTAACGAAGTGTTACATTCAGTCTCAGACGATTTAGTTCAATTCGGATTACAATATGGTATTTCTACTGAAAAGTCAGCTGAAGGTTTATACCAGTTGGCTTCTGCCGGTTTAACAGCCGCTGAATCTCAGGAAGTACTACAACACACTTTAAAATTATCTATGGCTACACAAGGTGACCATAATACTTTAGCTAAGCTAACTGTACAGACCATTATGGGTTTCGGTATGGAGATGGACCAAGCAGGAATGTTAACTGATAAGTTCGCACATACAATTCAAAAATCTTTAGTTGAATGGCAAGATTTAGCAAGTTCTGTTAAATTCGCTATGCCTTTCTTTGTAGCTACGGGACAAAGTATAGACCACTTACTAGGTGGTATTGAAGTTCTATCTAACCGTGCTTTGGAAGCAGGTATTGCAGGCCGTGGTTTAAGACAGTCTTTAGCACAGTTAACTAAACATGCAGAAGATAATGCTTCACAATTTGCTAAAATGGGAGTGAAGACTATGGATGCTGAAGGTAATATGAGAGACTTAGTAGACATAGTTCAAGATGCTAAATCAGCTTTTGGTGATGTTACTGACCTTCAAGCTCTAACAGCTATGTTAGAAGATATGAATGTACGTGGTGCTACTGCCTTCGCTTTATTGGTACAGAATGCAGATGAATATGAGGCAGCAGTTAAAGATTTATCTAATTCAGCTGGTGAAGCTACAGAGATGGCAGATGTACAGCAACAATCTCTTGCTATGCAAATCCAGAGAGTTAAGAATGCTCTTATGGCCCCGTTCCTTTTCTCTGATAAAATCGGTCAAGCTAATGGTACACTTAATGAATTTACTTTAAGAATTAAAGAAATTGTTGATGAATTTGTACAATTCTTTATAGTTGGTGAAGAAGGTAACGAGAAGGTTACGGAATTTGGTTATCAACTACGTGATTTTGTTATAGTTGTCATGCGTGATTTACTAGATGTAATCAGGCAATTAAAAGAAACGTTTTTAGAACAAGAAGCAGGTTTAGACACTTTCCAAAGTTTATTAACTTTAGCAACTAAACCTATGATGCTTATGTTAAAGATTTTAGATAAGCTAGGACCTAATATGTTAAACTATTTAGTTTACTATAAAGTATTATCTAAATTATTACCTATTAATACTATATTATCAATGGCTAATACTAGAGCTCAATTAGCACTAGCAATGGCAACAGCTAAGGCCAATAAAGTTTCAATGTCGTTTACAGAAGCGATTGTTGGAGAAACAATGGCAAAACATTTAAGTACACTTGCCGATAAAGAAATGGTATTAATGTCACAATTAGTGACTTGGGTAACAGGTCAGGAAACAGTAGTTACTCTAGGTTCGGCAGCGGCATGGACTGCTAAATGGGCAGCAGCAACAGGTGGAATTGCAGCTTTCATAATGGTAATGAATAGTTTACGAAGCGCATTAACACCATTAGGTTTATTAACTGTAGCATTATTAGCTGGAGCAGCTGCATGGTTTGCTTTCTGGGCGTTTGCTTCAGGACCAGCTGCACCAGTAACAGGTACTGCTATGATTATAGCACTAGTTGCAGGAGTTGCAGCAATTACTGCTTTAATGGCAGGTGTTGGTTTGCAAGCAGCTGGTATCATGACCAAACCTCCAACTAGTGGTAAAGGAGGCTCTACGTCTACACCTGACGCAAATATAATGGATACAGGTGGAGTTTTCACACCACGTTATTATGATAACGGTGGGATTACAGAAGAACATGGACTTGCAGTATTACAAAAAGGAGAAACTGTAATACCTAAGTCACAGAATATGTTAGACAGTGGGGCAAGTGGAGGAATTAATATACATATAGCTGGTGATATATATGATGCGGATAACTTTGCAGATAAAATATCTGAAGTTTTACCGCAAGCTTTAAGTACTACCGGTGACACTGGGTCTATGTCTGGACAGACCACAAGGTTAGGTACAAACTTTGGTAAGACAGCAATAAACAGAGGAATATAGAATGGCAGTAGAATTTAAAAGAAAAACGGCAATAACCAAAGATGGTTACTTAGATAAAACATTTTCAGATTTATCAGATGGACAAAATACTAATGTATTTGTCTCAGGAGGTAACAGACGGAGAATGGGTCTATGGAATATGTCTTTGTCGGGCAGACCTACTTTTGGTAATTCAGTTTTAAAAGGAGCAAGTTTAAATGTTTATTGTACTTCAGCAGAGACTCCTGAGAATGAAACTTTAGGAGATGGTTCTGGAACTGGCACTGAAGATGGGCACGTTTTAAAATTATATAAATTAAAATCAAACAAAACTTTAACTGAAGGTTCTACTACAATAGCAAATATGGATATATTAGCATATTCAGCTTCTCAGTTTGATAGTAATGCTATTTTATTCGAAGAATTTTCAGGCAGTAGTTTTTATAATGAGCCTGAAATTAAAGTTTCTATGAATGAAACTTATAAATTAAAAGAGTCGGGACCTTACATAACTGTAGATGAATTTAAAGATAACCAGAAAGGTGCTTTTGCTGGAAGGAACCAGAGTAGGGAAGATATATATCGTAACTATGCTTTTAAACCTTTCCAAGCCGGCGCAAATATTCCAGAAGGTACTCCATGGGTAGCGGCAGCGGCGGAACATGTTCGCGTAGGAGCTCTAAGAGGACTTGACCGAGTAGGTCTTCCTAATTTTGCTAATCACTGGTCTAAAAAGAACCCAACAGTTACAGGTAATGAACAAGTACCTCTACAAAAAGGTAGTCCTTTTGGTGTATCTAATATAATAGAACAAGGACACCACCACGCAAGTAGAGCGTCTAATTATGTAAAGTCTGGTACTAATTATTGGAAGAAGAAGATTTTTGGAGGAGGTGACGTAGTAAAGACAAAACCTAATCACGCACCAAAACAATTATGGAAACCTAAATATGGACATCAACTTTTACAAGATGATATATATGTAATGGAAGATGATGTAGATATAAAATATGAAGCTTCGGATACATTTGAAACTGTACCTCTAGACATTCCTTTATTACAAGAACCTCCAGAAGAGGTATGGGTAACAGAAGATAATTGTTTATTCTCACATATAAGAAAGGCACAAAATGTTAAATTCTTAGTTGAAGGTGCTACTGAGGCTGATAAGAATAACGTAGATATAGCTCAATCTAATTTTGTATACACTCAAAGAGATTCTACACAAGCAGCTTTAATGGAAAATATACATGCTTATTTTGAAAATGACGGAACACAAGAAGGACACATACAAAGTGCTGACGGTCAAGATTTATTACAAGAAGTTAGAGCACAATGTTTTGTGCCAGCTCCCTTACATTTAGACTCTGTTAATGCCTTAAGATATGAGGAAAGTCCATTTATAGACATAGATTTAAGAATAGATATACCAATCGCTTATACACCATTGACAGCTTCTGATACTGCTTATACCGACCCTGCTTCCCATGTTGACGGGCATAGATGGTCTACCGCTAGAGCATTATGGTTGATGTTTAATAGATATCCTATAGGAAAAGGCACAGACATATGTAAATGGTGGACTAAAAATGATGCACGTGACTGTGGTTATGGTTTAGCAATTGTTAAAATGGCAGCAGGTCAAAGTACAGATGCTGCACTAGAACACCATAAAAGTTCAGGTAAGTTATACGCTTTAATTAATGCACATGATTTGACTTATACAGGAGTAGATGAAACAGATTTTGCTAATCTACCTTATGTTGAATATTATAATGGTGCAGCAGCAGACCCACCATCCCCATCTAGTAATATAATGGGTTTTATAAGAGTAGAAGATGTTAAAGATGATTTTGCTAAGTTTAGGTTCTGGTGTACTTCTGATGGTATAAAATTAGGAATATATAAACAGAATGAGGAAGGTGAGTATGAATCTATAATATACAGTCCATCAGAGATAGATACTACCACTCAACTTATACCTTTAGAAAGTAAACATTTACAATATGTTTCTATAACAGGAAATGTTAATTCTAACGTATGGGGTAACCAAAATAGTGATAATAATGATTCAGATAGTCACAATATTAATGACCATAGAGAGTGGTCTGCTGCAAGAAAATATCATATAAAATCTGATAAAGCAGGCACTTATAATACCGGCTCTGATTCATCAGCTAATCGAGCAAAATCTAATCATTGGAGTTCAAAAAACTCTCCAAGCGGTGGATGGGACCATGATGCCGAAGGTGGTATAGATGGCACTACAGGTTCTACTTGTGGTTTACAATATATGTGGGCCCCTTGGTTTACTGTTGCTTTAACTAATATAAGAGCTGATGGAGAAAGAACAGGTTATGCATCTAGTAATAGCGGTTTTGGAACACAAGAACAATGGCGTCATCATTTAATAGATTCAGACAATAAAATTCAAGATACAATATCAAGAGTGTGGATAGATTCTTTTGGCGCTTTTAGATTTAATTATATACATCAAAATGCTTCTATTAATTCAGGTAATTTAGTAAAAGGTAAATTAGTTGCAAGAGAAAGAGTAGGACATAATTATTTACCTTTATCCCCTTATTTACAAGATGTTCAATCGGCAACTGATGATTTATCAGGTTGGGATAGTAATGCCAACCATCAGGGTGCACCCGGTATGGGTTATTACCCTCAAGACAGTTCTTATTTTTGCTTTGGTTTTAAAAATAAATCAGACTTTGAAGGTGCTACTAAATATTTCTTAATGCATGGATTTAATACAGTTCCGCAAAATGCGGCAACATCTAACGCACAAAATGGTAGAGAAGCCTTTTGGTATTCTAGTGATATGCACCCATTAGGTGAATTTTGGATATCTGGAGCTTCTAAGGACAGTTCATTCCCATTTAATCAGACAGGTAGATTAACAGGAGTGTATGGCAATAATGCAGATTCTATACCAGTAACACCATTTCCAAGACTTCGTAGTAAGGTAGGATATGACCGAGGTGGTACAAAATCTGCTGCAAATTTTGGAAGTTTAAGCACAAAATCATACGGATTCCCAGTTTGGGGTGGTTTATCAACATATGATTCTACAGCTGGTAACGATGGTACTGATGTTATTATTACATCAAATGACGTAACTGGTGATAGACCTAACTGGATTGATAAATGGAGTCAATCAGGATTTTTTAAGGTTACATTTGATGAATATAGTGATAGTGATATGGGAAATTTCCTTTTCATGAATGGTACTGGAGCTAGTTCAGAAAGTACTCCTAACACAGATAGTTCAGATATAGCTCCAGTAGATTATTTCTGGAGACCTGAAACTACAAATAATGGAGCAGATATTACAACAGCAGGTTCATCATGGGGATTCTTACAGAAAGATAAAGTTGCTTTAACAACAATTTCTAATTGTTCAACAGTGTCAGGTTCATCAAGTATTACTTGGACTAATGGTATAAATGCTACTGTGAAGGAAGGAATGGCTGTCTCAGGTACAGGTATAGCTGCTGGGTCTAGAGTTAAAAGATTAACACAGGTGGCTGCATCTAGTACTTCGACAGCTATATTAAATAAGGCCGCCACTTCTTCTGGTGGTACTAGAACTATGACTTTTGGAAGTTCTTTACCAAACTATGTAGGTCCTAATTTGAACGCTGCGGTAAAATTTAAAGATGATTCAACAGCAGCAGGCGGTTCAACTGCTTACCGAGGCCAGAAAGCTAATATAAGAGGCGTAGATACTAATGGATTTATTTATTCAAATCTAACTGCCGCTTTGGGTGGTGGTTTTAGTTCAAGTAAAGATGGTAATCAGTTTACTATATTTGATGGACCTTTTGTAAAAAGAGAAAATCCATTGGTTCAAGCTAGAATTACGAAGGTAATTCCTTCAACAGATAAAAACGATTCTACTAATAATTATTATGATATTGAAGTAGACGACGCTAGTGTTATAACAAATGCAGAAGATGAAGTTTATATGCTTTATCATGCTAGTAGAGAATGGGTTCCAACTTGGTCAAGTGGTCAAGATTATTCTTCTGATGCTCAAGACATACAAAGACAGAATAGATATTGTGTTACATTAGTGACTGTCGAAAACCATGGAAGTTTTTTTAGGATTAAAGATGCTGATGAATATGCTACTACTAATAAGATTAATGTAGACATAAGTGGTGGTGCTGGTACTAAGATGTTAAAAGAGATTATTTTCAATGCTAATGAAGATGGTACATCTGAGGGTCCACGACAAGGGTGGGATGACCATGCAATTCCAAGAGGTAGATTTTTAAATGCAGATTTATGTATTTCTCCTTATAGATATTGGATTACAGCAAGAATACCTTTAAAAGATTACAAAAGAACATATGATGCCATATGTGAAGTTACTTCTACTGTAGATTCAGATTTTAGTGATGCAGCTGGTACTACTAATTGTGCACTTCAATCTACATATAATGAGAGTCAATTTACTGATAGTAATAGATATACTAAAGCTTGGAATTTTGATAAATCCACTGAAGGTGAAATTGAGTTAGATACAGATTTCGGATACGGTTCATTTAATGATGAAACACTAGAAGGAGGTTATGCAGCAAAAGCAACTATGTTAACAGGAGCATATAATGAATTTATAATAGATGGTGTTGTATTATCAGGAGCAGTTTCAGAATCAGATGCTCTAACAGTAGTAGCTTTACCAAATGATGAAACAGACAATATGATAATGAGGTTAGATTCTTCAGAAGGTACTAATACTCCTTTCTTAACAACTACTTTTATAGATGAAAGACCACTCCCTCCTGCTAATTTTAAAGTATATCCTAATGAGCAAAGTCCTTTTTACCCAGAATATTCTTGGGAATCAAGCGATGAAGATTTATGGTATGGTTTCATGCTAATTGATTATGAACCTATATTACACCAATATCACAAAGCTTCTTTACATATACCAATGAATGAAGAAACTATAGTTGACGGTTCTACATCAGTTAAATATTACAGACCTGACCAAGGTATACATTATAAAGCTATATCAGATAGTACTAAATTAGAGACTCAGAGTGGATATGCTACAGTAACTGGAGTTACTACTAATATCGAAGGTTTAGCAGGAAATAATTTAAATTTTGATGGTACTAATGACTTTTTATTGGTAACAAATGAAAGTTACACTAAACCTACAACTGAGATGAGTATATTATTACATGTTATACCTGACGCTAAACCATCTGCTACTTCCGGTACAAGAGATAGAGGTACTGTACTTATTGATAAAGCGTATGAATATAAGATATGGATAGATGATAATGCTCAAGTTAATGCTAAAGTTTGGCCTAATACTGGTTCTACCCCTGATGCTGATGATATACCGGTAGAAGTTAAATCAGCTTCAGCCGTATTATATGATACTTATACCCCTACATGTATTATCTTAACAGTAGATACTAAAGCAAAGTATGGTAATGTTAAATTATATATTAATGGTAAACTAGAAGACCAGTCAGGTTTATTAAAAACAACAGCTTCTGCTAATAACTGGAAGAAAGATGCAGATATAGAAGATTTTTCAGGTACTTATAATGACCTTTATATTGGTGTAGCTAATGCTACTACAGTTCAGACGGGTACCTATTTCGATGGAAAAATGGAGGAATTAGTTATTTATAATTATTTAATAAACCCCGTTATTCCGTCTGACCAAAATTATGTTCATAAAAAACCTGAGAAAGAGTTAACTACTGCTTCAGAAGCAGCTTCATTAACAACTTCAGCTAGGTTATTTGTGAAAGATTATCACAATATTAGAGGAGTAAGTGAACATGATGTTTCTTGTTCTCCTATATTAACACACAGAAAAGCAGCCTTTAGGCTGAGGACGAATTGATTAAATGGCAACAGTAACAAGAAGTAGTTTAACAACTTATTCCACCATGGGATGTTTTGGTGGAGAAGTTATAGGAACTAATAATTCAGGAACAGCAGCGCAAGGAAACACTAATTTAAACCAATCAGGTGGTTCATTAGGTATAGATTTTCAGCCAGATAAAAACTTAACTAATATAATATGGAACTCTAGTTTCAGAAATGCAGCTAATTGGTCTGCTACCGATGGTACATCAGGAGGTGCAGGACCCGGTGGTAGCGGTAATGGCCCCGGTACACATGGAAGTGGGACTAATTGGACAGGATTTCAGAGTGGAGGTTCTGCCGCAACTGCTACAATGGCAGTAGATATGGCTAACGCAGCTACATTTTCAATTACAGCTGGCGGTTCAGGATATAGTTCTCCACCTTCTGTTTCAGTAAGATATGATTCTACAGGTGATGGTTCAGTTGATGCTGATGTAGTATGGGCATCAGGACCTACAGCTACTCTTAGTGGAGGAGCAGTTAATGGTATATCTGGTTCATTAGTTACTACTATTCCTTTTGGGAGAACTACAGCAGTTACAATAGCTGGTGTTACTCATAATGTTACAGGTGATGAATTTGAGATAGTGTTAAACCAAGGAAGTTCTAGCATTACAGACTCAGTGTACCACGCAGGTATACCAATAGATGGTTCAAATAATACTCCTGTACCTACTGATTTTACTACACAAGGAATTCAATGGAGTACTGGCACTATCCAAGAAGATATATGGGTACATATTAAATTTACAGTTTCAGGTTCAGGCAGCAGTGACCCTATACATTTAAAAGTAGGTAGTTCTGCTAATGCAACTACATGGGGTACTTTTGCAATTTTACCAGAACAAGCATATGCTACAAGAACAGTCAGTAGTCATGCAGCAGACCAAGGTGTGGTGTATAATAGTGGAGGAACATATTATTGGGTAGGTAAGGTGGAAAGTGTAAATTCTTCGGAAGGAAGTAATATATTTTTTACTTTAGTATCTGGTGGGGCGAG
>Ga0098060_1001019_pt1 | contig 11743 bp, 10 predicted proteins | sample 21_taG_FD_77063 | JGI IMG/M metagenome (GOLD analysis project Ga0098060, IMG submission 77063) | Marine viral communities from the Subarctic Pacific Ocean - 21_ETSP_OMZ_AT15319 metaG | ecosystem: Environmental > Aquatic > Marine > Oceanic | place: Pacific Ocean | collected 2015-01-19 | reverse complement strand
TGCACCTGATACCAAGCCACGTTTAATACGCTGAGAGGCTATATTAGTCGTGGTTGAGATGTTAGTAGAGGCAACCGCCGAAACCACATTTCCTGTGAACCCTGTGGCAGAGGAGCTTGTAGTTATTGTGGTAGATGCCGCTCCATCAACGGCTGATACTTTTAGCGCTACAACATTAGATGTGGTGGTTATATTACCAGAAACAGCCGCATCTATGTAGGATGCTACCTCAGAATTAACTGTTCCCGAAGCGGCTATTGAGCCAGACGCTTGTGCGTCTACATAGGAAGTAACTTCAGCAGCAGCCGTTCCCGATACCACTATGGAGCCAGTTACATCGCCTGTCCGTACAAGTTTAGCAGCAATACTTGTGCTTGCGGCTATTGAGCCAGACGCTGCTGCGTTGATTTTACGAACAACAGTAGCAGCTACGGTATTAGTTGTACTGACTGAACCAGAGGCTGCTGCATTTACATACGAAGCTACTTCAGCAGATACAGCCGTGCTTGCAGAGATAGAACCAGAAGCCGCTGCATCTATGTAGCTAATCACTTCAGCAGATACAGAGGATGTTGTCGTTACAGACCCTGATACGTCTACGGTTCGTGTACGCTTTGCTGCTGCTGCGCTTGTGGCAGAGATACTACCAGAAGCTGCTCCTGATATGACTTTGGCTGCGTCTACTGTTGAGGTGGTTGTAGAAGAGCCAGAAGCAGCCCCGTCTATAAGTATTTGAGCAGCCGCTGATGATGCTGATGTTATTGAGGTAGATATTACAGCGTCTTGATACTGTAGTCTGCCATCTACATCAGCAGTGAATGCTAAGTTTGTATTTGTTTCCGCATCGATAAAGCTTGTTGCTTGGTTTGCTGCACCGAATGCAAGATCAGTATTTGTTTCGGCATCTACCGCCAGTTTTCCGACCGTTGTTTCGGAAATAGCTAGATCAGTATTTGTTTCGGCATCTACCGCCAGTTTACCGCTTACTGAGGATGTAAATCCTAAAGCAGTATTTGCTAGAATAGGATTAACGACTTCGGCAGCTATCGATGTGCTTGTAGCTATCGAAGTAGACGCTGCCCCAGATAATACTTTAGCTGCATCTACGGAGGATGTAACTGCAATAGAGGCAGCAATATCAACTGTTCGTATAGCTTTCGCTGCTGCGCTGCTAGAGGATGTAACAGTAGTAGATGCTGCGCCAGTGACTACAGATGATACCGTAGCAGAAACACTGCTTGTGGTCGTTATGCTAGATGAGGCAGACGCAGTAACAATGGTTCCAGAGGCCGCTTCTAGAGCAGCTAGTGGAGCGCTTGCTAATGGGTTAAAACCTAGCATTGTTAGCCTTTAAATGGTGCGGTTGGAACTGTGGTTGGTCTTACTATTCCTTTGCTTACCCGAAGCCCTTGTATTTTGCCCTTGAAGCGTTCCCCACCACTATTCATTGCTCCAATAGTCGGGGTATTGGTTGTAGTAACCGAACTGTTTTGGTGAGAATTGTAGTTAGCAATCCATCTTAGAGTGCCGTTGTGGTAGCACTTAAATATTCCGCTATCTCTTATCATCTGGACAAAAGACCACTGGTTGTTTGGAATTGAGTACGTTCCATATGCGGTAGACCCGCCAACCCCATCAGAAAAGCCGCTATTTACCATAGAGTAAAATACGTTGTTTCCCCCAGATTTTCCAAACGCCAAGCTAAAAGTACCATGCTCAAAAAGCACTTGGTACGAACTAATATTCGTAGGATAAATAAAAGCCTCGACTGTGAAATCCTCAGTCCCCTCCAACTTAGTCATGTTGGGTACTTGGATATACTCGGCAGTTTCAACTCCTGATGTACCGCCGCCCGTCATTGAAAAGCAGTTTGAGTAGATCGTACTACTGTTATATACCACATCAGTCGTATCCCCTGCTGGCTGACCGCTTCCGCTTCGAGGTTTTAGTAACAGCTCGCTTGAGGCATTTTTATCTGTGATTGCTCCATCGTTACCTTTCATGTGGAGGGAAGTTCCAGATGGGGTATTCAACGGCTCTGTCGGTGGCACAATGCTTGCAGCCGTATATAAAGCTGTCCCTGCTGTCAGCCTAAAATCAGAAATATAAGCGTTCTTTAGTCTTGTTGACCCGTCAATCCGTGCGCCAATCTTAGACGAACTATTTCCTGAGAACCCAGAGTTTTCACTTCGCTGCATCCTTTCGCCGTTAACATAGAAATTTATCGTGCTGCCTGACCGTGACATCACGACATGGTTCCAACAGCGAGTTGGCAGCTTTTCAGAGTTTCGTGCTTGTTGCTTAAAACCGCTTAGATATTGGCTTGAGTCAATTTTAACTTGGGCAATCGTACCGCCCGTCATTGCAAATATCGTACTCTCTGAAGTGTAAAACTTTTCAGTTAAGTAAATCCAAAATTCACAAGTAAAGTTCCCGTTAAAGTCAGTCCCGCTGAAACTTGAGCCAATGTCGATGTAGCCGTTCTCAGGGAAATAAACAGAACTTCCTGTGCCAGAAGTATTTTCGTCGCCATCATAGGGGGTATCTGGGACTGTCGCAGGTGGGCCAGAGGAATTAGAACCCTGAATGTGGTTCATGTTTTCTATAATCAAGGTAGCATCGTCCGAAGCTGTTTGGCGCTTGTATGCTAAATAGGGAAGTCTATAGGCCGTTAAAAACGTACCAGTGACTTCCTCTAAGGGGGCCGTGGGTACGGGGTAAGTGTAAGTGCCACTATTGTTTTCGTGTAAAACACTTCCCTTGACGATCCGAAGATCGTGCATTTTAAGACCTTTTTCAACGGTTGAATTGTGATTGTGCTGACCGCCCAAACTAATGTGAGTAGTAGAGTTTAAGGAAGAGTCTGTAATTGATTGGGAATGGACTTGAGTGCCGTTGACAAAACCTCTGGCAAAGTTACCCTCCTTTGTTACCGAAAGGTGATACCATGTTTCTGTGTCCAAAGCACTTGAACTAGGAAAATCAAAACTTGACCCGTTTATGTGAAAACTGGCGGCCCGATTACTATAAAGATGAAATTCTAAAGAGCCATTATTTGTTTGGTGGTCAACAACCTTATTAGTACCAGATAAACTTGGTGTTTTGACCCAGAACTCCCAAGAAAAATTTTCAGTTCCAAGGTATAAGCTACTAGGAAAAGTGTGGGTACGGAGGCTCTGGTTAGTGCCTTGAAACTCAACGCTATAGCCTCCATAGCGGTAAGGACTGAAACTATTTGCAACAGGATAATCAACAGAAGTTGAACTGCGCTGTTTTGTTAAAGTGTGACCATTGCCAGAGTTCGCAGTTGCCGCATCATCAAACGTGCTGTTGTCGCCAGAGCCTTGGCCTTCGGCTAACAAAACAGTGTAGCGTGAGTTCGATATAGTGGTAATAAATGAAAGGGTAAAACTATTAGCACTTGTGGCCTGATTAATTCCGTCAGATGCAGTGAAGGTGATCTCAAATGTCCCTGCGTATGCCTCTGTGGTAGAGGGCGTTACAGTAAATTTATTTACGTTAGACCCAGTGCCTTGGGCAACTGTGGCTGTTGTACCGCCGCCATTGGTCAAAGAGCCGCTAGTTACACTATATCCGTATGTAATCGGAACCTCTTCAGGGTCGGAAGCAGTAATAGTAATTACAAGTGCAGTTCCATTTGTCTCGAAAGTAAATGGGGTTGAGTTTGATGAGGCATCTTGGGCAGAAGTGATGTTGGGGGTGGTGTTCACTAGACCCACGGAATACCACCCTGATCCATTGTTTATATAAAAGCGGTTTGTTGAGGTAACATAAGCCATGTCCCCTGCTGAATTGCCCGTCAAAGGTAATAAGTCAGGTGTAGCATAAACCACGGCTCCTGCGGCAACCGTATCAAAGACCACTCCACCAGAACCAGTGCTTTTAAGATACTGACCCGAACTACCATCATCTAAGACAGAGGCGAGTTTTGAGAGGTTGGTATTATTGCTCATCGTTTATCCTACGCTGTATCTGTATATTTTGTAGTCATTTCGGTTTGTTATAAACACCTTACGTCCTGCATCTATAGCTGTTCCACCAATAGTTGTAGACGTTGTGTTGAAGTGGGACTGCCCTAAGTAGCCACCAGATATTTGGCTATCTGTTACGAAAGAACGACTGTAGGTTAGGGTGGAAATATTCCAAGCGGAGGATAGGGTGTATTCTATAGCATGATACGAACCATTGACTGTAAGAATGTCTCCATTAGGGCTAAACATTAATCCCCTTTCCCCACTTGGTGTATTCGTACCACTAGGCCATGCAGTGTTGCCTACGTAACTTGCATTTTGTACTTCCCAAGCAGGGGATACAGAAAATTCGTACAGGCCATTACCTGATCCACTCATCCAAAATTTTGTACCATCAGATTTCCAGACCATACACCGTTGGTTGTTAGCATCAGATGTGTAATCAAAACTTTTATTGGCGTAGCTACAGCCAGAGGTTACTTGGTACGCTGTGTTTGCATTGTATAGGAAGATTTTTTGGCTATTAGCACTGTTTTTCCAAGTGTCTAGAATATAGAGTTTTGAACCACTATCCCCCCAATGCACCTCATAAGGAAACCCTGCTTCTGAAGAGTAACTAAGATTTCCTACGTGTGTTTTTGAAGTAATATCCCAATCTGTTCCTAGATTATATTCTGACACATATCTGTAGCTATTACCGTAATTAAGAATAAATAATTTAGAACCATCGTTGTTAAAAGTCATACCTCTAAAAACATGATAGTCATTATAGTAGCCCGTTATGTTATCGTAAGAAGCATTCCTTAAACTGTATGGTGTGGAAAAAGTTATGGAGAACGAGTTGGTGAACTGTGCCGTATTAGTATTGTCCGTAACATCAAAGCGAACTGCTATAGTTCCACCTACGGACGTAGCAGGGGCAAAAGTAAAGACATTTTCACTAGCTCCACTACCCTGCGTAATCGTGGCAACATTAGATTCGGTTCCAGAGGTTACTGTATGGCTGTATACAAGATCAGTTCCGGGGTCTGTATCTGAAGCCGTAATGGTAACGACAGTGTTAGTCCCTGCGGTTAGAGTAAACGTACCATTATCAGAAAGGGCAGTCGTGCTTCCTGATGTAGTCTCGCTTACTGAGCCTATGGCAGGGCTAGTATTGACTGTGGCGATCTTATACCAACCGTTTCCATTATTCTGATACAAAGAAGTATTAGCAGTAACGTAAGCTAAGTCTCCTGCTGAAGGGCTAGCTACACTTGTCATAGCATCTATAGTGGCATACACGGCTACACCAGACGAAGCGCCATCTGAAACAAGGTTTCCTAAGTCACGAGATTTAGTCATTCTGTGGACTCCACTGGCAAGTTTCTTCGTCTAAAACCCAATCACCATCAGGCTTAGGTGGTATAAACGCATCACGGCTTTGGTCGTATGTATCTCCGACCCCTGCGTAATTCTTTCGCATAGTTTTATTGTAGCTAGTCTGCTTCCAAGTGCCGCCACCAAACAGGCCAATACAGAAAGCTGCACCTAGAGCCTCTTGCTCTACAGTCTGGCTGTCTAGGAGTTCTTCGTTTGCTACAACGACCACTCTTTGGACAATATTGTTCTCATCTAATTCTGCAAAATGTGCCATTAGGCTGTTATGCTCCCAGATGCGTTAAATTGGTAAACGTAGTGCGACCCATCTTGGGTAATTGTCGGTGAGCCTGTGGTTGCAGTTGCAGCGATATCAGTTCTTATAATAACCACGCCAGAGCCGCCTGCGGCTCCTGCATTCATACTTCCACTACTGGGGCGACCTGATCCACCGCCACCGCCACCTGTGTTGGCTGTCCCTGCTGTACCTAATCTTCCAGTGGTTGAATGAGAGGCTCCTGCACCACCACCGCCTGATCCACCACCACCACCTGCGGCGAAGCCACCACCAGAACCACCGCCCCCTGCTCTGTTTATAGATGTTCCTGTGATGTTTAAGGATGTACCATTACCGCCGCTACCTCTGTAAGAGCTACTGCCGTTTCCACCTGCTTGACTTGCGCCACCGCCGCCACCGCCTCTGTTACTTGAACTGTGTCCACTTCCCCCTGCATAACCTTGTCCACTTGGAGAAGGGCTTGTAGAGGTAGAATTAGTTCCTGCGGAACCACCAGAAGAACCACCTGCGGCTCCTGCATTCGCACTGCCACCACTAGGGTAGCTGCCACCGCCGCCCCCACCGACAGAGGTTGTTAAGGAAAGTCCAGATACAGATGAGTTACTACCGTTGCCGCCAGTGGCATTAAATGTACTCCCTGCACCCCCTGCTCCAACCGTAACAGTGTATGTTGTGTTGGCAATTAGCGTCTTTCCTGTGTGGTACAGATAACCTCCTGCACCGCCGCCACCAGAAGATAAGTCCTCATAATAAACTGTTCCACCTGCGCCACCCCCTGCAATAACCAAAATATCAGCAGTTAAGTCACTTTGTAGTGGAGGCCAAGTTCCGTTTCGCTGTTCATCGGCAGCACGATTAAGGTCAAATGAACCTGTCGTGGCTAAGTAAGACACTGTGGGCTTTTTGCCCAATATGCTGCCGTTGTACTTACTAGGCATCGTCTATAATCTCGTAAGAGCAGACACCCTCAAGCCTACTGGCTGTATCAGCCGTAAGTCTTAGCGCATCTCCTTCTTCCAAATAGATTGCCTTATTTAGGATATCTATAGATGCATCGGCAGGGACAACGATTGTCTTAGCGATATGGTAGGCTGTGCTTGATCTGTATAGATCAACATTCACAGCAGCGTTGTTTGTTCCATCTACATTACTGATGATTAAGGTGTTTATCTTATAAACTTTGTTTGACGAAGAGGCATTTGTAACGATGGCTGTAGCAGAAGTCCCAATAGCTTGGACTGCCGTTGAGCCTGTTATACTGCTTACGTTTACGATGTTTGGCGCAGCCATTTTATCCTCCGAAGATCATAGCCATTGCTATGCTTTTGCCTGTTGTGATGCCTGTGTTAGCTGCAAACTCTAAGGCGTTAGCCCCTGAGTTTACTTGAACAAGTTGACCTGCTGTACCAAGAGCAGAAGGTGTATCGGTAAGGTCGGTAAATGCTTGTAGATTAGCTAAAGCCCCATGCTCTATTAGCTCGACTTTATCATTCGTGCTTAAAGCAGAGGTAAAGGTGATAGTAGTTCCACCAGTATTTGTTGAATAGTCTGTAGAGCTTAAATATTTGACCCCATTAACATAGATCGCTTCTTTGCCCTGCGTATAATTAGCAGTTAGGACTGTATTCCCAGTGTTAAATGGTGACGATCCATTTGCTGTATAAATAGCCGACTTATAAGGGGATACGAATGGGATGCCATACTCAACAACAGTTACAATGTCATTCTGCACGGCTGCGGCGGTAAGCGTAACCGTAGTGCCGCCAGAATTACTATTCCAATCTGCATCTGAAAGCCTTGAGCCATTCAAATAGACCGCAATATTTCCAACTGTATGAGTTACATTAAAAGCACTTTGCGTCGAGGCAGATACGGCTGTTTCTGTCTCTTTTATTGGTTCAATTATACCGCCAATGCTAGACGCATTTTGCAACTTAATCCAACTACCACCGTGGCTGAAAAACATAGAGCCTTCTGAATGCACATGGGTTATACGCCCATGATTAGAAGAAGCAGACGGCAGATCGCTTGTAGAGCTATAGACCTGTACAAGCTGTAGATCGTCTACGATAGGGCTGATAAATACTTTAGCTGATCCAGATAGATTTAGCAGTGAGCCAGTGCTAGAGCTAGTAAGAGTTCTGCTAGTCAAATTGGATGAGCTATGCCCATAAACAGCAGTGCCAATTTCCCATGCATTGCCGTCTTCGATCACTATCCGAAGTGTCTTACCATCCAACAAAGAAGGCACGGACTGATAACCTGACTCAGGGGAGCCAACGGCTATAGTCGTGCCTTGTCCTGTAGTGCTTGTAGAGAACTTTACTCTATCTGCTAGTTGTACCATTACTAATCCTAGCTTGCGGTGATTACGAGATCACCAATTCCAAATCTTAATCTGTCGCCGCTGTTCACAGTTTTTGTGGAAGTCAGCGCACCTGAGATGAGGGGATAGTTTGAAGTAGGGTATCCACTCCGATATTCATTTGCTCTTTGAGCCTGTGCAGCATTACTTGGGCCACTTTGAACTTGCATTCCTCTAAAAATAGCAAAGTGGCTTATATTACCCCAACTGGAGGTGGCTTCTGGAAATGAGATAGCGGAGCTATTTGATATGGATGTCACTCCACTCACTGTAGTAGCAGCGCTAAAAAAATTATTGTTAACACTTAGTATTTCTACACGACTATATGCTGTTCCAGAGGTGCTAACTTCATTGGAAGTTAATCCAGAAGTAGGAAAAGCAGAAGCTGATACTGCTAAATACAGACAATCTTGTCCGAAATTGACATCTGTACTGTTATAAAACTCAAATACATCATTAGTTTGGCTATTACCTAGATCAAAACCTAAAGCATACCCAATCATCTTACGCCATTTTGCGTAACTACCTTGATTGGTATTATTAACAGTAACAGAGGCATCATTCCCCACATAAATCGCAGCAGGAAAGTTAATCTCAAAATCGCCTGTAGATATCCTAAACTGATCCCCAGAAGCTACTGTGGTAGCGGAACTAAAACTGCCGTGCATGAGCATATTTGCAGATGAACCAGTACCATCAAAGATACCCCAATAGCCAATACTACCCCAACTTCCCGTAGCCTCTGCGAAGTCTATGGATGAGCTATTCCGAATATCATCACCAGACGTATTGTACTCAGAGATGTTATCTATCTGCACACGGGCGTAAGCATTTCCGCTTGGCTCTTTTGCCGAAGCCGTTGTTGTATTATCGCTATCAGCAAAAGCCGTGGTGCTTAGACCTAAATATAAAGAACTGGGACGGGTAAATGCTGCCTGACCAAAGATATGATCAAGCAGTTTTTTCTCCATGTAGTCGGTTAGAATAGACATTCAGTCGCTCCCAATTAGTCGATATTGATGTCCAGATCACCGATTGGAATACGGAAGATATCGCCAGTATTAATGGCCTTATCGACAGACAACTGGGCATGGGCAATCATATCCGAAGCAGCGCCGCCAGTAGAGGCTGGCATGATCATAACCGCTTGCACTGTTCCGTAGTTTGCAGTGGCTTCTGGAAACTCAATGTCGGCAGAGTTTGAGGCGTTATTTCCGCTGACTGTGAAGGTCACAGCTTGCCGTGCATAACCGCCGCCAGATACCTCAGAACCAAGGGCTGTATCTGTGGGATCAGTGAGGCATAATGCAACATACCATGCTGTAGGGCGTAGAGATGAATTGCCTTCATCGGCTTCTAGTTTAAAAAGCCATTTTAGGGCTTTGGTTTCCATGCTATTCGAGAGGCTCATGTTATATCTCCTATGTTCCTCAGATCGTTAATGAGAAAGAGGAGACAGTTACACTATCCCCTACGATTAGATTTGTGGTGGTTAGCAGCAAGTCGCCCCCACCAGATGCTGATGTGACCGTGCCAGAAAGGATTTCTGCACCGCCTTTATTATAGACTTTGAATTTAGATGCCGTCCCTGCGTTGATGCTTGTATCTGCTGTGATGGAATTAGCAGAAACTACTCCATCAAGGGCTGATCCAAATGCAGGGTCAGATAGGGGCAATGTAGCCAACTCAGAGTCAAACTCTGTCAGGATTTTTACGACTGCGCCTGATCCAGAACCTGTATCGATTAGGTCTACTACTGAATTAAGCGCAGCGTTCTTTGCCTGAGTGGTTAGCGAAAGTGCCATTGCCCCTACCTTTAGTTATTAAGCGAGGTTGTAGTTAGCGGTCAGGATTGCTTCTGGGCGGAGGATTTTCCGACCATAGACCTGTAGGCCGCGAACGACATCTGCGAATGTGGTTGTAGAGCGGAATGACTCCGTTTTAACCAACTGATCCGCGACAGCTACAGAGCTATCGTGACCAGCAACAACCACACCAAAGTTAGTTGCAGAACCTGCTGCTGCCGCTGTTGCTGCACCAGTACCTTTGTAAGGAAGGTTATTGGAAGCATAAATGCGGAAACCACGGATCTTCCCGGGCATCTTACCGTTGCGCATCTCATCACCACCGCCGAAGTCGGAATTAATGAGTTTTGCGTCCTCGTCGAGCAGGAGCTCTTTGAAGACCGGATCGCATACGAACCAACGACCATCTGAATCCACATTTGCCGCATCCATAAGACGCGCCATGCGGTTCAAGACGGCTAGTGGGCTAGTGATTACACCAGTTCCACCACCAGCAGCTAGAGGTATTGAGTTAGCTGCTGTTGATCCACCGAAAGCGCCTTGTGTCAGCTTGTTTGCAGCAAGCAATTCGTCTGCGCCAGCGTTGGTGTCAGCCTTAGTGCCAGCAGAAGCTGTACGAGCTGCCCATGCAGAGCCGTTCCAAGAATAGCCAGACATATAGCCTAGAACATCTTGGTCGAATGAATCCCGTAAACGGTATCCGGCGTTGTCGGATGCCAACGAAATCCAGTTCATGTGACTGTGCATTTCTTCGATGTCATCGAGCTCAAACTGATAGCTTTTAGCCTGATCAACGATCATGGTAAAATCTGTATCAGTCAGATCTTGAGAGGACAAAGGTGCGCCACGGGTATAATCCGAGACAGTGATCGTTGGCTCCTTGATAATTCTCACAGTGTCGCCTACGTTCGCAATCTCACCGCTGTAATCAGTGTTAGTAATTGCTTGCACAGTAGAAGTCTTCCGAAAGGCAAGTTGGGCCTTTTTGGAATAAATTACTGGGCTAAAACCGCCCCCTGCTAGTTGGGAGTGGCCTGAGTGTGCTGGAAATGCCATTTTCTGTTCTCCTTTGCGAAATGGCAGGGCAAAATGCCCTTACAAATGCAGAAGGTGGACATAGTAGTGGCAGTACTTGTGAGCTGGGTTGTGTAGCCAAGGGCTACAGGCCAGCAGGTACTGGTGGACTAAGAGTCTTTATTCTTCTGGAAAAAACAAACATAAGGGTAGGCTAAATAGCGGCCTTACTTTGTGATGTTAGAAGTAACATTATTACTTCAACAGTTACCCCTATTATAACACAATAAGTGACATAATAGCAATAGACTAACGTGCTGCACCGGATAAGTCGTAGATAAACTCGCCGGAGCGCATAGCTTCAAGGATTGCATCCTCGTTTTTTGAAAACTCATTATCAGACATACTCTCGACCTGACTTTCTGAAAACTTAGATTTGCCACCTGTGGAAGGGGCAGAGCTAGATGTACGTCCCACAGACTGAGCAGCAGATTTCTTTGAGGTAGTTTTCTTTTTACCTGTGTCTGCTTTATACAAATCGATGGCTCGAGCTGCTGCTCTGGCATCGGTATTGTTTTTATATAGTGAGTCTTGGATACTTGTGGGCTGGACTGCTACCCATTCATGGAAGCTCGGATCCTGCCGAATATCACCAAAGTCTGGATGGATTTGCATGAGCTGCTGTTCAGCCTCTTTCCGGTGAACCTTAGTCTCAAGCTGCCTTAGACTTTCCATCCTCTTCTCGCCCTCTTCAAGAGCTTCATTAGCTCTCTTACGAGCAATCGTATCAACGATTTTAGCAACCTCGGGGTACTTTTTGGACCAATCATCTACTTCCTCATCTGATTTGGGAAATTTAATCTGTCCCTTGGCGGCAGAATCGAGTTGGCGCTTTACCTCGGCTAACTCC
>Ga0098060_1001016_pt1 | contig 11752 bp, 10 predicted proteins | sample 21_taG_FD_77063 | JGI IMG/M metagenome (GOLD analysis project Ga0098060, IMG submission 77063) | Marine viral communities from the Subarctic Pacific Ocean - 21_ETSP_OMZ_AT15319 metaG | ecosystem: Environmental > Aquatic > Marine > Oceanic | place: Pacific Ocean | collected 2015-01-19 | reverse complement strand
TATTTGTCGTTCAGGAAATGCACGATCGAACGTCGCCTTGAGGTTCGCACTCCATTTCGCCATTAACGCCACCCGTCGACTGGAATCACACACCGCCTACTGCAATCACACCTACAGCAAGTTCCCAAACCCGTAGAAATATAAATACCGAAATCACTAAGGGACGGAACCCCTTGCGAGCATAATTCCTGAAAATATTCCCCCATTAGGGTAAATCTCTCGTTAATACTCGTTTTTAGGGGCTTAAACCTTGTCCTGGCTCGTTTTTGTTCCGTCCGGCAGGTGGCTCAACACATCCTCTGCGTGGCCTTTCACCTGGACTTTTTTCCAAGATTTAATGATTGAACCGTCCGGTCCGATCAGAAAGGTCTGTCTGGCGATGCCCATATAGGTCTTTCCATACATGTTTTTCTCGATCCAGGTGCCGTACACCTCCGTGGTTTCGCCCGACTCATCGCTGGCAAGAATCACTTTGAGGTCGTGCTTGGCCGAGAACTTTTCGTGTTTGGAAAGCGGATCGCGCGAAACGCCGACGACTTTGGCATTCCGGTCTGCGAATGCGTCGATCAACGCTGAAAAGTCTTTCGCTTCGTTCGTGCAACCGGGTGTGTCGTCCTTGGGGTAGAAGTAAAGAACCAGATAGCTGCCCGAGAAGTCCTCGAGTTTGATCTGCCCGGTCGTGGAGGGCATTGAGAAATCCGGAGCCTTTTCACCGTCTTGCAGTACTTTCGCCATGTATTCCTCCTATGGTGCGGTCAGCTTGGTGTGCATATATCGCCATAGAACGCAATTTTTAGACGTAGATTTTCGGAGTCCCTGATTTGGTCCGCCAGAGAGCCTCACTTGTAATTCTTGAAATACTCGGCGGACTTATCCTGGTTGTTCTGGTTCTGGCGGGGTTGCTCGTCTTCCGTTTGTCCAGTGGGCCGATCGAATTGGAGATGTTCCGAGACGATATCGAGCAGGGCCTGACCAATTCGCGCAATGGCAGACCGGTAACTGTCGGCGATGTGTTCCTGGAATGGTCGTCGGAAGACAAGCGCGTTCTTGTCACCGGAAATGACATCAAGATGCTGGATAGTGAAGGTAATGTGGCTGCGGAGGCCGAGCGTGCCCGCATCGTGCTGTCCAGCTCCGCGCTCGTAATGGGTGATGTGGAGGTCCTTGGGCTCGACCTGGTCGATGGCTGGATCAATGTTGCTCAAGCTGACGATGGCATTTGGCACATCGCGGGCGATCCACTGCCTGAAATTCCGGTCGGTGAAATGCCACAAAATCCGAGCGAATGGCTGGAACGGATAAACGCCGTACTTCCCCAAATTCTTGTGGTGCTACAAGAAGAGAAGGCTGACATCAGTCTCGAGCGCTTGTCCTACGAGGACTTTGAAATGCGCGTCTTCGCTTCTGACAGATCGCCTCTGTTTACCTTGACGGAGTCGAAAGGGCTGCTCTCCGTCACGGAAGACGGAGTAGATTTGTCCATGTCCGGCAGTGGCGTGGGGGCCGGTTTGCCGGCTGGGTTGGCGCTGGACATTGATACGAGCGATTTGGGCAGCCGTATGCAAGCCTCTCTCGCCGTCGCTCAATGGTCTCTTGCGGACCTTGCTGCGAGGCTGGGTACCGACAGCGAATTCCTGTCCGGTGTGCCAGCAGACATTACCGTTGAGTTTGACACGTCCAGCGCAGCGGGCGTCGAGAAGATTGTGGTGAAGGCCAACCTTGCTGAGGGTAAACTACCGTTCGGTGAGAGCGGCATGAATGTGACGGATCTCGATCTCGAGATGACCTATGCGGCGACGGGCGATGAATTGCTCATCTCAGGGAATTCACTACGATTTGGCCCGTTCGCTGGTTCAGCAGACTTAACACTGCAAAACGCGCTGAAAGGGACCGGACCACGCCCGTTCAAACTGCGAAGCAATGCTGCGACGCTTGATTTCACACCATCCTTTGCAGAGCCATTTGGTTTGCGCGATCTCCGCGCTGATGGAGAAGTGAATTTTCCGGATCGCAGCTTAAAAGACACCCGGATTTCGTTCATATCCAATGACGCACAGTTCCAGTTCATCACTGATATCGCGATGACCCCAGATCGTGAGAAGAATGAATCTCCGATTATCGGAGCCATCGAGCTGAAAACTGAGGGAACAGTCACGAAGGACACCGTGCTCGCCTTTTGGCCCGTATCGCTGGGCACGGGAGCGCGATCCTTTACGGCCAAACGGATCAGCAATACGGACGTAGACAATTTACGTGCGCAGATGACGCTTCAACGCGATAGTTTCGCGGAAGGTTATCTGAGGGATGAAGACCTGAACCTTACCTTCGATATCAACTCGGCGGACGTTAAGTTTCTCGATGACTTGCCCGCCGCCCGGAATGCCGTCGGCAAGGGGCGCCTGACGGGCAACAGTTTCAGGGTAACTGTTGACCAGGGCGACTATGGTGGTTGGGACATTGACGAGGCCCTGGTCGACTTTCCAGCCTTCAATCCGAAAGGGGAAGATTTCCGCGTATTTGCAAAGGGGCACGGCCCTGCAGCAAACGTTATTACGACGTTGAATGAATCCCGGCTCGATCTAGGCTTTGATGAGGAGCGTTTAAGTGGCGATGCCGAGGCGACATTCGAGTTGTTCCGACCGGCACTCGATAATGTCCCAGACGAAGCGGTTCGCTACACGGCAATCGGTCGGCTGACCAATGGTGGCCTCAAGCGCGCCGCGCTCGGCCTGAATCTGGCAAACGCTACGGCTGACATCAAGGTTGACCAAGATGGTATGACCATTACCGGCTTGGGTGATCTTGGCCCGTCACCTGTCCAGTTCAGTTGGCGCGACGGTTTCAAGGATGGTGAGGCTCCGTCGGCGCTGTCGGCACAAGCGATTATCACGCCGGATGTGTTGAATCGGTTCGGCCTTCCGGGGAGGGCGTACTTGACTGGCGAAGTACCCACAGAAGTTCAGGCGACCGTTGAAGGTGAGGATGTGTCGGTTGCAAACGTTGTAATGGATCTGACCAATGCCCGTCTCGACCTGTCCGAAATCGGCTGGGTGAAGACTGCAGGCAAGGAGGGGAAGGTGACCGTCCTGTATGAGCGCGCCGAAGAGGGCTTCTCCTCCGACGTACTCTTTACCAGCGAAGAAGCTTATCTGGATGGAAAGTTTACACTGGGGGGAGATTCCCGTTTGGTCTCGGCGGATCTGAGGCGGGCCTTTCTCTCAGACACTGCAGACGTGAACGGACAGATTTCGCGAGGTCCGAATGGCAATTTGCAAGTTGCCTTGACCGGCAGCTATCTTGATCTGTCGGGCGCATTACCAGGCATCGGTGCGCTGGGCGACGCGAATGACAGCAATGGTACGCCGCTGAGCGTCAGGGCCGACGTCGACACACTTACCCTTGGCGCTGGCCTTTATGTGCGAAACGCAGACGTCACGTGGCGGTCAACAGTGAACGGAATGCAGAAGCTCTCAGCGACCGGAAACACGGATGACGGGTCAGCCTTCAATATCGATTTGGATGGCTCGTCTCCGGAGGGCACGGCGATCAAAGTTGTCAGCAGCGATGCCGGCTTCATTACCAGCGCATTTCTCGATCTCGACTTCATCGAAGGAGGGAGGCTGGACATAGATGGCACGCTTGCTCGCGATGGAGCGCCGTCTCGGTTCAACATTGTTGTGACGGACGGGCGGTTGCACAATGCCCCGTTCCTGACTCAAATTCTCTCTCTCGCCTCTCTTCGTGGACTTGCAGATACGTTGGGAGGTGACGGCGTTCTGTTCTCGCGGATCGACATTCCATTGACCGTGGCGGGGGATCGTTACGTTGTGACTGGCGGGAAAGCGCAGGGCCCGGCGCTCGGCCTGACCGCCAACGGCTATCTTGGCGCCGACAGCGAGATCAGTGTCGATGGCGTGCTGGTACCAAGTTTCGGCATGAATTCAGCCCTTGGGGGTATTCCGATTATTGGGGACCTTGTGGTGGGCCGGGATGGTGAGGGCATCTTCTCTTTGACCTATAGCATCCGCGGCAGTCTCGAAAAGGCGAACGTGTCGGTCAATCCTCTGTCTGCTCTCGCCCCTGGTGTCATCCGACGGATATTTGAAAACCCGTCGGATACGGATATTCCGGAGGCTAAAGCGCGACCGGAAGATGAGCCTATCCCGTCCGAGCTGCCACCGATCCCCGAAGAGGAATTCTAAATTGCCTTGACCAGCGCATGGCGCTTCTTGCCGGCGGACAGTTTGATTGTCCCGTCTACAAGGTCGTCCGCTGACAGGGATGCATTTTGATCTGATACCGGAGTATCATTCACCTTTGCTGCGCCTTGCTTGATCAAGCGGCGCGCGGCGCCGTTGGATTCTGTGAGACCCGCCGCTGTGAATGCGGCGGCTACGAGCATGCCACCATCAAGATCGGATGTTGCGATTTCAACAGTTGGCAGCGCGTCAGCTTGGCCGCCCGCAGCAAATACTGCGGCTGCTGCAGCTTCCGACTCTTTCGCGGCCGCTTCGCCATGCAACAGCTTCGTGGCCTCATTGGCCAGAACGACCTTCGCCGTATTGATCTCCGCGCCCTCGAGCGCTTCAAGACGGGCAATCTCGTCGAGCGGTAGCTCTGTGAACAGCCGCATGAATCGTCCGACATCGGCGTCTTCTGTGTTGCGCCAAAATTGCCAGTACTCGTAGGTGCTCTTGCGGTCCGCGTTCAGCCAGACTGCACCATCTGCGGTCTTGCCCATCTTTCCGCCGGACGCGGTTGTGATGAGGTGAGCCGTAATTCCGAATGCGTCGCCGCTGGCGGCCTTGTGAACCAGGTCCACGCCACCAACGATATTGCCCCATTGGTCTGATCCGCCAATCTGCATCCGGCAGTCCAGCTGGCGGTAGAGTTCGAGGAAGTCGTAGGATTGCATGAGGAGATAATTGAATTCGAGGAAGGTGTAGGGCTGCTCTGCCGCAAGGCGGCGGGCGACCGTGTCCTGTTTTACCATTGTATTGATGGTGAAGTGCACGCCAACTTCGCGCAACATTTCGAGGTAGCCAAGCTTGCCGAGCCAGTCGTCATTGTTGACCATGATCGCATCGGTCGGCCCGTCGCCGAAGGTCAGGAAGGGCTGGAAGGCCTTCTTGATGCCTTCCATGTTGGCCGCGATCTGCTCGTCGGTCAGCAAGGGGCGCGACTTTTCCTTGTCGGTCGGGTCGCCCACCTTGGTCGTGCCGCCGCCCATCAGCACGATGGGTTTACCGCCGCTCTTCTGGAGGTGGCGAAGCATCATGATCTGTAAGAGCGAGCCGACATGCAGGCTGTCAGCCGTCGCATCAAAGCCGATATAGCCAGTCGGAATCCCCTTGGCGCAATAGGCATCCACCTCTGCCGGATGGGTGACCTGTTTCAGGTAACCGCGCTCTGACAGGGTTTTCAGGAATTCTGACTTGTATTCGCTCATCTTCTCGTGTCTCCGTGAAGCTGCCGCGCGTAACATGGAAAACTGATATCTTGAACTCTGTGAGTGAAAAATCTGAACCGTATTGGGTGGCGGGCTTCATGTCTGGCACGTCGCTGGACGCCGTCGACGCAGCGCTGATCCTGACTGATGGTGAAAAGGTTCTGGAATTCGGAGCGACTGCGGAGCGTAAATACGCACCTGAAGAGCGCGCCGCACTGCAGCGCGCCACCGATGCTGCACGCGCGTGGAATTGGGTTGGCCCTCAGCCGGACGGTGTTTTCAATGCGGCGTGTTTGGTTGTTACCCGCACCCATTTTGAGACATGGGAGCAGTTGCTCGCGACTTGGACGGGGCCTGCGCCCCGTCTTGCGGGTGTCCACGGTCAGACCGTGTTGCATCGCGCACCCAAGGGAAATCAGGCCGGGGCGACCCTTCAACTCATCGACGGCCCCGCTATGCAGGCTGCGCTTGGTGTCGCGCTCGCTTATGACTTTCGGTCTGATGATGTGGCCGCCGGCGGGCAGGGCGCACCCCTTGCACCCGCGTATCATGCCGCACTGCTAGAGCGCCTCGGCGGCGACGCGGCATGCGTTCTCAATCTTGGCGGTGTTGCGAACATTACCGCTCGTATGAGTAATGGCTCCCTCGTCGCGTTTGACACAGGCCCGGCGAACGGACCCATCGATGAATGGATTGAGGGACATGGCCTGGGGACTCATGATGAGGGCGGTCGTTTTGCTGGGGCTGGCCGCGTGCATGACGGCTTACTCGTTCAGCTCCTGGATCATGATTGGTTTGACCAATCACCGCCAAAATCTCTGGACCGATACGACTTCAACGCCAGTATGGTGCGCGGTCTATCCGTCGAGGACGGCGCGGCTACGCTGACCGAGTTTACGGCGCGCGCCGTCGCGATTGGTCTTTCCCAGCTGCCGGAATATCCAGCGCGCCTGATCGTGTGCGGTGGCGGCAGGCACAATCCTGTCCTTATGGCTGCGTTGGCACGCGCGGCTGGGTGCGAAGTGCATTCGGCAGAAGCGGTTGGTTGGCGGGGAGATTCGATCGAGGCGGAGGCATTTGCCTTCCTGGCCGCGCGAACTGCGCGCGGATTGCCGATCAGTTGGCCATCGACCACTGGTGTTCCCGCCCCGACGCGGGGCGGGAAGCTGATTTTCTAGTCTTCCTCGGCTTCGAGGCGGAGCTTTTCTTCTGCGGCGGCAAGGCGCTGTAGCAGGTAATCTTCGCAGAGCCCGATCAGTTCGTCGCGCTTGTCCTGATAGAAGTGGTTCGCACCTTTGACCGTCGTGCGGTCGATCTGTTCGCCCTTCTGAACGCGCACTTTGGTCAGCGCACGTTCAACATCTTCAGGCGATGAGATCGAATCGGAATCGCCGGATACAATCAGGCCGGATGCCGGACATGGTGCCAGGAAGGAAAGGTCATAGTGGTTGGCCGGGGGAGAGATGGCGAGGAAGCCGTCAATCTCCGGGCGGCGCATCAGCAACTGCAACGTGATCCACGCCCCGAAGCTGTAGCCGGCACACCAGACAAAACGCGGGCTCTCTGCGAGGTTTTCGACATAGTCCAGAACGAAGGCGGCATCTTCGAGTTCACCAATGCCCTGATCATACTGACCCTGGCTGCGGCCTACGCCACGCGAATTGTAGCGCAGCACGCCGAACCCATGACGCTCGAACATTTGATACAGCATGATGGAGATAGGATCCTGCATCGTGCCGCCCGCTTTCGGGTGAGGATGGAGGATTAGCGCAATCGGCGCGCCGGGAAGCGGCGGCTCGGTGTAACGGGCTTCGATGCGGCCCTGAGGGCCCGGAATGATGAGTTCTGCCATGTTATACTCGCTGGTCTCGGGGGAAGGGCGCGGTCATAAGCCATTTGAACTGCGAAATGCAAATTTTTCTACACCTGCAAAATCGCCGATAAGTGAGTATATCCAGTCCTATGATATATGCAGATCACAATGCGACCTCGCCTTTGAGGCCTGAAGCGCGCCAGGCGATGCTGGATGTATGGGGCATGGGCGCGACCAATCCGTCGTCCGTCCATACGGCCGGAAGGGCGGCGCGCGGCGTATTGGAGCGGGCCCGCTTGGCCATTGGGGGCGCGATCGGTAGCCGGGCGGAAGACGTCATTCTGACGGGTGGTGGCACCGAAGCGGACAATTTGGCGATTCATGGTGTTGCCGTAGCGCTCGATGGACATTGCACCTTCCTGGTTTCAGCGATTGAGCATGAGGCCGTCACCAAGGCTGCCGCCCATTCTGGGGTGCAAGTGCGGACCGCCTATGTGAGGCCCGACGGGACGTTGGACCTGAACCAGTTGCAAGATCAGCTTTCGGATTGGGATCACGCCAAATTGGGCAAACCGGTTCTGTGCCTGATGCTGGCGAATAATGAGACCGGCGTGGTCCAGCCCGTGGCAGAGGCGGCACGGATCGTGCGAGAGGCCGGCGGGCTTGCCATTTGCGACGCCGTGCAGGGTCTCGGCAAGATTCCTGTCAATGTCGGCCTTCTGGGCGTCGATTATCTCAGCCTGTCGGCGCACAAGATTGGCGGCCCGCAGGGCGCAGGCGCGCTCTGGCACCGGGCGGGTGCGCCGCTGAAGGCCGTGACCCATGGCGGCGGGCAGGAGCGTGGGTTGCGGTCCGGCACTGAGAATGTTGCTGCGCAAGCGGGCTTTGGCGCGGCGGTGGAGGCTGCCGTGAGAGATTTGCCGAAATATGCTATGCTGGCCGCGTATCGAAATGATATGGAGGCGCGTCTCGAGCGCGAGGCGGGCGTGACGATCATGGGCAAGGCCGCTGAGCGGCTGGCTGGGACATCGAACTTCGCCAAGCCCGGCTTTGCGGCGGAAACGCAGGTCATGGCGATGGATCTGGCAGGTGTGTGCATTTCGGCCGGATCTGCATGTTCGTCTGGCAAGGTGAAGCGCTCGCTCGTATTGCTGGCGATGGGCGCATCTGACGCCCTTGCGGAATCGGCAATCCGCACCAGCTTTGGATGGAACAGCACACCGGAGGATTTCACCGGTGTGGCAGATGCCTGGCTCAACGCAGCCCGGCGGACGGTATTGAAGGAAACGGCCTGATGGTCTCACTCAAACGACACGCTCTTCCCTTTGGCATACTGGCTTGCGCAGTAGGCTTGTCCGGCTGCGCGATGATCAAGCCAATCGGAAAATTCACTCTTGGTAGCGCCGCACACCGCGATTGTGCGGAGGCTCGTTCGGTTGACGCGCGCAGCATGTGCCATCGCGGGCTTGAGGAACCGAACCGGCCGTATGATGCGGGCATCGCGCTCCGGGACCCGGGAAGGTAGGATAGGATGGATTGCTGCGGCGGTATGGAAGATCATGATGAGGACTGCACCGAAGTGAAGGTGAAGGACAGCATTGACCAGGGCACGGTCGAGGCCGCGAAGGCGCTCGAGTCGGAGAATTACTCTGCGGGGTTTGTCACAGACATCGAAATGGACATGGCGCCAAAAGGCCTGTCCGAAGATACGATCCGTTTCATCTCAGCCAAGAAGGAAGAGCCGGAATGGCTGCTCGAGTGGCGCCTAGCGGCCTATCGGCGCTGGCTGACCATGGAAGAGCCGACCTGGGCGATGGTCAATTATCCGACCATCAATTATCAGGATTACTACTACTACGCCGCCCCCAAATCCGGCGCGAAGTATGAGTCGATTGACGACGTTCCGAAGGAAATTCTCGAAACCTACGAAAAGCTCGGTATCCCGTTGCGCGAAGCTGAAGTTCTGCTCGGTGTCGAAGGCGCGGCAGAAACCGCAGCCACCGCACGCGAAACGCCCCGCGTTGCCGTCGATGCGGTGTTCGATTCTGTCTCTGTTGCCACGACCTTCCGCAAGGAGCTGGAAAAGGCCGGCGTGATCTTCATGTCGATTTCCGAGGCAGTTCACGAATATCCAGATCTTGTGAAGAAGTATCTCGGCACTGTCGTGCCCCAGTCGGACAATTTCTTTGCGACGCTGAACAGCGCTGTCTTTTCTGATGGAACATTTGTCTATGTGCCCAAGGGCGTCCGCTGCCCGATGGAACTGTCGACTTATTTCCGCATGAACGCCGAAAACACCGGCCAGTTCGAGCGAACGCTTATCGTGTGCGATGAGGGTGCCTACGTCTCTTATCTCGAAGGGTGTACCGCGCCGATGCGCGACGAGAACCAGCTTCATGCCGCCGTGGTCGAGCTGGTCGCGCTGGAAGACGCCGAGATCAAGTATTCAACGGTCCAGAACTGGTGGCCGGGCGACGAGAACGGCAAGGGCGGGATCTACAATTTCGTGACCAAGCGCGGCGATTGCCGGGGCGATCGCTCCAAAATCAGCTGGACGCAGGTCGAGACGGGCTCTGCTGTGACCTGGAAGTATCCGAGCTGTATTCTGCGCGGCGATGACAGTGTGGGCGAATTCTACTCCATCGCTGTCACAAATGGCCGTCAGCAGGCCGATACTGGCACCAAAATGATCCATCTCGGCAAGCGCACGCGCAGCCGAATCATCTCCAAGGGCATCTCGGCTGGCAAATCCAACAACACGTATCGCGGCCTCGTCTCGATCAACCGCAAGGCCGACAAGGCGCGCAACTTCACCCAGTGCGACAGTTTGCTGATCGGGGATCGCTGCGGCGCGCACACTGTGCCCTACGTCGAGAACCGCCGGGCTGATGCCCAACTGGAGCACGAAGCGACGACGACCAAACTGTCGGACGACCAGATGTTCTATGTCCGCCAGCGTGGCATCGGAGAAGAGGAAGCGGTTGCGCTCCTGGTGAACGGTTTTGTCCGCGAAGTGCTGCAGGAATTGCCAATGGAGTTTGCGGTCGAGGCCCAGAGCCTGCTCAAGGTGAGCCTGGAGGGCAGCGTTGGCTGATCCGGACGCATTCGGAGACTGGCTCAATGCCTATGCACGGGCGCAGGAGGGCGGAGATGTCGCGCTTCTCAAGTCCCTGTTGAGTGAAGACGCAAAATTGTTCGAAACGCCGTTCAATGCTCCGGTAACCGGCGTAGAGAAGATCGTTGCTGTATTTGCCGAGAATTGGGCGCGGATCGTGGACGTGTCGTTCAAGGTGGGAAAAATTGCGGATAACTGGGCCCATTGGAAGGCCGGGGGACTGATTGAGGCCCTGGATGAACCGTACCGCACTGACGGTATTCTCAAGGCCGAACTGAACGCCGCAGGTTTATGCACGTCACTGACGCTCTGGACCGAAACCCTTTCGGTCCGCGAATCTGACATGCTGTCCCAGCGTGACGCCTGAAAAACCCGAGGCCAGGTGCGGCAAAACCGAAGAATCGGACCGCCAGACCTGTTTCAAGCGGTTATACGGGCCATTTCCTGCATCCGGGGCTTTTCGCACCGGGCTAGGGAGCTTACATGCGCACCATGTTGAAGATTGAAAACCTGACCGCGACTGTCGGTGAAGACGATGACGCCAAGACGATCATCAATGGCTTGACGCTGGACGTGCCGAAAGGCGAGGTCCATGCGATCATGGGGCCGAACGGTGCCGGCAAATCGACCCTGTCCTATGTGCTGACCGGTCGCGACGGCTATGAGGTGACGGGCGGAAGCGCGACGCTGAATGGCGAAGACATTCTGGATATGGATCCGGAAGAGCGGGCGGCCAAGGGCCTTTTCCTGTCTTTCCAGTATCCCGTCGAGATTCCCGGCGTCCCCGTCATGACCTTTGTGCGGGCGGCCATGAATTCACAGCGCAAGGCTCGTGGCGAAGACGAGATATCTGCGCCGGACTTCATCAAACAGTCCCGCGAAATCGGCAAGGCCTTGAAGCTGGATGCAGAAATGCTGAAGCGCTCGCTCAATGTCGGTTTCTCTGGCGGCGAGAAGAAGCGCCTGGAAATCTACCAGATGATGATGCTGGAACCGAACTTCCTGATCCTGGATGAAACGGATTCCGGGCTCGACATTGATGCGCTGAAGACGGTGGCCGACGGCGTGAATGCGATGCGCTCGCCAGATCGCGGCATGCTGGTCATCACGCACTACCAGCGCCTGCTGGACCACATCCAGCCGGACAAGGTGCACGTCCTCTCCAAAGGCCGTATCGTGGCAACCGGTGGCCCGGAACTGGCGCATCGGTTGGAAAAAGAAGGATATGAAGGCATCCTCGGGGAGGTGGCGTGACCACAGCCCTGCGGGACATGATTGCCAATCCGACGACGGCGGAGCTGGAGCTGGTCGCGCGCTATGGCATGCAACCGGAAGATTCCCGCCGCGAGCGGCTGTTTGAGGCGTTCTCCAGGAC
>Ga0098060_1001012_pt1 | contig 11778 bp, 10 predicted proteins | sample 21_taG_FD_77063 | JGI IMG/M metagenome (GOLD analysis project Ga0098060, IMG submission 77063) | Marine viral communities from the Subarctic Pacific Ocean - 21_ETSP_OMZ_AT15319 metaG | ecosystem: Environmental > Aquatic > Marine > Oceanic | place: Pacific Ocean | collected 2015-01-19 | reverse complement strand
GCCGCCAGCACCAGCGAAGGCGGCAGGCCCAACGCCGCCGCCAGCGGCATGGCGATGGGGATCATGATGCCATATGTGCCCCAGCTCGTGCCGGTCATGAAGGCGGTCACGCCCGCCACGACGAACAGCACCGCCGGCACGATGATCGGCGAGACAAATTGCGCCGCGACGCCTGACAGGAACGCCCCCGTGCCGAGCACGCGGAGGCTGTCGCCCAGCGCAATCGACAGGAACAGGATCGTCACCACGGGCACCATTTCGGCAATGCCCGCAAAGCCCCGTTCCTGCAGTCCGCCCTTGGGAAAGGCCTTGCCCATCGCCAGCAGCACGGCCGCGACCAGCATGGCCAGGCAGATCGCCCACAGGATCGACTGGCTGCCGCTGCCGGCCAGTATGTTGCCACCGCCCGTCCAGGCCATGAAGCCGAGCGCGCCGAGGATCATCACGGCCAGCGGCAGCCACATGTAGATCGCGCGGGTCGGGGCGATGGGTTCCTCGTCTTCGGCCAGCACGCTGCGGCCCTGCCCGGCGGTCTTCATCGGGCCGAAGACGCGGCCTGTGAACACGGTGAAATAGACGCCGACCAGCGTCAGCAGGGCGTAGAAATTCCACGGGATCGTGCCGGCCACGACGCCGATCGGGCTCTCGAAGCCGAACGGCTCGACCAGGCCGAGGGCGTAGGCGCCCCAGCCATTCAGCAGGATCAGTGTGCTCACCGGCGCCGACGTGGAGTCGATGATATAGGCCAGCCGCTCCCGGCTCAGCCCATGCGCGTCGAACAGGCGCTGGCCCAATACCCCACTGCTGAGCAAGCTGACATTGGTCTCCACAAAAATAACCGTCCCCGCAACCGCCGGCGCGAGGGCCGCGCGGCGCGGGGTCGAGGCGAGGCCGCGCTTCATCAGGCCACTGACCAGCGCCTCGACGCCGCCGGAATCGCGCATCCATGCGATCAGCGCGCCGATCAGCAGGCAAAACAGCAGGACGCGCGTATTGCCCGTGCTCTCGAACACACCGACCGCACGGTCGATCGCGCCCAGTGCGCCCATGCCGGGATGGAAGCTGGCGATCAGCGTCTCCGAAGCCAGCAAGGCGAGCCCCAGCGCAGCATAGACATTGCGCGTCACCAGCGCGACGAGGATCGCCAATACCGGCGGCAATACAGTCAGGATTTCCAGGGCCCAGCCTCCTTGTGTGCAAGCCCCTCACCTAAGCGCATTCGTCGCCCGATGCCCAGCGCCCTGCGTGCATCGAGAGGTGCAAGCCGGGATGTGACGCAGAAATGCGCGGATTCAGGCCGCCATCACAAAACTGTGAAATTCTCCTCAGAAGGGACTCGACTCATGCCCGTTTTTGGGGAATCATTTCGGTAAGCCAACGACATCCAGGCGGGAGCAGACCCGCTTCAGGAACGGTGGCAAGTACGTCGCCCTCGCAGGAAGGGCCAGGCCAGAAGCAAGGTTGTGAGAGCAGCGGCGCAAAGGGTTTGGAAGGACCGCGAGACAAAGCAGGCGATGTCTTCGATCAGGGGAGCTAGACCCCGGAGCGAAGGGCTGTGAGGCGTGACCGGAGCGCGATCCGAAACACGTGACCAAAGGAAAATCCCTTGGGATTACCGGCGGTTAGGTCAGGACAGCACGTAATTCGCCCGTGCGATTACATGTCTGAAACTGATCCGGGAGACGGCCTTGGGCGCATGCCCGCTCGCAAGAATGTGGCGGCGACCAGACCGGATCCTGACAAAGGGCAAAAGAAAAGGCCCGCTTCCGCGAGCCTGATCTGGAACCCGGTGTCCATCGAGGACCGACAACGAGTGCATGCACAGTGTCTCGGTAGTCTGATTCGAAACACCAGAGAAGGTGTGATCGTCCGCGATCACACCTTTTTTGCGCCCGGTGAAATTCAATTTTCGCGCCTCAGGCGAAGTCGCGCACAGTCATGCCCGCAACCTCCCCTGCCCTTCACGCGTAACTTCAGCGAACCCACCCAGAAACCCCGCTATACCCGAAAGGCCCCTTCACCATGCTCGCCCTGATCGAACCCGTCTTCGGCCTGATCGGCGCATGGGGTCTGTTCGCCGCCATCGCGCCGAAGTTGCGCACGGAAATCTGGTGGATGCGTGTCTGGGTCTATGGTCGTCTTCAAACCTGCCTTGTTCTCCTCGCTGCAGCTGCCCTCTACATCTCACTCTACCCTGCCGCCGAACTCGGCAATGCCAGCCTGCTGATGGCCTATGCCGTCGCCTTCCTCATCTGCGCCGCAGACATTCAGCCTTACCTACCGGGCCGCAAACGCGAACTGCGCCGCGCGAAAGCAGGTGCCAACGGTACGCCGCTCTCAATTCTGCTGATAAATGTGCTGCAGGAGAATGAGGACCACACCGCCGTCATTTCCCGCATTCGCGATAGCCATGCCGATGTCCTCTTCCTGTCAGAAACCAATGCGCGCTGGCGCGATGCATTGTCCGACCTCGAAAAGGACTATCCCCACACCTACCTTTTGGACAAGGAAGACCATAACGGCCTTCTGTTCTATTCACGCTACCCGATCAATCAGGCCCAGGAACGCTATTTCTGTCAGGATCACGTGCCGTCACTCACGATGGACATCGACATGGCTGGTAGTGAGGTGCGTCTTTATTGCATCCACCCACGCCCGCCACGCCCCCGCGACGACACACAGCATCTTGATGACGAGTTGATGATCGTCGCCGATGAATTGCGCGAGCAGGAGCGACCTGCTCTGGTGATCGGCGATTTCAACGAAGTCGGCTGGTCCTGGATGGTGCGGGAGTTCAAGCAACATGCCGGCCTTTGCGATCCCAAGCGTGGACGTGGTCTCTACAATTCCTATGGCGCGAAAAACCCTTTCCTGGCTTGGCCGCTGGACCACGCCTTTGTGACACGGGATTTCGACCTCGTGACCATCCGGCGCCTTCGCCCATGCGGATCAGATCACTATCCAATGCTTTATGGTTTTCAACTGCGGTCGGTTTGATTGGCATCCCTCTGATTACTGTGTAGGTTCTGCTTAACCATAAACAGGGGGATGGTGATGCGGCCAGTTACACTCACTATCAGCTTGATGGTCTTGGCGACCATCCTCGTCGGGTGCGAGACCTCGGAGACCGCTCAACGCGCGCCCGCCTCAGTTGAAGTCGTCACGCCCGACCCCGGTCCATCAGAGCGGCAGGAGATGCCCACAGCGGCCCCTTACCGTCCGGAGCAAAAACCTCCTCGCCCCACCGCACCGCCACCTCCGCCACCTCCGCCACCTCCGCCACCTCCGCCACCTCCGCCACCGGCGATGGTCGAAGACGAGCCCGACTGGTCAACAGGATATGGCGAATATGGAGATGCCGGATCCGAGTGGGGCTATTCCGACGAAGAAGACGCCTACGAAAATGAAGCCTCGGCACCGGCTGATGAAATCGACGACATTCGTGAGCTGTACGCAGATGATCCCGCCATGCTTGAGTTGCTCGCAGCCCTTGAGGAAGGAGATTTCTCGGATCTTGAAGCCACCGCGGCGGGTCCGGGCTATTCCGAAACCTGCCAAGCGGAGATTTCCGCACCCCGGACCTTGCTCGTTACCTGTACGGATATGAATGCCGAGACGTTTACGCAGGCCACCCATCGCATCGATGGCGACCTCATTACCACGCTGGATGCGCTCGCCATTGATCTTGCAGGAGACGGTTATGAAGTCGGCATCGTCGAAAAGCCGCTTTGTTTCTGGAGCGAGACCGTGACGCTGGACGACGCCCAACTCATACGGCCGTGCCCAGAATGGGACTATCGATATTCAGAACTCGCAGCCGAAGCGGCGAACGATTTCGACAGTGGCCGCATCGCACACCATGCGCCGGAACAGATGGTGCTCGGCCAGCCCTATTTCCTCGAAGTCGCCATCCAGCCTCTTCAGCGCAACACGAGTGAAGCCGAAGTGGATGAATCGCTACGTGGCATTATGGGCACGGGCCTTGCGCCAGGCAGCTCAGAAAGTGCCATGTCGCACCGCTTTGACACCGTCCGCGCAAGCCAGGTGATGACGGCCTCGGCTTCCGGCGAGGGTTACGACTTCGTCGCCACCACACCTTCTGAGCAGCCTGTCTTGCCTGGGTCGCCAACGCTCTGGCAGTGGCAGGTCACGCCACGCCAGGCTGGAACGCCCAATCTGACCTTCACCGTATCGGAAACTGTCGACGTGAATGGCGAACGGTTTGCCCGCGCCGTGAAAACCATACCACTCTCAATCAAGGTCACATCGATTGAAGAATTGCTGGTCGATCCGGGGCCGGTTGCTGAAGCAACCTCGGTCGCAAGTCGCTCCCCTGCGCCTGAAGCTGACATGGCCTCCACCCTCAGCGGCGCAAATACACTGTTGGCGCCCACCAACGCATCAAACCCGTCAACGCTTTCCAGCCCCGCCGATATTGCCAACGCGGCGACCGGCCTGTTGCCCGACACCGAGATCGCAGGCTGCACATGGGTCGCCGGCCCGAATGCGGACCGTCAGGCAATGGTGCTCAGCAATCTGGCCTATACGCCCCCTGTCAGTCGCCTGACTGTGACCCATGACGATGGCGACCGGATCACCGCGGCACTGACTGGCGTCGGCTTCTCGGTCCTGCAATGCGAAGATCTCGGCCAACGCCAGACGGTTCGCGCGTTGAGTCTGCTCGGCCGCATGGCCAAGGCACGCAAGGATGCAGGAGCCTATCCGGTCACCTTCTTCTATTATTCGGGTCATGGCGTGAACGTCGACGGTACGAACTTCATCTTGCCGACCGATATTCCCGGCGCATCACCGGACGACATTCGCGACTTTGGCGTCAGTTTTGAACAGATCTTCAACCGTGTCTCGACCACAGTCGCACCGACTTCGTTCATCGTCTTTGACGCCTGCCGAACGGTAATGGATGATCAGAGCCGTGGCCTCATGCGAGCCTACAGCCCGGTCGGCTGGGCGTCCGGCGTGTTCCAGGCCTTTGCAACGGAACCCGGCAAGACAGCCGCTGATGACGGAGTCTATTCAGAAGAACTCTCCGCCCTCATCAGCACCCTCGATGATCCGGCCAATGTCGTGTTCAAGCGTGTCCAGGATGCCGTCGCTGCACGTACTGGACAGAAACAGCGCCCCATCTACACCGATGGCACAACGGGTGGCGACTTCTACTTCGTTCAGGACAGCAACTGAGCAATGGAGCGCAAGAAAGAAGCCGCCGAAACACGGTTCCGGCGGCTCTGAAGTTCAATCTGACAGTCTGCGTTACGGGCTGACCGGCACCGGCTCTTTCGGAGCTTCCGGCTGAGGCGGCTGCGGTGGGACCTCATTCTCGATCAGCGTGTCTTCCGGCTGCGGCGCCGACCCGGACACCGCGCAGCAGCGAACCTGCATTTCCAGCACGCGGCTGTTGAAGCGGCACTGCTCGTCATTGATCTCTCGCAGGATAGACATGCCCCCTGCCCGATAGGTGTAGCGGGTTTGCGTGCAGCTGGTCAGCGCATAGCCGGGCCGGCAGGAACCCGTGTCGGAATTCTGTATGGTGCGGGTTTCGCACTGGACTTCCTTGCCATTAGCCTCTTCGGCCAGCGCCATCGCCGCGTCCGCGCGCGCTCTCGCCGCATCTGCGCTTGCCTGGGCTCGCGCAGCCGCCTCCGTGGCGCTATCCGCCATGTTCCGAGCCTGTGACAGACGCATATCAGTATCGGCCAGCGCGGTGCTGTTGCCGTCGATTTCCATTTTCAGTTTGCAAACAGCCTCGTCGGCCTTGTCCGGATTGGCGCAATATTCGCCGACTGTCTGTTCAGCCGGCATCATCTGGCACCCAGCCAGAAGTGCCGTTGCAGCAATCGCACCTGCGAGGAATTTCCCACTACCCATGATTTTCTCCAATTCTTTCCCCTGCCGGGATTTCCGGCATTCAAGGGGGACGGAACTGGAGCGTCAATGCTGCTCCCGCCTGAGGGGAGTCTTAGGCTTTCAGCTTGTAGCCCGACCGAAACATGAGCCAGACAGCGAATATGCCTGCAACAGACAGCAATCCCGTTACCCAGACCCCAACAATCACGGAGCTGTTAGCAACGCCCAGGAAACCATACCGAAACCCATCAATCATGTAGAAGAAAGGGTCCAGCAGAGCCATTGTGTAGAAGGGTTCCGACATGACCTTGATGTCGTAAAACGTGCCCGACAGGAATGTGAGCGGTACGATCACGAAATTGGTCACGGCAGACAAGTGGTCGAATTTGTCGGCCCAGATCCCACCGATGGCACCTAGTGCGCCAAGCGCGATCGCAGATGTGATGCTGAACCACAGGATTGGCCAGACATGCGCCACGCTAAGATCAGCAAGGCCGCTGAGTTGGATGCCGATGGCGGAAATAAAGGCGACGAGCAGGCCGCGCACAACCGATCCGCCGATAAAGCCGATGGTCAGCTCCATGGGGGAAAGCGGCGGCATCAGGAAGTCGACATAGGTGGAATTGAACTTCGCCTGCACGAGGCTGGAACTTGTGTTCTGAAACGCATTCTGCAGGATCGCCATGACAATCAGGCCAGGTGCGAGAAACTCGATATAACTCAGCCCCTCGAAATCACCCGTCAGCCGACCGCGCTCGCCGAAGGCCAGCTTGAAAACCGTCATGAAAAGAAGTGTCGTAACGACCGGCGCAAACACGGTTTGCATCCACACTTTCAGGAAGCGGCCGATCTCGCGCTTGAACAGGGTCCAGAGTCCCAACCCGTTCATTTTGCCATACTGGCGGACAAGGCGATGGGCGGAGGTCTGGTCAGCAGCTGTATCGGTCATGCGCAGTATCTAGGCGTCTTTGCTTGAGTCTGCGAGGGGCAAGACGCGGAAAAACTTCGGAAATTTGGCTGCCTCGCTTTTGTCCACAGGCTGATGCAGTTAACCACAATATGTAGAAAGCCTGTGGAAAGCCTGCGCTGCATGTTGTGTTTCGTTTCGCTGCTGATACGATATCTAGGTGCTGAGCGGATGACGTGTATCAAGTCATCTCAATATATAGGGGCTGATAGATCGTAAGTGTTAACGATCTTGAACCGAGCTGGGAGACATCAACCATGTCCTGGACCGAAGAACGGGTAAGCGTGCTGAAGAAACTCTGGGCGGAAGGCCATTCGGCTTCCCAGATTGCCAAACAGCTGGGCGGGGTCACTCGCAATGCTGTTATCGGCAAAGTCCATCGCCTGGGCCTGTCGGGTCGCGCGACACCATCCCGCCCGGTAAAGCGCCCCCCACGGCTGGCCCGTCCGAAGCCGCGCGTGTTGCCTGATGGCAGCGTCAAGGTGGCAACCCCGGCAACTCCGGAGACCGCGGCTCCGCGCCCGGTAGAGCGCACAGAAGTGATGGCGCCGCTGCCGCCGCTGCAACAGGCTGACGGGGAACCCGCATCGATCCTCACGCTGCGCGACTCCATGTGCAAATGGCCGATTGGGGATCCAGCCGATCCGAAATTCGCTTTCTGCGGACGCAAATCTGATTGCGGTCCATACTGTTCCGAACATGCGAAAGTGGCGTTCCAGCCCGCACGCAAACGGGACAGCCGCAAAGGCGCCTATGATTATGTCCGCCGTATTGCCGGCTAAACCCGGCACGCATTCTTATGGCTGACTGGAAGCCCCCGAAGTGTTTCTTCGGGGGCTTTTCCACTCCCGGCAGGGCCACCCTCGCCTTCCGCGCAAAACGCCGTTAAGCCAGACACGTGACCACCGAAACCACCCCCGACACCATCTATGCCACGCCCGCAAACTGGGTCGCCACCGGCACCGGCGCACAGGGCAATCTGTTCCTCACTGGCCGCGCAGGTACTGGCAAGACCACGATGTTGCGCAAGTTCCTGGCAGGCGCGGGCGAGAAGGCCATCGTGCTGGCTCCCACGGGTGTGGCGGCCATGAATGCCGGCGGGCAGACGATCCATTCCTTCTTCAAATTCCCACCACGCCTGATCGAGCCCACGGACATCAAGCGGCTGCGCTCGACACGGCTGGTCAAGGCCATCGACACGATGATCATAGACGAGATCTCGATGGTCCGGTCTGACATGCTGGATGCCATCGACAAAAGCCTGAAGCTAAACCGCGCCTCCAAGCGGCCCTTTGGCGGCGTGCGCATGATCCTGTCGGGCGACCTGCACCAGCTGCCTCCGGTTGTCTCGGGCCAGGAAGCGCCGATCCTGCGTGAGCGCTATGGCGGAAGCTATTTCTTCAACGCACCTGCCTTCAAGGATGCCGAATTCTCCCTGCTGGCCCTCAAACATGTGTTTCGGCAGGCCGAACCTCGCTTCCTCGCCTTGTTGGGCGCGCTGCGCACCGGACGGGTCACGCCAAATGACGAGGCCGTGTTGCGCGGACTGGTCAGTACGAGATCTGCTGTCGAAGCCTCTGAAACCCATGTTGTCCTGACGCCCAACAATGCCAATGCCTACCGTATCAACCAGGCCCGGCTCGAAGGCTTGAATACACGGTCGCAAACATTTGAGGCTGACGTGCAGGGCCAGTTCGATGAGAAGGCCTATCCGACCGAAGCCGACCTCGAACTAAAGGAAGGCGCGCGGGTGATGCTGATCAAGAATGATCCCGAAGGGCGCTGGGTGAATGGGACTCTGGCCACAGTCGCCGGGTTTTCCGGAACCCGCGTAATTGTCGAGATCGACGATCATGTCTACGAAATCGAACCGACGGCCTGGGAAAAATACCGCTACGAATTGGACCCCGAAACCAAAAAAGTGAAGCGCGAAGTGGTCGGCACATTCAAACAGATGCCGCTGCGCCTTGCCTATGCCGTGACCATCCACAAGGCACAGGGCCTGACGCTCGACAAGGTCTTCATCGATTTCGATTCAGGTATGTTCGCCCACGGACAAGCCTATGTCGCCTTTTCGCGTGCACGATCTCTAGATGGCTTGTCGATCAGTCGCGAGCTGCGTCCGCGAGACCTCGTGCTGGACCGGGAGGCTTTCGCTTTCGGCAAGCTCGACACGATCGAAGATACCGATGCCTATCTGCTCGCACGCTTCGCTAAGGCCGATGGCGCCCTGATTTAGGCCATTCCGAGGCATTAACCTTTCACACACAATGACGCCGCATTCTGATCATCTCTTATACTCCGCAACAAGAGAAAGACACGTCATGAATGCCATCATTGAACGCCGTCAGCGTCGCTGCCTGCTCAGGCGCGACATGGGCGCAGCAAGCGAACGCAAGACGCTGTCACAAGTGGCTGCACAAAGACGGCGTATGCGCATCCCCGGCGGCGGCGGCAACTAGGCCAGCTTGCGAATTTCGTCGGACAGCTGACGCTCCTGATCGGTTACGATCTTTTCCAGAACCCGAACACGTTCCTTCAACCGGTCGACCTCACCGAGGACGCGCCGGATGTCTTCGTCCGCGCCCTTGTCGGATTTGGCGTTGGCTTTCAGTTTCAGATAGTTGTTCACCACACCTGCGCCGACTGAAATCAGCACAATGAGGACGACCATGACAATCGGGTCCATTCGGTAACTCCCCTTTGTATCGTTTTTCGATATATACAATTCAGGCAAATCTTACAAGAAAATTTGCCACCTGTCGCGGACTGGAACTTGGCCAGGTCTTAGCGGAGGCCGTCGATCTCGCGACGCAAACGACGATCCCGGTCGAGAATGATGGCTTCCAGCGTGCGCACACGCTCGGCCAGATTCGCGATCTGATCGGCATCTGGTGACGCTTCAGGCGGGCGGGACTTCCCGGACCGCGCGAGTGAGACGATCACCAGAACAAAGACAAGAAAGACTAGGAAAGACAATGAGAGGCTCCTTTTCTGACAAGACGTTGGTACGAAAGTCAGTCGTTTGGAGCTCCCCGTCTGTTAGATGGATCCGCAATTCGGCGAATGCACCGCTCTCCTGAACTTATCGATATTCAATATGTAAGGAGGGGTGAACACATGTTCAAGAAGAAACCCGGATTATCTTCCGGTTGAGCCAAATCCGCCGGCGCCGCGGTCCGTCTCGTCCAGCGCGTCCACTTCTATCCATGCCAGTTGCGTGACCGGCGCAAGAACCAGTTGGGCAATGCGTTCGCCGCGCTGGATGGTAAAGGCATCCTGTCCGAGATTGATCAGGATCACCTTGATCTCACCGCGATAATCGCTGTCGATCGTGCCGGGCGTGTTCAAACAGGTCAGGCCATGCTTGGCTGCGAGGCCGGAGCGCGGGCGCACCTGAATTTCATAGCCTTGCGGAATGGCCACTGACAGGCCGGTCGGGATCATCGCCCGCTCACCCGCCTGCAGCAGGATTGGGTCTTCCTGCGAAACAGCCGCGCGGACATCCATGCCGGCTGAACCGATGGTTTCATAAGCTGGCAGGTCTAGCCCCTCGAAATGGGGCAGCGGGCAGACGGAGACAGTAACCTTGTTCATACTCTGAGCCGTTGGCGGAGTCGCATATTCGAGTCAAGCAGATAGGGCTGCGGGCGCTAGTCTTCGTCCTGATGCGCCTCAAAGACCTCGTCTTCCCACTCCATCGTGTCGCCGCGCATCAGCTGATCGTGCTGGCGCTCGGACTCCGGCTTGCGGTCCATGAAGATCGTGTTGTCGATCCCGTCCAATGTGGTTTTCGGAATGCCGTCATTGCGTTTCAGGAAGCTCTCAAACGCGGAATCATCCGGCAGGGTTGAGCGCAGCTGGCCGTCATAGGTGCCGTCGAGCCGGTTCTGCTCGTCCCGGTCGAGGCCGGCATTGGCGGCGTCCTTATAGGCTTGTTTGGTGGCATCGAGATCGCAATTGGCCTTGAGTCGCTGTTCTTCGGTGAGCTTGTGGCAGAGTAGCGCGCCAAGCGCGCCGCCCCCTCCCCCGGCCGTAGCTGGCGGCAGGGAAAACTCGATGCCCGGCACGCGCACGGGGGGCGGGCGTCCAAAAGGTTGGGGCCTGGCAAAAGGCTGCGCCGTGGTGGCAGGCTGTTGCACGGGTGTCGCAAGGGTCTGCAGCGGCGCATCAGATGGTTCCGGCAGGATGATCGCTTCGTCCGGGTCAGGTTCCAGCTCCGCGACATCGGGCAGGTCTACCTCGGGCACCGGTTCAGGCTGAGGCTCCAGTTCGAGCGGCGCTTCCGCAACAGGCTCCATTTCGGGGTCAGGCTCAACCACCGGGTCAGGCACAGGTGGTAGCGTTTCCTCAACGGGTTCTATTTCAGGCTCAATCTCCTCGACGAGGTCTTCCGGAATCTCTTCAGGCTGTTCGTCGGGAATACTTTCAGGCAGATCCTCAACCGATTCATCGGGAGTCGTTTCGAGCAATTCCTCAGGCAGGACTTCGGCCTCAAGGTCCGGCTCGGCGTCTTCAAAGGGAGCTTCCAGCGTGTCCGGAAGCTCGTCTGGCACATCCTCCGGGTCTTCCATGGCCGGTTCTTCAGGAATGACTTCGACCGGCAGACCTGGCTGAGGATCCGGCAGCACCTCCTCCTCTACGGCAAGCGGCAAGGACTCCGGCTCAGGGATCGGATCGTCGATGACGAGGTCCACCGGCGCTTCGGGCGGCGGCAGAGCCTCTTCCATGACCAATTCCGATTCCGGGATCGGCTCAGGATCCGGCTGGGGCAACGGTTCCGGGTACGGTTCGGGGAGAGGTTCGGGCTCGATGTCCGGCAGCGGCTCCGGCGGCAATTCCGCAACGGGCTCTGGCTCTGGCTCTGGCTCTGGCTCTGGCTCTGGCTCTGGCTCTGGCTCTGGCTCTGGCTCTGGCTCTGGCTCTGGCTCTGGCTCTGGCTCTGG
>Ga0098060_1001011_pt1 | contig 11782 bp, 13 predicted proteins | sample 21_taG_FD_77063 | JGI IMG/M metagenome (GOLD analysis project Ga0098060, IMG submission 77063) | Marine viral communities from the Subarctic Pacific Ocean - 21_ETSP_OMZ_AT15319 metaG | ecosystem: Environmental > Aquatic > Marine > Oceanic | place: Pacific Ocean | collected 2015-01-19 | reverse complement strand
GTGAAGCCTCTTGAGAAAATATTCTAAGAGAGATATATATGGAACGCTGTTTACACATTGTCGATGAAGGCTCTTGAGAAAATATTCTAGGAGCGATATTTGGAACGCCGTTCACAGATCTTCGGTGAAGCCTCTTGAGAAAATATTCTAAGAGAGATATATGGAACGCTGTTTACACATTGTCGATGAAGGCTCTTGAGAAAATATTCTAGGGGCGATATTTGGAACGCCGTTCGCAGATCTTCGGTGAAGCCTCTTGAGAAAATATTTTATGAGAGATATTTGGAATGAGCTCGAAGAGCGAATCGCAGATCTTCGGTGAAGCCTCTTGAGAAAATATTTTATGAGAGATATTTGGAATGAGCTCGAAGAGCGAATCGCGGATCTTCGGTGAAGCCTCTTGAGAAAATATTCTATTTGGTGTGAACTATGTTCACACCTCATGAAGGATCCTTACAGGATCCTGAATAGGGGAGATATTTGAAACACCATCCACCGATGTTGTATGGAGGCCTTCGTATTCGGGATCCCTTAGGATCCTTCATGAGTTGCGGGCTTAGCCCAGACCGAATAAAATATACTGGGCAGATATTTGGAACATAGCGCTCATGTATCTATGAATACAGGCATTGGAAATGCCTAGATGGGCCAATAATGAGCATCACTACGAAATATTCTTTGGAATATTTAAAGGTTCCGTGGCAGCGTATTCTCTTCAAGCTCGCTGGGTGTTTCTAGTTTAGATAACATGGATATAGTTAGAAGTTAGAGTATCTTTTAGGAGGTGTATATACTCCCAACGCATCTAGAACCTGAAGATAAAATTGCCGAGTGGCTAGCTCGTCATCAGATGCCTGAGTTATTTCGCCGAGGAGCCAGATAGCATTATCTGGCTTCTGAGGTTCGTACTCTGGGAACAAGAAGCCCTGTGCTTCGTATTGCCAAAAGAGGAAGACTGCTGACGCGGCTAAGAATAGAGCGAGGAATATGAACACACCGACCAAGTATCGTATGGAAGCCTTCGAATACTGCTTTGCCATTTATCGTTATTATTTAGGAGCCGACGAATAACGAGAAAGAGTTGCATGTAGTTGTAACACAAGAATATAATTTTGGAGAATAAATGCGCGACTGTTGCCAAACTTCATCATGTTGTGGTTATAATGCATGCAACCCATGTTGTTGCTACCCTGACAAATCAAGATTAAGGCATGTACTAAAAAGCCTTTGCGTTCGCAACTGGTGCGATGCTCGTTTCAAGAAATGTATCAAGGATCCATGCGGGGATATGTCGATCTGTGTCGAGGTATCTTCTCAGACTTTAACATCTGGGGAGATAGAGTTCACTTACAAGGTGATAAACCAAAGCACCCGCTGTATGCAGGGACCGGTTATTTTCGACTCTTGTCTATTTGGATGTTTCCAAAAACATGTTTGTATTTTCCCTTGCGGTTCTGAAGAGTTTACCAGAACATATATTCCTAATGGACAAACTATCAGAGAAGAGAAGGTCTCTGTGATGTACAGATACAGTTGCGATAAATACTGCAGCAAGTGGTTATACTCTCCTATTATTTGTTCCAAAGTAGAGGTAACTCCGGTTCCTCCCACACCTACCGGCCAACAACCTGCCATGTTGATGGCAGCTGAGCAATCCGCTGATCCAACAAGCGGAACCCTGGATGTGATAGTAAGCGCCCCCACTGGCGCCACATATCCTTTTCCAGGAGGAGTCATGACAATATCCTTTCCTGGAGGATTGTCTAACATCGTCAGCGTAAGCGGCGGTGCAGCTATCATGGGTTCCCAAGCAGTTGCCCTGTTGGGTAATTTGGCGGCACCTGTGTCATTCGAGTTCAGCTACGATATTCCACCTAGCGGAACGCAGCAGACTTTTACCTTCAATGGAACAGTGGATAACAATAGCACCCCTACTCCTACTGTCGCCAGTACAACCCTCGTGGTCCCTCCGATCGCTCTTATATCCTAGATTATAGGTCCTATATCCGGTACATACCGGGAAAAAGGATATCCGACGCGAAGATGTAGATATGGGCCGCGGGTTCTTGGGCCAAGAAATTCCAAACTAAAAAAACCCAGAGTTTTTTGTTGTCGCTGTATCTTTGCATGTTGCTGGTCAATGTGACATATGCCTTATATGCCTTATATGCCTTATATGCCTTATATGCCTTATATGCCTTATATATCATGTGTGCCTCAGCGACACATTATCGATACTTAATCTCTGTAAGAGAAGCTTTCAGATACCATTCCGAATTCGTCACCGTGTCCGGAGTGCGCGTGGATCTCTTGGGACTCCACTCTTACTTCAGACTCGTTGTGTCCTACAGTGGTTGCACATGTTTTCTTGTGCTTTCTTCGTCTTGCGATGATTGCCCAGATGAAGAACAGTAAGATAATGAATCCTATCAAGAAGAGGATAGCGACCCACAATGCTGTATTTGCCTTGATTCCTCCGACGAATATTGCGACTGCCACGGAGATCAATGCCAGGACAGCGGCCAAAAGGACTGCGATGATGAGAACCTCAATCACAAAGATGAAGAAGATTCCAAGAATTATAAGGATGATGAAAACGAAGAGAATCATCGCCAATACAAGGAAGAAGACGGAGAAGAAAGCGGAGAAAAAGGAGAGCAATAAACAGAAGACGATTGCTCCTATGAGAGTGAGGATGACAGAAATGATAACCGCCAACGGTGCCATCCATTTTCCCATTTTTGACTTCTTGCATGCACAAGGATCGTTGCATAACTCGGTTGTATGTTGCATTTGTGTAACGAAAAAACTTTGGTGTTATTCCGATTTTTTAGCACTTTCACATTAGCTATCCTGTTTCTTTTCCTGTTCACGCAGACACCCACATTATAATAATAAGCATTTCTAAGGAAAACCAAAGGACGAGAGATATGGGAGATATCCTGGAAAGAGAAAAAATAATCGCGTTTCCCAGAAGTAGGATTATTAAGACTCTGCAAAAATACTCCTTTTCCATAGGCACCGCCCCCAATATCAGAAGCAATAGGCCGCCCAGAGTCGCCATGATTATAAACAGCGTTCTCTGAAAACGCTCTTCCACGTATCGAGGTATGCTGTATACTACAAACATGGCATATATGCTTAGATAAGCCACCCAGAAAAGGAAGTATATGAATCCCCTGGCCAACATAGTCTCCATCCCCAGAAAAAATATAAAGAGGACTGCAAGAGATATTATCGCACTTTCTCTGCGAACCATTTACACCTTCTAACAAATGCCGCGAGTAAAATCGGCCGAGCGCTAAAACAGACAAAAACAGATTGTGTTTTTTATATAATGGCAGGTACGCCGATGTTCTCCTCCCAGGAACGATCAGCTATACCCCACTGGAAAAGTCTTTTGTTGGAAAGGATGCCTATTATCTCCTCGTATACCTCGCGCATCCCTCTCCCGCCTGGCCCAGATTGAGTAACTGCGCCATAATGGTAAACCAGAAATGTATGGTATTGCCCTGTGTATTTGTCTGGGACCCTTATTTTCGCATGGTCCGAAATCATGTTGTCGAACCGCGCCCTTATTCCCATCGCCGTTAACTTCATAACAACGGCGTCTCTGTCCACCCGATACCCGAGATTGTAGTTGAAATTCATCATACCTATATTGTAGTTAACAAGCTTAAGTGGAGCGCTGCAGCAAACGTTGTCGCCGGACAAATCACAAAGGACGCTTTTGAGAGTGAGGATATACTCTATCCTGGCACGAACCATAGACAAGTAATATCTCTCTGGGTTCTGAAGTTCTTCTTTGCAAATACAAAGCAGAAGGCTCCAGAGGTCCTTGAGTGCCCAGTTAGGCTCGGGGGCAGACAGTTTCTTCATCTCGTATTCGACCGCCCACCTTGTTATCTCCACATGGCCAGAACATCTCCTATCCTTCTTCTTCACTATATGAGGCTTCCCCTTCACACATTCGTAAAAGAAGTCCACCGTCTTCCTTGCATGCTCCTTATTTCTCTGTACCCTTGCCAGGGTTTGGTTCACCCAGTTTGTCATGTCCAAGAACCTATTCGCTATCTTTGCTATGTCCTTTTCGTGTCTGATGCCCACCATCTGCAGCTTGTTGCTTGTAAACTTCACGTTCACCTTGTCTCCGTTTAGAAGCATGTTGACACTGGTGCAATTCCTGAAAGCCTGACTGGCTTTGCATTTTCCCTTTTTGTGTTGCTTGAACATGACGTCTCTTATATGATACACATCTCCGTCCCCCTGGGAGGATTTACTCCCCAGGACAGCCTCGCCGGCCTGTCTTTCCGATTCTGCAGATACTATCAAAAAGATGCTAGATGGGTCGAAAACTCCAGAAATTATTGCGTACGCTGTTATAGTGGTTATCTTAACATGTGAAAAATTCTTCATCTTGCCATGAAGATCGATCACGCACCTTTCCGCTTTATGTGACATTAGTATTTCGCTCGGCGCCGATTTTACGAGAACACGATTCAAAAGAAAAAAATATATCCAGTCAAATGTCGAGCAAAGCCACAACCAAATCACCAGGCTCAAAGTCAGCTGCAGCAACAAGAAGACGGGGAAGACCTGCCGGTAGCGGAAAGGCCGCAAAGAAGTCACCTTCTAAGACTGCCGCAAAGAAGTCACCTCCTAAGGCCCCAAAGACCAAAAAGGTTTCTTCTAAGGGAGCTAAGGCAAACGGATCTCCAAAGGCAAACGGATCTCCATTGACAAAAGCACAGAACCGCAGAAGATTGTCTGTTGGCTCACAAAAGTTGGAAAGAGTTCGTGAGTCATTTGTCAAAACCAACGACCGTGCACGAGACAAAAGATCCGCTGACACCCAACCTATTGGCGACGGCATCTTTACTGCTGAAATGTTGGACTACACCTACGGAAAGTTGGAAGGTCAAACACAAGCCACTTCCGCTGCAAACAGATGCCGCGATTTCATGAAAGCACTCGAAGATGCTAGCCGTAACGAAAACATGACAAAAATCGTGAACCCAAACACTGGTAGATCTATCTCTTTACTCACTAGCGAAAAGTCAAAGAAGAAGAGTCCAACCTTGCTCAAACTCATCAGAGATTGCTCCAAGCATGCTGGTGCTGTAGATTTACCAGCAGACTTGACTGTCGCAACTAAGGATGTTCCTTTGGATTTGGAGAACGAACAAATCGGAAACGCTGCTGCCAATTTCTTCCGAGATGCTGGTAATACCAACAAATATCGAAAAGCACCATCCGACCCTAAAGAGTTGGCTAAGTTCAAAGCCAAGATTAGAACAGACCTCAGAGAGTACATAATGGAAAACGCTGGGGTAGGTTCCATTACATCTATTACAGGAGATGAGATGCAAAGAATCTGTGATTTTGTGATCACCTACCAGAATATGGGCAAATATTATTCGGATATGGTGCAATATATCTTCTTCCTCTTTTACGAAGACGGGAAAAAGAATGATGTTGGCGGCTACTATGGCCCAAACGAAATTCTCGCCGATATTCGGGATCTAAGTAAGAAGAATGTTATCCTAGATGAGGTGAAAAGTAATAAAGGACCATTTCAACGCCGTGTCGTCACAGCACCTAAATTTGGATCTGCTGCGGCCAGAGCAGTGTTTGTAAGCAATGGCTTAAGTTATTACACCGAAATCAAACAAATCTTGGGATTGGGAGCTCAAGACTTTGACAAGAACCTTGCAGCTCTCCACTTGTACAAAATATACAATGAAAATGCTGGGGCACTTGCTGCTGCTAAGGCTTGGTCAACCATCAGGGAAAGAGTTTTGTCCCAAAAGTTTGAGGACGGGGAACTCAAGAAGATCCGCAAGGGAGAAACCGATGTAGCATATGACGCTGTCATGAGAAGTTACCACAAGGCCAAGAACTTCTTCAACCCTTACAATGTTAAGGTATACAATGTTTCCAAAATGATAAGCTCTGATGCAGTTGGCATGATGGAACAGGTTCAATCAGATATTTTGGAAGACATCTTAAGAATGTTGTAAAGCCACAGAGCTAAATTAGCTGTTAGCTAGCCGATAACATCGGACCTAAAAATACACGATATTTTTAATGTGGGTTATAGATTCCCTATCTTTTAGAGACATATCGGCGGCGATTACCGGTATGTGAAGTCCCGCGATGGCGAGGGTTTATTTTACTTCCCATATTGGATTTATCTATGACCATATGATCTGCGAACTCAAGGTATCTGCTTTTCTCCCCAACCATATCCATGATAGAGAGAAAAACCTTTGTATGTGTTATACACCAGATGTTCTCGAATTCAGAAAGAGATGACATCTCGTCGCAAAAATCCCGGACTCGTATCTTGAACTCGCCCTTTGTTTCGGTAATCGGAATGTTTTCGCTCCATGTCCGCCTATTTATTTTAGGAGAGAGTTTCTCCTTGTCGAAGAAGTATCGAGAGAGACGCTTGTCTCTGTGATATTCGGGCATTTCCGCTCCCATTGACATAAGCTCAGATATCACAATCTCGTGTGTCTGTCTGCATCTTCTCATTGGACTATAGAATATTATATCGGGGAACCCGTACTTCTGGGCCAGATATCTGGTTTTTCTGCGTATCTGTGCTTCGGCGCCATCAACAAGTGGTGGGTCGTGCTTATCTCTGTGCTTTGAGTTATCTTTGCCATGTCTCATGAATACAAGCATCGGTTTAAAGGTAGAAAAAGTCTCCGAAATGAACTACGCAAATTCAACAGATAATAGAAAAGCGGTAGTCGTTGGCTGCGACTATGTCGGCTGTGGGGAGAACGAACTCTTTGGTTGCTGCAAAGATGCTTGGAAGATAGTAGGACTCCTCTTATCTAGAGGTTACAGCAAAAGTAATATTTGTATTCTGGTTGATAGACCCAGACCCTGGGGAAAATGTAAAGTAGCCCCAAAAAGACCTACGAAGAACAATATTATGGAGGCTCTTTACTGGCTATTTGAAGATGATGAACCTTCTTTTACTAAAGGTAAAGAGTTGGACACCATACTCTCCATATTTTTCTCAAAATCCAATACCTCAGGGCCAATCAAGCGAGAGGTATCATCAGGGTCAAAGTTTTTCTCGTTCTCCGGCCACGGAAGTTATATTGACGACGTTTCTGGCGATGAAGCTGACGGACGTGACGAATGTCTGCTAGCAGTTCCTCCAACAACCACCACCGACGGAATTGTTACAATTGGCGAGCTTGATGATAGCTGTTTCATCGTTGACGACGAAATCAGAGAGGCTATCGCTAGCAATTCTGCAAAGGGCGGGACCTTGATGATGTTGGTCGACGCGTGCCACAGCGGTACAGTGTCTGACCTTGCGTCAGGAGAAACAAAGGACGTTCGCAAATTCGGAGACAAGCTCAAGGATGTTAGATCCAGTGACACTTTTGTTGTTTGCATTAGCGGGTGCAGAGATGAAGGGGTTTCTCTTGAGACCCAAAATGGGGGAGTCCTAACTTCTTCGTTCTTGGAAGCCGTATATTCGTTCTCTGATTCCAAATTCCCTAGAATAGAACATCTATTCGATAAAATCAAAAGCGAGGTACGCAAAGAATCTGACCAAGAGCCTCAGATCTCTCACTCAAATATCTTGTGCTTAGAACATAGAATCCACGAATTCCTCTAATTTGTGTCCCGGTAGCAATTTCAAAAACACACAATGTTTTTACCCGGAGTTCTTAGAAGCCTGTTGCGACATCATTTTGTTTTAGAATCCTGTGTCCCATATCTTGTTCTCGTAATCACTTGACCATTATCTTTAGCGAAAGATAGTATCCAACCCATCTGCGACCTTGCCCTACTTTAGATTTTTGCGTTTACATAGGTTGGTCTCCTTATCTATATTATATATTTATATCCAGTATATCTACGTACATTATATCACAGCCACGCCCAATGTTTTATTTATCTCGCAGCTTTGCAATATCGGGGACAAAGTTATGGGCCAATTATCCCCGATAATCTGTCTGGCTAAGGCTACGCTTGTAAAAAAACACAAAATGTTTTTGGATAGCATTCTTGGAAACCCAAGGTACCAAATTAAGCGGAATCAACAGTAACGTAGTTTCCTGCGAATGAAAGTTTGTTACTTTGGTAAGCGAAGATTCTTGGCGTGTTGCTATCTGGACAAAATACAAAGCTTCCGTTTCCGCCAGCAAAGCCTCCGCGGAGTGTTTTGAGTGGAAGACCTGGGAATTTGCCGATTGGGTTGTTGGTTAGCATGAATCTGTGTCCCTCTTCCATATCGCAGATGACAAAGTGGTATCTGATTCCTTCCTTCAAGCGGAGGAAGGGTCTTCGATGGCCGTTAACGACAAAGCACTTTGAGCCGTCGTTGAGAGACAAAAAGGAGACCTTGAACAATCTGTGTTCCTTGTCGTCTGTTTTGCTGTTTGTGGAATCTCCACTGCATGAGCAGGAGCAATAAGATCCTGTTCCGCTGCAGGATGAAGTTTGGCAGCAGGTATCTGAGCAGCTATTTTTCGAGCTATTGGAGCAAGATGTGGAATCGGATTCGGAGCAGCAAGGGAAGATTGGTGTGTTTGGAGACACGGAGATTGTGAGACCAGAGTCGTCATACGAGTCTTCACATTTCTTGGTAGGATAAGAGCAAGAACTTTGTGATGAAGACGAAGAAGGGTAACAGCATGAGTTTGAGGAGCTATTGCGCGATGATCTGCCTGAGTGGTACATTTATCAAAATAAAAATTATAGTTTCTCGTGGAGAGATTTGCATATTTCCGGAATATATTTGTCTCCGAGTGTTTCTTTCGATTGCATTTCCCTGCGGTAGTCTCCTCTCCTCGAGACGCAGTCTGGGTGCTTACACCGAGCCTCCCCAAAAATACAGGAAGGCAAGGATATTGGCTGCCTGCGGAACCAGTCTATCAAGCACATTGCTTTTCTCTTGTACAAATCTTGGAGGCTGCCCGGAGGCGTTGTGTCTATCCTCGTTACCAACCACTCATCTTCCAAAATGTAAAAATCTAGCTTGTCTTGGTAGGACGCATCGTCTGGTGGATAAGGTCCAAAGTGATGTCTACGCTTCTGCTCTGCCGGCTTTCCAACTAAAGGATCAAATGTGTCTCTACTTTCGGGAATCCAGCCAAGAAGATCTGCTCTTCTACTCATTTATATTTGGTATAGTAGCGTATTTTGAATCATAATCAGGTACCTGGGTAAAAGCTTAGCATAAGAGCGAATTCTGTCCTTATGATGGCAGATATTACGGACGTGGCACAGGTTGCCAACGAGCAATTTGAGGGAAATCCAAACGACTGCGGCGAATTTGAAATCGATGTCGACGGGATAGAGGAACCACCAGAAAATCCAAGGAGGACTCAAAATACAGGCAGGAGAGAAAGCGTGGCCGGCCGCTACTCTGCAAGAAAACAGGCCTCGGATATGAAAAGAATAATAGAGAATGGGTCTGGCGGGCGGAGGCCTTCCTACTTTTCGTCTTTTGTACAAAGCGGCGGATTTTCGAGGGATGTGTCCCAGGGAGCATCCCCCCAGCCCGGTGAAGATAGAAAGTTTAGTCTCGAGAGTAACGAAGATCTACCGGAGGAAGAGGTCTTCTATCTGACCAGCATAGCTCAGAACAAAGTAAAGATAGCTGAGCTCGCCGACAGAGCGAATAAGCTCGCCAAAAGAAACAAGCTGAAGGCGTATTTCCACAAATTCTCCTTTATTTTCCTTACCGCTTTGAATATCGTGCTGACGATAATGGCGGGGATATTTTCATACGACGGATACGAAAATCACGGACTCCAGTACACAGCAAGTACTCTCTCGTTCGTCGCAGCGGGAGTGGCCGGAGTCATAGCGGCCTTTAATCCATCCAAGAAGGCCACCAACTGCAAGAGAGCGGAGGGTAAGTTGAGAAATATTGTCAACAAGCTCACTCCGTATATTGTTCCTTCAATGGAGCTAAAGACGGTCGCTGGGTACTCTGCCCACAATGATAAGCTAATCAAAGTTTACAACACCTACTCTGCAAAGATTCTGAAAATAGAAGCGAAGACTTTTGGAGGCGGCGAAATAAGCGAGATATCCTCTTCTTAGGATGTTTTTGGGTGACCGGTATAAAAACTTTACGAGTTTTTGCGATAGCTGATTTGCGGGTTTGAAGGGCGGAATATATCCGCGGCACTTTTACCCTTTTTATACAAGATAAATGTCTTCCTTGGAAGCTGTAAATCTGGGAACGTGTTTCGCTCTGGATGGGGATATAGATAATACTATAGAATACTGGAGAACACATGCGTGTCCGCAAGCCCTGGAAGCGCAACTGAACAACACATCTATAGGAGGAGAGGCCAAGTTTATCTACAACGAAGAATCTCTTACCACCGCCCAAGGGTACATGGGCAGCCTCATAAACTCTTTCTTGGATAAATACAGTTTTGTCCAAGATACGCAAGATCCCGGATATTCTGCATTCCAAGAGAATATAATATCCACCTGTAGGATGGAGTCTCTTCCAGGTGTCTGCTCAAACTATCTCGAGCAATATTGTCCGAGATACACAAGGAGCGAGATATCTGAAAACTCCGCTATTGGAGCACTATGTGGATGCTTTGCGGAGAACAATCCATATGCAAACGCCGGGGTAGGATCTGAGTGCGACCCGCTGTGCGCAAAGTCGACGTCTGTCAAGCGAGCGAACAGAGAAACGGGAGAGCTTATTAGATGTTCCCCCAACGTTTGTATTATAGACGAGAACGGGATAAATGCATACAATAGTGTTTCCACGGGCGGTGTGAATTTCACAAACGTGTGCACAGGGTGTTCGGGTGACGGATGTGTATGCATTATTTCGGGGGTGGACCCAGATGGCATAATGTCGGAATTGGGTGTTAGCCCTACTATAAACCAGTTTTGTGGAAAAGAGTCTGTGTGTATAACCACGGATTCTGAGGGGAACATGATATCCAGCAAAAACTGCCAGCAGAAAACGATCGATAGCGTCACAAGCTCGTGGTATAGACGGGCATTTGGGATCTATTGGGTGCCTATTTTTCTTGCCTTTGCTTTTGCCGCTGTAACTTTGTTTTCGCTGTTTATGTGGTTATTACTAGGCTATAAATGTTTGTAGGTAGCGGTGCACATGGCCAAGTCTATGTGAAATCACATTCTGCAATTAAGACCGGAATGGAGGCAAAACAAGTAATAAGGGAGGTCGCTCTTATGAGGCGCTGTCGCGCAATAAAGAACGTTGTTACCATAAAGTCTTTTTCGGTTTCCAAGGGCCAGATAACGATGGAGAGATACGAGCAAAATCTGGATAACTGGGCGCGAACAAAGCCTTCCAAGATCGATATAGTTACTGTACTTGAACAACTATTTTACGGACTCTATGATATCCACAGGCTCAACATAGTACACTCTGATATAAAGCCAACCAACATTCTTATTAGGACAAAGCCGCTAAGTGTCGCCATTGGTGACTTTGGAAACTCTTCCCTAGTGGGCTATACCAGGAGCGATAAAACGTCCCCGTTCTACAGGGACCCTATGCAATCGAAAACAAAGGCCCATGATATATATTCTCTCGGCGTTTGTATCAAAAGAATATACTACCTGGCCAAGAAAGATAATTTATCTACCAAACTAAGGATAGATACGGCCGCTGTTCCAAAGGCTTACAGGAAAATAGTAAAGAGAATGCTCAACAAGAAACCAGAGGCGCGGCCGACTATCCAAGAAATATACCACGCCTTCATCGGAAAACGCCTCGCTGTGTACCCACATATGAGAG
>Ga0098060_1001008_pt1 | contig 11802 bp, 11 predicted proteins | sample 21_taG_FD_77063 | JGI IMG/M metagenome (GOLD analysis project Ga0098060, IMG submission 77063) | Marine viral communities from the Subarctic Pacific Ocean - 21_ETSP_OMZ_AT15319 metaG | ecosystem: Environmental > Aquatic > Marine > Oceanic | place: Pacific Ocean | collected 2015-01-19 | reverse complement strand
TTTCCGAAACATATTCCAGGACACTTCCGTCTTTGTTAACAGCTGCTGATGCTACCTCATATTTATCTCTAAGTCTCTCCGATGAATACAAAAGCGCGCTAACGTCCTGCTCAATACAAAACAACATAAAAGTTTCGTCATCTCTCAACCTTTCGGGGACATATTTCAAAGTATCAAGATTATCTAGTAGGGCGATAGCGACAATCTCGGGGTCGCTTCGCAAACGCTCAGATGCAAATCTCAAAGAATCCCCACTCCGCATTACAGCGCACTTGACAATCTCCTTTTTGTCTTTGAGTTCTTCTGATACATATCTTAAACATTCTGCCCTTTTTCTTATAGCTGCAGTAGCTATGCTGGGTTCATTCTTAATTCTATCCGAGAAATGTCTTATATTATAAGCGTTCTCTTTCACCACGGTAGTTGCAAGATCAAAGTCGTCAGCAGCCCCAAATATTGCGGTTTGGTTGCCCATTATTAGCGGTGCTCCCAGACATTTTTATAAATCTTGGAGATGGTATAGTTTCTTACACGAGACATGTCGCCAAAGTAATGTCGTAGTAAAAAACTCTGGGTTTTTTAAAAGAATGTGCCGCCATTCTTGGCAGGCTATCTTGCAGCTACCTATCTTGCGATCCAGAACTAGAAATTACATTCAGCCTAAGCTACCACTTTTCTAAGATTACCTCCCTTGGTCCGCGCCGCGAAAGACGAGAGTCTTGTTATTGCGTCAAGGTTAAAGCCAGAGTTCCCGGTCACACCACAACCCTTTACCACGTTATCGGGCACCTTCACTCCGTTTACCCACCACTCTTCGTATTCCATGACAGGAGTAATCCAGCGTATGTCGTGCATCTTCTTCATCACGGCTGGGCCGTTCATTCTGTGTAAATTGCCGTACTTATACCACATCCTTGTTCCGTTGGCAAGTACCACCGCTGGTAGATCTCCGTCTCTATGACGCTTCCCATCTTGGAACCAGTATTTGTTTCCTGATTTTGTCTCTATGGCCGGCTCGTCCCCATCCCTATGTCGCTTGCCGTCTTTGTACCACTCCATAGTGCCGTCTTTGTAAATCAAAGCAGCCTTTCCACCACCCCTGTGACGTTTTCCGTGCTCGTACCATTCCTCCGTGCCATCGTCGTGGACTACGGCAGGCAGATCGCCGTCTCTATGCTTAAGGCCATTTTCGTACCACCACTTTCCATGTCCTGGGTACACAATGGCGGGTTCTCCTCCTCCGCGATGCAGCTTGTTATTTTCCCACCACTCTTTACCACCGTCCGGATAAACCACAGTGGGCTCCCCGTTGATGGAGCATTTGGGAGAATATGTCCATTTACTCGATTTTCTAGTTGATGATTCAGCCATGTGCTATGTTTTTGCATTTGAGACGGGATCGGAGTAAATTATGCAGAACACATAATGTTCAGAAGTACTATTAGATAATCTCTTCTAGAATACTATCATACACCACACAACGCAGAATAACCGCTGCCACTGGCGCAGCAATATTGATTTTCCTCAGGGCGGCCATGTAAACTGGACTGTATTAGATGGACAAAAACTCAACTTGTACTCAGCAAGATATTTTCAAAGGTACTGGAAACGAGGAAGACGGCGCGGTAAGGGTTTATGAAGGAGATGTTCTTAAGAGGATTATCTACCCCGACGGGCAAAAGCAGTTCTATGACGGAGACAAAGAGATGGTGGTGCACCCAGACGGGACCCAACAATTTTACGAGAATGGTATTCGAAAGAAATTGGTGAGGCCAAATGGGGGAGAGATTCTATACGAGGGCGACATGAAGAAAAAGGCGACTGAGCCGGATGGAACGGAGACATTCTACGAGAACGGAGTCAAGGTGGAGGAACGCTTTCCGTGCGGCCAAGTGCAATTTTATGAAGGCGGGTTATTGGAGAGGGTCGTATATACCGACGGAGAAACACACTTTTTCAAGGACGATATGTTGCATAAGATTACAACTAGGACCGGGTCTACATATTTATGTTACTACAACAAAAACAAGGAGCTACATAGAGACGATGGCCCAGCATTAACTGCGCCTGGTGGGTTAGAGAAGTACTACATTAACGGTAAGTTGCACAGGGAAGATGGGCCGGCAATAGTCCATCCTGATGGGAAAGAAGAGTACTATCTAAACGGAGAGAGACACTGTAATTATGGCCCGGCAATAATATATCCCAAAAGTTGGTTTCTGGATGGCAAGTGCGTCACTCGGGAAGAGGTAGAAATGAGAAGATATCTTGACCACGCCAAACCCGCGCGCGGATAAGCTATGTTGCGGATAAAAAAACCTTGGGTTTTTTCTAAGTGCGACGCTTCGAGTTATGAAGGCCTTGACACACAAGTGATTATATTAGAAAATCGCATACCTGTAAACATAGAATGTCTCTCTGTTCCGAAAGTGCTCCATATGCTCCATATACTCGAAGAAAGATTATATATCCCGCTGATATGGAAAAGACTACCCATCATTCTGGTAGGGTAGAATATAATGTAGGGTCTACCAAGAAGATCATATTCCCCTCTGGAATGGAGAATCACTTGGAAGGCGGTATCCTAAGGAAGATAATTTTGCCAGATGGATCGGAAAAGTTTTACAAAGATGGCCAGCTCACGATGATACGCCTCCCAGACGGGGCTACGAAATATTTCAAGAATTTTGATCTAGTTAAGATAGCACATGAAGACGGCACCGAGATTTTTTACAAAGACGGCGAAGTGACAAAGACGATAAGTCTAGAAGGGGCCCAAGAATTCTACCATGGCGGAGAAGTGGCAAAAGTTACTTTGGCATCCGGCGCAGATATATATTTTGAAGGCGGGGAGCTGAAGGAAACTCGGTGCCTGAATGGCTCTTCCACATTTTTTAAGGACGATGTTATAACTAGGACCATAGGTGAAACCGGGGACATAGATTTCTTTGGGGATGGGTCGGTAAAAATGAGTGTGGAGGCTTCTGGTGAAGTCCATTTCTTAGAAGACAGTAAACTAACTAAGAGTATAAGACCGTCCGGAGACGTATACTTTTTAGAGGATGGTAAACTAACTAGATGTGTGAAAGCCTCTGGCGATGTTCATTTCTTCGAAAATGGCGTCTTGGATAGAATCGTAAGATCATCGGGCGATATAGATTCCTTGCAAGCTAGAAAACCAGCTAGTGTTGTATAACTTTTGTGGTGCTTCTAAAAAACCAGTGAAAGGTTTTTTATAATCTATGCTTTGCATGCGGCGGACTTTTGTTTAGCGTTTCTTATAATCATATCCAGCTTATCAGGTATCGACAAGTCATCGGCATCATAGTTTTCCATAAGCCTAACGATTCTATCAGATGCATGAATCAAAGACTTTGGGTCTTTCTCCACCGCTGCTTTTATGATGCGAAAATCGTCTCTTAGTTCATCAGATACGTGTTCGAGGACAACTTCACCGCTGCCGCTAACAGCCTCCATCACAATCTCGTAGTCATTTTGGAGATCCTCCGAAATAAATTTGATAGAACTAGGTGTTTTCCTGACCGCACATAGAGCAATGTCCCTATCAGCCCTTATCCGATCAGAAGCAAAGCCTATACAAGATCCCGGTATTTGAAGATACCTTCTAATAAATCCAGCATCATCTCTTAAGCGAAAGGGTGCGTACATCAGGATGTCAGGTTTATGGCCTGCGGCTAGGATGATCAAGTCTTCATCTTCTCTGAGGCGGGGCGAAATATATTTGACAATAAGTTCTATTTCGACACGATCGAATCGGTCGATTCTGCTAACCTTCTCCATCAACCCCACAATAAAATCTTTGTCGTCCTTTAATCTTTCCGACATATGCAAGATGTAACTGTTCGAGCTATGAACCGCTGCCATCACAACATCTTCATCGTCCCTTAATCTGTCAGAAATGATCGACAAAGATAGTCGAAACTCTTTTGCTATTCTCAAAACAAACTCCTTATTGTCTAGTAAATCCCTAGATAGTACTTCGATAGCACTTGATATATTTCTTAGTGCGTCCCTCGTATTTCTTAGAGCAGCTAGAACAATACTTGGTTCCCTCCTAAGTCTATGAGATGCATATCTCATACTGTACCCATTTATCTCAGCTGCAGCCTTGACTAGAGGTTCGTAGTCTCGCAGTTCCTCGGATGCATATCTTAAATAATGGGAATTCTTTTTGAGTGCGCGAAGCATTACCCTCTCATCACTTCTCCATTTAAGAGGGATGGTCTCCCAGTTACATTTTCTACCGCGAAGTTCAGAAGCATATGTCTCTACGATATCCTCGATCTCTGAGTCGCTCAAACTTTTCACATCGACGTCTTTGCTATCTACGTTACCCATTTTGCGATGTATAGCGTATTCTTTACAATATATGTAGACATACCTTGCAGATCATATATGTCAGGTATATCCATGCCTTGTGAATGAGCTCAGAGAGCGAATCGAAACTATAAAATATATTTGTTATTTTCTTCTCTTGTGTGACCTTTTTGCACAAGCACGTTATTATGTATTTTTACATGTTGCTTTTGGCAGACTTTTGCCTGGCACTACTTATGATGGTATCCAACTTATCCGAGGCAGACATCCCGGTAGTATCAGGAAAGTTGTTAACGAGCCGAATTATTCTATCAGATGCAAATTTTAGCGACTTAGCAACTCTTATCGCTTCTCTTACTATAGCTATATCATCCTTCAAATTATCGGAAGCAAACTCCAGAGAATATCCTGCATTCTTGACCGCAGCCTCGACTATTTCGTAATTGTCCGTCAGGGGTTCCGATGCATATCCCAGGGAATTACCATTATTTTTAACCGCCTCCATGACTACACCATAATCAGACTTCACGCGATCTGAACCAAATTTTAAACACGCCCCATCTATTTTCACGACCCTCTTCATAAATTCCACATCGTCTCGTAATCTATCAGAGGCATATTCGACCGCAAGCGGACTACGGTCCACCACACGCTCCATAAATTTCTTGCAGTCTCTAAACCTTTCCGGAATATATCTTATGTAGTATCCTCTGCGCGGTTGATCATCATCTCCAAATATGGCCAGCTCTATTATGTCCTTATCATCCCTAAGAGTATCGGAAGCATGCTTTATTTCTTTGTAACTCAGTTTAAGAGTAGCTACCACAAAGTCTTTATCATTCCTCAACCTATCGGAAGAGTATTCAAGGACGCGACAATGCCTAGCTATGGCCAACATAAAGCCGGCGTCATCTCTAAGCCTATCCGATAAGTATGGTAGCACGCGATAACTTTTCATTCTTGGTTCCACTAGGCCCATCATAAATTCGGCATCATCCGATATCTCTTTGGACATATAACCCAAACCCCGCAGATTTCTGCTACATGATAGCTTCACAAAGTCTCGATCCCCCCTTATTCTTCTTGACGCATATTTGAGAAAAACCCCGTCGCTTTCAATTGCGATCTTTGCGAGCCGGTCACAATCTCTAAGCCTATTTGAAGCATAACTGAAGTTAAATATATTTTTACACATAGCTGCTTCCAATATTTTAGGGTTGTCTCTGTATTCAAACGGCAACAAATCGAATTTAACATTTCCTGCCGCAATATCGCGCTTAACAACCTCTGCGTCTAGTGGAGTATTATAGTTTATCTTGTTTACCTCACTCATCCTATTTCCCTACATGTGCCTACTTTTCTCAATATATAATATTTTTCTTCGCAGATATCTTCCGAGACAAAAACCTTCTAGGTTTTTAAATACTGGCCCAAATCTAAGACCTAGCGGACTTCTGCTTAGTACTATTGCAGATAGCAGCCATCTTCTCTGACACAGACATACTTTCTACATCAGAAAAGTCTTCAATGAGACGAAGTATCCTGTCAGATGCAAATGCTAACGGCTCATCGGAGCTCTCCACCGCTGCTCTCACTATAGTTAGATCGTCCTTTAACTCTTCGGACGCATATCCCAGGGAAACTCCGCAGTTCTTGACTGCGGCCATAACTATTTCGTAATCGCCTTTGAGATTCTCCGACGCATATTCCAGGGAACTACCATCATTTTTAACCGCTGCCATAACTACATCATAGTCGGACCTCGCGCGATCCGATCCATATCTTAAAGAACTTCCTTCCCTTTCCACAGACACTTTCATAAATTCCACATCATCTCGGATTCTATCCGAGGCATAGTTTGTAGCTAAAGGATAAAGAGCCAATACATCCTTCATAAATTCCACATCATCTCGTATCCTATCCGAGCAATATGTTACGTAATACAACCTATCGAGATCTTGTGCTTGATTATAGTCTCCAACTATGGCCAACCTGGCAACGTCCATATCATCCCTGAGAGTATATGAGGCGTGCTTTATTTCTTCGTAATCCAGTTCCAAAACAGACATAACAAAGTCTTTATCGTTCCTCAACCTATCAGAGGACTGCTCAAGAACACGACAATACCTAGCTGCAGCTAACATAAAACTAGCGTCGTCTCTCAGCCTATAGGAGGCGAATGGCAAGGCATCATGACCTGCTATATCCAACAGTTCCAACATGAAATTTCGATCTTCTAAGATCTCATTGGGGACGAAGTACAATACATGTATATTGAAATCGCAAATATGCTTCAAGAGATCGCGATCTACTTTAAGTCTCCTGGATGCATATCTCAGACAAAAACCGCTTGTCTCAAACGCGATCTTTGCAATATGGTCATTATCTCTAAGCCTATTAGACACATACTCATAATTAAGTGGGTTCTTCTTCACTGCAGCTTCAACTATTTTAAAGTTGTCTCGGTATTCGAACGGCAATGTCTTGAAATTGAGCTGTCCAGCGGATATTTCTTCCTTGATAGTATTAAAATCGGGCGTCTCGCTCTTTGGAACTTCGCAGCTATTTGCGCTATCGGGCATATCGGGCATATCGGGCATATCGGGCATATTTACTTTATTCGAAGTGCTGTTCTCGTTTCCCATAATTACCGCACTTATCCTTGCTCTTATCAATATAACCGAAACTATCCCAGAATTGGCAGACAAAAAACCGAGGGTTTTTTTAATTGTGCGCTGCTGGCGTCCTTAATATTCGGCATATCCTCTAGTTATGGGAGCGGAAGGTTAGGGACCATCTAGTATCCTTTACCTTTTTGCGGACGGGCATCTCGTGTGTAAACTCCTTTTGGAAGTCTCCATCCATAACCAAGAGACTATATGCAGGTACTTCGTAATCCAAGACTATCTTCTTGCTCTTCTTATCTCTTATCCTAAAAGTCCTGGTGGCACCAAAGGAAATACTAGCTACCTTCCCGCCAGAAAGGCCAGTCTCGTCGTCGCTATGTGCTCCTATATAATCCTCTCCGTCCTCGTATCTGTTTACGAGGATACCGTTAAAATCGGTCCCTAGGGAGTTATTGACGGCAGGCAAAATTCGCTTAAGGTCGGAAGTAAGTGGTCGCGCCTCCATAGCCTGGCCACTGTATTGGTACTCCGCTGCTACGTCTGAAAAGAACCCCACCGCTCTCTTCTGGTTGCACTTTTTCCCGCATACGACTACGGGCGGATTCTTTTGGAGGTATAATCCTTGTACGCCATCCAAGAACTCCTCCTGGTATTCTTCCGGAATGTAATTCTCCACTACCCATAGCGCGGAGGTATCCGTCTGTAATAATATCTTCGTTCGTAAATCTTTTGCCATAGTAATAAGTTGCGTTTCCTTGCAAAAAAAGAATAAGTTTTTCTGGCTACTTCCTCCTTGGTAAGCAAATACACTTTTATGTATTATGTCTCATTTTGGTCACCAGACCCGAGAGATCTTATAGTTGATATCCAGCAAATTAAGCTGTGGTTCCTTCGACAACAACAGTGTTATTTCTTCTTTGTCCGCTAAACGCTATTTTGAACACGAGCCAGATAAGGAAGACTACGAATATAAGTCCGATGAAAAGCATCAAAAGCCCTCCCATAGCAAATATTGCAGGGATGAATGACAACATGGCGAACCATACAGTCTCGAGGATGGATAAGATAGATTCGAACCACTGGAAGAAAACGTCCCAGGATCTCAAGAAGAAGTTACCGCCTCTTTTAACCTGGCTGGACATTCTCTTTACAAGTCTGTTGTAGGTTCTCATGCTATCGTTTATAAGCCCTTGTTGGTCTTCCAAGACATCTCCAATGAGCTTGGTGAGAACGATGTTGGCCTCATTGAAATCGAGGATTACAATCTTGTTGTCGCTAAAAAGGACTGGTCCTGAGGCCTGTTCTCCATCGGCGTTCATAAGGAAGTTCATATCCTTACCTTTCATCAAAACAAAGTCTTCCTCCTTGCCAACATCTTGGAAAGAAATATGTGTCTTGTTTCCAGACTTGGTAACGTTCCATTTAGATCCCAGCATTCCGTTGGGACAATATACTGACTGCCATAATTCCGGGTACATTTAGCAATACAAAAAAACATGTAGAATATCTCGCTCATATTTCTTTTTATTCTCCCACTTTCTCTCTGGGTGGCACTATGTGCCAATACTTTACCCTATAATACCCCCTTTGTAAAACAAGAAATGTCTGGGCATCCTCGTTCCCAAAACATAACACAGTTCCGAGGGAAGCAAAAATAAAAACCGCCCAGATGCGCAACACTTTCTCGGATCGCGCTCGCAAAAACCCTCGTTGGTTTTTTAAAAGGCCTATTGCCGCCGTTGGTCATCAGCTCATATACTCATTCAACGCCCAAGTTAATACTTTCCCATGACAAGTGGCCCCGTTGCCGCAATTACACAACAACAACTGTCCCCTCAATTCTAGAAGGTCTTTGCCGTGCCTTTCTATTACAAAATCCTTCTTTTCTTCCAAGGTGGGGTATCTACTCCATACAAACTTGTCGTGGGCCCACTTTGTGCGAAGGGGGGTTTTTCCGGACACCCTGTCCCCAATGAAAATCCCCAAGTTATCAGGTACCTTGTCCGTATTCGAGAACACAAGTAGTTTAGGCAGTTTGACGTGCGATGTAACCATCGCGCTCGCGAGCTCCTTAACCTTATCAACGATTTGTCTATCTTCCGAGTTCATTTCCGAAAACCCCGATTTAACCATTCAGAAAAACCCTCTGGGTTTTTTAAAAGGCTTCGAGTAACATCTATCTAGAATGGTCCTCAAGAGACCAAGGCTTCTAGCGGAACCAAAAATTCTTGATCGAGTACAAGATCTTGGTCGATTAGAAATCGACACAATGTCAAAATGGGGTAATCCAGCCCTTTGCAACACCTTGCACTTACGCTGTGGAAAACAACATTTGGTGCTTTCAACGCTTCAGTCAGTGCGCTTTTGGGATTGCTTCTAACCCAGTTACATATCATTCTACTATTTCCCAATTCTACCTTATTTCCCAAAACAACAATGGGAATGTTGCCGAACCTCTTTTCGATTCTAGTTTTCCACGCCTCTACATTTTCGAAGGAATCTTGTCGAGCAAGGTCAAAAACCACAATGGCACAGTCAGCAGAGGCCGCGAAATCGCTCTCTAGAAATTCGATTTTGGCGTGACCTGCTGTGGTTTTTACGCCAAGTGTCATATTCGTTAGTGGTCCACTAAACTGTCCAGTAGTAAATCTCTTGATGATGGATGATTTACCTACATCTTTGTCGCCAACAACTACACATTTAAAGTGCATCTCTTGGAGAGAGACATCGGATTGCATTTCGTTCATCGTGTTCATGCTAAGACTTCTGATTTAGCTGGCCTACACATTAAAAATCAGTTGGTCCCAGCCATACGTATAAGATTCTTGTGGCAGAAAATAATCCTATTTGGACCTTCTATAAACAACAAGAATAGAGAATCCATTATCCATCCCAAAGTAATCTGGATTTTGATCGGCTGCTCCGACTTCCCCAAAACGCCGCACAACGGCCCCTTGTGATAAATTGTGTCAAATGGGAAGATACTCAAGGCAAATATAATGCACTTGCCTTATCAATGGAATATTCCCTGCTCGCTATCTCAATGCGAGGCTGACGTGCACGTAATAAACCTTTACAAATACGATATCCACGACCTGCAGAATATGTGCGGTTGCCTCAGGGATAACTACAGCATCATGCTATCGATAGTCAACTTTTTTGGCGGTAGGTGCCTGAGATACGCGTCGGACAGATTAAAAGACTGTGAAGAATTGGTTTCCGAGGCTATCAGGAAAGACCACTCAGCTTTCATATTCGCCTCGAAGCGGCTCCGGTGCACTAGAAATATCGTCGAAGAATGTGTGGTGATGAATGCTCGGATATTGACTATCTACTGCAGAGAATCTATCCTGGAGCTTACCTCCGAAGATATACGAGATGATAAGTCCATTGTAATCGCGGCCGTGGCTAGAAGAGGAGAGGATTTGCAATATGCCTCAGAGCGCCTCAAGGATGACAGGGACGTTGTGCTGAAAGCACTCGAAAAGTACCCATTGTCCCTGAAATTTGCATCGGAACGCCTTCGGAGCGATCATGATATCGCCCTGATGGCATTGTGTAAGAATACCAACTTATTATCCTTATTTTCCCAACCATTAAGGAATAACAAGGATATTATCAGATTCGCAGTAAGAAGGGATGGAGAGGCTCTGGAGCACGCATCAAAAGAACTACGAGACGACGAAGATATTGTGTATATCGCAGGTAAGACCAATCCATACTCTTTTCAATACGCCTCTGATAGGATCAGGAGCGATAAGGAGTTTTTCCTCAGATTGAACGAAGAGGACGCCATACAACACACCACCGGTAACCTAAGGGAAGATAACGACGTAGCAGAGATGGTTATCGGTAGAAAAGGGCACCTACTCAGTTATTTTTCTCCAAATATCCGATATGACGAGAAATTCGTTATGCTGGCGGCCAAATAGGGATGTCAGAGATGGAGCCAATAGTGCAAGCGGATGCAAGCGGATGCAAGCGGATGCAAGCGGATGCAAGCGGATGCAAGCGGATGCAAGCGGATGCAAGCAAGTATAAGTAACCATCCCAAGCATTATCTTCGTAAGAGCTCCTAAAAATACATAATACATAATACACTAAAAACCTATCCAGGTTTTTGTATCCAGCCGGGTCCTGGTTACTGATTTGTGTCTAGCCCGCTTTGTATATTACAAGATCCTCATGATGGAAAATATGGATTTGTTGTCCAGCGCAAATCCAACTGCCGAGTTATCTGGGTCCACAAAAAGTATAACAAGTATCTGCCCAGCGTTGGCTTGGAACGATAGGGATATATTATACACTTTTCTACCTTCGTTTTCACTCAATAGCCTATCATCCACCTCCGCAATGTCCAACCCGTCTAATCTAGCAATCATGCGAAAATCCGTATCCGTTGCCGAACTACCACGCTGTACAGAAACCCGAGCGTCCAAATAATATCTGCCAGTTGCACCGGTTGTATATTGTCCTGTGGCTGTGTTATAATTTCCGCTATTGTAGGATCCGGGTAGAACATTTCCATACTCCAATATGTATGTAAGAGGAGATGCGGACGCTAGTCTTGCATTCGATAGCCCCAAACTAGCACCTTCTGTAAATGCAGGTCCCTGAGGCCCTGCAGGTCCCTGGGGCCCCTGAGGCCCTTGTATTCCTTGTATTCCTTGTGACCCAGTGAATCCCGTAGGCCCAATTAATCCAGAGGGGCCAGTAAATCCCGTGGGGCCAGTCGGGCCGGTGAATCCACCAATGCCACCAGGGCCAGTCGGGCCAATTAAACCACTTGGGCCAGTAAATCCCGTGGGGCCAGTCGGGCCGGTGAATCCACCAATGC